>Ga0307931_1000424_pt1 | contig 26321 bp, 7 predicted proteins | sample OrgLakmetageno47_FD_201816 | JGI IMG/M metagenome (GOLD analysis project Ga0307931, IMG submission 201816) | Saline water microbial communities from Organic Lake, Antarctica - #47 | ecosystem: Environmental > Aquatic > Non-marine Saline and Alkaline > Saline | place: Antarctica: Organic Lake...
CTGGAGCGAATTTGCTGGCGCATTTGCAGCTCAAGTGCATTCTTTATGTGCCTCTGTGACTGCTGTGTACTTGCCTTTCTTTGTTTTTGGGAGAGTATTAACTAGACTAGACTAGACAAGACACGGCCGACCCCGGAAGCCCCGGGGGCTCAAATTTAACGCTAAATTTAGTGCTAATTTAGTGGCCTAAATAAGACGTCAAATTTAGTGCCAATTTAGTGGCCTACGTAAATTTAACGTAAAATTGAACGTTAAATTTAACGTAAAATTTAAGCCCCCCCCCCCTTTCCTTCAAGGAGTCCACACCAAGATGCGGTCGATCCAGAAAGCCCCGGGGGCTTAGATTTAGTGTTAAATGTAGTGCTAAATTGAGTGCTAATTCGGTGCTAATTTAGTGCTTATATAGAGGCTTAAATTTAGTGCTAGTTTAGTTGCTTAAATTTAACGTGATATCTAGTGTCAATTCAGTGGTATTAAATTTAACGTTAAATTTAAGCCCTCTTCCCCCCCCCTCTCCTTCGCAAAGTTAATACCAAGGTGCGGCCGATCCAGAGTGGCCGCGCGCGGGCTCAAATTCAGCGCTAAATGTAGCGCTATTTTAAAGCTTATTTAGTGCTAATTCAGTGCTAATTTCGAGGCTTAAATATAACGTCAAATTTAGTGCTAATTTAGTCGCCTAAGTTTAACAATTTTGGCGTTAAATTTAAGCCCCCCCCTCCCTTCCTTCACAGAGTCCCCACCAGGACACGGCCGATCCAGAGTGGCTAGGGGGCTTAAAGTTAGTGCTGATTCAGTGTTAATTTAGTGCTTATTTAGTGGCTTAAATTTAATGCTAATTTAGTGCTAATTTAGTGCTAATTTAGTGGCTTAAATTGAACGTTAAATTAAGCCGCCCCCTCCCCCCTCTCCTTCACGGAGTCAACACTAGGGCGCAGTCGATCCAGAGGGCATAAATTTAGAGCTCGATTTAGTGCTAATTCAGTGCTTACTTTAGCGCTAGTTTAGTGCTAAATTTAGTGCTAATTTAGTGCATGGGGCTTAAATTAAACGGAACTCGCGAATGGCGCTAAATGGATTTAAGCTTGTCTGGGGTGTGTTATGGGTTTTCTTTTTCTTTTCATAAGTGCCCCCCCGTAAGCTGCCAGATCTAGTCTAGTCAAGTTGTCTTCTCCCAAAAACAATAAAAGGCAAGAACACGGCAGTCATAGAGGCACATCTAGAACGCACTTGAGCTGATGAGCTACATATGCGCTCTAGCAAATTCGCTCCAGAAGCCAGAAGGCAGAAGGCCAATGAAGGCTCCAACTGGCGCCTTTCCTCCGAACAAGTCGGCGGGACTGAGTGCGCGTTCGTGTGTCACGTCCCAGGTCCACGAGGCAATTCTCCGAGCTCTTTTTGCCTCGGAAGGGCATCGTCTCAATGCTCTACTCAGGCGCCGGGCGCCAGCCGTTCTCAGCATCGCCTGTCCTCTTTCTAGCTGCCAGATGGTCTCGAGTATTCCCTTCATGCCTTGAAAAAGATATTTGAATTACTCCAGGAATGCGTGAATCGAAGAGATATCTCTTGCATTTGCATAAGGAACCCCCCCCCCCCCTCCACTTTAGACAATCACAATAAAGTCTCAGAACAAGGCGTAGGTCCAATCTGATATCCGCGACCTGCATACGTGCTGGACCACATTCCAAATGTAGGATTTGTGTCAATGCCAAACGGAATCTTAGTCGTTGTCCACTAGAGAACTCGTGCGCGCTTTTTTCAAATGAGACCCCACTCCTGACTCTTGACTCCTACTCACTCGAACATGAAACCAAAAAGCAGTTCTGCCCATGGTGGAATATCCAGTTGCTTCAAATCTGCCCGCCTTCCTGTTGTCCATTGATCAATGAAGTAAGGATGCTAGCTCCATCCCCTTCACCCAAGCAACTTAATGCGGTTTCACCACATCTCTGCGCAGCGGCCACCTTTTTATTGTCTCTATTAAGATGGATCTCAGTACAGCCTCGTTTGAGGTAATTTGAGGTGCCGTGATCTTCAGTCTTTGGGAGAAGAGCTTCCGATGCTGTAAGTGATGGAATGAAAGCTAATATTCTCGGACCCTCTAGCGCTGCGTCGAAAGTACGAATGTTTGTCTGTACCACAGAGCATTTCGCTGCGACAAAGTGGGATCATCAATTACGGCTTGAATTGATACAGTAGCATTAATAAAGGACTGCAAGCTCGAGATCACGTCAATTTGAAGACCAAAAGCTTTTTTACAGTTCCATATCATATCTGTTCGTAACAAAACAACACTTCCGCTATCTTTAATTTGGTAAATTGATTCGTCTGAGATACCCTTGACTTGACTGTGTGGATTTATTGAAGCGCTTCCTGTGAGTTTAGCCTCGATAATCACGGTAGTATCGTTCAGTATGCCAGCAGTGGATGGTCGGGGCGGCATCGTGACAGTAAAATTAAAGTCGAGGCTAAAATTAGTGCCTGTGAAAACCTAACGGGATATATGCATGATGAGACATGCAAGTACAATCTGCATCATAAAATCAGTGAAGTACCTTGGCTTTATCTGGAAAATGTACCATTGCCTCCGGTTCCGCCGATATACGAGTCGAAGAGTTCAGGAAAGTAAATTCTGAAAACAAGTTACATAAAGTCAACGCCCCAAGTATCCACAACGTTAGGCATAATACTTTGTATTCAAGAATACGATAACATCGCATTTGAAAGATGAATTGAATCACTTTCAAAATACTTTGAGAACAATTAGATTGGCAAATTCAACATCGCGGTGTACGATTATTGGGTCGGATGAAGCGCGAACTTTGACGAACACTGCAGCACTGCGGCGATATTGATGCGTCTGTATTGTCCTACTCCAGTGTATCACTGAATTGGTAGTTTTGAGCAAAAAAATAAAGAGTATTGCTGGAAGTGTCAACAACGACGCGTTGCACAATAGGTGCTACAGATAGGTATCTACTTCAGATCTGTGGCTCTGGAGCCATTTACTGATAGTCCTCCTCCTCCAGCGGCAGTCAAGTGCCAGATTACCAGACCATTTGAAGCGGGCAAGAACCTCACAAGTGGCTTGAGCTACAGCTGTTCTTACTGTTATGTTGCAACTCATCCCTTCTTTTAGCTGCAGCTAGCAGCTAATTATATCCTCTAATTACGTAGGAGCTTTCTACTTACAAGAATTAATTGACCTGTACTCCCTGTACTGTACGTCCGTGTACGTCAACAATTCTGATCTTCAGAATAGATCAACGTAGAGTTGATGTTTTATGTGACCACGACCAGAAACTGCCTACCAAAGAAAAATGTCTGTCACTCTGCCACATCACATTTTTATCTGGGTACATATGTTCTGACACCTTACGTATGTTCTGACATGTTGTCACGTCACTGACATCAACCATGTTCTGATACCTTGTCACGTCACTGAAATCAACTACTTTGATCGTGGCGTGGCGGCGCGCACGCCGCTGCAGTTTGGATTCGTTGGTTTTTTTTTGCGCGCCTCCCCCGAGGGGAGGACTGGTGTTCGTGTCTATACAGGGGAAGGGTGCCATTTAGGCGGCATCATATGAATCCCCTGGTCCGGCTCGGAAACCGAACTTGGGGTTCATGTATTGTCGTCAAGAGATAGAAAATTCCAAAGAGTTTGTCCGATGGTTGCGAAGCTTTCGTCCCAAGCGCTTCGTGTTCTACGCAAACTTTGCGAAGCTAAAGAGAAGATTGCGAAGCTTTTTCATCTGAAATGCTTCGAGGTCTACACGAACTTTGCGAAGCTCTCAACTCTAATGAGTGTGAAATTCGTGATTGCGAAGCATCTCCGAGGCGTACGCTAACTTAGCGAAGCTAAAGATATTATAAGAAATTTCAAAGTGTGCGATTCGAAACACTTCGCGGTTACGTGATCCATGCGAAGCTCTCTACTCTAAATTTCACAAGTTTGAAGTTCGTGGTTGCGAAGCTTTCGTCTCAAACGCTGCGAGGTCTACGCGAACTTTGCGAAGCTCTCAAGTCGGATGAGTGTGAAATTCGTGGTTGCGAAGCTTTCGTCTCAAACGCTCCGAGGCCTACGCGAACTTTGCAAAGCCCTCAACTCTAATGCAAAATTTATTTCTACTTAGTGACTCGTAGCGTCCGCGATGCTCTCAAGAAGAGTTCTTCGTTTCGAACTCTTCGTAGGCTACATGAACTCGCGAAGCTTTCAACTCTAACTACTTTCACGGTGTGCAGTCCATATAGGACTTCGTTACGACCCCAGGAATGCACCAAGCGCGTCTGATATTGCCTCTCCATCTCCAGAGTTTTGGTGGAATCAATCGTGTCTGGCCATTTGGAATGGAGAACTCAGAATTCCTCTACTGCACGCATTTCCAGCTCCGAAGAAATACGGCACTCAAATGACCCAAATACTCCTAGAGGAGTACATCTTTATATCTCTGCTAAAACTTATGACAGTACGACACTGTACGACTCCAAGACTCTTAAGCCAGGGTTGGCAAGAACAGGAAAAGGCAAGGGAAAAGGTGCTTTTTACATACCGAAAAAAGCATGTTCGTGCCACTTTGAACCGCTACCATCACTTCCATGGCCACTCGAGCACTCGGGCATGTGCGCCTGATTAGCTTCTTCGGTCTAGTTCGTGCTGCTTTGCTTTTCTTCTCTACTTGTAAGTCTTCTTCTAATTCCGGCCCTTCGGGGCCTGGTAAAAAACAGGTGGACTACGGCAATAAAGCACATCAGTTTCGGGCTTGTTAACATCTTTCCAAGAGAACTACCGGGGCCAATTGGTCTTACTGACTCTCTTGCGGCTGGGGGGTGCTTAAAACACCTGTTTTGTTTCCAAATTGTATAAAAAAGTTTTTCGTCTGGGTTGAAATATTTATGCCAGCCCTGCTCCGAGCTGACGAGCTCAAGTTGTTGTTGTTCTGTGACTCTGTGCTCTGTTCTTCTGTAGGTACTCCTATATTCTGTATCCACGTACCGTACTTATACTTATTACTGTAATACACACGTGCCCATATGCCATATGCCCACCACGTGCCCACTCTAGGCCCAACAAAGAACGTCCGGCGTCTTTTCTTCAATATAAAGGGCAAATACGCTGCTACATATTCGCCTTTCTGCTAACACCATCATAAACACGTCATCAAATATGCGCTTACATACGGCGTTTGCCATGCATTTGCTGGGAATGCGTCCTAATATGACGTATTTATGGTATTGGCGCATTGATTGAGGTATTTGTGACAATTGTTTGACGTATTTTTGTAAGGCCGAGCCAGCCACTTACTGTACAGTAATTACGTAATTAGTATAGCTACGTACAGTAGATAGCTAGCGGCGTAGTAGTAGGGGCCCACTCATCAGCTCATCTGCTCGTCTTACAGCCAGTTGCGGGTGATAAGAAAGCAGGAAAACGGCCAACCCCCTCGTTTCTTAAGAAATTTCTTAGATTTCCGGGTGGGCCCCCCTCAGTTTCTTAGGCGACTACCAGACAGGCAGGGCAGAAAGGCCCTCGTTTCTAGAAACCGGAGCCAAAACCCCTCAGTTTCTTTTAGAAGTCACTAAATTTTACCCCTCAATTTCTGTAGAAGTAGTAGAAGTGCTAGGCATTAGTTTTATTAATAGAAAAGGTTGTGAAAGGAAAGGGAAGTGCACAGCAGTTGTGACTTCAACCTCTGTAACTTCCCCTTACAGGGGAGATCAGTTTCTACATTTCCCAGGTACTCGCTCCGCGCTGAAAAGGAGATAAATTGCGCAGCGAGAAGAAACCCTTGCTTTATCTCTTGGTATCTTCCAGTATTTTTCGAACTGTGCTGGATTCGTAGAGGTGTGGTGCGCTCCCATTCAGAATACCAACTTTGCGATCAAATTCGGCTATGTTTGCTGTGTTCTTCGTCAGTAAGTCAGAAGGATTTTGTGCGCCTGGGATAAAGTCGAGCCAGATAAGTCCACTATCAAGTGCGTCTTCGACGTAAAAATGAGCCAATTTATACGAGGCGACTTTCCGGGAGTCCATGCCATGTTGAAGCTGCGAGATTGCCGGCTTGCTATCGTCAAGGACGCGAACACATCCATGTGGCTGGTGCATGAATTCAGCCCAAAGGCCAGTCAGAGATTTTATCATTTCGACACCAGGAACCATGGCTTTAACTTCTGCTTCATAACGTTTGGGGGAACAGAAGCGCGCGTAGCGCCCAAAATAGCACTAGGAGGGAAGGCAGTACGAGTCACACGTGTGGGATCCGATGGTGGGCGTGGAGCTGCAGGGAAAACCAGCGCAACACCACCGCCGCTAGGGTCCGTGCGGGCGATGCCACGAGCGAAAAGGGACGCTTCGATGGCTTCGGCGTTCTTACAGGCTGTGAAAAACGTAGCATGGGTAGGGGACTGCGTAGTTGTTGAGGGCGCGACTGTGACTTGAAAGATAGCTGCGATTTCCGCAATGGCATCAGGGCCAAGCGATAAGAGATGCTTGGTCAAATCTGCAACCTCCGACATTGGAAAATAACGTTGAAACGCATCGGAAAGTAGCTCGTCGCTAGTAGCCGGGATAGCGAGAAGTTGCGTGTCCGCGAGAAGAGTGTCATTTGGTGAGCGAGCAGAGTAATGTTCAGCATAGACCGAAGAACTATCCGGAGTGCCGTCCGAGCCCGAGTCCGAGGAATGAGTAGGATCGAAAGAATCATTCGCAGAGGAATTCATTTAGAGTACTGGATGCCTTATACCTGTAGAAGTAGTAGAAGTGCTAGGCACTAGTTTTATTAATAGAAAAGGTTGTGAAAGGAAAGGGAAGTGCACAGCAGTTGTGACTTCAACCTCTGTAACTTCCCCTTACAAGGGAGATCAGTTTCTACAATTTCTTGACGTGAGTGTTTCTTTTCACCCGCAACTGGCTGTAGCAGTGCCGGTCTTTTGTTAGTGCAGTTCCGGAAACTTTTAGGGAGCCGAAGAATTAATGAACTTTCCCTTCGGTTCCGGGTTGGTTCACTAACTTTTTGTAGCGGAACTTTTAGTTCCGTTCCGTTCGTTAAGAAATGAGTGGCCGAACTCTTCGTTCGGTTCCGTTCGTTAAGGGTGGAACTCCTACTCCGAGTTAAATCCGGCTTTGAAGTCAAAATTTACTTGGCAGACTGAAAAAAATCTTCTTTGAGGTCCCGGTAATTGGAGAAACAATCAGCACAAATCGGCTCCAAATCGATTTCCGCAATCGTATTAGTGAAATCCGCGGTTTTCAAAACAGTAGCTCGGTTCCATTCTGGGTTCGTTTCGAGTTCGTTAATTCTATGAAACTCCTTTCGCTGCGGGTTCGTTAATTCGGCTGGAAACGAACTTTTCTTTCAGTTCGGTTCGTTAGTGTAGCAAAACCGAACTTTCCTTTCGGTTCCGTTCAACTCCTTTTCACTAACGAAAGACCGGCACTGGGCTGTTCTGTAGTACTATTACTCGAAGAAACGAAGAGCTCACAACTCACAACTTGATAGTAATCGCTAGTAGATAGTAGCTCATCGAGTGTAGAGATTGTTCCATCAGTAGACATCTGTTGCACTTCTCGAAGCTAGCCTTTGGCAGCGAGGATTGTCGCATGATTGTCGTAGTACAGCACTCATCTAACATTTCTGAAGTACTGACAAGAGCAGAACTGTAGATAGGGCCCAGCTTGACGTCTTTGTTCATCAGTGTTGTAGATCAATCACTACGGTGGCTTCTAATCTTACACAATCGATTCATTAGTACTCATTCAGTAACCACGGATAAGTTCATCCTGACATCGCGTCTATTTATTAATTAACGTTGAGTCGTTCGTATCCCTATCGACACAGACTCTCTCCGAATTGATTGTGTCAGTAGACTCAATTGTAAGAACTCTTCGCATCGAAAGGTTCACATATCAATTGTAAGTAAGAATCGCGTTCGAATTTCGTAAATTTTAGTCAGTATAATTAACATCGAAGCTGTGAAGACATGGCTATGTTGAACCAGGGTGCACCACCACTGCCTGCGTGCACTCTGGGCGTCGTTGTTATATGTGGCGCTCTCCAAGTCTACGTCTTTCTTATGGACCCACCTTTAAGTCAAGTAACTCTGTCCCCCGTTCTCGTCATATACGGTCATCAGTTTTGGCGCATCTTCACCAGTGCCTTCTTTCATGGAGGCTTCATGCACATAGCTATGAACATGATGAGCATTGTTAGTCTTGGCGGATCTTTTGAGCGCACTGTGGGCAGTATTACTATGGCATTCACTCTAGCCTGGCAGATCCTTCTGAGTGGAATTTTCAATGTTTTCTGTTCCTGGTTTCTCTCGCTTGTCTTAACGGGCGATCTGAAGTACATCAAGCAACAGAGCGTCGGCTTCAGCGGAGTTATATTTGCCCTGTGTGTTGTCGACATATACAGAGGTGCAGGGGGAACACGATCAATATTTGGGTTCTTCGATGTTCCAGCAAAAGTTTACCCCTGGATTCTCTTGATCATGCTGCAATTCCTCATACCCAATGTGTCATTCATGGGGCACCTTAGTGGCATTTTGACGGGCACAATACAGGCCTATGGTGGCCTCAACTGCCTTTTGCCTTCGGTTGACATGTGTAGACTTGTCGAGGCCAAATTCATGGGCAGTAATCCGAGGTGCATTTTAACTCCCAATGATGCGACAATTTACCGCGAGAATCTCTTCGATCTCGGGTATGCGCATTTTTTGCTCCTTTCTCACCTTCTTCTCACACTAATCTAAACACAAGCATGTTTGCTTTCTGTGAACAGGAAGAGCGCATTTTCTACGGGGCAATGGCTGTGCTTCGCAATCTATGGCGCTTTCACCTCCGTCGTAAATGTCGCTCTATCTTACCTGAGGAGCTCAGGATACGGCCCTTCAATCGCTAGGCGTGACCAGCGAATTGATTCTCAGCTGAATGCTGTCCTTTAATACCGCATACCTTGGCTGTTACCACGCATTTCACCACCACGTCACCCGACGTCACCTACTCTATTTCGCGGTCTGGATACTTCGAACCTCGACGCAGTCACTACCACCATCAGATTTATGGTTGAGCTGGCAAACAAGTCGCGCATACGGCCATGACTCGGGCGTCATTACACTCAGCCGAGAGGGCTCATGACTTAGGGTTATGGCACTCTAAGCTTAGGTCTCGACCCGGGAAGGTGCTACGCCGTGTAACACGACTCTGATAATGTTGAGGGGTGGAGCCCAAAAGCTAGAGACTGCCGATCATTTCTAAAATGGACCACAAATACCATTTGATATGTGCACCTTATACTCAAACGTACCTGAAGTCCACGGAAGCGCCATGTGCCTTATGCTATTCGGCGCAGTTGCCTTTCGCGTTGTAGTTTAACTGGGCTGGGGCTGTGCGTGCTGGGTGAAAAACGAAATAGCGAAATGGGACGTATTTGCTTCTCGCCAATCAACATCGAAACCGCCACGTACAATCACGCACCACGCACTGTACACTGAACCATATCTCATTTTTCTGGCCAGTACTCCGTTTCTGGTTTAAGAATTTAAAACAAGCACTCAGACATAGACTTCGATTTCAGGGTAGCCCTGTAGCCCATATGGCTTACTGACCTGCTATAATTTATTGAGTTATGTTGGATAGAAGCATATAAGCTCAAGACAGTAGATCTATAGAAGAGAGAATGCCTCTCAAGCACTACAGGCCTCTCCCCTCTCTTGAATTGTGGACTATTTCGCGTCAATCATGGGGAGGCTGAATCTTGGCCTTGGCCTGTATTTCGTTTGAAAAGGGCCAAATTATGTCTCGTATTTCGTATATCGCTCTAAATTATCCCAAATTTTGCCCTATATTTCGTTTGATTATGAAAAAAAATCGCGAACGCGAAAATTCCAAAAAATATCCGGCTCCCCCCCCTGGAGGACTAAAAAAAGAGACATGAAGGCGAAGTCGAAAATGGGGCTTTTCGAATTACTGAGACCCAGGTGCGATTTCGATTTAAAGCGCGATTTTCATTTAGAAAAGTTTTCCTTGGATAATATTTCCGAATAATCCTCATTTTATCCCGCTTTGTTTATTTGTTACAAAAACAAGGCCAAACCCACGAAATTTACGCGAGATGTTTACAAATTTCGCATGATATTTTTCCTGTGGTTCATAAATCGTGCACAGTGGAATCATTTTCGCCCAGAAGTGAAAAATTTCGCGTATTTCGTTAAAAAAAAATCTTTCCTGAAATACCCCCAAGTTATGCGAAAAAAATCGCAAAATACAGGTCAAGGCCAAGCAGGATCCTTTCGATTGGCTGTGAAGCCTCTGGCTTCTTCATTCCCATGTGCCTGTTGGAGTGCTGGAGTGTTTATTTCTCCGACAGGAGAAAGGCAACGCCTGCGAGCACCCACGTCGACGGATCTCCACGCGCGGGCACTGTGAGATCCACTAAATGCTTCTCGCGCGACGGGGAGAGGTAAACGGGCACGCCCAAAGTCTCACCAGTGCGATACGGCTCGGGGTGGCTCAGTGCCACGTAAGAAAGGTAAAGCGACGGCGCTGGCGACATCTCAGGCGCCTGAGCAGCCACCTCGGTGAGCTCGCTGCTTTTCCCGCTAACCACTGCGTTCTCCACCCAAAAGCCATCTGCAGTGAGAATGACTTCGCAGCCCGCTAATTTACCTGGGTCCCAGGCGGACACTAGCTTGGTTTCTTCGAGTGGCACTTTCAGCCGCCGCGCTGCCTGCTGCCGCAGAGCGTTGAGGAATGTGCCTGGGTTGAAGAGGTCTGCGAGGTTGAGAGGTCCAGCAAGGAGCCGACCTGCTGTAACAGCGTCCACCCATTTGGACAGCGCGCGCTTCTTGCGGCCGAGCATCTCAAGCCAGGCAGTTGCCACCTCTGGGCCCTCCCACTTCTTCTCCCATGCCTGAGGCACCTCGCCTTGCATCAAGGCCGCTCCTACTGCTTGAATGTTTGGAGTAAGGAGCGCGCTGCCGAAGACAACTGCTTTGAGAGCATGGATTTGGCTGCTGACGAAGACGCAGAGCTGGGCTGCTGCTTCGTTTTCGAACAAAACAAATTGGTCCGTTGGACTCATGCCCTTCTCGCTGCCCTTGGGCCGATTCCTCGCCTCAATATTCTGCCCTTCCATCAGGCTAGCCCACACCTCAATCAAGGGACTGAGGCTACTGCGCCAGCGCTCTCGGTCGAACTTGAGCGCCGCAGTGCCACTCACACTGAGGCTTCGGAGCTGACCGCCGACGGCCGCCGACTGACTCCTCTGAAGCGCTCGCTGAATGTTCTCGGGCAGGCCGAAGAGCATGGGCGAGTCTTCATCTGGAAGGCCCTTCGCCCATTTGAGGAGATCGTCGAAGGAAAAGCCCATAGGCATCGGCACGCGCGCACAGAGATCCCCTCCCTTCGCGCCCACCATATCTTTGTTGTAAAGGTGAGTGATGTAGGCGCGCAAGACCCGAAGATCCGAGGGGTTATCGACGCGGCCACCGTAAATGGCGTCCTCCATCAAGCCGTGAATCAATTTGAAGTCCAGAGGCCCGTCGCGCTTGCTGACCGCGTCTAGCACCGTAGCGCCCGCTCGCAAGTCGCCAATACTGAACTCGTAGGCCTTGGACCATCCCTGCGGGAGGTAAGTGCGCCTCTCTTGCACCACGGCGTGAAACCAAGCCAGCAAAAAGAGAAGCGGGCTGCGCGTGCGAGGCATCTCTGTCACTTGGTTTGAAGACGGGCTCGAGTCGGAGGTCGATGCGATGAGACCATGGTCCAAGAAGTCCTTGCCCCACGAGGTCAACGTGCGCTCAAGGTTCTTTTTGATGCCTGGAGGAGCCTCAAAGGTCACTTTCAACGAAGACTGGAGGAGAAGGGGTGGGAACAGCGGGTGCGGCTCAGTGGTGAGCCAGAGACGAAAGTTCGGATGCACCGAGGTCGACAGAGAGGCGATGCTTTTCTCGAGAGTCGGAAGCCATGCCACCACCAGATGCAAGTTCTTGAGGCACAACCAGTCGCCGTCCCTCGCCGCTGCTGTCAGGTACTCGCTCGCAGTCTGCTGCTGGCCCCCGCCCATCGCCAGGTCGCGGTACTTGTCCAGGCCAATGGAGTCGGCCGCGAAATCGGACAGGTCTTTGGAGGGATCGGAGCCGGGAGTGGTGATGAGGAGAATCGGCTGGGTAGGAGAGGTGGCATCGACCAATTGAGCGAAAGAGAGGGAGGGCGGCGAGATGGAGGGCAGACGCAGCACGTCCAAAGCAAATTGCTGCATGGCGCTCATGAGTCGGTCCGGTCGTATGGCTTTGATGACAAGAAGGCGCTGGCAAGGAGTGCACTTGGCAGGGAAGGCCGAGGGCATCTCGCACTCGGGTGACGCTGCAAATCGCTTCCATTTCGCGCCATTGTCAAGCTCCAACTGATGGCTGAGGCGAGGGAAATGGCCGCACAGCTCTCGATACGAGTCACCTCGGTCGAGGGCTACCCAGTCCGGCACACTCCCTCGATAGCCGCCGTCGCCCACCAATTGATCCGTTAGAAACTCCCACTCCTTCTCCGCGAAGGCCTCGGGCCGCATGCCTCTCGCGAGGTGGAGGGCCCACATGAGCCGGTCGGCCTTGAATAAACCCCGCCCAACGAAGAAGAGCACTGCTGACTCGAGGGCAGGTGTGAGGAGGCGGAGGCGCTCGGCAACAGAGGGGGCCTCGAGGCTTGGATCGCTGAGCACCTAATGGAGGAGGAGAGTGAGGGGAAGAAAACAAGGAGTGTGTGTTTTTTTTCTTTAACGGGCCAAATGCACAGAAGCCGAAATGAGAAGGGAACGAACGGTCAAGGCCTAAAAGGCAGTGCAGAAAGAAAAATAGATACACTGACGACAAGATTTGCGAGTAGCTATTGTGGTCCCAGTATTTGCTTCCATCGTACTGACCTTTTCGAAGAGTGCGGTGAAGGAGTTGAGGGAAAAGCGGTACATGGGATTGATTGCTGTGAGCTGAGCAACCAAAAAGAAGAGCTGGGAGCCATCTTTCGCGAAAGGTCGGTAATGGTTGCGCTTTTCGTCGAGCTCAATGGAAGCAGCTGCGCTCAAGGTGAGCGACTCGGTTATTTGCGCTGCTAGCACTTTGGTGTTGGTGAGGGACTCAATCAGGCTGGTGTTCTCGAGGAGATCGCCCTCGGCTTCCGCCAGCGCTGCCAACAAACTTCCCTCCAAGTCGGCGAGCTCGACTTTGTAAGCTTCTTCCTGCGCCAGCATCTCCGTCTTCTGCGCCTCGAGCGCCGGCTGCTCGTGCTGTATGGTGACACCCAGGAGCTGCCCCTCGAGGCCCGACCGCGTCACCGAAAAGTTCACCTCCACCACCAGCGCGGCGGCATCGGGAGGAAGCTCGGCTGACGGGCTGCGCGTGACCACGCACATGCGGAAGTTCTCGTTCCAATCCATCACTTTGTCGCCGACCACCACCACTGACCTTGAGCCTTGTTTGGTAAGATCACCGCGGGCCAGCGGGTACAGGAAGGGGTCGAGGCCATCCATATCGAGCAAGAGAAGCGTCTTCCCGAACCTCACTGCAAGCTCAACCATCGAGGTAAAGCGCGAATCGAAGGACGCCACCGCTTCCAGGGGCCGATTGGGATCCTGAGCCAAGAAACTCTTGAGCCACGGCGTGGCAGCGTCGGATGGGTCCACCACAAAGGGGACACGCTTGCCGACGTTGTTGGCGATCACCAGGGCATTCTCTTGAGAGAGCGAGTCCGCTGGCAGGCCTTCGCTCTTCCATTTGAGGAGTTGCGACTCTGAGGATAGGAGACGCGTGTAGGAGAAGGTTTCGATCTTCGCTTCTGCAGCCCACGATTCGAGTTTCGACACTCGCTCATCTTCAGCGCTCTTGCCAAGGTAAGTGGTAAATCCCGCAGCGAGAAGCATGAGGCGAGGCAGCGTGCTAAGCTGAGACTCGAGACGATTGACCTCCACCGTCCAGCGGTCTTGCTCCCCACTCAACTTCGAAAGAAGGCCTTCCGCTTTCGACAGCGTTTCAGTGACTTTCTCCAGACCAGACCGCAGCGTTTCCGCTTCCCGAGTACGAGACGCAAAGTCCTTCTTGAGGCGGTCGACTTTTTCGTCAATTTCCGAAATCTCGGCGTTGCAGCTGGTGAGGCGGCTGGTGCAGATTTCGAGGTCGCGCTCGGCCTTGTTGAGTTCGTCGGTGAGAGGCTGGATCTTCTCCAGCACCAGCGAGTACTTGACGTTGGCTTTGACCCAGGCGGCGAGGGGAGCAGCGGCCACTGAGACCCTCGTAATGGCGGCGTGGTCGAAGGATTGGGCCTTGGCTTGAATAAGCTTGGCCACCTCATCGCGCACCGAGGTCTTGATGCCCTTGGCGTCGAAGTTTAAGATGTCCTCCTTCACGCCTCGGCTGCGGAGGAACTTCTTCATGGAAAGCCACGACACGTCATTCACTCCAAGAAGTTTGAGAACTGCTCCGAGCACGTCGGCAATGGCGTCGGGCGGCATTTTGAGGGCAGTGATTTCGTTCAAGTGCTCCGACTTGATCCCGCCCACAGCAGCCTTGGCCGAATCTAAAATCGGCTGAATCGACGACAACTGCCCCCTGATTTCTTCCTGCCGCTCACGCGTGGTTTGGTCCTTTTCTGAGACTTCAACTTGAAGTTCTTTCACTTCACTGCGCCGCCCACTCGCGTCCGAGAGGGTTTTGGTGATTTGTTCCATTGCACTGTCAGCAAGGACCTGCGCCTCCGCCAACTCCTTGGCGCTCTTGCTCGCGTTGGTGCTCAGATCGTCCACAGTGACCTGCGCGGCCTTGAGCTTCGACAAGCCGCTCTTCAACTTGCGAATTTCTCGGCTCATCCCTCCGCGCTTCGAGTCATGCAGTGCCTTCCAGCACCGCAAGAAAGTCAAATATTCGAGCGGAGTAGCGCCGTCCACACTGTTGTGCACAAACAGCACCAGCGCCCGAAGCTCCTCTGCTTCACGAGAATCGCTACTTGGCTTGTTCGATGTCGCACCCGCGCCTTCATCGCTCTTGTCCTTGCGCTCAACACCTGCTTTACGCTCGCCGCCACCCTTCCGCTCGCCCTTGCTCCCTTTGCCTTCGCCCTTGGAGCTTGCCGCACTCTTCTTCTCCAATGCCTTGTCCTCCTCGTCCTCGAATTCTCCGAGGAGGAGCTCGGCCACGCCAGGCAGCATGGTCGGGAGCTCCTCCATCGAGCTTGAGGTCCAATCCCCCATCCATAACAGCGTGCAGCGAGTGTACAGGGCAGGGTTAGACTCGCACCTGAGGAGGAACTTGGAGTTGGTAGGGTCCATCGACACCGCCACATGGAGGTTCAGCTGCACTTGGTGCAGGAAGAACTCGTACGCTGACCGATAAATGCCTGCGTCGGCGGCCTTCTCCTTGAGAGGTGCTAGCATCGGCTCAAGCTCCTCGTGAGTGAATAGCCCCGGCACCTCTCCCGACGACAAGAGGCTGTTGATCACTTCTAAGATCGCGTCCGACGCCATCTGATGGTCCTCGAGGTACAGGAGGGTCGGCTCCCCCGCGATCCCCGCCTGTTGAATCGCCACTTTCAGCTCGACTTTCAGAGCTGCCACTCCGAAGTCCCGCGTCACCGACGGAGTCACCATCTGCAGCCCCAGCATGTACGCTACGAGAGTCGCTGCCGACCGCCTCCCAACCCCACTGCGACCTGCCAGCAGTAGGTGGCCTCCGGGTGTGCTCAGGACGCGATCAACACGCGTGAGGTGCTCGAGGACTTGAGAAAACAGCAGCAGGCCGAGATCTGCTTCTTCACGCTCGAAGAAGGCGAGCCCCTGAGTGCACACTTTATGAAGGTCGCCCGCTGAGAGTCGCTCGAGGTAGCGTGTGGCACTGTTGCCTGAAGCTTGCTTGCCCTGGCTCAAAGTGGTGAAGAAGTGGCCGTCCAGACGCAGTGAGTAGTTCCATTTGCTCCTGAACACCGAGGCCAAAATCGCATCAAACCGACCCACTGAGTCCTTATCGATGAGCCGATCGCGAAACAAGCGGCAAGCCTCGTGAGCCACCACATCCAGAAGGTCCACGCCGCTGCCCTCTGAGGTATCATATCGGAGCAAAGCCACGGTCCATGCTGTCAGCTCACGAGGGGTGAACAAATAATGCCGCTGCTCGTCCACAGTGAATTTGGCGCGCACCAGGGTGTAAATTTCGACCATGGTCGCAGCCAGCTTGGTTCGGTCTCCGGAACGGCCTCCGTTGAGCCACTTGGACTCTAGCTTGCCTTGCTCTTGCAGCTCCTCGAAGGCCGCCCCCAGCAAAGTGTCGTAGACGTTCACCAGCTCCGAGGCCTCCGGGTAGTCCAAAATGCCCACTCGCACGATGGCCGTGAATCGAGTGGAGAGCGGCCACCGGCCCACGGTCGTGGCGGGGTTCATGGAGCACACGATCTGAATGCGCTCGATGTGCAGAAACTCGAGGTTTTGGTCGTAAAAGCCGCTGAAGGTGATGAGCTGCTGCAGGAAGTCAATGAGCATGCACGAGTCGTACATATCCGGCTTGGGCAAGTTCAAGTCCTTCAAATAGAGCACCAGCCGCTCCGAGTCTCGCGGCCTATAGACTCGGCCTTCGGGAGCACTGAAGAGACCGCAGGTCTGAGCAATCTTTGAAATCACGTCATTCGCAGTAGTTTGAGCGTTGCAATTGATAGTGGCAATGGCGACGCTCCGCCGTTGTTCAAAAGCGTGTCGAATGATCATGTTTTTCCCGCAGCCTTCTGGCCCAACAAAGATGAAAGGTTCGCTGTTCTCAATCCATGCGTTCATCATGGCGAGGGCACGCTGCACCGCCACGGTTGGGATCACCGAATCTAGTTGCACCGCTGATGACTCAAGGCGGCTCGTCTCGTTCATCGTGGCCGCCATCGCAGTTGGGTCTGACGATGCCACAAAAGGGAGGAGCCGGCCATCTTCGTCGCAGTAGCAGTCGAGGGGCGCTGTAATGTCAGGAGGTCGCACTTCCGGAGCCCAGCTGAATAGTTCCTTGGCGAATGTCTCGCGGTGCTGGGGCATGAGGTTCCCTCCTAGACCTCGAATCAGTCCCACCAGAAACGCCGGCTTGGTGTTGGCTCCAGCCAGCTGAGAAAGGCCGTTGCTCACAGTACCGACCAGAGTGGTGTCAACGACAAACTCCATTTTCATCACCAAGTCGAGTGCCTTGAAGAAGAACTGGTCCAAAAGCGCCTCCAGGGGCTCACGGTCCGTCTCCGGCTGCGTGTTGGTCCATTTCTCAGTGACGCGTCGCACGTCAATGTCGTCCTCCGAGAGGAAGATCATCCCCATGCGGCTCACGGTGGCCGGAGACGCGAAGCGCAAGTCGTGGGTCTCAAACAAGAAGTTTACGTTGTCGCCGAAGGCAATGCGCTCGCCGTTGGGGAGGGTGAGGAGGTGGTTGTCGTCGAGCACCGAGTTGAGGCTTTCGATCCACTCGGGGTCCACATCGCCGTCGCAGACGATCCACGACCGCACGTGCTGGGGCTCCATCACCACTTTGCGGGAAGCGTCGGTGAGCACTCCGTCGGTCCACTCCCTCGTGTCGTGATCCATGTACCCGAGGAGCTGGAGCCTGGGCATCGCCTTGGGGTTCATCACGTAGGTCTTGACTGCCTGCCCGCACTTGACCATGGCCTGCTGCAGGACCTGCCACACGGTGGTTTTGCCACTCCCCGAGGGACCCACCACCACGCATCCGATGCGCTGATCTAGAGACTCCTTCATCTGGAGCATCTTCTTCACCTGGGTCTCGTCCACTTTGAGTTTGTAGGCATCGGACGCCATCACCTCTCGGATCGCGGACTCCAGCTCGGGGATGGTCACGTCGCTCGACTTGATGCCCGGAAACAGATCTTTAATCAAGTCTAAGAAGCGCTCAGTGTCGCTAAAAGTGAGTTTCGATAAGGTATTCACGCGCACAGCCTTGATCAATGTCTCAGCCTCGAACGATGACACGTCAAATCCGTCTCCAGTAGCATCGATTTCCGCCCGAGCCTGCCCCAAAAACTTGCCCGCGGTGTTTAAAATGGCCTTGAGTGCGCGCAGACCCCACTCGTAGTGCTGCTGGGTCGATAGCAACTGCTTGGAGAGGGCAAACAAACTCACAATCTTGGTGCTCAGCGCCTTGGCGGTGGTGTAACCCTCGCTGTACAGCACCACTTCTGCAATTTGCTCGTTGTCCGGCACGGAGAGGCACACCGGCCGAAACAGCGCTTTTAAGTTGTCGGGCAGCCGTGAGCGTCCTCCGTAGCCTTTGCCCGCTGGATTCAAGGTCACGAAAATGCCCGCGTTCAAGTTCACGTCGACGACTCGGCCGAGCAACGAGACGGACAGGTTTTTCATCTTGATGGCGTCTTGAATGACTTGAATCTGCTGCGAAATAGCCGACAATTGGTCCTCTTTCAACCGGTTGAACTCGTCGAAGCAGCCCCAGGCGCCGCACTTCACTAAGCCGATGAAAATGCGCCCCATCGACAAGAAGTCAATGCCTTCGTCGCAGTTGAACACCAAAACCTGCCGCCCGAAGGCCTGACCCAGCGCCTTCACCGACTCCGTCTTGCCGGTGCCTGCGGGGCCGTAGGGGTTCCCGCCGAAACCCATGTGCATTCCCTGAGGAGGGGCACATTCAAGGCAATGAACACGAAAAGGGGTGAGTCACAGAGATCCCTTTCAAGGATGGTACGCTGAAGAGAATGAAGGGTCACTTAAAAAAAAAAAAAGTGTTCGTAGATGCATGCATGTGTATACATACTGAAGCCCCCTCAATTCCAGTAGCAGAAAAACGGGTAGGAGAAGTGTATGCACACAGCAAGTTCAAACCTGCGTCAGGGTCAAGTAGCACTTGTCAGTGAGTGGGGTGTGCACTAATTTGGGTGCGTTTCCCTGGTACTCGTAGGTGTAGTCAAAAGCCGCATCCACCATCTTCACCCGCACCGAGCCTCGTTCCGCGTAAAGTCGCAGTTGTTTGGTCCATTCCCAGTCGGTGATGGCTCGGGCGTCGGCCTTGGCGAGCTGGTCAACCACATCCATGTTGTGCACCAGATCGAGGATGAGGGCTTTGATCTTGATGGAGGTGAGGTGGCTGGGGTCCGGCATTGAGGTGTAGTGCTTCAAAAGTTGGGCCAGGTCGCTCTTAACCTTGGCCAGGCCTCCCTCTTCGATCGCCACCTCCATGGCGTCCACGAACTTCACATTCTCCGCGACCTGCAGCACCTGCGAGGGGAAAGTGTCGAGTTTGGAGCCCACTTTCAGACACTCGTTCACGCTGAGCTTGAGAGTGGACGCCATTTCAGAGGCGAGAGCGGCGAGCCACTCCTCAACTCGATCGGTGATGGCCGTGGGAGCGTCGAGAATCACCACTTCGCCAATCGACGACACCATAGCCGAAACTGCGCTGCTTGCTTCGCTGAATTGCACGCTGTGAATGCCTTGAAAGAGCTTCTTGAGATGGCTCTGAATCACGGTGGGGTTTTTGGCTTGGCCTAAAATTTCAAGCAAGTCATCGTCGCCGAGGAAATAGAAACGAGGCATGGCGTTGCGCTTTTCTTCCAAGAATTCAGTGAGGGCCTTTTGGCACCTCTCCAGTTGGTCGAGCTGTTTCTCGAGGGACTCTTTGAGGCCGTGAAAGAGCACTTCGTCAGCGAGGTTGAAGAGCTTGGGGTCTTTCTCCAGCTTCGCCATCGTGTCCCGAAACTCAACGTCCACTCGTCGAAACCGAGCCGACTCCGAGGGAAGAGCCCCTCGCTCGAAGATCGGCTCGAGATACACCCACTTGCGCTGGATCTGGTTGATGGCGTGCAAGTGGGACTCGAGCGCTGCCATTTTGGTGTCAAACACGTTACCCTGGTCCGCGAAGGCCTTGAAAAAGTTCGACTCCTTCAAGCTCGACAACAGGCTCTGCTTGTCACCCAGCTCCAGAAACATGTCCTTCCAGCCAGTGATAATAGGAGTAACGCGTCCTGCTTCCTCGTGCTCCAGCAACTTCACCTCCGAGGTTTGGCTCCACGCTCGCAGTTCGGACAGCGCCTCTCGGATGGTCACCTCCCCCTGGGCACGCGCCTGCAGCTGCTTCACATAGGCCACAGTGGTAGGCTCGCTCAAAGTGGGAAGCGAATCGAGGAAGTGGCGCACTTTTAAGTTCGCGAGTTTCACATCTCGATTGAGCTTCAATTTCCCTTGCAGAAGCTCAGCCCAGTGCTCTTCTCCAAAAGGCTCGCCACGGCAGAACTTGAGCGCAGGCATAGCATGCTTGATGCCATCTACTTGCTCCGCTAAATAGTCGGTGACTACACCGTGATACCCCAAGAGAACGCGCTCCTTCGCCCGCTCGCTCCATGCCGCCGCCAGATCCTAACATCAACACCAGTATTAGAGAATTTGTTTCCCCTGTCTTTAACAAGATCCTTAACGATCAAAGAAAGGCGTGCATAGTACTTCTCTCAAGCAGTGTGAATCAAAACCTAGACGAAGAACACACCGACCCACCTGCAATTCGAACACGTTCATCCTGAACTCAATCCAAGACTTGTCTGCCACCACGTCAAGAGCAGCCGTGAATTCGCGCAGCATTTCCCACGACGAAGTGGTCGCAACAATCTCGGCTTCAATAACTGCCAGCCCGTCGAAGCTTGGAGTCTCCATGCCGAAAGTGGCACTCGACTCCACGAGCCCCGCGCTCTTGGCCGAAAGCTCCGACAATTGCTCCGCCCAATCGCCCAAATCCTCGAAGACCCCTGCTACCTGCTTGGAGTCGCTTAAGTTCAGGGAAGCACTGCTTCCCGGCTGGAGCGCGCGCCACTTCTCGCTGAAGCGCTCAATCGAAGCATTCAAATCATTGACCTGAGCGGCCAGCACTGACCGCAGCGTCTCCTTCTGCTCCTCAATCATGTCATTGAAGGCCTCCATCGCAATTTCGAAGTTGTCCCACCGCCCCCCTTCTCCGTCGAAGTTCGCGCACCGACTCATGACCTCCCCAACATCCACGTCACTGCCCGGCGCGTGCTGCAGAAGGCAGCGCTTCTTCTCCAGACACGACGCCGACAGAGCTTTCTTCTCCGCCTTGCCTCGGTCCATCTCTTCCCAAGCGGACTGCGCGTGCGTGATCTCGTCGATGCTCTGAGGTCGTGAGCTCAGCTTTTCCATCGCGTCATTCAAGAAAGCGTCCACGTCCTTGCATTCTTCGAGCACCGTGCGCCTGAGAGCCACCAGCAAGGCATCGCTGAGGCGGCTGAATTGATCGTCAAGGCTGGCCTTGAGTGGGGCCAAACTCACACGCACGCAGTCCACTTTCACGAGACTCGGCAGCTTCTCCGCCTCCTTGCGCTTGAGCTTGATCATCTTGAAGTTGGCTTCGTATTGCGGCGTGAAGGCCACGTGGGTCTCCACGAATGCATCGAGATCGTCGACCCCACCCAGCACTGTCCAAGGGGCATATTCCTCCAGAAGCACCGACAACTTGGCAAACAAGTCCTCTGCTTTGCCATATACCACTGCCAGCGACTCACGATTCCCGTTGCACATTCGCTCGTAGACTTTCTTGTTGCCGAAGCCAGGGAAATTGGCCGGGATACTCACAAATTTCTTCATTTCGCGGTAGTACACCGACCGGAGCTCCTCGATCCCTGGCCGGAACTGCAGGGACCCCTGCAAGAATACCACGTCAGTGCGAATCTCCGACAAATTTTCATTGAGGGACTCCAGGCCCATTTGGTAGCTCGCCTCCAGGGCTTTGTACATATTTTCGTCCCAGTGAAGCAGCCACCGCCGCATGTGCTCTTCCGGATAGCGCCGCCGCATGTTCTCCATGATGCTGGCCGCTTCTGTCCACCGACTCTTCCACGCGTCCTTGGACCGCAGGAGGTCGATCTCCATGATCCCAGCCACCAAGTGGGCGACTGCCTCGTGGCTGCGACGCAGAGATGTGTTCTCAGTGTTCAGCTTTTCGGCAGCAGCCTGGAGACGGTCCACGTACTGCTCGCACTCGCCTGGCGTCTTCCAGGTGATGGGCACGCCGGACTCGGAGGACCGCGACCGCACCATCTTCTCGAACGCCTTGAGAGCGTTCAGCAGCATTGGCCGCTGCGCTGATATGATGGAGTCTCCAAGTGAGTTCCAGTAAGTCGCTACTTTCTTCAGCATCACCCCGTAGCGATAGAACTTTTCAGCTTGAGCAGCGGCATCGTGGATTTCTCTGGGCACCGCTAGGGCGAGCTCCTTGAGCTGACGCACTTCGCGCAGCAAGAGCACCAGCCTTTCGTCGAACTTCACCACCAGCTGCCCCTCTTGGGCTCCCCGCGTTGGGATGTCCATGAGCTGACCTCGCATGCGCAAGCTGTCTTCGCTCTCGTCGCCTAGCTCCACGAGCTTCTCGTCCGACCAGTCGCTGAGGAATTCGAGTTCTTGCTGCTTGGCTTTGCGCAGGAGGGCCTCGCCCATCGCCTCAAGCTCGCCGTAGGCCCGCAAATCACCGAACAGCGGCTTCCATTCCGCCATCTGAGTCGCGGTGCGCGCGTAGGTCTGTCGGCAAAGGACAATGCCACTCACGGTTCGACTCAGGCCGCAGCCAAAGCCATTGGATGCTTCTCCCGAAGACGGCGATTGCTCAGCGAGCTTCGAATCGAGGGAGCTCTCGACCGCGTCTAATTGCTCAATCAAGAGGCCCAAGAGGTTCTCGCGCTCCGACGCGAGCTCAGCAGCCACTGCTGGTCGCTGCAGCACCGTGGAAAAGCGCTGAAACTCTCGGAGCAACAGGTCTGGCCGTGAATGGAGCGAAGCCACGCTGCGACGAAAGTTGGCAGCAACAGCGGTCTCAGCGCCTGCGAGGGATGCTCGCCACGCTGCCACGCTTTTGTCCCAACGAGGCTGAGTGTAGGCGTTCACCTGCAAAGGATCCAAGTCCTCCATGGCACGAAATATTGAGCCGCCAGATGCCAGGCCGTGGTCTCGCCTTTCATCCTCGATGAGCAGTCGCCGCAGCTCCTCCACCGTTGCTCTCATCGACTGAATCTCAGTCAAGCGTGCTTGGAGCGGCCCCACCACGCAATCCTCGTACGCAGCTTCTTTGCTCCACGGGCGAGTGCTTCCGCGTTGCCATAGAGTCTTTTTGGCGACGCTCACGGTGCCGAGCCAGCGGTCGCAAAGGCCGGTCGCACTGCGAAGGGTTGCGCGAAGTGATGCGAAGCTACCCTTCCAAAAGCTGCTCGTAGAAAGCCGAAGGTGGCGAGTCACAGCCTGCGCTACCGAACCAGCCAAACAATCCAAAAAGTGTGCCATTCGTGCTTCCGGGTAGACCGCGCCGCTCCGGCCCGTTGCAACCCACATGGCCTCAATCACATCGATGGTGCTGTCAACGAAGTCGCCTACACGGTCCCAGTCGCACGCGTCCTCACTTGCCACCACTGCCTCAAGCTCCCCTCGCCAAAGGCCGCGGTCACGGTCGAATGCTGCATTCAATGCCTTCACAAGATCGTAGTCTATATCGCGGCCCCGGTACTCAGCCCAAAATTGTACCTCGTGCAGTGGGCTCACAATGCCACGAAATGACTGGAGCGCATCCGGACCTTCCCCGCTGTCCCGCACTATTGTTCCAGTGGCGGCTCGAAGATCTTGAAGAAGGGCTTGAACCTTTGGGGGTAATTGCACGTCACCACTCAGCAGCCTTGGGCAGTAGAAGTTCGAGAGCAGTGCGTTGAGTGACTCCACTTCGGCATTTGAGCCCGTAGTGGACACGAGCACCTCAGAGGCCATGGTGTCCGGTGTGAGAACGACCGGAGACCGTTTTACAAAAAGCACTTCAGATATGTACTTGCAGTCAGCGTTGTCTGTTTTGGCCGTGAAGACAACGCTTTCGTTTTCTAGTTTCGAGGCCCGGAGAAGTTGGACCTCTGGGTCATTCAGGAACCGCGATACTTCGACGCCTTCTGCATCCTCAACATCGACATCGACACCGTGAATAGATCGAATCGTAGTCAGAAAGAAACTGAGCCTATCGTCGCCTACTGTTGGCGGCATTATTTTGACAACAGTGAATATGACCGCTGAAGCGCACCTCAGCAATCAGCTCCCCTATTTCTCCGTGCCAGTTGCCAGTGCACTGCTGTGCTGCTGATGAATAAATTTCAAATTTTACCACGACGTTGAGACCACCTGGCCTGTTGTATGCACTGTTTTTTTACCTGGGTTGAACCCATTTTTGACAGCCACCCACCCAGCAGCCAGTCCTGAGTCCTGACTGACTGACTGATGAGCTGATGAGCTGAGATGAGCCCAAAAAGCAGAAAGCACGAATCTGAAGACTGTAGGCTGCGCTCTCACCCATCCCTCTGCGTGCAACTATCCTAGCTGCAGCTCGAACTGGCTCTACTTGGAGCCCTGTTGAGCCTTTTCCTTCTCTACTCGCCCTTCTGTATTCGTTGTCATGGCGGGACGCAAGTTACCGGTACCCCACAGATTTTACGGAAATCCATATGCTTTAGCCTACTTCATGCTTGCACAATTGACCTCTAAATTAATGCCTACCTTGACTTCGTCGGTTCCTCTAATGGTTACCTTGCTTGTACTGCAACAGTTGGCGATGATTGACAAGTGTATTGGAAGCCGATTATGGGTTATCATGAAGGGGTGCGTTCGAATCATTTAGTCGTGCTTTGTATCTTATAAATTAAGCTTTCTTTAGGTTCTTATCATTGTTTATTTGTTGTGATCCTTTTCGCTTCATCCTCGTGTCTTTGGGCGCATGAAACAGCGATAAGGAGCTGGTAGGGACGCTGCGCGGATTTGACGATAACGTTAACATGGTTCTCGATGACGTCACAGAGTAAGCTTCTCAGCTCTTGAGTATTATTAGAATGTTATCACTTCTCATTGGGCGGACTCTCTCTTTCTCATGGTAGGTATGAAATCACAGCCGACGGGAAACAAGTTACCAAGTTGGATCAAATATTACTCAATGGGAACAACATTGCCCTATTAGTGCCAGGCGGCGATCCTGAATCTGCCTCAGCTGCTTCAGATAAAGCCGCTGCTGCTAACGATGATGGGGCTTAGTCCCAAATTGGGCTACACTTGTGAAAGCGAGCGCAAAGGTGGGATCGAATTCTTCGAGCCTTAGCTTCAGCGCGGAGGTGAAACAGGATGCGTATTGGCTCACTTGAATTCGCTCATGGAAATTTCAAGCCTTGCTGGGGCCACGGTGCTGCAGCTGTCGGCTCGATTCCAACTAATTTATTTCACCAGGACAACTGCACCTAACCCCGCGATGCCATGGTATTTTGATTAAAACGCGCGCATGCTTACTCCCACCTACTTGGTTGTCTGCATCTTGAGGCCTTGTTGCACAAAGGAGCGAGGAACCTCCTGCCCATGTTTGTTGGCTTAAGTACCAAGTATCCAATTACCAATTACCAAATACCGCCAAATACCAAATATCGCCGCTTATTGTTATTATTGCACTCCGCTAGACCATTTTCTATAGCCCCTACCGGACTCGTGACTTAAGACTGGTGCTTTTAGTAGACGCCAGGAAGTAAACAGAATACTGGCATTGAGGTTACTCCTCGGTGCTCGATGTGGAGAAAACATTAGGCCACTTTGGACCGCTGACATCACTTCCATGGCCACTCCCCACTCGGACAGGGCATGTGTTCCTGATTTGATCCTACAGATGGCCTAGTAGCCTAGCATTGGTTCCTCTACTAGTATGAGCTTCTTTTTTTGTTTTCGGCATGTTGGCTTTCTAACTACGGCCCTTCTGGGTTCGGGGCCTGTGTTAAAATGCAAAATGCCGAGTTGCAGTGGCAAGGCCATTTGAGCACATTTAGGGGCAATCTCAATCCGATTTGCGTGTGCTATGGCGAATAAAGGGGCGATTTTCAGGAATGATCCCCTTAAGCCGATAGTTAGAAAGCACAGCCCATTTCCTGCTCGCTTTGCCTTCTTGGTTATTCTCGCCCATTTCCGCAGTAGGAGGTTTCATGGGCCTGCTTGAAGTTCTGATTGGCCAGGCCCGTGCGGTAAATGGTTTATTCGTGCAGTTCGTGCAATGGAGCAACAGAACCACCTAGTAATAATTTAGGAGAAAAAAATCGAGTGCCATCCTGGGCTTCACCGAGGGGCGAGGGGCCAAATGAAGTAGTGGCAGAGAAAAGCTCTGTTAGCTGGCGCCACCAGGACGCTGAGGACGACCACGACTAGCGTCCGTGGCGTTTGATGGAAGATATATGGGTTTAGCTCTTTGATAGGGAGGGACCGCTAGGCCACAAGCGGCCCGCTTGCATGTTGTTGTTTGCATTTTTTGAGGGG
>Ga0307931_1000431_pt1 | contig 26147 bp, 22 predicted proteins | sample OrgLakmetageno47_FD_201816 | JGI IMG/M metagenome (GOLD analysis project Ga0307931, IMG submission 201816) | Saline water microbial communities from Organic Lake, Antarctica - #47 | ecosystem: Environmental > Aquatic > Non-marine Saline and Alkaline > Saline | place: Antarctica: Organic Lake...
TTTTTTTTTAAAGTCTAGGCAGGTTCATTCTAGGTTAAATGTTCGATTAAATTCGGTGTCCTCATCTTTTTCTTATGCATGTATGTGTGTATGCGTGTGCGCGCAGGCATCAAAGGAGCGCAAAGCTTTCCAGCTCGACATTCCGCTGCGAGGCGAGATTGACCCCTCAGAGTCATCCTGGAAACCAGGTGTGGGTGGCCGCATTACCCTCACGCTGAAGAAAGGGCCCTATGGCCCCTCGAAGAAACTTGCCAGCAGGTGGCCGAACTTGTTTGCAACCAAGTACAAGCACAAGGGAGTGGTGCAGCAGTGGTGGGACCGCGCTGAAGAGTACAAGGCGGCGCTAGACGCCCTGAGCGACGACGATGACGACGAAGAAGGCGCTGCCACAAGTGCAGACGCGAAGTCTGAAGAATCGAATACGGCGAAAGGAGGCAAGGGTGGCAATAAGGATGACGAAGATGACGATGACGACGACGACGAAGAAGAAGAAGACAAAGAAGAGCGCGCCCTTGCGAAGAAAAAACGGCAAGAAAAAGCTAAGGCACAGGCCGCGAAAGTAGAAGCAAAGAAGAAAGCGAAAGAAGAGGCCAAAGCTGCCAAGTTGAAAGAAGCAGCTGAGAAGGACGCAGCCGCGAAGGCGAACTCCGGCGAAGGCGTGGCAGGTTTCTTGGGAGAAGCGCTGCGGGCCATTGCGGCAGAAGAAGCAGCGGAGTTAGAAGCTGCCGAGGCAGCCCACAAGGCCAAGAAAGCAGAAATTGTGTCCACGCGAGACGCACAATTGAAGACCATCAACGAAGAGCTAGCTGCGGAGACGGCGCGGCTTCGTGCTGATGCTGACGCCAAGCGCGCTGCTCTTCAAGCTAACGAGGAGGGGAACGGCGCTGGTGGCGGCGACGATTCAGGAGACGTGAACACCGCTTCAGGAGTAGCGTCCGCGGAAGCAGCGGGATGGCGAGCGGCTGCAGCAGCGCTTGAAAGCAAAGGGCCAGTGCTCCATGTGGCTAGTCCAGGGGCGTGGGCTGGTAAAGAAGCGACGCACGCTCCGCGCGTGGTGCTTGGACCTTCTTCTGGTGACGCGAGTAGCGCTACGGTCACCGTGAGCGTGAGCCACGCCGCTGCTTCGCCTGGCCACTGGGTTGAATTCATGTGGGCGCGGGCATTAGGTGCTGATCACAACGATTTAGGAGTGGTTGCGGCACAGCGATTTCCAGCCGCTGAAGAGATTTCAGCCAAGGGGCTTATTACTAGTACAGGTGCCACTCAGCTTGAGCTTTCAGTGTCAGCTCTGCCAATAGGCACTGCTTTCGTGACCGGTTACGCGTACTGCAATTTGCACGGGGTGTGGCGCAGTGAGCCGGTTGTCATTGACCGGGCGTCTTTAGCAGCAGGTAGCAGCGCCGCGGGGGAGCTTTAGATTAGACTGAGCTCACTTGAGTCCAAGATTCCGATTGGTTGCATACCGCATACGGTTGTTGCTCTTCATGACCAATACACGCCACCGATGAAGCTGAAGGATTATCTTCTCGCCGTGGTGCTTTGAATACCTGCTTGTAGTGAACCATTTTCTTAGAAGTGAAGAGTGATGTGTATCTGCGGGTATCGCTAGATAATAAGCCTTTGGCCTTGGTACTTACCTAAGACAAGGGCACCAAGCACGAAGTAGGACCAAAACGATTTCTTAAAAGAAGCACGAAATGAAACGCGAAGAAAAACAGTAAAATATTTCATATCATGTAATTTTAATGGTCACGCCACTGTTATGTTTTTGTCATAGACCTTCTACTCGATATCCATAGGGACGTGCAATTACTTGTACTAGTCCATTATTGTGTCACTCCGTCCAATGGGGTTCATCGTAGCCAATTCAGCATCTTTTTCAAGGACATCAAAGCCCGTGGCGTCCTCGCCTTTGGCCACTTTCCTTGTACTTGAAGAATGCAGGTACAAAACCACTGAGGGCACTGCGAACGAAAGCGTCACAATTAAAATAATAACCACAAAGCCAGGTGCCCAGGATTCGGTTACCAAACCAAGAACTAGCGGCACCACCATTTCGCCTGTGGCGCTCCCAACCATGATAACGGACGCGACTCTTCCAGTGAGATCAACCAAGCTCTCAGCTAGCATGAAGGCAGACGGAAACACGGACGCCATGCCAAGGCCATAAACAGCAGACCCCGCCCATAGGAAGCCTTCACTGTCACTGATACTATTTGTGGCCACAGCAAGCCCCATAAGGAGCAGGCACACTCCAGTCAGGCACAGAAAGAGGTCGCCGAGCAATTGAGTGGAAGGTTTGAATTTGAGGGACAGAGGGATCGCAATTACACGACCAACCGCGAGGCTTCCCCAATAAACAGCCGTTAAGTACTGGCCTTCAGCTTCTGTCATTTGCCAAGTTCCATTAGTAGCAAATAAAATCAAGAAACCACCGTAGCCAGTCTCGGCTCCAACATACATCCCAATGAGAAGTGCCGTTAGGGCGATGATCTGCTTTGATCTGGCAAGCGAAGGAGGTAGTTCAGTGTCGAGTGCTGCAAAAGTGGATTTTGCCCGGGGCGGAGGAGTTGGGACACACGCGAAAAGGCAACTTCCAATGAATGCAAAGGATGCAAAAACGTAGTAGGCGCCTTCAAGGCTTGTTTCAGACGCTGATGAGTCCATACTAGCGCGGATAATGAGTGGGGAAAGAAGCGTGCCGACGGCAAAAATCGCATGAAGTCCTTGCATCCTAGTAATGCCAGCAAATAAGTAAACAAAAGAGGAATTCGTAAGTAAGTTGGCACTATAAAACTACGATTAGAGAAATCCGCAAAGAAAGACAAACCAGGGCCCTGCGTCGTCTCCGTGCACATTCAAAAGCAAGACATTGCCAATCGTGTCAAGGAAGCCCATAGCAAAACCCTGCGTTGACACGAGCGCGGCTAGGGCACCAACAACGGTCGCGAAGGGAATCAGTGCAGTGGAAACGGAAGTTAAGGCTAAGCTAACACTGATGATCCCGTTTCCTCGCTCAGGGTACCAGTCGAGCAGGACGCCGCCAACCACTGATCCTAGTAAGTAGCCGCAAGACCTAGCCGTGAAGACGTAACTTAAGGTCTCCGCCGATGCACCTGTTTGCCTTTCAAGTCCAAGCAGCGATGGCCCCAACGATGCAATCAGCAAACCAAGAGACAAGAAGCCAAATATAATGATGCCTGTCGCAACATGCCTGTAATCAAGGCCCATTTGAAGCTGCAAAGCAACGTGATGCTGGCTAGTCGTCATTGAGTCATTTAATCAAAACCCGTGCGACTAGCTATTGGTTGATGACTAGATTTAATAGGCCTACAGTCTTTTACTGCTAGGCGAATGCAATTAGTTACTACGTGGCGCGGATCTAGTCAGACTGGCGAGCCCCGGGCTAGCTCTTTGAGCTCAATGCTTGATTCAAGCATGGTTCAATTGTTCACGAGGAATTGCTGCTCGACGACGACACGACGACTGCTTGCTTGCTTGCGTGCTTGCTGCTTGCTTGCTTATTGCTTACGTGCTTGACAACTGCTTGTTCTGCGTGCTCCTATCTCAATTTGTACATTATATAAGTAAACCATTTGGTTTCATTGTCCATCGCTGGCCTACTTGTATCTCATATTTGCATTTGATTCCGATTTTAATTCATGCGAGTGCGAGTGCGCGTCTAGCGTCTCGTCTTGGCTAGGACTATGGACTATAAGTTTCTATTAGTGAATAGGTAGTTCAAAGCCGGATTATCTCTGCTAGCAACCTGATCTCGCGTCGGGGGAATTGGAAGACGGAAGTTTCCTTCTTTGGAGGAAGTTTTTTCTGTTCTCTTTTAGCACTAGTAATTATATTTCCAACGAACGATTCAATGAGCACACTTCAAGGCAAATACCTGGTATCTGTGGTGTCTGCTGCCGCCGCTGCTGCGGCTGCCGCAGCACGAGTCACTCGCTTGTTGGTGAGTGTAAGAGCAGCGGGAGAGTGCAAGAGCTGACTGGCTTCGCGTGATTTACTCATTTTGGGCGCACTTCGGCGTTGCATTTCCGACTCAAATGCCCCCAACGCAGAGCTAATAGAACACCGAGATCTCGAGGAAGATCGAGCATTCTCGAACAACGCAGTATCATCACCGAGTCTAGAGTCATAAAGGGCACGGGCGAGGCAGACTGCATCGAGAAGTGCTTGGTTTGCGCCTTGGCCTTTGAAAGGTGCCATTGGGTGAGCTGCATCTCCAATGAGAGTTGAAATGCTCAATACTCGTGCCGCTGGAGATGGAGAATCCTTAGCACCACCGTTTGCCTCTTCCGTTGATGCTTCTGAATAAGCATCATGACGCCATTCTGGGCGGGCGCTCGGCCGCAGTAGTTCAGGTGGGCTCCAAGGTGTCTGGCGGTCGTAGATGGGATATCCAGTCACAAGTTCAGACTGCGTGCTATGTATCAGCTCTGCTACGCCAGGAGCTTGCCATGCACCACATCGTGCCTTCGCAGCAGCCAGCAACCCACTCGGACCCTCAGCAGCGAGCTTTCGCGCGGCAGCTTCGTCTGGCTCCGGAAATGAGAGCTGCCACATGTCAAGGTCGAGCTCACTTGATTGCGGCAGACTTTTGCTCCGGCTGTACGGCATGTAGTACACACGATTTTCCCCATCGACCGCTTCGTTGACAGATGGCGGTGGTAAGGACGTTGAAACTTCCTCTGTAAGACTACCGGCTTTAAGATGTGCTTCATCGTCTCGTGACAACGCTGGAGCAATGCCGAGAACGACAACCATCCCCAAGTATTCAAGGCCCGCATTTGAATTCATATCAATTGGAAACGACGACGAGGTGACATTCATTTCTGCAATTACAGGCAGATTATCTAGAAGACTTCGTATGCTCGAGCGTATACCGTCGGCGCCGACCAAAGCAGACACCTCTAAGAAGCTTCCGTTCAACTTACCGTTGAGGTGCAAGCGTAAACATTCTGCGCCCGGTTCGGCGGGAGATTGTTCGACAAGATTGACACTTTCAACGACGGTGTTCCATTCGACAGTGCCAGGTGCCAAGTGTTCGAGCAAAATTTGCCGAAGATTTTGCCTCGACAGAATCAAATTTTGCAGGTGCGCTGCGCGGGCAGTGCCGTTGCGTGGAGTACCGCCTCCGTGGGTTCCTAAAAGTTGCCCATCTGAGCGGTAGCTCTTGTGCAAAAGAGCTGCTTCACTTGTTGTGCCCTCAACAGGTTCGCTTAAAGCACTGGCAGCGCGGCATGCGTCTAAAATACCGAGAGCTCGTGCTGCTTTGGCACCTTGCTGTAAAGTCAAGCCATAGCCCTGAGCCCGCTGGTCGGCACGAGCATCTTTCTCAAGCACCGCGCACGAGATACCGCGTTGTTGTAGTGCTAATGCAAGAGCTAAGCCACCAAGCCCACCGCCTACTATTGCAACTGCGCATTTGCGGTTGCCAGGTTTGTCGGTACTCACTGCATCGCTAGAGGCCACGGGGGATGCCGCCGAATCTGAGCTATCAGGAGTACGGACTAGCCCGCATCCTTCACATGCAGGACACGGCACACGAGGTGCTCTTTGGAAGTGGTGCATTGGGTCGAGTTGAGAGCGCAACAATCCATCATATTTCTCTGGGGTATTCTCCAGGAATCTGCGCGGGCGGTTCTTTTTCTTTGCTTTGACTTCTCCGAGGCCTTGGCATCGGCTGCAAGCTGAATGTTTTAATCCTATGCTTTGATGGTACGATGACGAGTGCAGGAGCGTAGAAAGTACCTGTCTTTGGAACCGAATTGCCGTCGGTAAAGCGTGAGTCAAGGCCATCATCGTTGTCACGACAGTTAGGATGAAGCTTGGTCGCAAGCCCATTGCATGTAACTATATTAGACTACACGCAGCACCAGATAAAGCTAGAAGATTGACCCCAGGACGAAACGGCATTCACCATCGTGCCAATGCTTTGATGAATTCTTCAACGATACTGAAGTAGATTTGGCACAACTGCAACGCTATTGATTGCACGAAGGAATCAATAGACGATTGTGATGCGTACGGGCACTTTGACTGAGCTTTACAGAATTTCTGTTTTTGGCATGCATATAGACACAGTGAATTAATTGTTGTTTAGAGCCTAGCTAGCTAGAGGCTTACTCTAGTTTACTAGCTAGCTAGCTAGCTAGCTAGCTAGAGGATGAGCATAGCAGAGACCAGAGACCGAGAGAGGGCAAGGAGGCAGGGCGGTCTGCCGGACCGCCGACCTCCAATCTTTCCTTTTTCGGAAACCCTCTCGAAGAGCGAATTTCTAAATTCTGTACAGTATGCAAGCACTTTCGCTTGAAGTACTCGCGTGGCTACCCGAACATGTTCGGCAAATTCCGGGAATGGAAAGACGCTCGAAGGAGGCTTCGGGTCAAGTCATATCGATGAGACCGTTTCTGGACCTTAAATTTTTTGGGACGTGAACAGCTGGAAGAAACAGCCAGCAAAATTGCCAGGCGGATCCTCGGTCTCGCCGTCAACGACATCACCAGAAGGAGATCTTTTTCAGAGTTGAGAAGCACACAACTGCTCGGCATCGAATCAGGTCAGCGAAAGAAGGGCTGAATTCGTGATGCCATGAAGACTCACATCTTATCTAAGCAATATTTTTTTGTATTCCTCTTTTAATTATCTCCCGAGAGTTTTGAATTAGATGGCTTCGTACCACCTGCACCTGCTTATCTGCTTCTTTCCTTGATTGACAACTCAAGCTTTGACAATCATTTGAAGGCACACATTGTGCTCATCTCTTCCGCCGTACCCTGGTATCTTTCAGAAGGCTAGCTAGTCGCGCATTTACTCAAGTGGCAAATCCAGATACCATGGTTTTGTCTTTCCTTTGGGAGAACGCGGGCTCCGCCATTCAGACAGCGATTTTCCTGTGGGCTGCCCACTCCTTGTGGACGTTCTTCATGACCTCGGACGATGGCAGCATGGACAAAGCCACAGAAGCATACCTTCAAGCTAAGAACACGGTGAGTGTATATGATCCCTTCCAGTATTCTCATGGTGAGGTTATTTCTTGACCTATACCTATCAACAGACAACTCGAGCACACTTCAGGATTATATGTTCATACAAAGCACTCCTTCTCCCGCTGCCATTTTTTTTAATTGCAAAGGTGCCTGAAGGCCAATGCACCAACATGGTGAACGCTTTGGAAACAGCACCGTTCACCGAGGACGAATCTACATGTGCGGAGCAAATGCGCGCCATCGTGCTCGAAAACCACATCCCGTACAAGAGCCTGATCGACTCCCCCGAAACCCTGCTGCGGGTCTCCGCGGGCCACATCGAGAACGGCGCCCTCTGGACCCGCTTCACGGTGCAGTACAACTTGTACGCGGGCTCGGTGGTGGCCCTGGGCAGCGACGCGCAGCGGCAGCAGCTGGTGGAGAGCCAGGGCGACGGGGTGCTCGGGTGCTTCGCCTTCACGGAAAAAGGTGCCGGCGTGCTGTCTGGCGCCGGCGTAGAGACTACCGCCACGTTTGACCCCAAAACGGATGAGGTAGGTGCTTTATTTTAGGAAGTGCGTCTTGTTTTAACTGGAGTTTGAAGCAGGGTGCCTATCATTGATTCGTTGGCCCATCCTCATGTCTTATGAATTGCGTTTCGGCTCCTTACGTTCGCACCATCTCTTGCTCCTTCACGTTTCCTTCGTAGTTTGTGATCAACTCTCCAACGCCATCGTCCGTCAAGAACTGGATTAGCCAGGTGCGTACACGTGAAAAGTTGTCTGCGAAAGTGACTTTCTTCGAGGAGCCCGTTTCGTTTGTGTTTCTTCTCATTTTGTGTATGCGCCTAACGACGTCGCGGTATTTCATGCTGTATTGATGCATTTGAACTTCGAATCTCCTTGCCTCGTACACTTGTTTTCCCATTCTACTGTCTACAGGGCCTTTATGCTGAAGCAGCTGTCATCCTCGCCGACCTCATTGTGCGTTGAGTAATTAGGATCATCTTTCCTCTTGAGGCTTGCCAAGATTACTGCCCTGGATGTATTTGAAAGAGATTGACAGGGAGTTTAAAAAGCAAATCTTCGCTCTATTGTCTGCTCATTTTTCTCCTCGTATGTTTATTTCTGTCGATAACTCTGCTCATATGTCCTCGAATTAATCATCAACACTTGGCACTTTTACTCCAGATTGACGGCGAGTCCAAGGGACCGCACTTGTTCTGGTCGCGGATTGCTGAGCGTCCCAAGGGTCTTTTTGGCAAAGGCTCGGGCGCGAGGCCTGTGCTTCTTCCGGGAGTCTCCATGGACTCGCTGCCTTCCAAGACTGCTCTGAAGGGCCTTGACAACGCTTCGGTATGTCTTTTTTTGTCTGAGCACATTTGGCTATTTGGCTAGCTAGTAGACAGCATTTCTTCTTGTGCGTAGAAGTATAGAAGGTAAAGGTAATGAATCTCCAAGTCGACTTCGTTAAACTATAACGTAGAGTGGCTATCCTTGCCAGTCATCATGCTCTCTCACTCTCCTTCTCCTCTGCCCGTATTTCAGGTCACCTTTGCCAACTTCCGCGTGCCTCGCTCCGCGCTCCTCGACCGCTTTTGCTCGTTTGCGCCTTCGGAAGGAGAGGCCACTGCGGCCAAGGCCAATAACGAGGAGAAAGCTGCTCCTAAGGGCATGGTCTACGCGACCAGGCTTCCGAAAGGCGTCTCGCGCATGCTCGACTTGCTCATCTTTCGCCTCTTGACGGGGCGCATCGTGCTGTCGGAAGCCACCACTTCCATGGTGCTCGGCCGCCTGCGCCGCAACTGGGCTTACTGCCAAAACCGCGAGCTGTGGAAAGGCCGCAAGCCTGAAGGGCCCAAAATGGCGACGATGCCGCTGACGTCCGCCTGTTTCCGGGACTACGGCCGCTCCCTCGCCATTGTGGCCGCTTTCGTGGCAGAAACTCGCGAGGTGGTGGCGGACTCGATTCGCCGCGACCAGTTTACGTACGACACGGTAGAGGCCACCTGCATGTGCAAGTTTTTGGGCACGGGCTTTGGAGTCGACGCGTCGTCCGCGGTGCGGAAGATCATGGGCGCGCGCGCGCTGCAAGCAGAGTCCGGCCTGGGCGCCGAGTCTTTCTTGCCCAACGCCACCTCGGCCGCGGAGGGGGACAACACCATCATGGAGCTCAAGATCGTGCAAGACGCGTTCCGCGGGCGCACCTCGAAGATTCCTTTCGAGCTCATGTGGCGCACGGTGGGGTGCGCCAGTGGCCGCAAAGCCAGTGCAGCCTACATGTGCCGCTTGGTGAAGGCCATTTGGCTCGGCAAGCAAGCCCTGAAAGATGGGCAGCTGTTGAAGGACTTGGCCTGGGCGCGCGCGCACTTGCGGGTCATTGACGTGTGGCTGCAAGTCAACAAGAAGGATCCAAGCAAGCAAGCGTGGATCGATTCTTATGGGAAAGTGCTGGTTCAATTTCCAGCGCCGCTTCAGTGCTAGGTTAAGGTTAAGAAAAAAAGGGATAAAAGAGGTTTCTTATCGCATGGTGGAAATGAGCTTTTTTTTTCTATTTATTCGCACTGGCGCAATGGCGGGCTCCCTTCAAATTAATTCCTTGAGAATTTTGACGTGAATACGCCAAGTCAAATTTGGATTGAGATTGAGGAACTGGCAGCAACGAGCTGCGAGATAGAACTTTGAACTAGATCTCCTATTTTTAAAATAAAAAATCAGTAGTCTTAGTCGGCATGAATAGCGAAATTATTTATGATGAACTTCTATTGAGCTACAGTCTACTGTTGATTCATTTCAATTTCGGTTCTATCCTGACTAATAATCGAAACGGCCTAATATACAAAGCAGCCGGATTTCCGGGGGAATTGAGAGCAAGGAACCAATATCCACTAAAGCAGTTCTACAATCCAAATCACAAGCCAGGCCAACGCGCTTGTGCTTGTATCATAAGCAATCTCTCAGAGCTAAAAAGCCGAAAAATCGACCAAGCCCATACATAGGAATGCAAAGCCCATAGGAAATTCAGGGCCGAAGCAAGCTCGAGCCTTCCAGTGAGCCACTAACACTCATAAGCGGGCTGTTACCTTCATCATGGCCTTCTTCTTGGTTGTTGGCTGCTGCCATGTCTTGCTGGCCCTGGGCGTTGGAGCGAGCACTTAAGCGCCGGGACAGAGCGCGCGAACCTTCTCCCCCTACTAGGGAACTTTGTTGCAGCTTGGTTTCTCGCGCCATCGCTGCGATCAAGTCCCGCTTGAAGGACTCAGTGATCGGCACTGGCCGGTGGAGCCGCCTCGACTTAGGCACGGATGTTGCGAACCCTGACTCCGCCGCAAAGGAGCTGCCTCCTGCGCTCAAGCCCAATCCCGTAGTGGCCGCGCGGTTTGCTGCAGAGGGCACCGACGACAAGGAAACCTGCGAAGAAAGAACCCCCGCGCGAGATAGTTCAAGCATGTGGCGGCGTTCCGCGCGAGTCAAATGCTTGAGCTCAGCTTCAGTGGCGCCCACTGTAACAGGCATGTTCACGCACTTCAAGAGGCCGCCAAACGGGGCGCTCTTGTTGTCGTCATTGGTACTTGGGCGGTAATGCAAGGAGCTGTGGTGGAAAACCAAGCCCGGTGGAAGGCCCTTGGGGGGTGGCACCGGGCCTTGTTTCGGAGAACCATGTTCTTGGCTTCCAAAAGCCTTGCTCGGGCTCAACCTACCGTTGACGTTGCCTCGTCCTTCGCTAGCATCGTCGTTCATGCCTCGAAAGCTCATCCCAGGTGAATAATCTGCCAAGGAGACATTGAGGTCGTTGCCCAAAGTGTCAAAACTGCGCAGCGTGTCCGGGCTTCTTGCGCTCCGCGCATTAGGGCTACTGTCACCAACGCCGACAACACCACCACCACTGCCATCATTACCACCATCACGGCTGCCAGCTTGCTTCCTTCTGCTGTCGCCGCCCTCCGGCTCTCCTCCGCCACTGCGGCTGCGCAAGGTGCGGGCACCGTTGGTAGGCGTCGACAGGGCGCTCCGCGCTTTCATGCGTATCGCAGCCTCGTGCAGGGCACAATCGGCCCAGCCGCGGTCGTCGCCGTCCATGGTTGCTTGGTACGCCGCAGAGGCGTGGAACACGGGAAACCGCCCCGATTGAACCACGTGCCTCTGGTACACTGGCCCCAAATGCTCGCCGGCTGGGCGAGCGGCGTTGCTCCCAAAAGGGCTAATCGGCCGCGCGTCTTCCTCAACAAGCCCACCGCCGCCCCCACCGTACAAGGTTCCTCGAGGCTGCTGCTCGTTGGGAGCAATGCTTTTCTTGTCGCCTTTGCTGCCAGGACGGGTGCCAACACCATCTGCGCTGCCGCTGCGGCTGCGGCTGCCACCACCACCACTGCCTCGAGAATAGTTTCGACTTGCCGGGCGGCTGCTGCGTAAAGGTGGCAGCGTTTTCATCAACTCTGCTGCTGGGTCCACCAAGGCACTGCTCGCTGTAGTGCTGCCTTCTTCTTCGTCATCGTCGTTGACCAGTGGGCTCAACGCAGAAGCCATGGAGAGCGCAGATGCGTTGTCGTCTTGGTCGTTGGTGGTGATGTCATGTGGGTGAAGCGGAGGCCAAGGCCCCAGCGGTGGCGCCCTTTCTTGCTGCTGAGGCACATGTATGGCAGCGACAGCGCTAACAGGCTGCCCACTCCCGCTTCCCGCTGACGCTGCTGTGGCTCCTGCGTCGATTGCGACCGATGACGAGGATAACGACTGAATCGAAGCGTCGCCATCACTCGGAGCGGTTGCTAGCGGCACTTCGAGCAATGGCGGAGCTCGTTCAGGCGTCGCGCTTCTCCGCGAGTCCGGCGAAAGGGACACGGGTGGTGGCACCGGCTGTGATCGACTGCCTCGCCATTCACTGCCTGGAGTGCCAGGCCTGGAATCGAGGAGCGGCAAGGGCTCGTCATCCAATCGTGCCGGTAAAGCAACGCTGCCTGCGCTGTTGATGGCACTCGCTGAAGCTGCTGAAGTCTGTGAATGACCAGTGGTGGAACTGGTAGCAGAAGCGTATATTTCTTTGTTAGGCTTTGCAGAAGAGTTCATACTTGGCAATGCACTGCCATCGCCACGAGTACTCTCTCCTTCTTCAGCACCGGTCAGAGACTCGACCATGCCACTGACGCTCATGCTCCTGCTGCCTTCCACATAAGGCTCGCTTTCGGTGCTACCACCATCGCTAATGTTGTGGGCATTACCATCCTGCGCGCGCGCTGGGTGGGGTTTGAATTGCCATCTCGCGCAGGCCGCCAGCTCCTCTGCGATTGGATCCTTGAAGGGCAGCGCCACCGGTAAGGCACCGGGCTCAATGGCAGCACGATGCTTGGCCAAGGCCATCATGACTTCGTAGTGTGAGGCTGCAGGCCGCTCTTCGTCGTCTTTGCGCGAGACTGCCCCTTCTTTTGCACCAACATCACTTGCCCCGGTTTTCTTGCTTGCTTCCAGCTCCATTTCTTCGCTTTCTCCCTCCTGTTGGGGGTCAACACCACAACCAGTAAACAGGAGGCCAATAGTGGTGCCGTCGCCACGGAAGCCGCGCGGAGGCGACACGCCTGGCACGTCCAAATACCCATGTGGCTTGGTGCGTAAACCCATGGACCCTAAGCGCGCCTCGTGAGCGGCAGTCACTACCATAGCGTCCTGGCCGGGTCGGGGAAAGGGCACGGCAGGCACGGCGCGTTGTTCTTCGGCCTCGGCCCGGGCCACACGGGCTGCCAGCGCTTGCCGAGCTCCGCCGCGCAATTCATCCACTGGGCTCGGCGCCGTCGTCCGCAGCGATGGGGACTGCACGTTGGCAACAGCAACAAGCGTGCGGGTGTTTGGTGAAGAATTGCCACGCGAAGCGAGCTTGGGTGCCTCTTGAGATGGCTGCACTTTTTCATTGGTCTCTACTTCAAACCCGTTCAACCACTCCGGAGAAGAGGCAATGTTCGCAGTAGCACCGCCATCAATTCTACCCTGAGATGCCGAAGCCATTTGGTCTTTGGCTACACCGCCGACACCACCTTCACTACTCAGGCTCTTGCTCATTGCTGTTTGCTGGTGCGCTGTTGTGTGCATCGGCGCGGTCTCCGCAAGTGGGGTGGCGGGCAGCGCGCCTGAAGCTCGAAACCGCACCGCCTTTGTAGTCGCTAATTCTGCTTGCATGGCCGAGGGATCCACGCCTGGCAGGCCGGTGGAAATGGGGTCGAGTGCGGTGGCCGCCAAGAGGCTCAAGCCCCCGTAGTGCGGGTGGTAGGGCAGCGGCTTGGGAAAAGGCCGAGGCGCAGGCATGAAGCTTCGCACCGGCCGCCGCAACAACCGTACCGTTTCGCGCCGCAGCTCTTCCGTTGCGCGGCGCTTGGCTTCCGACTCTTGCTGCTCCGGCGGCAACTGCGCAGCTTCGCCCCGTTGCTCCGGGAGTGAGGCGAGGAGGCCGGCAGCGCGCCATTGTTGCTCAATGCGGGTGCGGCGGCGCGGCGGCGCTAGCGTGTTGAAAGGCTGCACGTAGTAGGTGCCAGAACAGGCATACTGTCGGTCGCCAGCGGGGCGGTGGCTAACCACGGACGTCAACCGCAGGTCCTCGGGGATTGCTGCTTTTTGGCCCAAGAGGTCGCGCTTGCGTTGGTCATCTCGCTTTTTGAAGGAAGCTCGCTTCGCCTCCCGGGCCGCCGCCGCAGCCGCTCGATCAATTTTAGCCTGTTCTCGGCTTCCCGCACCTTTGATTTGACCCTGTGCGCTGGCCCTTTCGGGTTGACTCGCTGCCGCCGCGGCCGCCGCTAGGGCTTCGAGCTCCGGCGCCAGCTCGGCCATGGTGAACTGAAACAGCTCAGAATCAGCCATTGGTGGTATCTACTGAAGCTTGAAAGCTGCGCGAACACCAAATCCTTCGAGTTTAAATTAATTCCCACCTAGATTCAATCTATGGATGCTCTAGGGCACAAGTTAGCTCCCGTGGTATCATACAATATAGCGCTGTAGTTGGCACCATTTTCATCATAACATGCACTAATATGATGACATTTACAAATATCTTTTTATGGTGGACGAAGAACGAAGAAGCGTGGACAGACGGACGAGGAGAGACGAGAGAGCCAGCACTTTGCCTTCGACGTGTAGCGGTGCTCGAGGGCGGGCACACGACGCGAGAATAACAAACATGAGCGGTGAGCCGGAATATCTATGCATTGGTTTGGAGTCGTATGGTAGGGCCTCTGTGGCTGGCTCTCCCAAGCTTGAGCCTCAAGGTATATAATCGATCTGCACTCACATCTCACACCGGCCCATTCCTTGCCACAGGCTTGTCGATTCCCGGGATGACTAAAAAGAAGGACAAGACTGGTGGCGATGGCCGATTCTTCACAACCACCAAAAAGGGCGAGGTGCGCTTTCTAGCCAGGGGATGTCCTGCCTCAAGGACCTTTGTCTATTTTGTGTGTGCGCAGCCTTACCGACCAAGTAGGGACGGGATACGAGGCCTTGACCTTCCCGATCTATCTCATACTACGCCTGGTGACGACACGTTTTATAATTCTTAGGAGTTTTTGTAAATAGCCTCTTCGGATTTTGTTGTTGTGTGCCCTTTTATTGTCGCCACTTCCTTCACTTGTGCACCGTGCATGCGCATAGGTGCACGAGCTCCGCATGGAGATCCACTCCAACTCGAGGGAGAAAAAGATGGACGCTGTCAAGAAAGTGATTGCTAACATGACAGTCGGAAAAGATGTTTCGTCGCTCTTTACGGACGTGATCAATTGTATCCAGGTTAGATGAATTCATTCGATCTTATAAAGTATGCTGCATATTATGAATGGGTGAGGAGGCGAGCAAGCGACGATGTCAAGGCACATCCACATACGCGGGGAGACACTGCGCGCGCGTTCACTTCCGCACATTTTTTTCGGACGTATATTCTATCGGCACTACTAAATTTCTCTGTTCACGCCTCCGTGTCTGATTTCTGTCCTTTCCTATCTTTGCGGTTGCCGCGGTTCTCGAATGTGGTGCCCACACAGACGGGCAACATTGAGCTGAAGAAGCTGGTATACCTTTACTTGATCAACTATGCCAAGTCTCAGCCAGAGTCCGGTAAGAGCATCACCGCCATTTGTGTTGGCTTCTGCCTCTATGCCGAGTGATATTCCATCACGCGTGTGGTTCGCTATCGGCTCTTCGCCTCCTGCTCTTGACGGCGCCTGTCTTGATGCCTTGACCTCTCCTCCTTCTTGATTGCCTGTTGTCACGCGCTTTTAATGCTTTCCCATCTCATTTTTTGTACAAACCCATCACAACTGCCCAATCAGCGCTCTTGGCGGTAAATACTTTCGTGAAGGACGCCAATGACCCGAACCCCCTCATTCGCGCGCTGGCGGTGCGGACCATGGGCTGCATTCGGGTTGAGAAAATCACCGAGTACCTGTGCGAGCCTTTGGCGCAGTGCCTCAAGGACGAAGACCCGTACGTGCGCAAGACCGCCGCCATTTGCGTCGCCAAGCTCTACGACACCTCCCCGGTGCACGTGGAAGAGCGCGGCTTTTTGGACATGCTGCGGGACCTGGTGGCAGACTCCAACCCCACGGTGGTGGCCAACGCAATCGCGGCCTTGAACGAGATTCAAGAAGCCAGCGGCAAGGACGTGATGCGCATGTCCACCTCAGTCCTGCAGAAGCTCTTGGCGGCCCTCAACGAGTGCACGGAGTGGGGGCAGGTGTTCATTCTGGACGCGCTCGGGGGCTACACTCCCGCCTCTGGGCAAGAAGCGGAGGGGATCATCGAGCGCGTCACCCCCCGCTTGCAACACGCCAACAGTGCCGTGGTGATGTCGGCGGTGAAAGTGGTGCTCCGCTACTTGGACATGGTGGAAAACGATGACGTGGTGCGCGCCCTGAGCCGAAAACTGGCGCCCCCCCTCGTGACCTTGCTCAACTCGGAGCCAGAAATTCAGTACGTGGCGTTGCGCAACATCAACTTGATTGTCCAAAGGCGGCCGGCGATTTTGGAGCACGAAATCAAGGTGTTTTTCTGCAAGTACAACGACCCGATTTACGTGAAAATGGAAAAGCTGGAAATCATCATTCGCCTGGTGTCGGAGCGCAACATCGAGCAAGTGCTGCTGGAGTTCAAGGAGTACGCCACCGAGGTGGACGTAGATTTCGTGCGGAAAGCGGTGCGGGCCATTGGCCGTTGCGCCATCAAGCTCGAGCGCGCCGCCCAGCGCTGCATCAACGTGCTCCTGGAGCTGATCACCCTGAAAGTGGACTACATTGTCCAGGAAGCCGTGATTGTGACCAAGGACGTGTTCCGGCGCTACCCGGGCAAGTACGAGCAAATCATCGGCACTTTGTGCGAAAACCTGGAGACTTTGGACGAGCCAGAGGCCAAAGCAGCCATGATTTGGATCGTGGGCGAATACGCTGAACAAATCGACAACGCGGTAATGTCAAGTTCTAGCTTGCACTTTCCCTCCGTCTTCATGCATTTATTTTGTGTATCCAATTTTATCAACTTTTCTACGTATATCCAAGAACCTCATTTATTTTTTCTTCTTTGCCCCCTTTCTTTGAAATTTGAAAAATGACAGGACGAGCTTTTGGACTCTTTCCTGGAAACCTTCGAAGAAGAGCCCGTGGTGGTGCAGCTGCAGCTCCTCACTTCTACGGTGAAGCTGTTCCTCAAGCAGCCCGCCACCACCCAGGACATGGTTCAGCGGGTGCTCAATTTGGCCACGGAAGAGTCCGACAACCCAGACCTCCGGGACCGGGGCTACGTGTACTGGCGGCTCCTGAGCTCCAACCCCGATGCCGCGAAAGCAGTGGTGTTGGCCGAGAAGCCCACCATTGCCGACGACACCGAGCAGCTCGAGCCGGAGTTGCTGCAAATGCTGGTCGGGGACATTGCGACGCTGGCCTCGATTTACCACAAGCCAGCCTCAGCGTTCGTGATGAAGTCGTCGCAAATGCGGAACCAAGGCGACGACGAGGACGACGAAGAGTTCGGTGACGACGAAGACGAGTACGGCGAAGACGACTCCAGCGGCGAGTCATCGTCCTATGCCGCCGGTGGCGGTGGTGGTGGCGGCGACCTTCTGGACATGCTTGACACCGCGCCACCTCCGCTGCCGCCCGCCGCTGCTGCGAACCCCGCCGGTGACTTGTTCGGCGCGCCAGCCCCAGCAGCAGCCGTACCAGCAGCAGGTGGCGATGCCAGCGGCGGCCCTCCATGCGCGCCCAAGGGTGTGGTGTGCCCCGCGCAACAAGGCAACGGGGTGCAGGTGGCGGCAGTGCTGAAGCGCGACGGGCTCAACGGCCCACTGGTGCTAGAAATGGACATCACCAACCAAACCCCAACCCCACTCCAGAACTTGGCGGTGCAGCTCAACAAGTCAAGCTTTGGCCTCACCGTGCAGGGGTCCGCCCAAGTGGACCTCCCTGTACCCTTGCAACAGGGCCAAACCTCGGCCCCTTACAAGCTGACTCTGGGCTGCACTCCGGGCATGTTGAGCACGCCCGGCCCCGAAGGCCCTACCGCCACCCTCCAGGTGGCCATGAAAAACATGCACTCGGGTGGGGTGTTTTACTTTGCGGTGCCGGTGCCCGTGGCGTGCTGCCTCCTGAAGCCGTCGCCCCTCGACCCAACGGCGTTCAAGGCCAAGTGGCAGGCCATCGACAAGGCGAGCGAGCAAGCGGGCACCGCCACTCCCCTTCCCGGCGGCGGCGACATCGCAGCCACGGCGGCGTTCTGCGGGTCTCGGCTCGGAGCCGCGGGTATGGGAGAAGCGGTGGCGCCGTTCAGCGGTCCCGATGGAGTCACGCGAGCGTACCGCCACGCGCTCACTGCCACCAACGTGCTGGTCCTAGTGGAGTTGAGCTTCAAGGCAGGGTTCCCGGGCGCCAAGGTTACCGTGCGCAGCGACCAAGCTGCTTTTGCGGGCCTCTTGAAGGCTTCTGTGGAGCAACTCCTCAAACTGTAAGAGAAATTCGGCACAACGCGTGTGCACGCACGCCCTTGGCACGGCCTTCTTAAAGGAAATCGTTAGTCGCATATGCTACCAAATCTCTGTGAGGAGCCCAGTAATGGCGTGACAAATGTAGTTCGCCTCTTTACTTGCGTTACGTGTCACGGGAAATTCGTGCGTGTGAATGGGGATGTGAATAGAGGGGCATAGAAGTTACAGAGAAGGCCATTTCGGAGATAGGTATTTAGTTCATGTTTATGAATGGTCAAAAAAATAAAGATAGGCATCGGTACTGGGTGCTTCGCTGCGTTCCAAACTTCGCTCCTGCGCCCTGCACCCCCTATTCCAATCCTAGTAACACATCGATGTGAGACGTGAGACCCGAGGGTTCTGTTTCTGTTTGTTGGACTAGAGAGAGAAGGAGGAATGACAGAACCAGCTCTGGTAAGTTTTTCACTGCGTAATTGCGGGTTTATTTCAGGTGCTTCGTTGTACTTGAAGTACCTGCGGCTTAAGTCAAGGAGCTGGAAATTAAAAGGCCAATACAAATAGCAACAGCAATGGTGACTCCGGCCGTCATCCGCACACACAGCGACAATTGGGGTTGACCTCGGCGCGCTGTAACTATGACTCCCACTGCAGACGCCCCGCAGGGGTGCGTCCTCTCATCTGGGAATGGTCCACCGCTTTGCCTCGTGCAGCATTGGCTTTCTTCAACCGTGCGAGCTCGAGTTTCAAGGTTTGCACTTGGGCTGCTGCCGCTGCTGGGGTCACTCCTGATCCCGCGTTTTTCACGTGCTTGCACCTTTGCGCAAACCCGAGCGCGGACAGGGACTCTTTCACGTTGTAGTCGGCAGGCGAACAGTTGACCAACATGACTGTCTTTGCACTGCCGCCAATCGAATCGCTCATCAGAGTCGTGAGCGCGTGTGAGCGATACGGTACATGCGGTTGGCCTGCGGTCAAGGCACCTACCACATCCCCGATTGCGGACAAGGACTTGTTGATCGAGGCGGCTTCCTTCAAACGCTGCCCTTCAGCTCCAGACTTGTCAACTCGCTCTGATCCCGCCAAGTCTACCAGGGTGAGCTTCCCAAACACCGTCTCGCCACTGCGGCGATTGGTGGATCGAACCACGAGCATGATGAGCAAATGCGACCGGCTTGACTCCGAGTTCATCGCCGTGGCTGAAGTGGATCGACTCGCCACGCCCCGCTCCATGACATCCACCAACTCCACCATCGTCGAAGTGCGCAACACGGTGCCTCCTTCAACTTCCACCAGTCCCGTTGTGGTGTGCTGCGCCAGTTTCACGTTGAGGGCGGCGGCAGGGTTCCTCGCATTCACTTCTTTCAAACGAGCTCTGGAGGGGTCTGCGGCCAGCAAATCAATCAATTGGTCGCAGTACAGCTCGTACATAGACACGTCCACCTCTCCAATATTTAGGGCGTCCCTTTCTTCGAGCACTTGGAACAATTCTACCACTGCGCGAGGAGTCACCCCCGCCTCCGCTACTGGTTGTGGCCCGTTAGGGGTCGCCATGTCAAGGTTCTTGCCCACGCTACCGTTGGGTCCCACCATGCTGAAGGTTTTCCCACTCCCGGTTTGGCCGTAGGCAAAGATGCACACGTTGCGGCCTTCGACGCACGACAACACCAGGCCCCGCAAATCGTTGAACAGAGCTTCTTGGCCATTGCCATCGGAAGCGGCGCCCGCGAAGACTTTGTCGAATTCAAACGACTTTTTGTCTTCGTTCGGGCCCTTATCGGGTTGAAACAGAGTAACGGAGGTGTCATGGTTTTTGGTGTATGCGTCCTTGCAGCCGCGTTGCTTCTCAGAATCGCTCAAGGGACGCACCCGCACATAGACCCGAATCTTGCCCTTGAGGTCTTCCACGAACTCGTGCAACTTGTGCCGCCGGTCGAGCTCGATGTTAAAGCGCGCGTCGAGAATCGCGTTGCGGCGGTCGATCGCTTTGGCCTGAGAGAGTCAGATACGTAGGGTGAATAACATTCTACAAACAGCTGCTCTAGTACATGATAAAGGAGCAACTAATCTCACCTCTTCGATGAACTGAGCCATCGCACGAAGCTCGTCTTGTGCCTGTATGCGCAGCTTCTCAGCTTCCGCCAGGTCCCTCGCAAAGATTTGCTCTGTAGTGGCCAGCTTCGCGACCGCTTCTGCTGCGTTGGCGTTGGCTTCCGAGATGCGCTGCTCGAATGTAGTACGCTCAGCTTGGGCCTGCTCCCTCAAATCGCTGGCTTCGCGTCGCAGGGCCTCCACCTCGCGGCTGTGCTGCGCCGCCAAGCTTTCTCGCTCGCGGGCGTGCTGTTTGGCCGCGGAAGCCGCCGCTGCGGCGTGCTCTTGAGCGGCTTCCACGACGCGCCGCTCCCATCCTTGCGCAGTTGCCTCAGCCGCATGCACCTGCGCAGACCACGCAGCACTCGCACTGGCGCTCTTGGCGCGCTCTTCGTCGAGGGCTTGACGGGCTTTCTGCTCGAGCGCCTGCTTTTCTTGGGCGTGAGATGCTGCCACGTCAGCCGCCGCCAGGGCCGCGTCCTCCGCAGCTTTTTGTCGTACTATATTTGTGGAAGCTGCCGCTTCTGCCTGCGCCTCTGCCCTTGCTTCTGCTCGTGCTGCTGCCACGGCCGCTGCCAAGGCTGCCGCAGACCCAACGCCACCATTGTTGGTATTACCATCACCACTGCCATCCAATGATGACGCACTTGCTAGAGCTGCGAGCTGGGCGCTGTTTGCACTGCGAGCTTCTTGCAGCTGTTGGGTGAGAGCACTGACTTGGGCCGCCAGCTGCTGCCTCTCCTGATTGGTTGAGTGCCCATTTTCGGTGGCAGTGGACGAGGATGACCGTTGCAACAATTGGCGTCGCAGCGCTTGTACCTTAATGGAGAAAATAAAATCCATAGAGGAAAATAAAATCAGAACATTCGAGAAGACAAAGGGACACGGAATTTCCCATCGTAAACTACGTAGCACAATACAGAAAATGAGCCATTCTTAGCCCAACGATGCACAACTGTTGAGTGTACACCGATTTCCTAAATAACATTCACCTCTGAGCGCAGAGTCGCAGCATCAGCCTTGGCATCATGCGTAGCGGTGGCTGCTTTTTCCTCCAATTGCCGTTGAGCAAGCTCCGCTGCTGCGACTGCTCCCTGGGTGTTGATAACACACATGATGCAGGAGTAACAAAACTATACATTGCACTGCTAAGTGTAGCTTGCAACAACTTTGCTTAAACTTCCTCCCTCTAACTACGAACCTTCAATCGAGCATTTTCACCAACAGCCGACGCGAGCTCCAAAGCTACCTTCGAAGCATCTCCAAACAACGACTGTTGCGCTGAGGACCGCAAGCGTGCCACTTCCTCTTCCAAGAGCGTTACTTTAGCACGGGCAGCCACCAATTCCTCGAGAGAGCCGTTAGAACTGCCATTCGGACTAAGTACACCATTCGAACTGCTGCTTCCGTTGGCACTACTAGCACCTTCCTGGCTCTGCTGAGCAGTTACTGTAGCTGCTGCTTGACGCATTTGTTCCGTTGCATTCGCCAGTTCAGCCCGCATCGCAGCACCGTCGGATCGAACTTCGTTCAGCATGTCAAGCAGCTTATCCGCCCTCTGCCTCTCTCCGTCCAACCGAATGTTGGCTTCTTCTGCACGCAGAGCCGCAGCGTGCGATTCGGCCAAGTTCGCTGCACTCACCGCTCGAGCGGCCGCGGCTTCTCCGGTTGCCGAGGCCGCTGCTGCACGGCTGGTCTCTAGGGCGCTCTCAGCCACGGACGCTCGAGCCCTAGCTGTCTCCACTTCGGCCGCAAAAGCTTGCGCGCTGGCTTGGCTGGAAGCCAGTTGCGCTTTTGCCGAAGCTTCGTTGCGCACCAGCTGCAGCACTTCAGCGGAGGAAGCCAAGGCCCGGTCTTTCTCGACCACCAATTGCTGCTGGGCGGCCTCGCGGAGCATGGTTTCACGGTCACGGCTCGCCGCATTGGCATTGGCCGTGACTTCCAAATCTGCGCAGCGCTGTTTTAAGCGCCCACTTTCCGCTGCTGCACTTCGCTGCGCTTCTTCTAAAGAAGCTTCATGGCGAGCTACGTTGGTGGTAGCTTCCACGAGTTGCCGTTCCAATGACGCAATGTCTGCCTTGAAGCGCTCTTCAGCGACTGCTTGGGTGCGCGCTTCGCCTTCTGCTCGGGTTAGCTGGTCGCGAAGGCCCTTTGGGGGAGGGGGTGAAGAAAAGGATGGAGTCAGATGTCAATCGGAATTTAGCGAAAGCCGATGAACCCTGAGAGCCCCTCGTACGTGCGTACAAAGACACTTTGGATCATAGCACTCACCTGAGCCACAACGTCGCGTTCTTTCAAAAGTTTGTCATAATCTAGCTTCTGAGCTTTTTTGGCTGCGAGGGCGCTCTGCAAGTCACTTTGAATCGCAACAAGCGTGTCCTGAATCTTTGCCATGGCTTCAGAGCTGGCTCCCACAGATACAGAGGCACTGCTGCTGCCGCTGGTGTTGGCGCTTTTGTTGCGTAACCCACTCTTTAAGTCTCCTTCTCCATCTTTGGCTCCTAAAGCTAGAAATGTGCTATCGCTACTGCCCGAGCCGCCGCTAGGTCTACTGCTGCTGCTGCTCTTGTATCTACTGAGGCTACTACTACTGCTGGCGCCGTTGCCCAGATGATCGAGGCTTCCTGTACCAATGCTCTGGGCTTCACTCGGCTTCTGCTTCGATTTGTTGGAGGCAAAAGTCGCAAAGGCACCAGCGCAGTCAAGCTGCTGCGCGTCACGCGCACAAACTTCGGCGGTGCGACCGTAGGCGTCTACCGCTGTTGCGTCTGCGCCTGCGGTCACAAGGAAAGCGCACACGGCAGCACTGCCAGCTTCGGCCGCGTAGTGTAAAGGAGTAAACCCACCGCTGATGGCGTCTTCTGCGCGGTTGACTTCGGCGCCTGCGGCTACTAGGAGCCGAACCACGTCCTCGCTGAAGGTGTCGTAGTGGCACGCGTAGTGCAGCGCACTGGAGCCGGATAAGTTGCGCGCATTCACATCCGCGCCCAAGCGCACTAATGGCTCCATCGCTGAGAAGGCTTTGTACTGAGGTTTGTTCAAGCCATAAAACGAGACAGAGCAGCAGCAGAGTTAGGTGACGGATGAGAAAAAGGCAACAAGTAAGGTCAAGGCACGGCGTGGCCACAAACGATGGGCCGGGAAGCAGGCCAGTTCAATTATAGTGTGTGTGTGTGCGTGTGGCTTCATAAATGTCCAAGCAATTGAATAGGTCGGGATGGAAATTAATGGCGAAGTCGGCATTTTTACATCCAATTGGCGTGGTAAATGCGGAAATCAAATCTTTAGGTATCGATGCACAACCTGCACAGCAAGGAGCAGCAGGCTGTTGCCAGCATCGTCCCGAAGGTCAAGCTCGGTGGTAGGGACCGAGGGGATCGTTAAGTCGACGAGCCGCGAAGTGTTGTCGTCGTAAGTATAGTACGGCAACAGAGATTGCAACAGGCCAACTGTCTCACCCGCCGCACCTGAACCGCTTGTAGAGCTACTCGAATCTCCACTGCCGTCGTTCGCCTCTTCTTTGAGAAGTAGAGCATTTGTGCCCTCACTACTGCTGTTGCTAAAGTAGTCTTCCAAGGTGCTAGGATTGGTAGCTGAAGCTGTCAGAGCACGAGCTGCAGACGCGCCTTGGCCAGCCGGTGGCGATAAAGCCTCAGTCACAACTGTGGGACTGTCCTATCAAGCCAGCACAACGATTAGATCTTGTTATGGGCTTCTGTTAACTGGTAAATACGGAAACGAAGTAAGCGAGAGGTGTGACACGGACCGCACTAGGAGTAGTCCACTGAACTTCGCCAGTTCTATCGTTATGGTAGTAATACTTTTTGCGCCGTTCTGAGTACCATCGGCGCCAGCCAGGTGGAGCAGGCCCTTGCTCCTCGGCCGGCGGGGGCATTTTCCTGAGAGCGGAGAATTTTCCTAACCACATGCACTAACACAATATGCATAAAAATATATATGACTCTGCTTTTTTTTAATCGAGCGCTCTTCTTTAGCTTGTGTAGCGCAACGGACGGGTGCTAACCTTCCAGAGCCGCTCAAAGATGAGGTGTGGACTGAGCAAACAACTTAACATTATACCTGCTTTATAAAGTAACATTTCTTTTTACCTCTTCGCAGCGAGTCCGTAATGTCTGGAGGCAACGCCAGTCTATTTGGCGGCAACAAGATTGTCTGTGACAGTAAGTGTTGGTGAAACTTATGAAGCACCATTATAATCCGCCACCTTTTAACATTTCCGCCTCCTCTTTTGCTTCTATAATCTACAATATGCGCAGTGGATGACCATTCGACGATGAAGGTAGGATGCTTGAGCTGCTACCCCCATCATCCTAGTACTTAGTAAAGTTACTTAACCTTTCACGCTAATTTTCTTTTTGCAATAATGCTGTACAGTCCGACGCTATGAAGCAGGCGGCTGAGGCAGTAGAGAAATTTTCAGAAGAGAAAGCTATTTCAAAAGAGATTAAGGTATGTTGTATTTTTCTGCTGTGCTGTTTTATGTACCATTGGTGCTCATGTAGTGTGTAACGCGGGGTTGTTGCTAGGCGTTCATGGACATGAAATACGGCCCGACATGGCATTGCATCGTGGGTAGCGACTTCAAGGCCTTCGTAACACATGAAGGCAAGCACTTCGTATTTTTCTACGTTGGGAAGATTGCTATCTGCCTATACAAAGCTGGATGAGCGCTTGAGTCGCCTCCGCAGATTGGAGGAACACTTGATACAAATACGCATGCACATGCTACCAAATAGAATGTAGCGACTAAGGGTATCGCCAAGCAACACCTTTCAATGGAAGATGATCAAACGCATAGCTACTTAGTTCTCCTTGCTCCGTGGACTTAAAACACTTCAGTGGACTGCCCCAGCTCTATTCCTTATTCCTGTTGTGTAATTCCTATAAAGGATTAACTGAAATATTTTTTTAGTATCAATATGAAGATGGGATTAGGCTAATTGTAAAAAAAGCTCCAAAGTACAAAGAATGCGCTTTAAAAACGCTTCCGACGGTGTATTCCCGTATTTACCGTATTTTTTATCGCAAATTTTCCCAAAGGATGTATTTCGGGGTTACTTCAGCTCGAATTCGTTGTCCGTTGGAGTATATTTTGTCCGTTGGGTAGAACGCGGTCTGGCTTATATGTTGCATTGAATTAGAGATAGATAATGATAGGAGGCCCTGGGTAACCTTCCCAGCTCCATGGGAGCATGGTTGACCGCACAAACAGGCAGTACAAAAGGTTATGGTGCTCTCATCGAAACACCGGGGTATTTGTGTTGATATCCCCAATCACTACATTAGGGTGCTCTGCCTCTAGCGGAAGCGTCGGTCCGTATACCGGACCTCACTCTATTGGGGAGCGTTTTTGGAACTTTTTTTTTCTAGGGAATCCCAAAAAAACGCCGGCCTTTTTAACAATAAGCCTAGATGGGATATACATAATTACATGTTACATAGGACTATGAGTAAATTTGTATGTAGCTTCGGTTTTGTTCCGTTCCTTAGACAAACTCCCTTCTCTTCGATACGCCGTGTAGACCTTATAGGCAGGTGCGTTTTTGAAGCATAAGAATGAGAGAATGCGACATGCGACATAGACAACAAGCAACAAGAATTAGAATTAGAATTAGACAGTTTTTGGTTCGTAGATGCAGCTGTTCTGGTCCGCCGTGACCGCAGCAGAGAGACGGCCCCGGCATCGTGTGGCTTCGTGTTACGTCCAAAATTACGCGTGATTTTTTTGTCATTAGCTGCCCTGGCTTTTAATGCGGAGTTACGCCATGGCGCAATTAGAAGACACCAATATTTGCTCTGCTCATTGGCCTTTTGGACTTGCCATGAAGCCACGAAGGCCGTGAAGGCCATTAAGGCCATCCTCGTATGCTGCTATGTGCCGTAGGGATTTCTGATAACCTTCAAGAAACAAGATTTTTGGAGGGAGCGCGAAGTACTATAAGACAGTTCGCAGGCCTTTCACCAATTTGGGTGCTTCGGTCACCCCTTCCCATGAGAAGGCATTGGCGTTGACATCTGATTAGATTAGATTAGATTAGATTAGATTAGATTAGATTAGATTAGATCAGATTAGATTATACTCCCCAATTGCAAAGAAACAACAACAAACAGCAT
>Ga0307931_1000433_pt1 | contig 26124 bp, 15 predicted proteins | sample OrgLakmetageno47_FD_201816 | JGI IMG/M metagenome (GOLD analysis project Ga0307931, IMG submission 201816) | Saline water microbial communities from Organic Lake, Antarctica - #47 | ecosystem: Environmental > Aquatic > Non-marine Saline and Alkaline > Saline | place: Antarctica: Organic Lake...
AACGAGCACTCAGTCCCGCCGACTTGTTCGGAGGAAAGGCGCCAGTTGGAGCCTTAATTGGCCTTCTGGAGCGAATTTGCTAGCGCATGTGCAGCTCAAGTGCATTTTTTATGTGCCTCTGTGACTGCTGTGTACTTGCCTTTCTTTGTTTTTGGGAGAGTATCAACTAGACCAGACTAGCTCAAAAGAAGAGTTTCCGCCCGCAGAGGGGGGGGACTACAACGAAGTCCCTCAGGCGGTCCAGAAGAAGAGTCGCCCATCCCCGAGCAATTGCGTGACCCCATTTGCGTGTAAGCTTCGGTCTGAACTAGGCCTTGGCTTCCGAAAAGCCAATATTATAGAATGCCGTGTGTTTGTGTGGGGCGTTACAGGTTACAGGTGAGACCAGCAGGCACATAGAACAGGCGAAATACTAATATTTGTACGTGACCGCCATGAACTCCACTTAAGACCCAAATTCCCATTGTTGGACTAATTGGTTTTTAATTTAATCTAGTAAGCACAGGCCCCTTAGGGCCTACTACTTCGAGGGGGAAATTAAAACGAAACCCGAGAGAAAACTGAAAATCCAGGTGTCTCGTTTCCGCGGCAATTTTTTTATTAAACGAGTAGCGGAATTTTTTTATTAGAAAAAAAGGGGAAAGAAAGAGAAAAAAAAAGAGAAAAAAGGAGGAGGAGGAGGTGGTGGTGGGGAAGAGGAAGGGAGAGCTATAAAAAAGTGGAGCTGTAATGTAGCAATCACCTCAGTGTGTTCTGAGATGCCCCCTAACGCCATTGCATATCTCAATTATGGCCGCCTGGGAAACAGAAACAATCAGTCCGCCTTCCAGGCCCTTTTCATGAGAAATTCAAGAATTGTGCCGTGCTTTTCCCCAGTTTCTCGTCCACTCCGGTGCACCCGGGAAAAAATCCCTGAAAAGTCCATGCTCCGTTTCTTCCTCTTATCCGTGTTTCAACTTCTTCCCTATGCACAAGTACTGTACGAACTGGAGCTTGACGAGGAACACTGTAATCGCAGGAGTGGATATCTAGTTATCCCTTCAGAATTGGCACAGGCTAGTTTAATGCAAGGGATGGCGATGGGGCAGGGAAATTTGGTAAGTCAGAGATAGTGCGGGTCTAGTATGGCCCACCCACAGGCCCTCACAGCCGGCCGTAGAGAAGTGTGCTCGATTCCGACCAGGTAAAAACCGCGTGCGTCGTGCGGCAGGGCACTTGGCGCACTTGGCCGTGATCCAAGTTTAGTGCCTGCCCTCGAAATTTCGCTTCCAGATATTCCATGGCCGGGGGCCCTACTAGGGCCTCGTCACCACGTGTTCGACCTAAACAATTAAACTGTTTGCATTTGCCCGGCTTATCTGAGCCGATAGGTCATATGTAATTCATGTGAATATGTAATTCATAAATATTGCTGCGAAGATTGGACTTATAAGGTGACGTTAACATCGACGCGGTTCACATGCGAAGGCTTTAAATTCACTTCGCGCTTGATTTTCGCGCATTTATGCACCATTCTCGTGCGTTATATGTACGGTATAACCCTCAAACATACGGGATATACGTGGGTTTTGGTGCTTGTCACACAGGTCCTTTTGAGACAGGGCCCGAGGGGCCGGAAATTAGAAGGCTGATGGGTAGAGATAAAAAGCAAAGCAGCGTAAACTAAATCTAAGAGGCCAATCAGGCGCACATGCCCGAATGACCACGGAAGTGATTTTAGCGGTCCAAAGTGACAAAGTGACACGCTCCTCCGTGCCCTGAGAGTGCTACTCGAAAGAAGAGTTTCCGCCCTCAGAGGAGGATATTTTTGGTGCGTTTGTGTTGTTTAGCTATTGTGTCATAACCCAGTGCCACGAAGCCGTTGCCAGCTACCGCGTCGCCACCCAGGGATTGTGTAAGGAATTTGCCCTTCTGTAGGCACTTCCTTCGTAATGGCCGTGGTTCTTTCCAGAGGGCATTTAAATTTGAAACTATTTGCTAGTATATATTAGCTGTTCGGACTGAAATATTCGAGTCGATACTATGAGGACGTCACTGAAGCATGAGCAGAAATATGTACGGAGATTAGCGGAAATCGCGTCTGATTGACTAAAAATCCAAAATTTGAACTTCCGAGTGACCCACGCGGAAACTGTAGAAACTGATCTCCCCTGTAAGGGGGAGTTACAGCAGTTGTGCAGAGGTTGAAGTCACAACTACCCCTTACAGGGGAGATCAGTTTCTACAGAAACGGTACCCTTTGGCACCCTTGTATCCAGCCCCAGCCAAGTCTGTATCGCGCAATACACGTATCTTTCAGTGGTTTAAGTGCTAGTAGGAGTGGTGCATCCCTATTTCCAGAAGCGGTTAGATGCTCCATTAATTAAGTAAACATTTGATTGGCTCTTTTAAATTTTAACATTTAATGAATTCTTTGATTAATCCGGCTGGAGTGGAATGTGATTCTATAGTACTACAACAAAAAAATTATTGAATCCGCACTCCATGCGTTCCTTCATGAATCAAAGGGCCGTGTCATTTCTGATGCGAGGTTTGCCTCAGACTCTTCGAGGCCTGCATCAAAACTGGACAGCACCTATCTTGCGGCTGCTGGGTCCTGACGTCCTGACTCCTGAATCGTTCTATCAACAAATGAAGCTTAGGAGTCGGGGTCAGAATCAGATTCGGATGAACCGTCACCCTTCGCGAGACTAAACGTGGGCGCTTTTACCGAATTGAGAGCTTTCTGCTCAAGTACTATAGAGGTGTGTGAAGTCGAAATACTTTCTTGAGCTTGAGCACCATCATCCAGAAGGTCGTCAAGCAAATCCTCATCTTCGCCATCAACTTCCTTCTGCAGCCACATTGATCCAGCGGAAAAATTGGCCAGCTTTGAACTATTGGGCGACGGACCGACTGCAACTTTAGCAGCTACGGCCTTTTGATTGAAGACATGTTGCTCATTTGATTCACAGGTTTTGGATTCTATGACGTCCTCGGGTGGATCGCGGTGCGCGGGAGCTCCACATATGTCACACTGATCTCTTTCAGCAGGTGACCACACGCCACACTCACAAAGCCATTCCTTCCATTTACAGTTCGAATGGGGCTGTGCCTTCATGGCATTTAGTACTGATGTTGGCAGCTGTGGATCGTGATGGTTGTCATTTGCATTTGCAGCATCCCAAGTAACTTTGTCTTGAGAGCTTAAACTATTGCATCGGGGCTGTTCGTGTGGATAGGGCAAACCTGTTGAGACTTCAATCGCACTATAGCTGCCATGATCATACATACTCGAGCTGTCAATGGAGCCTTCGTTGCGGCTAGAATGCGTGTTCTCATTGACGCCGTAACTCTTGTTGATGTCATAATAAGATTCCCTAACTTGGTCGTCGTAGCACCGCCGTTCGTCTTGTGCACTAGCCACACCGTTCACGCCATAGGCATCTCGATAGTAGCCATGATTCTTGTCGACATCACTTTGCTGGCCAAGGTTGTCTTGCCAAGGAGCCTCCTCAGGACGCAAATTCGAATCCAAATAGCCCAATTGAGGCAAATCCCCTTGATTTGGATCCTCAAGGTGCTGTTGCAACACCCGTGAATCACGCCATCCATGACCGGATGGACTCCCCTCTTGCGACGACTGATCCTCTGGGCAGTCCGCAAACCAAGACGGAATCGAAGCCTCAGCCTGAGGCTGAGCATAATCTTGTGGCCCATTCACAGAGGATTCTTCGGATGGCAAATGGGAAGGCGCACGCGCATTCAGTGGCGGGGAACATTGACCAGGGCTTGGAGCTAGCGAGGATTGAATATTGCCGTAATTTACGACACGGCCAGGACGACAAGGGTTGCTCGGCTGCCCGTATTCGTTCAAGGGTGGGCGTCGCGCAGAAGGAGCTGCAACGACGGGCTTCTTAAACTTCTTCAGAGTAGGGCCATCTAGAGCTGCAAGAGCAGCCAAACGCCCACCTGCCTTCGGCACGCTAGCTTTTGTTTCTTCTGGGGGCATGACCTCAACAAGATGTTTCTCTGTCTCGAAGGTGTTCTCGAGTCCTCCAACTATTGCCGCATACTCGTCAACCTCGAGATATTTCCCATCCATGGCATCAGGCTCAACACGGCCAGATGACTCTTTCTTCAAATGCAAACCAACCCATTTGGAAGAAGAGTCAAATCGGACTTCGCCCTCGTTCCACTTCTTGCGCTTTTGAGTTTTTTGAGCTGTCCAGAGACACGGCAAAACTACAGACGACATTTTCGTCGACAATCGCTAGCTGCAGTTGGCTAAGCTTTTAGACTTCGCGCGTGAACAAATAAACTTCGACCGAAGTGGAAAATCGAGCTAGACTGTGGACTAGTCTTTAAGCAGACTCGAAACTATAACTACTGCTTGTCTTGTACGTAGCCAAGCTACTGAAGCCAGAGGGCAACTATCATTTGCGTAGTAGCATTCCTTTTCAGTGCACAGTGCACTTCACGATTTTCAAACCGAGCACACACAGAGCTGATGACTGAGATGACAACGACTGATGATGACAACGTGGAACCGAAACACAGAAAAATCGTCCCTGCGTCGGTGCCTCGATCCGTTGCTTGGTCTGTTGGGTTAAAAAAAAAAAAAAATAGTCGGCATACCGCTCGAACGCTACGTATACGTATAGCAGCCATAGCTCGAACAACAACCAACAACTCGATACTGTCAGTAGAGCAACAGACGCTCAGAGCCCCAGGCTCAGGAGCATACGCAAGAGAGCAACTTTCACTGCACTCCTTCGGTAGACTGCTCTTATTGTTCTCGGGTGTTTCACCTTTGACCTCTCGCCTACTTTTGTTGTGTGAGCTTCTCACTCGTCGTTGTAAGAGATAAGGTTCATGCAACACAACACTAGCTAGCTACTTGTAGATAATTGATAGCATGTCGTTGTTTCCCACATGAATTACGGTAAGCGATGTTGGCAGACTCTAAGCTGGCTTGAAGGAGTGGTCGATAGGTTTTTTAGTACACAGTAAGACAGTAAGCCTGTTATTCAGAAGCATGGCGCGATCGATCAAGTCGCTAGGCAACCAGAGCAGCTCTTCTGAAGGAGTAAAGAAAGCGCAGCAGGAATTTGTGCCTAAAGCTCCCAGCCGCGGCGCGCACCTCACGGGTCTGCCCCGATATCGACATGCTCACGCGAATGGTTCGGCGTTTGTCTTTGACGGGTGCGCCACCAGCGCAACGGACTTCTCAGCGATGGAGCGCCAGGAAAGCACGTATTTGGTGTCCACTGGCTACCGCGAGAACGGAGGCCACCAAGACCATACGTACAAGCGGCAAATGATGGTCCAGGAAGAAGGCGCCATTGCAGCGGAACGGCGTGGCTTACAAGATGAAGCTGTGGATCGGTTGTATCGCCTCCTGCGGGAGCGAGACCGAGCGCAAGCTTTGAGCGACAGCCAGGAAGCTGAAGAGGCGACAACGATGCGGCGTGCTTTGTCTTTGGAGGACGCAACCCCAAGTTTTGCCACTGCAGCAGCAGCAGACCCGCTGCTGTTGCAAATAGACGGGCCTCGCGTAGCCGAGCGTTTGGATGCCGAAGCGGCCGTGATAGAAGCGGCGCGAACTGCGTTAAGAAATCGCCACGCGAAACCTGCGAACGACTTGTCGTGGCGTGAAGTGGCCGCACGCAAAGACGCGGCTGCCAAACGGGCCCGTGCTGCGCATGCCCAAATGAAGAACACTCAGATTCAAACCAGGGCAGACTTACCACAAGCAGGAAGAGGTTCAGGCAGCGGCGGCTTGTCCGTTTTAGAAGAGCGCGCTTACATGCGCTTCTTGAAGGAAGGTCCGCGCGAAGGGGACGGTGCCTTCGTGCCAACGCCAGGTGTGCGAGAGGCGAGGAGCGTAAGAGCAACATTGGGCCGCACGCACCACCATCAGATTGCGCAAGCAATGTGGAAAAGGCCGCAAGGGAGACTGAACAAATGAATAGATTAGCCTCAAACCATTCCTATGTGGAGTGCACTATTTTTTTAAGCGCAGCACGCTATACGAGTTGCATAGACACGGTGGCGTGTAGGTCTGAGGTCTAAAGGGGAAATGCACATAGGGACATCGGGCGAAGGAACGGCTAATTACTAATTAGAAATTAGTGGCTGGATTGGAAATTTGGGCCGTTGAGTCAATTTTAAATTTGAGTCGGGTCCGCGATCGAAGGTGCGATTCACGTACCCGCGGATTTCATGTGCAGGGGTTACAAATTCACTTCACGCTGTATTTGCGCGTATTTTCGCGGAATTCATGTGCGGTATATGTACGGTTAGATCCTTGAATATACGGGATATGCGGCAAATATGGGGGCTTTGGTGTTCTTCTTGAGACAGGCCCCGAAGGGCCGGAATTAGAAGGCTAACAGGTAGAGAGGAAAGGCAAAGCAGCGCAAACTAGACCTAAGAGCTAATCAGGCGCGCATGCCCGAGTGGCCATGGAAGTGATGGTAGCGGTCCAAAGTGGCACGTTCCTCCATGCCCTGAGAGTGCAGCTCACAAGAAGCTGGGGGATGGGCGACTCTTCATCTGGATCGCCTGAGGGACTTCGCTGTAGTCTCCTCCTCTGCGGGCGGAAACTCTTCTTTTGACCTGCACTCTCAGAGCATGGAGGGGCGTGCCACTTTGGACCGCTACCACCACTTCTATGGCCACTCGGGCATGTGCGCCTGATTAGCTTTTTAGGTCTAGTTTGCGCTGCTTTGCCTTTCTTCTCTACCCGTTAGTCTTCTAATTCCGGCCCTTCAGGGCCTGTCTTAAAAGAAGAGTTTCCGCCCGCAGAGGTGGGGTGTTCTTTTTGGTGGCGGTTGGTCATTGTGCGCTGTGTTGTATCGCTGTCCCCGCCTAGGCAATCTCAACTCCATATTCAAATTCAAGAACCATACTAGAGCTCCCTTCGTCATAGAAGACGCAGCCTTGGTGATGGCCGTGGTTTCTCTACAGAGAGCAGCAGTATCCTTTGCCTTTCCTGTTTTGTGAGTCTGAGAGCGCCATTCAAATTATGAGAGCGGATTTCCGCGACGAAAATCACGTCTGATTGGTACAAAATTCACTTTCTGCGTGATTTCCGTGGAATTACGCGCGTAAATCTTACCCTAATGCGCGATCCTGAAGAATACAATTCGCAATGCGCGCGGGTCCGACCCGGGGTCGTTTATATAATTAGAACCGTTTCGAGAAGGCGCCCGAAGGGCCGGAATTAGGAGCTGACAGGAAGAGATAAAAAGGAAAGCAGCGCAAACAAAATCTATGAAGCTAACCTGGCATTTGGATTCGTATAAGTTCGAGTTCGAGTTCGAGTTCGAGTGTTTGCTTTCACTAAAGTAAACCCCCGTCGAACTCTTCTAATTCAAATTTACGATGACTGAGCTATAGTTATGAAACCAAGAAATATTGAAAGTTTTCATTCATTCAGTGGAACAATAGATTTACCGATAAATCAGAGTTGGGTGTGAGATGAAGGAACATTTGAACTTACTTGGAGCTCCAATCTATTAGAGTCCAACGGATAGGAAACATGCAACGGCACTCAACTGGACGAGACGAATCGACCCCATCCATATTTGGGTAATCAATGGGCCTTGAGTTATCACAACTGGGTCGGCAGGATTGGACGAGGGGATGGAGAAATAGTGCTTTACTGCACGCAAACGTTCGGGACACAGCTGAGCAGGAAGGAGAAGAGCGCAACGCCAAGCAGCGCAAAAGTACATGGGAAATTTGTCATCAAAAGGGAACTGGAAACAACGTAATCAACGGGATAGTATTAGATTGGATTATATCATTATCCCCAATTGCAAAGAAACAACAAGAAAAAGCACAAAGCTTCGATTTGATGAATCCCCCAGAACAAGTCTGACTGCTTGGGTTAGCAAGCACTTGTGTGCAGCTTCTGATATTAGATAGTAGAGGAGAGAAGCCGCCGGAGTTGCGAGGCTGCACAGCTTCACAGCGGAGAGGCACGAGCAGCCGCGGCTCTTCACAACTTTTAAATCGGCTCTATCGGTCGGTTAACTTCTTTATGAAATAATGCCGACTACTGTGCTCCCATGGCATCGTCGCTATTAAGCTTAAGTACAGTCAAGTCTACAGTACAGTACAGTTCACTGTGAATACTTGCTGATTTCATCATCTGCAGCAGCTTCTTGTCACTTGCTGTTGATTGGTCATTTTTAAAATTTCTGTCCGATATGTCAACCGATTGCAGTGATTTTATTTCAAGAGTTGTTGACACTCGACACTCCTCGCTTTTTGTCACGCAGGCTGATTTGTGGCAAAGCCATCAAGAGTTCTTGCGTGTCATAGCAGACATATCTCTAGGACGTTTCCACTCTTCGCAATGTCTGTTCTCCCGTTAAACAAGAGCCAATACGAAGTTCTGGTTACTCAAAGCAAATTTCGAATGGATGACCCCGCGATTCGACAATTTCTAGATGACCAAGCATTCATGCTCGCTGCAGTATCCAAAAACGGCTTTCGGCTTCAGCATGCTAGCGCAAGGCTGAAGGGCCACCACGCAGTTGTGTCAGCTGCAGTTGCACAGAAAGGGCTCGCTCTTTGGTGCGTGTCACCCACCCTTCGTGACGATCGCGCTATAGTCACCCACGCCGTTACACAAGACGGTACTGCTCTCAAATATGCTTCCGTAGCTCTTCGATCGGACCCAGCCGTGGTCCTCACAGCTGTGGCTCAAGAAGGCCGCTCGTTACAGTTTGCAGAGCCGTCGCTTCGTGATGGTGGGCTAAAGGCGTACGTCATCTCGGAGCTTGTCGCTTTCGAAGGGTTTCGGTCATTTCTGCTGGCTACACGTGTCCGCCGTAGCAAAGCCCTGCCTGAAGACGCAATGGATATTAGCAGCAGCAAATTACGCGGCGCAGCACCTGAAGACGAAGTAGCAGCAGCGCGCCTTGAGAAGCTGGGTGACGAGGCTGGCCTACATGTGAAAGGTCTCGTGGCCGAGTATGTAGGCTCAGCCGCGATTTTAGACCCCAAACTCCGATTAGCCCTCAACAGGGCCGCCCAAAACCTCGGCTTAAGCGGCGAGAATTTTCCTCTCGTAAAGCCGCAGCAATGACTTTGTGATATCTCAGTGGCATATTCCTCTCAGTGGAGAAATGCGCCTAATGTACTTCTTTCTTTTTGCATTTCTTCAATTCTTAGTGTCCAATTTGGTTAAGTCTGAAGTCTGGAAGTCCAAAATAAAAGTAATGTCACATCCGTTCCGCAGGAAAGGGACAACCAAATGGAGTTTCCACACAGGACACAGGAGAGAACTAGGAGTGGATCTATTGCCCTGGTTGAACTCGCGAGGATGCGAGTCAGAGGTCGCAGGTCGCCCGGTCGGGCGGGTCGCTTCCGCTTCCGCCTCCGACTTCGGGGCTACGGACTACGGGGCTTCAAACTTTAAACTTCGAAATCAAATCTCCTATATCCAATCTTCAATCTTCGAACTTCGAGGTTAGAGGTTCGGGGTTCGAGGGCCGAGGTATTCGTCCAATTTAATTTGTAATAAGTAGTAATGTTTACGCGCTTCATACAACTACGCACCGTAAAGTTAAAGTTATAGAGAGGCAGGGTATCCGTAGGCTCCGTAGGACAAATTATTCTAGGTGTTAAGTTCTCTGGAATTCAAAGGAATTCAGGTGCAACGGCAATTTATTTTAGCCCAGGCCATGAGGGGCCAGAATTAGAAGGCTAACAAGTGGAGTTTAAGACCGAAGCAGCTTAAACTATGAATATAGCCAGGCACGCATGCCCGAGTGGCCATGGAAGTTATGATAGCGGTCCAAAGTGGCACGCCCCTCCGTGTTCTGAGAGTGCTGCTACAAGAGGAGTTTTTACCCGCAGAGGAGGGGGCCACAACGTAGTCTCTCAGGCGACTAAGAAGATGAGTTTCAGATCCCCGAGCATCTCGCACCCCACTTCTAATGTAATTGCAGTACAATTTTTGCGTGCTATGGTGTAGTGAAGAGCGCTGCGCAGTGCACATGAAACCGCCAATGCCCAATGAATTGATTATAAATGGCAGGATCCTCTGCTATACACGCGAGAGAAACGGGCCTGAATGCGTGCTGTTCCTTGTGCGTTGTGCAATTGTGCGTCCACATAATTCCTGCGTATTCCTTTCTCCTTCTATTCTTCTACTCCTTCTTGTGAGACAGGCCCCGAGGGTCCGGAATTAGAAGGCCAACAAGAAGAGATAAAAAGCAAAGCAGCTAAAACAAACTAAAGCACCACTTTGGGCCGCTACCATCATTTCCATGGCAACTCGGGCATGTGCGCCTAATTAGCTCTATAGTTTTAGCCGGCCCTTCGGGGCCTGTCTCAAAACTCAAAACACTAAAACCCTCTTTTCGTGATCGTCACTGTCGTCTTCTTGTGCTCCATGTTTCTCCACCCAATCCTTTTGTTTCAGGAAAAAAATCAAGACTGGGAAATGGCAACCGCCAACTGATTTGAACAAAGGGAGCACAAGAGCAAATTAGCAATGCCTACCTTTACAGCGTCAGACGGTACCACTTTCGAAGACCGGCGAGCGTATCGTAGATATGAGTTTGAGCTCTCTTACACCTTTCGCAACCAGAGTGGAGGCGACGACCTTCTAAGTCTCCGCAAGGTAAATGAGCAGACAGTTGGAATTCTGATTGCGTTTGTTACAATTGTATGAGAGCCTTTCCTTCAAGTGCTTACGCAATGTATGGATATTCATAGGAGCCTGGCACTATTGACGGGCAACCGTTTGAGCTGGATAATTTGACGCGTTGCGAAGTTCTGCTCTTAGATAATTCCGAGGCCGTGCAGGCCGACAACTTGGTCGACTGCACCGTGCTGATTGGCGCGTGCTGCGACTCTGTGTTCGTGCGTAATTGCACGGGCTGCACCTTTGCGATTGCCTGCAAGCAGCTGCGCACGCGGGAATGCTTCGGGTGCACGTTTTACTTGTTGTGCAACACGGAGCCGGTGATTGAGCTTTCGTCCGGGCTCCAGTTTGCACCTTTTCACGCGGCTTGGCCTGAGCTGCGAGACAGCCTCGCTAGCGCAACCATCGACCCCGCCAACAATCTGTGGTTTGCAGTGCACGACTTCAGCGACGACGCATCCACGCCTCAAGAGGGTGGGAAGAATTGGCGCCGCCTTGCGGAGAGCGAAGAAGCGCCGAGGTGGTTGCCGAGCGGACCCTGCCCAGAGGAAGCTGCTGTGCCGCGAATTGAAGCCTTTAGCGTCCCGATTCCGAGCCAAGTGGAGGCGAAAGAAGCTGCTGCGACTGCAGGCGGTGCTTCTACAGCAGAGGGCGGTGGCAGCAGCAGTGGGACGGTGGCTTTCAAGCTGGGCACATCCCAAGCCGAGGCTGACGCTGCTTTTGCAGCGGCTCAGGCGAAGCGTGCACCTACCAACACCGCGACCGCCGCCAGTGCTGATGCTACCACTGATGCCAGTGCTGAGACAATCACCAACGAGGCAGCCCCAGTAGATCCCTGCACGCCTCCGTTGCCGCCACCTTTGCCGCCACACGACCCCCTTGGTACTGCACAGGGAATGCTGTTGCCGCCTATTTCGCCCCTCTCCACTCCTGTGTCGTCGCCCTCTCGCGCACGAGACGCGAGTGGTGTTCACGGTGACGTAGCAGCTGGTGGCACCGATAGTGATGTCGTGGCGATGTCTTCGTCATCAAGTGTTGAAGTGCGTTTCCTCTTTACTCCCGGGGACGCCTACGAAGGTGAGCCCTCGGCCATGTTCCACAAAGCTGTGGCCAGCACCCCTGCAGACCTGGCCGACCTCGTACAGTGGGGTGCGGTCTCCGAGGAACCGAGTGAGGCCGAAGGCGACCCTGTGAAAGTCTGCGTGCGCTGCCAATTCACCACTCATCCTTCACCCCCTGAGGGTGCCCCCATGCGCGCGGCTACCGGGGAAGCCCTGCGCCCCACGGCCCTCTGGCATGCTCTGCTCGCAGCTTGCTTAGAGCCGGAGCCAACGAGTGGGGCGCACCTCGTGGCATGGATCGAAATGCTCACTGATCACGCGCCAGAGTCTTCCCCGTCTGAAGCGGAAGCCAATGGAACTGCTAATACTGGCGTTGGACACGCAAATGCCGATGCGTCAGCAGGAGCAGCAGCAGGAGCAGCAGCGCCAGAGGTGGTGGTGGCGGAGCCGAAAGAGTCGAGCGGACATTTCTTTGCTGGGGTCAACACCCAGAAATTAGCTCTACTCGCTGCACCGCCTGTGCTCGCACCTACATCGCCTGCACGAGCGTCGGCTAGAGCCTCTCCTGCAGGTCAGTCTCCAGCTGTAGCAGCTGCGAGTAACAGCACCACTAACAACCTCGACGCAGCCGTTACTTCCGACACAGAATCCCAGAAGAAGGGCGAGACGAACAAGGGTAAGAATAACGAGGGAACAGTTGTGGACTCCACTGACGCAGCAGTAGACCTGGTGGACGAAATCACGCTTTCGCCCAGTTCAGAGGGAGCTTCGGCTGAGCCAATCACGACAGCGACAATGGAGCTGGCGGCGGCCGAGCATCAAAACTTGCAAGCTGACCTTGCGGTGCTAAACACCATGAGAGTTGAGGATACCGACAATGTCGAGAACAACAATAAAGGCGACGGTGATTTAACGCCGGAGGTTTCCTCTGGCGACGAAGCTGACAGCTCTGGGAATAACAGTACTGGCAACGGCAGCAGGAGCAATGGAGACGGTACTGACGGCAATCAGAGCGCAGAAGCACAAATCGTACCAATGGGCAGCCCGGCGCATGGCACTGTGGAAGAAGTGTCAGTGCTCAACAGCTCCGCAGACTTTGAAGAAGAGGGAGCAGCAGCTGTGAGTGAGGCGGACGGTGATGACAATGAAGATGGTGGAGAAGATGAAAGTGGCCGCGACGAAGGCAGTGAGCGTGCTGCCGATGTAGAAGGAGGAGATCAAACTTCGGATCCAGAAGTAGACAAAGTCGAAGAAAGCGAGGAAAAAGAAAAAAGCCTGGACATCGAAGAAGAATACGAGGAGGAAGAAGGCGAAGACGAAGAAGAAAAGGTCGCAGATCAAAGTTCAGGCGGCGAGTTGGCAGTAAATTATGATTACAGGGCAGCCAATGAAAGGAGGCAGTCGGTGGGGTCCGATAAACAGCAAGCGCTCGTTCGTCGCGCACAACAACACGATTCTATGAAGCAGGCTGGGCCAGCTGTCATCAAGCCGCAAACTTTGGTAAAATTTATTTTTGTCATTCGCTTTCGTCCTTGCTCCCGTTTTCTTATTTCATGGCTACGTCAATTCTCTTTGGTATTTAGCTCTATTTTATGTTCCGCAAGCATCCTCCACGACGCCACTTCTTTCCCGTCCCGAATTTCCGCTTCTCATCTATTTCCTCTTCAAATATACTTATTCTTCTCTTTATTTTGTTATTCTGTCTTAAATCCCAGGCCGAGAAGGAGCTCGTCACTTCGGTGCTCCGCATTGCTCACACCTTGCGCCTCGCGCAGAAGTACGCCTCAAACAACACCCAACCTCGCGCAGCTCGCACTGGCCGCAGCAGCAAGAGCAGCAGTACAGGCGGAAGCAGCAGCAGCAACCAGGGCATGGACTCCAGCCGAGTCACACGAGCTGGCCTGCGGGACGGGATTCGAGCTGTGGTGCGTGTGGCTGTTGGTTGGTGCATGATATACGTATGTAGACGCTCTTGCGTGTGTATGTAAACTTGTTATGCTTACATATCTGCCTTTTCCCTATCATATTCACGTTTATTTTCTGCCCTGCTTTTTCATATTGGCAGAACGGCGCACAGGGCCCCACGATGGGCGCACTTCGAGACGACTTGGAGGCGTTCTTTGGGTTTTGCTTGGCGGGGCAGCGGTTCCGGCCGGGCAACGATGGGGGGTCCCTGAGCGAGCTCGAGCTGCGGCAAGCGCTGAGAGACTTCTTGGGCCAGGGCAGCTTACATACTACTAGTGATAGTAGCGGTGATGGAAATGAGCGAGGAGGTGAAGGTGCAGGTGCATTGGCATCATCAACAATGCCACCGTACTTTACTGGTGCAGCAGGCAACGCCGCCAACGTCGCCGCAGAGCAATTGAACGAAGGGCTCGTCAAGCTGTATGGCAACAAAGCGAGTTTGCGTGGGAATGACCTCAACAAGGTACTGATGTATTATTCGTGAATATGCTGCTAGAGTTCCATACAGTGTTCGGTGTAGGCCGCATGCGTGCGTCTGCGTCATCTCCTCCTTCTCAATCTTGTGTTGTTTTAACTTCTCTCATATCGTGGTCGGGGTGTTGCGTTGACACGTGCACATGTATGTACACTTAACAGGTACTTGGGCGCTACGCTGTGAAAGGCATGCTCACGATTGAGTCCCTGTATCACGCGGCCTCCACAGAGCTCAAACTTCGCAAGCTGTCCAGTCGCAATCTCATAGCCCTCTGGCGCTCCTGCGGCCCAACCCCGACTGCGTCTCAAGCCTGCGATAATACATTAGAGCAGCTGCCACCGCCACTCCACACTGCCCATGGCTACCACGCGCGATTCCATGAAAAACCTGTGCATCTCCTCGACCTCAGGTCCTTCCTTTTTTTTCGTTCAAATGGCGTAAATTGTCCGATGCATAAATTCAAACGCATATCCTACACATGGCTTACTCGTTCAACCTCGCGCCTGTACCTTTTGTTTTCTCGTCATGACTTGAGAGTAGGCCGCTCCTGACATTCTTCTCGTCAACACTCTTTTTTTTTTCTCTCTCTCTCTCTCTCCTGTGCACAGCTGCGTGCTTAAAGGCCATTTGTTTCGGTCTTCCCAGCAAAAGCGGCACCGCTCCGCGGCCGTCCTCGCTACCCGCCGGGCCAAAGACCGTGCATTGGAAGCCCGGGCCGCGGAAGCGCCGCCGAGGCTCGACGCCGCCACCGGGCCCGGTTGGGGCCATGGGAGCAGCACTACAGGGAGGCAGGGCGCCGCGAGCCTGATGGCGTGGGCGGGCATGGGCCAAGGCTCTCATTCGGCCGCCTCGGCAGCCGCCAGACGCGCGCCACCGTCCGCATGGCAGGGAGCAGCGCTGACCCCGAGCCAAATTGCCGATGAGCTGTTAAGGGACGCGGGCTCAGTGCTCGTCGCAAACCACTCTCACCATAACCGCCACTCCCCCGGGAGGATCGGTAGCGGAAGAGAAAACCATTCAGGAAGCTCTGCTTACAACGGAAGCGCTGCATCTCCGCCGGGTTCGCCTCGTTCTGGGATCAGCGAAATGCAACAGCAACAACAACAGCAATCTTCCTCCTCGCAGCGGCAAGAAATGACCGACGCCAATGGATGCACTGTGGTGCAGCACGAGATGAACGTGGTAGGGGCCTATGGAAGCTTTCGGCGATGCTTGGTGGCCAACGACGCGGCCCTCGCACAGGTAGCGTCGAAATCCCTGGCTCGGCTGGACGCTGAACGCCACGCCGCTGCTTTTGCCTCCTCTGCTGCTCTGGCTTCCTCTGCTGCTGCTGCTGCTGCTGCTGCTGCCACTTCGGCCAGTGCGACTCAAATGTCTTATGCTTATGAAGGAGCATCCTCGCATGCTGAATGGAGGCGAGAATTCTGAGGTACCATTTTTACTGAAGAGGGTGGGTAAAGAGAAGACTTTTCAATGCACCGAACACAAATCAATTGCTAATTACAAACGCGAAACCTTTCACTTTTCACTTTTTCACGTGGGTAATTTCGTCTGGTACCTCAAGTCCAGAGTCCAGATGTCAAGGGAGCATTTATTGCGTTTAAGTTTAAAATTTTAAATAGATCAACGTAGTTTGATGTTTTATGCGACCACGACCAAAAAGTGCCTACCAAAGAAAAATGTCTGTCTGTCACATCACATTTTTATCTGGGTACATATGTTCTGACACCTTACGTATGTTCTGACACGTTGTCACGTCACTGACATCAACCATGTCCTGACACGTTCTCACGTCACTGACATCAACTACGTTGATCGTGGCGTGGCGGCGCGCGCGCCGCTGCAGTGGAGGTACTTTGGTTCTGTGTTCTATCCTACATCCCAAATCAATCAACAAATAGCAAATAGATCAAAGGAACCGCGTTTCTACGGTCTATGGCCCACATCAACTGCAAGTGCGAAGTGCAGGGCATTAGCGCAATAGCAATGCAGCTATCGGCATGAAGGGTTATGAAGGGCTAATTCAAATTTCCGTGAAATGCAGATGCTACGGCTTCATGTCGAAGAAAGGGCTTTGTAGTAACTCTCTGGCGGTGAGGGTTTTTCTCAACTCCTTCGGGGAGTCGCTACCGTCCGAGCGACTTGACGACGATGAAAGAGATTGCTGCACCCCCAGCAACGTATCAATGAGCAACCAGCCTTCACCCAATTGCTCACTTTCTCCACCTCCTGAATTTCCTTCAGATTTGCCAATTCTCTGTATCATCATTATAGTAGAAAAGAACAATGAGAAAGAGAGAGAGTAAAGATGAAGTGCTCGCATAACCCATCCGGTAAGTTCTCCACTAAGTCGCTTCACTCGCGCTATCAATAACTCCCAAAAAATCAAGTAGTACAATGATTCTTAAGAAACAAGGGGATAAAAGAGAGATGAGAACAAGCAAAGTAAATTTCAAAAGACTTGCTCGAAGTGCGATCACTCAAGCGTACATGTGGCGTATAGTAATGCGTCAAACCTTATCGTTGGTCGTATCTCTGGCTGTGCCCGTGTCCAACAATGCCACGGAGGCCGCAAAAGCTGGCTCTTGAGCGCAGTAGTCGCGGAACTGCCGGATGTCGCGGTCGAACACGTCGGAATAGAGCCGTTGAAAAGTTGCCACGTCACTCGGTGGTCCTATCATTTGTGAAGGAAAGCGAGAGGTTAGAAAGGAACTAAATACGATGTGAATCTGTCAATTTTTCGAAGTGGACAACAAGGAATCGAAGAGATTGTATCTCTGGCTGGTCACGCACACACACAAATCGTGCCCGTTTCAAATAAGTCTGGAGAGAAATATGGGATCGAACCAAAATGAGATCACAATACCAGGTACTAGTAGTTGAGAGCGTAATAAAGCTTCTCGTGCATGAGTAAGGGAAAGAGTTAAGCGAAAAGATACGCATTAGAAAAGCATTCCGACCTGGCGGCGCCTCACGGCTCAGAGCCAAGCTCGAGAACACCAGCTCCAGCCACACGAACCCCAAAGCTTCCAAATCCTCTGCCGTGGCCCTTGCGGTGCGGTCAAAGGGGGAAGCTTTGGGGCCGCAGCGTTTGCGAAGGACTGGGTCGCTGGCCGCCTCCATCAGAGTGGCGGCGAACCCGAAATCCGTGAGTTTGACCCGTAAACCGCCACCTTGGTTGAGGCTTCTCAAAACGCCATCGTCAATCGGAGCCTCGTCGTCACTGCTGCCACCGTTCATGTTATTACTAATTGTTTTGGACGCTAGGCGGCCCAGAAGGGAAAAAGCAGCGGCGTCATCGTCGTCGTTGATCTGGCTCAAGAGGAACGACGACGGCGACAAAGAGCGGTGCACGTAGCCCGACTCGTGCAGAAAGGCGACGCTCGAGAGGGACGCGCACATGGCCGCTTTCAGGAAAGTCCCTCGGCGCAAGAGCCGTTTGGAAGGCCTCAAAGCGTCCGTAGGCGACCAGTCGCGGGACTGCCGTGGCCAACGCCCGAAAGAATTCCCGAAGCCCTGTTGTTTGCGGAGGTTGATATGTTGAAATGAGGGAGAGTTGTTGGGAATAGGTTTGCAATCTAGATGCCAAAGTATTAAGACACAAGAAAATTCTACATACACAGAATCTCCACCACAGATGCCTGTTATCACTTAAAATCTGCTTGAATATGGATACGCGTCGCAAAAACACCAATACCTACTAACACAGCCTGTCTGCTAGGTACCTTTCAATGCGCAACTTCATAAAAGCCTAAGGAGCCCCATATAAATACCTCCCATTTGTAGACGAGCCAAACTCCGCCCGGTGTCGGCGGTTGCACTTCGGGGTGCACTCGTCGCCATCCCTTGTCAAACTCTCGAGACGAAAACGCGAGGATCGTGCTGTCTGCATCGATGCCGCCTCGAAGCCCGACAAACGGCGCCTGCTCATCCGCAATCCGCTCGAGCGCCTCGTCCGTGGCAGACGTGACGGTGTCAAAATCTTCGCTAGCGTCGTACCACGCGTCGTCGGAGCCCAAACTGTCCCACCACGCTTTGAACACGCCTTTCTCCGCGATGGCTTCTTGTTTCGCAGCCGCAGCAGCAGCCCTAGCTTCATTGGCGGCTTCAACTGCGGCCCGCTGATTGTTGTCCCACCGCTCGCGAAGCGTGACCAAGCAGCTTGCTTCAGATACGGCGAGATCCGCTGACAATGAGGTTGGGAACTCTTTCAACAGGACTCGCGTGCCGTCGTAAGCGTATCCTTCGAAAAACCGCACTGACTGCCCGCGCACTGGCGCTGTGGTCCGAGTCGGAGTTGTTGGATCTAATGTGTTCACGCGCTGGTTGTACTCCCATTCGGTGACTTCAGCTACTCCTAGCGCGGCTATAAAGCGCCCAATTTCGAATTCTTGTGCGGCGTAGCGCCGCAGTTGAGCAGGCAACCGCGGACCCGAGTCGTAATCGTTTCCGTCAGCATCCCTAGCTCCACGCATGCTGTCGTTCTTACCGTCGTCATCGCTGCGGGCGCCAAAGTCTCGACTAGAGCTAAGAATGTGTCGGCTACGAGAGCTCAATAAACTTTTACTTGTGTGCACCCTAGAATTAATCGTGGCAAAAAAAGCATCAGCCCAAAGCGGGACTAGGGCTAACAAAGCAATGGCCACAGCACGCGCCATCGTTGCTTTTTAGGACTGAAGTAGTCAGCCCGTTGCGAAGTAGGGTAGGCTCAGCTTTTCAACTCTGTGAGCTAGATACTAATGATAGCACTCTGCCAGCTAGGTTTGGGTTGCGCTAGAGGGCTTCAGAGGCCGCCTTTGTTGACGTTCTGATGAGCTACTACAGGTAGCTAGCTAGACTGATGACGACGGAAGTGATGACTCGTTGGTACAGATACAAGTGTACAGTAGTAGTTGTTGGAGTGTTGATGACTGATGATGACACTTTTCGAGATTCATTTACTTCCTACTTGACTTTCGGCATCCCGGCCAGGCGCATAGAAGCTTTAAGCTAGAGAAGTGAACTCGTAAGCTCGGAATACATACCATGTCAGATGCGTCGGAGGAAAAGATGAAGAAGAGCAAGAAGAAGTCCCCGTCGAGTGGGACTTTCACCAAGGCTTCCATCAAAGCTGTGTCCGGCAGCCGCGGATCATACCAGCGGCCGCGCTCTGCCTCGGCTTCAGAGGACCCTAGGGAGCAACGAATTCGAGTAGGGATCGCTGCTATGGACAAGAAAGTGCAGAGCAAGCCAATGAAGCAGATTATTCGGCGCTTTGACCATGCGTTTTTCGAATTTGTTTTCTTCGGCGACGAGGTGCACACCTAAGCCATTGACTCACCCGAGCACACTTTGTCGTTGAAGTGACATTCTAATCTCTTTGACAGGAGCCCTAGAGAGGCTAATCTATACCCCATGGCCATTATTATTTTTGACGCTATTGCTTAGCCCTCCACTTCTCTTCCTCATTCTCTTCACCCCGTCCTCACTTTCATTCTCGCTTTACCCCACACATTCCCAGACACTTTTGAACAAGCCTGTGGAAGAATGGCCCCAAGTCGACTACTTGATGGCGTGGTACAGTGAAGGATACCCACTTTCCAAAGCCGTGCAGTACGTGAATCTGCGCCACCCACTCCTTATCAACGACTTATCCATGCAGTTTCAGTTGCTTGACCGCCGCCGCATCTACGAAATTTTGGCCGAAAACGGAATTCGAACGCCGCGGCACGTGATCTTGAACGAAAAAGATCGCAACCCAAACACCGTGAAAGAGAGCGACGACTGGGTGGAGATTTTGGGCGTGCGTTTCAACAAGCCCATCGTGGAGAAGCCGGTGGACGCGGAAGACCACAACATTTACATTTACTACCCCATGTCTGCTGGCGGAGGCAGCAAGCGGCTCTTCCGGAAAGTGGCTGATAAGAGCAGTGACTTCTACCCGGACGTCAACGAGTTGCGGAGTTCCGGGAGTTTCATTTACGAAGAGTTCATCGAAACGCAAGGGGTAGACGTGAAGGTCTATACCGTAGGCCCCAATTACGGACACGCGGAAGCCCGCAAGTCGCCGGTGATTGACGGCAAGGTGAACCGCAACGCCGACGGCAGCGAAACGCGCTACCCGGTCATCTTGTCCTCGGAAGAGAAGCGCTTCGCCAACAAGGTTTGCGTGGCGTTCAAGCAGGGCATCTGCGGGTTTGACATTCTGCGCGTGCACGGCAAGTCGTACGTGTGCGACGTGAACGGGTGGTCCTTCGTGAAAACGTCGCAGAAATACTTCGACGACTGCGCGCAACTCCTGAGCGAAATCATATGGACCAGCGTGCGGCACCGCGGGTGGGCTAGAGTGTCTGCCGTGGCGCCTCTCACCATGAAAAGCACCATGTCGCCGATGAAGCGAGCTGAATCGGGAGATGATTTGCTGCCTTCCGTGGAACCTCTGGACGAAACCGATGCCCAAGGTGCCTTCCGGAAACGCCACTTGAGCGACGAAGTCAAAAGCAAGACGAAAGAAAGCCTTACCGCAAACGCGGAAGAAGAGGGCGAGAAAGAGGGAGACAAGGTGGTCTCGGAAGAGCTTCGATGCGTCATTTGTGTGATTCGCCACGGAGATCGGACTCCGAAACAAAAGCTGAAATTCGTTGTGGACCTCGGCGAAGGCGATGACGGTTCAGGCTCGGCTGGGCTCTTTGCTCCTTATTTCATGTACTTCCACGCTTTCCTCAACGCTGACATCCAAGCGGAAATCATTGAAGCGCGCAGGAAGGACACTGAACATGGGCTCTCGGACCCAGCGGTGAAAGGTGGCCTGGAGGCTGCTCTTGGCATTGATGAGCCCATTGACACGCTTGGTCCTCCGCCAGGTACAACCGCTGCCGCAGTAGCTGCTGTCGCCAAAGCCGTTGGCGCGGTGTCCAACTTCTGTTTCAATGGCAGCAAAGACAGTAAGGACACCGGGGTGGCGAAGAGCGAGTCGACGCAGGCGCTCGAGGCAGCGGCGGAGCTGGCCCTTTCCGCACGGGCCGAAGAAATGGCAGCCGGCAACGGGGAATCGATTTCGCGAGAAGCGGGCGCCGAACTTCTCAGACAAGCTCGGGACGAGATGCTGGAAATGCGGAAAGAAGCCAATGCCAGTTTTGCGGAGGATGCCTCCGCGACCCCGCCGCAGCCTTCGTCACCGCTGGCTTCCAGTACGACGGGCGCACTCTTGAGCCTCTTTGCGCCTCCAGACGATGGCACAAGTTCTGAAGCCTCAGCCAGCTCCGTGGGCTCAATGCTGCAACCTTCAGGCAAGAAGCTTCCTGCGAGTGGACAGGCTTTGAAGCAGTCTTCTTCGTTAGAGACTGAAGTTCCACTGACCTCTGGAAGCTTACCAGATAACGTCAGTGACAAATCCAAGAAAAGCAGTCCAACGAAGCAGGCTGAGTCTCAGAAAGAAAGCAAACCCGATGAAAAAGATCTAAAGAAGGATAAAAAAGACAAGAAAGACAAGAAGGACAAAAAAAACAAAAAGGGAAAAGTGGATGAAAGCGCGCCAGAAAAGAAAGAAATCAAAGTCAAGAGCCGTGAGGGGCTACGAAGCTTCCTCAACACGACTGAAAAGATCCGAGACACCTTGTTGTTGCTGAAAAAGAGAACGGCGAAAGCAGCCGTGGCTTATGTAGACGGCCATTCTCGAAGCAGTAGCCGCTCGAGTTCCGAGGACAATGCACGGGCGCGCACCCAAGCTGATTTGAATGAAGCAGCCATTCAACCTGCCCTTGGGATGGCCTTGGGGTATGTCGAGTCTCTCCTCTACAAGGTGCAGCAGATCGTGGACGTGCTCGGTCGAGGTGAGATCAATGGCGTGACCCGCAAGCTGCAAATCAAGGCGATCGAATGGACCCCCGTGACGTCGAAAGGGTTTGCGGGGGCAGTGATGGGCCCCAAAGGGTTGGTGCGCTGCACGAAACTGCAAATCATTCTCAAGTGGGGTGGAGCCCTCACCCCCCTTGGCGAAGCCCAAGCTGAGTATTTGGGCAACCATCTTCGCAAGTCGCTGTACCCTGATCCGGAGGGCGGTGGCGTGTTGCGCCTGCATTCCACGTTCCGCCACGACCTCAAAATCCGCACGTCGGACGAGGGCCGCGTCATGAAAACGGCGGCGGCGTTCGCGAAAGGCATGCTTCAGCTGGAAGGCTCCCTCACGCCAATCTTGGTGTCGCTGGTGCGCAAGACCAAGGGCAGTTTGCACATGTTGGACCATGCGGGCAACGAAGCGGTGCAGCCGGACTTGGACCGCTGCAAGCTCAAGCTGAATTCCGCGCTGCAGGAAACGTCGTTGGACGCGTCGCGCATCGATGGTCTGGCGGGGGGCGGGCCATCCTCGGTGCGCACGTCCCTGGAGTCGATGGTGAACCCGCGCGCGAAGCTCATCAAGCTGCAGCTGGCCATGGCGGAGTTCGTGGACCAGCTCGACGCCATTGTCACGTCGGTGCACGACCACCTGGTGGAGCCGCCGCAGCTGTACATGGACGAAACCCCTCTGTTGATGCTGGACCGCTGGCGCAAGCTCCACGACGACTTCTTCAAGCCAGCGGACACCACCTCGTCCAGCAATGGCTCGGCGTCACCGGGAAGTGAGAAAAACCGCAGCGGCGCGCCTGGCGATAGCGAAGAAGAATACTTCGCCAACGGGCAGTTTGACTTGACGAAAGTCCCCGACGTGCTGGATTCGATTCGGTACGACCTCGAGCACAACCAGCGCAACTTGCCGGTGAAGCCCGGCGTGATGCCCCACCTGTACGACCTGGCCAAAGACTTCGCGGACTCGTATGTGGCGCAAGAATACGGCATCACGCGCCGTGAGAAACTTGTGATTGGCAGCAAAATGTGCTGCGAATTGCTCAAGAAAATTCGTAACGATTTGATCTTGGGCACGGAGGGCGAGGGCAAAATCGAGACGGGCGACATGCAGTACACGCTCGACACGTCGCATGCCGAGTATTTGGACGTGAAGTCGGTGGGGCGCCGCGTGCGTACAAGGCTGTACTTCACCTCGGAGTCCCACCTGCACACGCTTCTCAACGTGCTCAAGTACGGCCACCTGGAGTTTGCTGGCCACGGCAGCAGCAGCGACCTGAGCGGGAGCAGCGGGGTCCGCCGCGGGATGGGCCCAGTGATGGACGAAGCCGGCGTGAACAACATGGTTGGCATCCGGGAGCTGTGCTACCTGACCCACTTCGTGATTCGCGTCTTTGAAAATTTGAGTGCTCGTAAGGACGATCCGGACCGTTTTCGCGTCGAGCTCAGTGTGTCCCCCGGGGCAAGCCGAGCCCCCGACGGAGACGATCCATCGGGGCCTCTCCCTCCAACTCGAATTGCTTCAGCGGCTGCGAAGCTTGCGGCGGCGCTTCCTGAAGTCAGTCGAGAAAGCTTCGAGTACCCTCCGTCGCCGTCGCCACCACAAGAAGACCGAGAAGAAGCGGAAGGAGAGAGTTCACAGCGCCTATCGAGCGCTGCTACCAACAGTTCAGACGCGCCCAGCAGTGTTGGCGCGGAGGTGACCGGGTCAAGAACAGCTTCATCGCCTCCAGTGCCTCGCGTGCGAGGCTCTTCGCCGCCTTACCCACCGCCGCCGCCGTCGTCGTCACTGCTACGCTTCTCGGACTCCAGTCCTCGCGTCACGGGCGCGGCAGGCGCTGGAATGGGCGCGTCCCCTCCCATTCCTACCAAGGGCAAGAAATTGGCGTCGCCGCCCAGCTCGCCTGCCAATTTTGTCAAGTCTCCTTCACCTCGCGGTGCGCGGCGCACGAGCTCGCGGCAGAGCACGGGGGCGTCCAATTCCGAGGCCAACCACCCGGCGGCCATGTACTTCGAAAACAACCCTGACGACATGGTGCGTGCTTTTAGTGCCTGAAGTGCTATTTGGCATACGCGATGTATGCCGTCACACCGAAATGGAAGAGGAAGACGAAAGCGTACTTTATTGCAAAAAACACATCACTTGAGTTGTTTGTTCACGGCATTTTTAAACCTTGTGTTCCATGCTGGCTATTATTGAACACAGGTCAAAGACGTTAAGCTCTTGCGGGTTGCCGATCTGCTGCCGTTGAACTCGTCGTTTCAAACGTCAGCCGTGGTGCTGGAGCGTTTTTTAGAAGCTGCCATTGGCCTCGGGCAGTCGGGCACCCCCGCGAGCGCTGCTTCGTCTTCCAATACGGCGCCCAACACGCCTAATATGGCACCTGCAGCACCAGGCCCCGCCGATGCCCCCCCACTGCTCAATCCCTTGCCTCCTCCTCCTTCTGTTGAATCAAATTCCAGTGCAGCTCCACAGGTAGTGCCGCTTGCCACAGGCCGCAGCGAAGCAGCTGCTGGAGCCAATAATAGCGCCACAGAAACGGCTACAGGCAAAAGAGGCAAGAAGAATGAATCGGGCGAAGTCTCGCCTAGTGGGCTGCTTGCCTGGACTAAAGCGGCTCTTATCCCCGAGTCCACTGCAGCCCGTGTGGTTCTCGGAACAGCAGCGGCAGCGGCCGTAGCAGCAGTGGGCGTGCAAATCCTAGCCGCTCGTGGCCGAAACAAATAAGGGCGCATGAATTATGCATCCCACTATATTTCTATTCTATTGCCTACAATGGCCCATTTTACTACTTTCAGAGCCAAAGCTAGCATACGGAAGTGGTATTTGGGATTGGGCAGTCCGAGGTCCTCAAGTACACCTTACGAACTTAAAACTTCAGAAGCAGAAACAGGAGAGAGCGGGGTGACAGTGGACTACACTGCACTAAAGTACTAGAGTTTTTGTTCAGTGGGTAAGGAGATCTGGACTCTGGGTAGGCACTACAATAATACGTCCGAGATATCTTCTCCAGAATTCTAGGCAAATCGGCAAAAGCGTCTCGACGTATATCGTTTATGTATATAGTTTTCTAGTGGCGTCATCACAAAAATGTCTTCACATATACGATAATATGCGGCGCTTGCCAAGTACTTATTGGGGTTATGCCCCTATATAACGCAATTAATGGTACTGACGTACAGTCAGTTCCGGGTGATAAGAGGTTGGCACGTTTAGTCAATGAAGAAGTAAGTTTTTGAGGGAGCGAGAGTTTAAGTTTTTAAGTTTTTTAAAAACGTATTTAGGTCATTTTTTTAACGTATATTTGTATGGCCATTCTCTCCCTGGAGCGCTTATCATCTGTTTTAGGATCCAGCGTTGGACGGAATTTTCAACGAACAACGAAAATTTAGAAAAAAAATGTGCACAGTGTTCCAAGCCCCGCAACCTCCAGCAAGCTACTTTAGAGCACTGTAGAGCATGCTAAAGGCGTCTCTAGGACTTAACTACGCGCGCACAACATATGCTTTCAGCAGCGCCCGATTTTGAGCGTGCCGTGGTCGCGGAAGTCCTACTTCTCTTTTCAAGTTATCACTCCGTACTAGGCATCATATACTCGGCGCCACCGGCTCGGTGAGTACAATTATTTTCGTGGCATCCTGGGCGCGATTATCCTTCGAGTTTCTTTGTAACTTATCCTGCTGTATCCCCATGCCCTCAGGAGTCACGAAATGAATGGCGTTGGTTCTTCAAGCTCGAGTTCCAAAGGGGGGGGCGCGAGTCGCCAGCACTCTTGTCAGTGGAGTCTTATGTGAGCACCCTCTATAAAAACAATTGAGCATGGCCATGATTAGACATTCGCGTCATCATTATCCAGCAACAGCAATTCGCCTTGGTACATTGACTAACTTCCCCGTTATTTCTTTTGTCGTGTGCTTTCTGCTGTGTGCACGACTGCGCACGCTGAAGTTGGTCGCTTTGTTGGCTTAGGAAGACCACTCTGCACAAAGTCGGTGCCCGATGAAGTCGTCTTATTTATCCACATTGTCTTGCACTGCCACAAACACAAACTTGATCAGACCTCTGCGTTTTGTGCGACCGCTGATTGCTGTGCTTATTTGGAAATCCAAAACAGCACTCACCAGGCCTTGGTGTATGGTGTAATTGAATTTGG
>Ga0307931_1000434_pt1 | contig 26113 bp, 10 predicted proteins | sample OrgLakmetageno47_FD_201816 | JGI IMG/M metagenome (GOLD analysis project Ga0307931, IMG submission 201816) | Saline water microbial communities from Organic Lake, Antarctica - #47 | ecosystem: Environmental > Aquatic > Non-marine Saline and Alkaline > Saline | place: Antarctica: Organic Lake...
GCGTGCTGAGAAGACCGAGCGAGCTGTTCTTGCTGCTGCTCGAGCACACTGCGCACGGCTTGATAGGCCATCGAGTTATTCGACGGTGACGCTGGAGGTTCGTTCGCTCGTCTGGCCGTCAGAGTAGTCGTACTATTCTTGGCAAAACCAGCACCACCACTAACGGAAGTGCCCCGCCCACTGTCCAGTTTGCGTGCACCCCCCGTCAGAAACGCCACCGCTCCTTGACTGTCGTCCACCACGTGTTTTCCAAAGCAGCAGCCTTCGGTGTTGGGGCCGCTCTCGCAGCACGCGTACACGGCGCCCACTGTTGTTGCGTTCAACCCGTTTCTTCCGTCATAGGCACCGTCGCTGATTTGAGGTGGACTAGGAGGGCGTGGGTGGTAGCGGCGGCGGCTGTAGTCGGACGCCATGAAGTGGCCATTGGTGGCGCGGCAGTAGAACACGTGGCTCACCCCCCACAGGAGCCAGTAAATGTCTTCCCAGCCCATCCCGTGGCGGTGGAGCCGGCTCACGCACTCCGTCAGCGACCAGTCCGGCTGGGGCGCGTGGCGGCTCGGCACGGCATCGCTGTGGTGGAAGCCGTTTAGTGCTGTTGCTGCTGTTGTTGAGGAGGGCGCGAAGCTGCATTTGAGCAGGGAGATGGCGCCGGTGTGAAACAATTTGCCGCACCACTTGCAGCACGACAGCCGGTCGCCTTTCTTCGTAGCCCGGAAGTCCAGCTCGAGGCGGCGCTTGTAGATTCTGGGCAGGAGCATGTCGCGGCGGTCTTTGAGGCCAGCCAGCTTGGCGGCAGCCGGGTGGACCAGGTCGGCGAGGCTCACTGCCAGCTTGTCGTGAATGCACGTCAGGTCAAGGGACGTGCGGAGCACGTCGCGCAAGTGCGCGCACATGTAGCGCAAGCTGTGGTGCACCAAATGGTCCATCGCCAACGCATCGGCCGCCACTAGCACGTTGACCACTAGGGCCGCATTCAGGGTTGGCGGCCGCAGCGGCGCTTCAATGTAGTGCAGGATCCACGCAAACGTCTCCACGTCGCCCTTGAGCGTGATGCCTGCGGCGCGCGGCGGCCTTTGCGTTCCTAGAGTCCCACTAGGCTCGCTGTCGCCACCTCCAGTTTCGTCTTCAGTCGCGCATGCTTCCAAATTGGCTAAGCGCTCTTGCAGCACACTGAAAGAGCAACGCGCAGAGGAATGGAAATTAGGAACGACATGGAGGAAGGCGTGCACTTTACACTCCAGTAGGTCATTTTTTCACCTCGTTGCGTTCAGGAGAACTTCACGGTCGAACTCAAAGTCGTACGCAGTGCTCTTAAGCTCATCTTGCACATGTATCAAGAGCACGCCACCACCTAGCGACGTTGGCGGCGACGTTACAGCACTTGCTAGTGCTTGCAACCCAGCGATCGCGCCACCGGATGGCCGCCTGGAAGCAGATGAAAGTACCTTGGCAGGCACTAGCTCCGTGGAACCCGTTAGACTCTCCTGCGGTTCCTTAGGTGCATCCAGGCTGAGGTCTACATCTTTGGTTGGTGATAAAATTGAGGTAGTTTTCGGCATGGCCTCTTCGCTGACCACTTCCGGCTGGCTTGGCTGGGGAGGAGCGGACACCACGGGCAAAGCTTGAGGGGCCAATGGACTTGGCGCTACCTTTGTGTCCGAAAGCTCTTTGGCTTTCTCGGAGGGGCTAGGGATTGGCTCAACTTTTGGCGCCCACGCTCCATTGCGCCCTTTCCATGCGCCAGCCCCCCACCGGCCGGCTGGTGCCGCTTCCTCAACAGGGGCAGCCGACGAAGACGGCAGGTTGGATGCCGCTTCAAAATGTCCAAGCAGCTCCTTCCGAACGGTCGACATCAAGATACACTGAAAGGCGTACTGATTATCGACACAAAAGATAAAGTTCTAGCAGCCTCATGAAAGCAGCTCTCTAGAGTCGTCTTCTTCTTGCCTCGTGAATGCCCTAACCATGACAATCGAGTGCACATCGCACATCATCGTTTTTCGTCTACTATGTGTGCTATGTAAGTGCTTCCCAACCAGCAACCAGCAAGCAGCAAGCAGCAACGCCGATCAGGAATTCGGGTACCCTCATCGGAGGGGGAAATTCTGCCTGCAGACGACTGCAGAATTCTCGACATTCTCATCAAAACCCTGTCAAAACGTCAAAACCTCAATATTTTGGCCGTTCCGCTGGAGATGTTTTGATGTTTTGATGAATGGATGATGGTTTTGTCCTCTAATCGTTCCCACGTTTCCACGTGTAGCGGGCTTCTCCGGCGAGCAAAACACTCACGCGAGCAGGGAAGAGAGTGCCGCATTCGCACTTGAATGAGGCACTTGCTAGCTGGTACGCAATTCTGAGGAAGAGTATTAGTAAAAGGGTTCTCAGCACTTGGCTAACTTCATAACAGCACTCAACCGCCAGAAGTGCTTGTCCAACCAAATGATCTACGACAAGGTGTGGGTCTTGAATCCTGACGCAAGGGATGATCAGACGGTATGGCTCTCAGGTGAAATTGAGACAAAAGAGACGTTGGTGGATGAATCCTTTCGTTTGACCATCAAAGCGGCGAAGGGGCGTCACTTCGAGACAATCACAATGGACTCGGATGCCCAAGGAGAATTGAGCGGCGTGCAGCGTCGAAATGATGATGGGCAGGTCATAGAAGATCTCATTCGACTCACACATTTACACGAGCCCGCAATTTTGCACGCCCTAGTTGAACGATTTTACAGCGAGCTCATCTACACGTACACGGGGCCAATTCTTATCGCTGTAAATCCGTTTCAACCACTGGATTTGTATACAGACGCGATTTTAGAAAGCTACTACGAAGGTGGCGTCGCACGCTCTCAAGGGTTCGAGACGGCTGCATTGCCTCCACATGTCTATGCAGTTGCCGCAGACACGTATCAAGACATGTCTTTAAGGCTTGCACGTGCTCGTTCGGTTCGACTTCCTCAAGGCCCTGTCCGAGCCGATAGCGCGGTTAGCCAATCCATTTTGATTTCGGGCGAAAGTGGCAGCGGCAAGACAGTGTCAACCAAGCATTGCCTCGAGTATTTGACGACAGTGGGGCAAGCAGCAGGTGACCGCAGCAAGGGTCTGAAGCTAGCCTCCATGCAGCGCGACATTGACTCCAACAAAATTGTGCAATCCAACCCCATTCTAGAAGCATTTGGCAACGCGCGCACCTTGCGGAACGACAATTCTTCACGCTTCGGCAAACTAGTGCAAATCTACTTTGATGGGTTTGGCGAAATTTTAGGGGGTGGCATCTCGTCGTATCTCCTTGAAAAGGTGAGTTTTTGTACTGAAATGGTACTTCTTACTGTAGTACCAAGTAGGACTACTACTGTTATTGAATGTTCAATTTACCTAGCATAATGGGCACCCGATTAGTTTGCTCTTATTGTCTGGCACTCCTATAATCCCGGTACATATTTTGTTAAAACCAGGTTCGCCTTATCAAACAATCGCCTGGGGAACGCAATTTTCACATATTTTATCAACTTTGCGCCAGTGCCAACACCTCGAGCCGCAACCGAACGTTGCATCAACCCACTGACTCAAATATCTCACGAGATTCGAAATCTATTGGAAGTGCAAGCGGCAGCACAGACTCATCTCAGAGATGCTACGACTCAGAGGTTGATCGATGGGGCCTGAAGCATGCCAAAGCCTATTTATTTTCCAACCAGGGCGGCATCTTTGTAATTCGCGACGTCAGCGACGTGAAAGCACTAGAGGAAGTGCGCCACGCGATGACTACCTTAGATTTTTCTGAAAGAGAGGCCTCAAATGTATTCGACATTGCTGCATCGGTGCTTCATGTGGGTGAAGTTTCATTTGCTGAGGACTTGGGCTATGGTTCAGTCGTGGAGGATGAATGGTCTCAGTCCTCTGCACGTCGCTTTTGCGAGTTAACTGGAGTTGACTTCACAGCCTTGATTGCTGCTCTGACGACCAAAGATGTCAGCACGAAATCAGAAACTGTCATTAAACCTCTTCGCCCAATTGATGCGGTTGAAGCTCGAGATGCTTTGGCCAAGGCGTTGTATTCACGACTATTTGACTGGCTCGTCGCTAAGATAAACAGAAGTCTCGGTACTGATGACCCACGCGCTATTCAAGCTTCGGCCAACGTCTTAGACATTTTTGGCTTTGAATGTTTTGAAGAAAATTCGTTGGAACAGTTGTGCATCAACTACACAAACGAAAAACTGCAACAACATTTCAACAACTACGTTTTCAAGCTCGAAGAAGAAGAGTACACTCGCGAGGGCATTGAATGGTCGTTCATTGACTTTCCCGACAACCAAGACATATTAAATTTGATCGAAGGCAAGAAGCCTTTAGGGATACTAACCTTACTCGACGATGAATGCAACAATCCAAGTGGCAGTGACAAAAACTTTACGTTCCGGATTTACAAGTCGTTTTTAGGAGAAGAAATGGATGAGCTTGCAGCAAACACCAAGATGATGCGACGAGCAAGCACTGGTGGTATTGAGCGGGCAATGTCCCCAAGCTTCGGCTTCCTTGGAGACAAAAGCGATGAGAATTCGAAACACCCACGATTTGATGCTACTCGGCTGATGAAACCACGAGGTAAATTTTCAATCGTACATTATGCTGGTAGTGTGACGTACAGTGCAGAAGGTTTTTGGGCAAAAAATCGGGATGAATTTCCTGTGGCTGCAAGAGAACTTCTTCAACGGAGCACGAACCCATTTGTTAAGCATCTCTTCAAGGGTGACGACGGAGGCAATGAGACTGTGTTTGATTTTGAAACACTGGACTTTGATGTCGATTCATCGAACAAGCTGTCGTCTGGTATGCGCCAAGTTACTTTGTCACGGGATCGAGTTGACGAGAATGATATGTTATCCCCTCGTAACGGGAAGCAGCCACTCAAGACTGTCGCCAAAAAGTTCCAAGCGCAGCTTGCTGATTTGATGGCACGCTTATCCGCAACGCAGCCGCATTATATCCGGTGCCTGAAGCCAAATGATGGAGCTGAACCCTTCGTGTTCAATCAGCGTCGCGTTGCGGAGCAGCTACGCTACGGAGGTGTGCTGGAAGCTGTTCGAGTCTCTCGAAGTGGATTTCCAGTGCGTATGCCACACTGGGACTTCTATTATCGTTACCGCCGACTGGTCTTAGGGCACACTCTCGCTGGTACAAATGAGAAAGAAAATACGACTAATTTCCCTCTTTCCATCAAAGGCGGAACTGCACCAGAGGTAGTTGAAAGCCTCACGCGTACGTTGACGAAAAAGCTCCTCGAAGTTCCCACAATATTTGAAAATGAGAAGTACAAATCGGAATCAGTTCAATTCGGCAAAACCAAGATATTTCTGCGAAAGGAAGCGCACGATGCTCTCGAGGCTCGGGTGCTGAATTCTCGCTTGCGCGCTGCGACCCAAGTCCAAGCGACATCGCGTCGAATTTTGGCGATGAAGAATTATTTCTTGAAAGTTTCTGCTATCCGGCTTTTGCAACGCTGCTTACGTGGTTACCATGGCCGCCTATTAGCGGCTCATGCCAGGAAATGCCTCGAGAGTGCCATTACATTGCAGTCGTTTGCCAGGGGAAATCGAGCGCGAAGCATGGTCAAATTAATTCGTAGAGATCGAGCTGTCTTAAGAATCCAAAAAGTATTTCGTGGGAAGCCTTCCCTTTGGCTATTCATTCGATTACGCAAGGCTATGATCTCTGTGCAGTGTGCGGTGCGAGTGAAGAAGTCTGCTATATTGCGAAAACATCTAGCTGTGGAGGCCAAATCTCTCCAGACTTTGCAGCGGAAGAATGAAGAGCTGGCTGCACAGCTTGTCAAGCAAAAAGAGAGAGACGACGAATTACAAAGACAAGAGGCCATATACACGATGGAGAAGGCACGTGCTGATGCTGAGACTGCTCGGCAAAAGCAAGCAGATCGCGTTTTGAGACGAGTTCTTATCCGATTCAAGCACTCAGTGCCCCTCGCTGGTGCCATGCAAGTTTGGACTCGCGCAACAAGAATGGCCGCTGCCATCGCAGAAGAAAACAAACGCCAATCTATGAGGCTAGAGGCTGAATTGAAACAGATTGAAGAATCTCACAACAATTCAAAGAAGCAAGAACAAGCCATACTTATACTTGGAGCATGGGCACAATCGAGCAAAATCAAAAGGCTTCAGCAATATTGGATGCGAGTCCGCCTTTTTGTGGCTTCTGAAAAGGCTATGGAAGAACGAGATCAAGCAAAACGAGCTACAGAAAAAGAGTCTTCACGTGCAGGGAAACTTGCTGATCAAATTGAGACATTGCAACATGAGCTCCATGCTTTGGAAACTGAGGGCGCCACAGTCGAATCTGAGCTGAAGTTTGCTGCTTTAGAGCTCGAAAAGAAAGTCAAGATCCTTGAAGATTCTGCTGTGCTTTCGGAATCAGTTCATAACGAGGAACGTTCTGCAGCGGAGTTCAAGCAAAATGGTCTTCTTGATGAGCTAGAGTTAACCAAAGCCAGAGCTGATGCCTTAGAAAAGGCTTTACAAGAAGAGCAAAACGCCAAGGAATCGGAAGGTGCTGCTCATGAGCGAGAAGTGGAAGAGCACCGTGCTGTCGTAGAAAAGCTCAAAGATACAGAATCTGAACTCGCGTCTCAGGCTGAAAAATGCGCCTTGTTAGAAAGCCAAGCTCTTGAAACAAAGGCCCTGCGGGAAATTGGAGATGCAGATGCGATGAACACTGAGAGAGAATTGCGATCCAAAATAGCAGAACTAGAAGAAGCTCTCCGCAAAGAACATGAGTCTCGGTTGGCAGACCATGCGAAGGCCGGTGAAGAGGTTGAGTCTGTCAAGGCAAAGCTCATAGAGTCGGAGAATCTCTTATCAGCAGAGAGAGCCGAACGAGATTCAGATAACCGGAAATTGGTTGCAAATGTGCTAGAATCGAATCACAAAACACTCAAACGCATTGAAGACTTTGGGCAATCACTTCACCAAGCGGAGGACGAGAACGCCTTGACGCAAGCGTTTTCTGAAGCTGACGCGAAATTTGATGCGCTGAAGCGCGCGCTTTTGGACTCCGAGGACAAAGTGTCCTGCAAAAATGTAGAGCACGATTTGGGCTACGAGGCACTTGGTGAGAAAATGGAAGAGATGTCGAACGAAGTATCGACCCGTGTTCGAGGACTTGTGGATTCATTACGGACCGAAAGCGCATGCCGAGCAGATATTGAACAATTGCGCATGGTAGAAACAACACGGGCTGTTGAAGCTCTGAATTCGGTAAATGCAGCTTTTAAGAAGGCAGATGAAGCTCTCACAAGCGAAGAAGCTGGCAACGCCTTTGGCAGTATTACAATCATTGAAAAAATTGAGAAGTTATCCCTTGAGGCTTCCGATCGTATGAATGATCTCGAGAATTTGCTGGCGACTGAAAAGACTACTAGGGCCGAGCTTGAAGAGTTACGAACTGCAGACCACGCTCTATCAGAGAGTACAATTGATTCACTGAAGGAAACGCTTCAAAGTCTAGAAGGAAAGAAATTGAGCTTATCTATTACCGAGGAGAGACTCAACGCAGATATTGAGTCCCTAAAACATGAGAACGCCCAGTTAGACGGTGAATTGTTGAAGATGAAAGATCAATTGGCATCGTCAGAGATTGCACTGTCTCATGAGGCAGCCAGGGCGAAGGCTGCTGGAAGTGAAGCAGAGTCTTTGATACAGGAACTGAAGGCCAAATTAGTCACTGTGGAAGATGCTATTATCTCGGAGACTGAAGCGCGAGCAACAGCTGAAGAAGGAACAATGCGAATTTCCACAGAATGCGAATCTTTGAAGTCAAGCCTCGCTGGCGTTGAATTGGAGCTGCAAGAAGAGCGTACGAATCGCTCGGCTGACAACGAGACTCACCAAGCAGAAATTGAGAAATCTGAGATTGCCTTGCAGGAGATGGTGTCCCAAGTGAAGGTTCTCGAAGAGAAAGTGTCGAAGGATCAAGCAGAGCAAGAAACTGAAGCCACCCGTGTAAGCCATGCTTTGCAAGAGTGGGAAAGCAAGTGCACGTCACTTGAAGACACACTGAATCAAGAGCGGCTGGACCGGGCCTCTGAGAGAGGAGATGACCAAGAATTGATTGACTATCTACGAAACGAGGTTGCAGAGGTGAAACTTGACCTTAGCAAGGAGCAAGAAGACCTCAAAGTTATGCGCCGGGAAGCCAAAGAACGTGCGCAATCGATTCAAGCTCTTTCCGACGAGGCCGAGAAGCGTATTCAAGAGCTCAACGATTCACTGAAAGAAGAAGAAACGAAGAAGGCAGAACTGGCGCTTGATTTACAACGAAAGATTGAGTTTGAAGAGAGTTTGAGCGCAAAGCTGGATGAGCTTGAACAGTCTTTGGTGCATGAGAAAGAGCTGAGGTTGGCGGCTGACGAAATGTCTGACGCTACCGCACGCTCAATGCGCGAAGCCGTCGAAGGGCTCGAGTCCCGCCTCGCCCAGGACGAAGAAGACAAAGCTCGGTGGGCGGAAGAAGTCGAGCAGTCGTCGTTTGCGGCTGCAAAGCGCATCCAGGAGCTTGAAGATGTCTTGGAAGAAGGCGAATACCGGCGGGTTGAGTTCGAACTCGAGGCGCAGCACAAGGAAGAAGACCTAGCGGAACTGCGCCACCATCTAGCCGACGTGGAGGCAAAGTTGAGCGCAGCATTGGCCGCTGTGGCAGCAATTGAAGACCCAGCAATCACTGCCGCCAAAATCAGCGCGCTGGAGGACGAAGTTGCTGCAGAGAAGGCCGCTCGGCAAGCCGACCAGTCCGAAGCTCAGGCTAAGGAAGAGCAACTCGAGCAGACTTTGCGGAGCGTGCGCGATGAAGCCCTCCTGAAAGGCAACCAGCTGCCGGAGTTGATCGCGCGCGTGGAAAGCTTGGACGAGGCTTTGGCGAAAGAGCGCGCCGGCCGAGCTGAAGACGTGAAAGTCCACCAGGCCACGCACGCTGCGGTGGAAGCGCGCTCCAAACAGGCCACCGACGAGCTCCGGTCGCAAGTGGGCGCGCTCATGGAAGCCATGAGCAAAGAGCGCACGGTGCGCGCGAAACAGCGTAGCGAATTGGACACGAAAGCAGCCGCAGCTGCAGCGACGGTCGACGCGCTCAAAGCAAAAGTGCGCAACCGATGCACCTACAGTAGTACGAAACTGCAACATTACTCCATGTGCTTGCATTTTCTTGGATTGAGAGACGTTTGTGCCCCCCCCCCTGAAATTCACATGAATCTCGGTTGCGCGTGATATTTTGGATGTTTTCTTATTCCTCATCAGGTGATAAACTTGGAGCAAGCACTGGAAACAGAGGCAGAAAAGTTCAAAGCGGTACCCCAACTTTCATCGCAATAATTTTACTGTACATGTATGGCTGCTTTTGTTTGCTCTAATTGATACATTTTTACTTTTCTCTTGATTTTTCAGGCACAGGCTGGAGCGAGCACCATACGCCAGCGGCTCGAAGAGCAGCTCGAAACCCTTGCTAGCCATCACGGCGATTTGTCTCCTGTCCGTGCCCTTTACCCTTCTTCTGAAATGGCCGCGTCCAAAGCGTTAGAATTACAGCTCGCCCGTGCAAAATCCATGTCGCCGCCCTCGTCCCCTAGCCGCTTTGCCACCAGTCACCAGAGAACTGCTGCGCCCACTGCCACAACGCCTGAGGGCCCACCGCCGACATCAACAGCGAGCGCAACCACTCCAATGACTCCAATGAGCCCGGATGGCCCGCCGCCAAGCACGAGTGGCTACCTTGACCCCGAGACTTTGTCGCAGCTGAGCGAACCGTCGAGATCACGCAGCACCAGTTCGTGTACCTCTCCTCCATTGAGTCCTGCGAGGCAGCTGGTAGAGCGGCTTCGGGAGTCGGCATCATCATGAAGCGCAGTAGTGATATTCCCAAATGCCAATGCCTTAACTTACCTGCTTTATTCTTCAGGATTAATTAATTCCAGGTGAGACACCGATCTCTAATTCGTAATTCGACTACTTCCGAATACGTCCTAAAAATTGATGAAATTAGCTACTAGTCGCTTAGTGGTTATTTATATATGCGTTTCGCGCGTCGTTGTTGGCGATACGTTGGCGTCGTGCGGTAATTGGGGCTGGACTTTCGGGGTGGGAGTTTATATGTTTAAGCTCTAAAGGCTTCAGATATAAAGGCATTTCTATCTCAGCTCAGAAATTTAGAAGTCCGGCTGATAGAACCACATAATAAGGGTATTGAAAGCTACGGACGGAAGTCATTAGAAGAAGTCCTCATGATACGATAGAAGCAAGAGTTTACACTCCTTATTTTGCAGGTGGCTTTGAGTGTGTTACGCTAATTTCAGACAGCTTCCGTGTCGCAGTGCCGCGCTTGTCTGCTTTCTGCTGTGAGCTGTGCGGCGCCCACCCAATCATGTAAATTACCTGAAACGAGGCAGGCACCGAGGAAGCTAATTCGACTTCACTGGCATTGCTGCCGCTATCGTCATTAGGTGAAGCCAATGAGGCTCGGTAGTGGTAGGCTGCAGCTGCTGCGAGGAAAGTCTCGCGGGAAGTAGGCGGAGTGCCGTTGACCCCTCGCCTCCCAACCGCGGCGTTCTGCTCGCCCATGCCTTGAAGCTCCTCCATCAACACAAACGGGTCTTCGAAGTTGCACACGATGGTGTCGAGGTCGAGCGTAGGGATCGAAAAGCCTGCCGCGCTGAGCAAGCTCCCCATGTCGCTCGGCCCTGCCATCGGCGAGATGTGTGGAGACACCCCACCTTCGCGCTCCGTTTCAGCCAGCAAGAAGGCTTCGCGGAGTTCGGTGAGGGTTCGGCCTCCAAACATGGCGCCCAAGAAACAGCCGTCTGGCTTCAAAACACGTCGAATTTCAGACAAGGCCCGAGGCAAGTCGTTGACCCAGTGCAGGCTCAAGTTGGAAGTGACCAAGTCGAAAGTCCCGTCTCGAAAGGGCAAGGTTTCCTCGTCAAACATGAGCGTGTGGCACGTAGCACGCGAGCTGGCCGTAGCCCCAAGCTTTGCAGCGTTGGCTTCAGCACGCCGGGCGGCAGCCTCCACGCTGTCTCCTTGAATGACGTGCTCGACGCCTCCCACGCCGCCTTTTCCCGACAAGCCTTCTTGTGACGTAATGGCAGCGTACATGTCGCCTCCGTGGCAGCCTACGTCTAGCATACTGGGAAATTCGCGCTGAACATCTTCCAGGCGATCTACTAAACGCTGGGCGACTTCAACTCGCATGTAGTCGTATTCCTCAGCGTTTGGTAGGCTGTTAGCCCACTCCCGCTGCCTCCGCTTGAGCTCTCGGTCAAAGACAATGGAGCGAGAGCTAAAGGCGCGTCTAGCGATAGGTATACTGCGATGCGAGAGCAGGCGGGCCATAGCACTAAAAGTAGTCTTTACTAGAGCGCTATAAGTCAAAGATAAAGTACTCGGCTGGAAGCCTATAGGCTACAAACTTGGCTAGCTAAGCCGAACAGCTAGCTGAGGGGCCGATAGTAAAGATCTAAAGATGATGCCGATGCGTGTGAGTGTGAGTGACATAAGAGTGCGTGACTCGTGACCGACGAATGACGTAAAATAAGTAACGCTTTTGACCTAAATATGCAGTATAATGACCCAAAACAAATCGCCATTTGGAACATCGAACATCGGCACAATGAATGTGTATAAACCGAAAGGTGCCGAGACATAAAGGGGCAGTTCAAGTACTTTCTTGGTTTAGGTATTGGCTGCGTACTGCATCTAGACGATCATGGATTTCTTTGTGGAATATCTTAATTTCGGGCGACTTGCGTGTAGAAACAGAGAAACAGGGAGTTTCCAATTTCTAATCCGCTATAACTGGAGATGTATCAGAAGTAGGCTTACTAAGACTTGAACTATCAAAGCAGAAGAAATCTGGGTCTACTTGTCCAATGCAACTTCATCGCCAGTCCAATCGCAAGACGGGTGCAGCAGAGCAGCAGCCACTAAGCGGTCGTCCATGTTTAACACGTTGAAAGTGCCAATGGCTTTGGTTGTGTTCAATTGCTCCACCTACCAACACATGGAGAATAACATGAAGGTTAGCGCGAAGTCACTCGATTTGCGAAGCAAACACTGAACAGCCTGTTAGCTAAGTAAATGCGCGGGCCAATAGTAGAAGAGAAACATAAAGCAAGAACAGAAGAGCATCCTACCACGATGCCAAGATTTCGAAAGTGTGCAGCCAGTGCTTCAGAAGGCCGCCGCTGATGGTCGCCGCTCCCAATGAGCAAGATCTCGATGCTAGGATCTAACAGGGGCACGAGAGATAGACTTTCTGGCGTCACTTCCTCGAAAGTTTTGGGTTTCCAAAGGAAAGCAGATCGAGGCAAGAGCAGAACAGAGCCTTCGAGCTCCGCTTCGTTTACGATGAAACCGCGCTGCGTAAATCCACCTGCAACCGTTTTGTACCTGTACACCGGTAAGAGTTTCACAAATTAAGCCTGTCAACTCAGAGATTGCGAAAGAGGCTACGAAACAGGAACGATTAGGAGCTAGCTAGAAACTTGACTGTCACGCACTTTGCCGCGTCATCTTGCTGTACGTCGGTCAAGGCAGCTCGATTGGATTGGGCTACAGCTGGATCTACGACATCACCGTCCATGCGTTGTAAAAATTCTCGCGTCGAGAAGAGGCGTGTTCTCACCGCCGGCATGGCTTTCTTTGCTAATCTCATATGATTCAACATCTTACTTATAACCAAACTAGGATATTCAAAGTAAGTAATACAATATGCCAGAAGCAGCAAATATATAAGTACGTTTCAAATGTGCGCTTGTTAGAGCCCCGAGTCGACTATGCCAGCCTCCGTGCGATTTTCGGGCGCTACTGACTCTTCAGCATAGCACTGTCGTTGTGTAAAACTCTAAACCGAAGAAGTCGAAGTCAACAGACGACGACAAGACGACGAAAGCTAGCTAGGAGCTTCGCAGGTTCGCAGCTCTTTCAAAATCGGCAAAAAATAAATAAATCAAATAGCACTTTCACGTGCATGTCGTTTGCTCTCATTATCTCTCTATCTGTCCGTTTGTTTTGATTCTGCCGTGGTCCTTCAGCTCGACTTGCCTGGAGGGCACAAATGGGCGTTAGCTGAAACAACTTTGTGGTTGTGATCAAACGGCCTCAGCTCGTCCCCTGATTCGGCACGTGGAGAAAACCAAATGTCCGCTCCAACGGACAACAACGCTTGTTGTTGGCACTTTGTTTCACTCACTATCTGTACCTTTTTTGAACCCAGCGGGCGGCTTGCGAATTAGCGAGCTAGCTAAGAAGGACTCTTCAAGTGTTGGAGCTTCACTCACGAATGCTTGAAACTTGAGCCCAATAGAACGATTTATTTTTCTTGTTTGTACGGGGTTCTCGTTTTTATTGATTCGGCAAGGCCAATCTGCTTTTGAGGCATCCTCCTTTACGACTTCAACGCTCCTGTCAATCGCCGCATGAAGGCCTGGCTTCAAAGTTCACTAGTCCTTATGTCGGTTCGTTCATGCCTTAGTTTTCGAGCTGGTATGCGTCCACTCGCCCCTCGCGTGTCCGCTTCTTATTCTGCTGCAGCGCCGCAAAGCGTGCCCGACGATCTGTTTAGCGTTGCTCCCATGATGGACTATACTGACCGGCACTTCCGCTACTTGCTACGGCTGGTCTCCAAGCGAGCGACCCTCTACACTGAGATGGTGCGTTTCCAGAACCTCAGCATTCAATGCAAGTACCGCAATTTTGTTTCAATGGAGACGTTCTTCAAATACATACATTTCATGCGAAGAGATTTCTTGATCAACAGTTGCTTGGATGAATACTTTCCGGAAAGCTAAATGATGCTAATGTCTACTCAAAGTCATCTAGTTTATGGATTATTTATCTAGGACTTTAACAAATGAAATGATGTTGTGCACACATGTTCGTTTACTACATCCTAATCGCTGAGCCATCCCTCTTACAAATCCTGATGCCTCTGCCGCCGCTGCATCACGCAGGTCACGGCCAACACTGTGGTGTACAACGACGAGCTCGACCGGTGGCTTGGCTTCAGTAACCCGCACGAGCAGCCGGTTGTGCTTCAACTAGGTGGCAACGACCTAACGGCTCTAGCGCGTGCGGTGGCCAAGAGCCGCGAGTACCCGTATGCGGCCATCAACCTCAACTGTGGCTGCCCTTCTGATCGCGTCGCTGGCGGCGGTAAGCAAGCACAGTATGCAATTTGGCTAAGCTCAAGTACACGAATTTCTATCATCTTAAGCGTCTTCGGTGTATCGCGCGTTTGCCTTAATGCATGCTTATACCCGCCGTCTTTCTCGTTGACACAGGGTGCTTTGGTGCGGCACTGATGCGAGAACCCGCCCTGGTAGCAGACTTGTGTGCAGCGATGGCGTCGGAGTCAGGGGGCGTGCCTATTACCGTGAAGTGCCGCATTGGAGCGGTCAATCGAGACGATATAGGAAGCGGCGCCGGCCTTGCATCGCGGCTGGATGCAGATGAGGTACAAGCTTGGTGTTTTAGGGATCTTTGTAAAAAAGAGTTGATATCTTTTGTGTCGGAAGTACCTCCCAGAGTTGTGACTGAGCGTGTTTATACACATGTGCATGTCTTGGATTCGTCTCAGTTATTTTACAATATTTCTCATTCACTTTGATTCTTTTACAGGAAGCAGACTACGCCGCGCTGGCTCAATTCGTCGACACCGTAGCGGGAGGCGATGGAAACGTGGAGCATTTTATTGTGCATACTCGAAAAGCAGTGCTAGGCGGCCTCAGCCCAGATGCCAATCGCAAGGCAAGTTATGGCTCTGCCTTTCTTTACCTTCTTTCTACTAAGAGCTACTTCGAATTCACATGTGACCTATCTCGATCTGGTCACAGTGCAATCATCGCGCGCTCTCTCTCTCTTTTTTTTTTCTCTCAGAACTTCTGACCAATGCAATTTTGCTCTCATTAGTTTAGAGTGCAATGAACGCGCGTCCTTATGCGTTCCTTTTCTTTTTTTCTACGTTTTCTTCTTCTGCCCCACCACCTGCCTCAGATTCCACCTTTGAAGCACGCTTTTGCAGGCCGCTTAGCAGCTGACTTTCCTTCCTTGCGCTTTAGCCTCAACGGTGGCCTCGAAACCCTTGAGGACTGCCAGCACCATTTGCAGAGCCACCTCAACAGTGCACCGCTGCCCAATGACAGCAGCGCTAGCACTAGTAGCAGCAGCAGTAGTAGCGGCGCCAGTGACGAAGTAAGTAGTACTGGGTCAGCCGCGCGCATGGGGCCGTTGCATGGAGTGATGCTGGGCCGTGCGGCAGTTGCGCGCCCGTGGCACTTGCTTGCCTCGGTGGACGAGCTGCTGTACCACGAGCCTCCCCCTGTAGACGGCGCGTACCGCACGCGGCGCCAAATCATCGAGGAATACACCGTTTATGCCGAGGAACAACTGGCGATTTGCCAAGTAGTACAGCCCGCTTATGCCCGCAAGCTTTGCCGGCAGCTGGTGCGGCCCGTGGCGAATTTGTTTGCAGGCGAGCCGGGGGGCGCCAAGTTTCGCCAAGCGCTGGACCATGGCCTGCAGGCAGACGCGTTCGCGAAATCGGGCGCGCCGGGAGCGGTGAGAGCCGTGCTTGAGCCGGCTTGTGCGGGCTTGAAACCACATGTGCTGGACGCGCCACCGCCGCACGTCCTCACTGGTACTAGTGATCGCGACAAAGCAGCGAAGCCGTTGTTTGACGTGGGTTCTTAGTTCTTAGTTCTAAATACATTTTTAAGAGTTGAAAGTGTTTCATATCGGGCCGTCATTGACTTCGTGGAGTACTTATGGCTTATGGCGCAATTTACCGCTGCGACTAAACTTGAACTTAGAACCTTGAACCTGTACTGCCTGTCCTACCTTTACATAAATATAGATGTGTTTGGGATACAGCGCCCTTGGAACGCGTTGCCGGGGCCTGGCATCAAATGGCAGGTATCTAAATCGTTTAAACCACGCGCCGCGCTGCCGTGCCTCCTCGTTCCTCTTGCTCTTAAGCGTTCTACGATCCCCGAACCCGGAACTTCTGGAACCCGAACTCCGAAACCCGAGCCCCCCCCTCTTTTTATTATCTGGCGTCTACAGTCCTCCAGGCTCCGTTTGGATTTTTAACAGAGGGCTGTGAGGCAAAAGGCACGTGGTTCGGAATTAGTGTCTACCAGGTTCTCCGTTGCCCCCTGGCTGCTGTCGTTGCCGTTGGTCTTGCTCATGACTACCGACCATCGGTAGGGTTGACGAGGCCACATCGATTTAGCTTCAAAAGCTCAGCGCTTCATTCAGATGAGAATCAGTTGCGAATCTCTCTTGTCTTTATTTGGTCTCGGTTGCCAGTCCTAATTCTCATCTCTCATCTCTCATCAGTCATCAGCTCATCTACTAACTAGTATTGTCCAGCTGTTTGGCCAGACAATATTTTGTTGATACCATATTGGTGGGACTACGCTCCATACAAGAAAATCGAATCAACCATGCATGACAGCGGTTTCATGCTCCTCGTTCTACTAGTGCACCACTTGAAACCTCGCTGGCAACTTGTGATAGCATAATGGGCGCCCAAACATCCCAAATGTCTGAGCCGCTAGCGATTTCGTCCTTGGGCGTAGAATCGGATGAATTGCGGTCTTTGGTCGCTAGGCTTTTGGCCGCAGAAAGACGCTTTCAGCATTGTGTAACTGGCGGTGTTAACTCCCGAGACTCTGAGATTTCACCCCTAACGAGTGGCATAGACGAGGCCTTGGTTAGCATCAATCACGGACACAGGCGGCATTACCTCGAAGGTGGTAGTGATTCTGGTGAAGCAATTGGGCCGACAAATTATCCCCGGCCTAACGGGCTAGAGTGTTCCACTGGCTTAGGTGTCGCCGAGCAGCTGAACCTCCTCGTGCTCAGCAGCGCTCTCGGGGGATCGCCCGCCCGCAGCTTGTCTTTGCGAGCTTCTATAGCCTCTGAAGCAGCGTGTTCGAGCTCGCCGTCGTCAAGTGTAGCCGCTGCTTTATTGCGCGAAGCCTCGGAGTTGGCAGCGTTACGCCCACCACCTGACCACCATTACCGCGCAGCCCTCGTGATTTCTTTGCATGGCCGTCTTGCTGCCCACCGTCAAGCTTCACGAACGACTAGGATTGAGTCTAGTGCTGGTGCTTTGGAGCATTTTCAGAGTAAGCACGACGATGGTTTCCTGTGGGCGCGTGGTGCTGCGCAACCAGATGCACTAGCAGCAGCTGCAGATGCCATCGCACAAACTTCAGCAGCGCTCGTAACTGCGTCTCAGAAATCACCCAACAGTTTGGATAACAGCAGCAGCAGCAGCAGTAGCACAGACAATGCGGCTGCACAGTTTACCGCAGGTTCGGGCGCGCTGCCGCTCTCGGTGGCGCTAGGCGTGCGGCTCTTCTTTCGGCTCCTGAAGTCGCTCCAGCGCGCTGGCCACGTCCATGGCTTGCTGCGCATCGCAGAACAGCTGCCTCAGCTGTTAGGGCCTTTGCCGCCGGCTGTACTGGCCACACCATACACACCTTCAGCTCTTATGCTACGTCCTCCCTTAATCCCAAAGAAAGGTGGAGTCACTAGCTCTAGGAGACCTGTATTAGCTTTGGAAGCTCCAACGAACGGCCAGTCGAGTGGCAGCAGCAACGAAGAAGAGATCAGCAGCGAAAACGACCGCGCCGTTGTGGATTCTTTGTGGGCTGCTGTTGAAGAGCTTTGCGCGCTCGACGGAAGTGTGCTTGGCGCCGAACAGCACTCTGCCACGCTGGCTGCCTTGCTTGCCCTCGCAGTGAAGCGCGCTCAGCTGCCGCCCCTGCTCCGTGCAGCGCAACTCTTGCTCTTTGGCGCTCAGGCCACCACTGCTGCTGCTCCCGGCTACTTCAATTCCCCTAAGCGAGAGAAGATGTCTTTGGGCACTGGTGGCACTAGTGCTGCCTCCCAGGCGTTACACCAGTTCGGTGGCAACAACAAGACTAACAGCAGTAGCGGCGTCAGATCCAGCGGCAATCCAGGTAGTGAAGGCGGCGGCGAAGGCAGCAGTGGCAGTGGCGGTGGTGGCGGCGGAAGTTTGCACGGGAGCTCCCTGAACGTGCGGCGGTACGCAACTAAGAAGATGTCTCCTGAAGTGTCAGCTCATGCCAATCGCATCGCCCTGGCGGGAGGCAGAAACAACAATGGGCCCCTTGGTTCGTCGAGCGCGCGGCGCACAGGCAGTACTGCTTCTACAGCCGCAAGCAACGCTCCTGGCGGAGCAATAATACCCCAACCACCCACTGCTGTTTCGACGCCCGGGGTTTCCTCCACGAAGTTTGAACCCGAAGAACTTGGGTGGTCGCCGACAGGGAGCCTGACGTCGTCTCGCGCGGGGTCTGCGGAGCGCGCTGGCGATTGGTCAGGGGAGCGCGCGGATTTGTCCTCGGCGGGTTCAGTCGACTACCTCGAGGACAGTTTCGGCGACGAAGTGACGCTTCTCGGGCGAGGTATGGGAGATTTCAAGCAGGATGACGACGATGACGAGAACGACGACGAAGGCCATGGTGGCGGCGGTGGTGGCGGTTATGTCGAAGGCGAGCGGAACAGAAGCCGGGGCACCAACAGCAAGAGCAGCGCGAACGTTACGGTAAAGCGGGACGCCAAAGGTGAATTGGACGATGGTTTCGACGACGAGGACGACGAAGATAGCGACAGTGAAAATGACGAGATGCCATTTTTTGGCCTTAGTATGGGGGATGCTTGGGATGACACTGGCGACTACAATAACAAGCAGAGCAACCTAAGCAACAACCTGGCAGCGGGCGAAACAGCACTCCCGAAGAATATCCTCAAAGCGGTAGGGTCAGCGCTGCAAGAACTGTCGCACTTGGCGTCGACGGTGCCGACCTTGCCTTGGCTTGACTGGGCTGACGCGCCTCCGTTGCCTTCGCATGATGCCGTGTCTTCTGGAGCATGGGCACCTTGGGCTGAGCCTGCCGAGCTAGGCCAACCCGGGCAGGCGCAAGGCGGCAGTGGCTTTTTGATGACCTTCGGGAAGGGCGACCATGGCAAGTTGGGCCACGGCTGGGGCCCTCTCCCTGTGTCCACCTCTTCATCTGCTGTCAAAGCAATGTCTGCAACAGGAGCTGGCCCAGACCAAGCGGCACCGCCGAACCTGAACGCGCCAGCTGCAGTGCGAGCGTTGGCGGGGGTGCCGCTTTCCCACGTCGCCTCATTGTCTACGCACAGCGCGTGCGTGACGGCGTCCGGCGCGCTGTTGACTTGGGGCAACGGCGACAAGCACCGCTTGGGCCACGGTGGGCCCGCAGCTCCCGAAGCTCTGCCAAGGCTGGTGCGGGGGCTGCGAGGCGGCCTAGCCCCCGTAAGCGGCTTGGCCTGCGGTCTCGGCCACACCATTGCTTTGCTCTTGGATGGCACCATGTATACCTGGGGCCACGGTGGTAACGGCAGGCTCGGGCATGGTGATTTACGCGATCGTACTGTTCCTACACGCGTGGCAGCGCTGCAACACCCATTGCTCGATGACAACGAGGGCAAGAGTAGTCGTGGCATCAACGAATGTGGTTACGATGCGCAGAATGAGAAGCCTCCTCCTGAAGCTTCCGCTAACGCTACGGCTACAAAGGCAGTGAGAATTGTGGCAGTGTTCGCGGGAGCATCTCACTCGGTGGCAGTCAATAAACAAGGCTGCGTTTGGACTTGGGGCAAGAACAACCAGGGTCAGTGTGGGGTCAATTCTACCGATGATGTGCTGTTGCCTACTCTGGTTCCGTTCCTTACCTCACAAAAAGTATCCACGGAACTCACTTCGAATAGCAGTAGTTTTAACAACGACTGCATCGGTGGCAGTGGTGGTGGAGCTATTAGAGAAGGCAACGATGATAGTGCATCTCTACCGCTGGCCGCAGGGCGTATGAGTGGAATGGCTTCAATTGCAACGCCAGCGCGCAGCCGGCACGGTGTTGTCAGCGTAGCAACACCCAACGAGCACCGTGGCTTGGGATCTGCGGCGCCAAGCACAGCTGAATTGAGCGCTTCCTCCGATGCTACCACAGGAAATTTGCACTCCACGGGTGCGGATGGAGTTGCAGCTCCTTCGGCTGCGGCAGCAGCGGCAGCAGCCACGGCTGCAAATGCATCCTCCCCATCGGGTTTTGCAGCCCGGCGGCGCAGTTTAGTGGCCGCTGCAAGCAGCGTGACGCCGGGATCTCACCGACAAGGGGCCAATGCCAGTGGTGAAAACAACGACGGTGAAACTGACGAGTCAGCCTTTGACCGCCTTCTGGCGAGCCCTACTACGCGCAGCCCTGGCAGCAGCTATCTGCGCCAATCTATGGGACTGCCCTCATCTTCACCAAGCTCTAGTAGCGATGTTGGTCTAGCTACCAGTGCTGCAGGGGCAGCATCATCGACAGAGGGCGCCAGTGCTGCTGAGAATGGAGTAGACAGTGGTTTTGGATTTGAAGCTGGGCAGCAGCAGGTGAACGATGCGCTGGAGAATGCTGCTAACGCGGGGTCTATTGGTGACACCACAAGCAAGGCCAATGACGTGAAGCCCACAGCGGCTGCTGACAACCTTAACTCGGAAGTTGCTGCGGTGGTCAGCGCTGCGGGCGGGTGGGAGCACACCCTTTTCGTGTTGGCGGACGGGAGCGTGTGGTCGTGCGGCGGTGGGTACAAGGACGTGCCTCCGGTGCTGGGCCTCGGCGCAGCTCACAGCGGCTCCTCAGTGCTCGTGCCGACTCGAGTCCCCGTCCTGGGAAGCTTCACCGGCTCCAGCAAAGGTGCTAGTGGCGGTGCTTTTGCTGCAAATGCTGGTTCTCATCTGGGTGTTCCTCACAAGGTTAGCCAGTCACCTCCCGGGAATCAAGATGTACCTGTTGCGAATAGCGATCGAGCTCCACCTCGTTCTTCCAACGATCACACCAACTTGGCTCAACCACCCGAGGTTGATTTGCGGTGCGTGGCTGTTGCTTGTGGGTGGGACCATTCACTCGCCGTGACGCGCCATGGGCAGTTGTTTACTTGGGGCGCCGGGCAGTACGGCAAACTCGGCCATGGGGACGAGGAACCTCGCGATGTGCCCACTTTGGTCGCAAGTCTAGCTCGTGGAGTCAGCGGTAGCAGCGGCAGTGCCGTCAGCAGCAGCAGCAGTGGTGGCGGTGGCGTGCGAGTGACGCTCGCAGCAGCCGGCTGCGAGCACAGCGCGTGCGTCGACTCGGACGGTGGACTTTGGACCTGGGGCCATGACGACGCAGGCCGCTTGGGGCATGGCGTGCACCGCCGCCGCGACGGTGATGTGCCTGATCCTTTGGAGAGTGACTCAGCCTTGCGCCCTCCTATGGCCACCAGAAGCTCTTCTGCCGCAGTTGCGGGGGCGGCAGCGACGGTAGCAGCAGCGCCAACGTCCTTGTTGGGTGCAGGGAGCGACGAAGCACGCGTGGCTCCGAATGAAGCAGCAGCGCGGGCTGCAGTGACGCTGCCGCGGCGCGTGGCGTCACTGGCCGAGCAAGGCCTGCGCGTGGTGTCGCTCGCAGTGGGCGACAAATACAACATGCTGCTCGTGCGGCCTTGTGCAGACGAAGTCGATGGTGAGGGCGCCGCTCCTGGGGCAGCTCCTGCTCCTCCTCTTGCTACTTCTGCTGTTGCTGGCAGCGCTACAGTTGCTGCTGCGAATGCTAGTAGATCACCTCTCTCGTCCCCGCATCTCTGCACCGGGGCGTGGCTCCGTGCGCAGGCACCGCTCCAATTAGCCACGTCACCACTCCAAGGGCAGCCCTTCAACCAAGGAATAGGTTTTGGGAGCTCACCCTCTTCTCCTGCTATGGGACGCCAGCAGGCTGCTCTAGTAGTGCTTGCACAATTGGAGCGTGTCGCGTCCAAACAGTTGCTCAGTTTGCCAAATCTGACGCCGGCTCACTTGAAGACTGTCGTTGAGAAGGCAGCAAGAACGGCTGTCACCAGTGTCACTCCTTCCAAGGATTTTGTCAAACGTACTGGCGCTAGCAGCAGTGTTTTTGACCACGATACTCAACGCTTGCCGCTACCCTTGCCACCGTCGTGGCCGCTCGTGCTCGACGTTAGCTCCGAAACTTTTGACCTCCTCTTGGTGCTCCTTCGTTGCGCGCTCAGCGAATCCCAGGATCCAAAAGTACCAACGACTACCGCTGTGGCGGCGCCTCCTGCGACAAAATCCATGTCAGCAACCCCAATGGCAACGGCAACGAACAATCATAGCGCCAGTAGCATCGGCGGTAGCTCGACGACCAATGGCGGAAGTGGAGTAAGCGGGCGTGGAAATCGTGGCAATGCGCGAACTGCGTCTCCAGCTCGCGCTTCCGGTGCCTCTCCAGCACGCCGCGTGCAAACTGCAATGCGCCTTTCGCCGTCCAAAGCAACGGTCGCTTCGTCTTCTCCTTCTACCACTGCGAACGCGGGCACCAGTCCAGGAGGAGATGCAATGAACATTACAGCTCGACGATCAAAAACGTCGTCGTCGTCTGTGGATCACGCCAGCCAAGTTGCAGGCAACCGCAGCAAATTTGAGGCCTCGTCACTGATTCATTTGGCCGCAAATTCCCTCAGTGTTATGGCTAGCTGGGATGGCTCGACGCTGGACAATCCAGCAGCTGGAACATCTCCTGGAGCCTCTGTTGGAGGGGCAGCAGATCCGGCTGTATCATCAGCAGCGCCTGCGCCTCTTCGCAGAACTTCCTCGGCTAGCTTGTTGCCTGCCACAGCAGCGGACTTAAACCCACGATTTGTCGCGTGGGCGTCGCTGTTTACGGGCCTCCGCCTTTTGCGGGCCAACACGCGCCACTTGGTCCTTTTGGCTGACGCCACTGCGGCGGCGGCTGAGCAATTAGCGCACAGCGGCAGCAATATTGGCAACAGCAACAACGAGGACAGCAATCACAGCGCGAAGATCAATGCTAACAAGAGCTTGAATGCCACCAACGAGGAAACGGGTGGACTTAGCTCCACTAGAGCGGAATTAGAAGCGAACTCCTCCGATGAGGATATTGCCAAGCACTCCAACCTATCGCATGACGGTGGCTCAGCAGCCGCCGCAGAAGTGCCTGCTTCTATTACTATCTCAACAAGGGATAATGGAGCCAATGGTGTTGAGGATGACACTGACGAAGCAGCCGTGCAAGAAGCCATCTTTGCGTCGCTTCAAGCGCCTCCAAGGCCCAAGCGCCTAGCTTATCTCAGCAACAGTAGCAGCAGTGGTGACGGTGGTCGTGATGCTCAGAGCGCGCTGCCGTCGGCACAACATAATGGCACAAGCTCACTCGCTGGCAAAGCTAAAGTGCCAGCGCGGCCTTTGAATGCAGTGCTCGCAGATCTCCATGCTCTCTTGCAGGCTTTGCTTCGCAACGGTTCACTGCTATCCTCTGGTTCTATCCCTAGCGCTGCGCCCTCCACGCCAGCTGTGTCTCCTCAAGCCTCGTCCTCGTCGTCAGCTAGCGGAAGCACCGGCGGCCTGGTGGATCGCAGCGGAGCGAAAAATCCACGTTCGAGATCAAAGTCCACGAATCCTCGGAGTCCTTCACCGTCTCCATCTTCTTCTTCGTCCCTGCCTGCAAATTTGGCCAACACCGAGAGAAGCCGCGGCAGCAGCGGTGGTGGCAGCAGCAGTCGAGGAAGTAGTAGTGTGCCCTCATCGCAGCGGCAGCGTGGTCCGCCCCATCCAGTTGGTGTTGCTGCCGTGGCTGCCTTGCAAAACGAGGCAGTGCTCTGCATCGCCGAAGCGTTTCCGCTGCTGTACCCCTCGCCAAGTGTTCGCGTTCGCCTCTTGCGCACATTGGTCGCCCACTTGGCGCCTGACTCTCAGACCAAATCGGCGAGAAACGACACCAAAGCAGCTCCTACTGCGGCGCCATCGTCTTCAATATCGGGTAGCACCCCCTCGAATAGCCGTCCAGGAAGCCGAACGTCCACTGCAAGTTCAACGTCGTCGCCGCCAACACCTTCTTCTTCGCGCGAGGGGGGGAGCCGTTCCGGGCTTCGAGGAGGAGCAGCGGCACCAGTCCAATCAAAAGGCGAGCTTTCTGATTTGCCACTCAACTGCGCAGCCTTAGTGTCTGCGTTGACCTCCGAAGTGTTACGAGAGGATCGATTTGCGCCCTTGATGGCCACTGCATTTGCCTCATCATTGGAAGTTAGTTCGACTACGTCTACTCCTGCTAATGGCGGTGCTGCTAGCGCTGCTGGTGAAGAGTTGAACGTGGCTGACGTTGAGTACATGTTGGACAATTTGACTGCGCGCTGCCAGGCAGACTTGAAGGTTGAAATCTCCACTTTGCGCGAGTCTCTGCCAGGGAGTCCCTCGGGCAAAGGTGCCACTACTGTGGTTACCCCATCTGCAGCAGCAGCGGCAGCAGCCGCCACAGCGATGACCATGTTGCCAAGTGGTACTGGTGTTCCTGCTGCGCGAGGGTCATCAATGTCATCGGCACACGATGCCCAGCTTTCGAAGAGCAGCCCTGGTGAGGATGCCCTCGCTGTTCTAGTCGCATTGCAGACGCATTCTTTGTCCGTGTGGGCATCAGCTCGGGCTAACACGAGCGTAGAGTATTCCATCGAGCCAACTGAAGAGGTAGCGTTAGCGCAAATCGAGCGCGCGCTGACTGCAGCGCGGCGAAGTGTGGACGAGGTCTTGTCGCTGCTCACCAAGCAGCAACAGGCTCAGCAGAAGCAGGAGCAGCCGCCACCACAACGTCAGCCTGCGGAGACTCCTCCTCTGAGCAGCGGTGGCGCATACACGGATAGCCCTCAGAAAGGAGACGAGCTGGATGCATCTGCTTTGAGCCCATCGCAGCATCTGTGTGCCCATGTAGCAGCCGTTTTGAAGCGGCATTTGTGGAGCGGTGCGCTTGGAGCTCTGGTATCTTCTTTGCTTGCTCTCACGGTAAACAGCGATGTGATGCCACACAAGGATTCTGTACCTGCTGCTGCTGCTGCTGCTTCTGAAGGAGATAGAAGCAACCATGCTGGCACCCAGAACAACATGAGTAAAGCACGGCGATTTGCAGTGTCTGCTGCAGCGGCGCGCGCATTACCTTTGTTGTTGCCGCTGCTCCGTGATCTCGATTTGGTAATAAGCACCATGCGTGCGCTGTGTACCTCGCAGCAGCCCACAGTGGAGTCAAATCCAAGGCCCATGCCCGCAAATTCAGCCTCAGTGGTGCCCGAATGGCTCTTGGAGTTGCAAGCGTCGCTCACCGCCACTGCAGCCCGGCTCACCGTAGCCGCGCTAGTGCAAGGGCCGCCACCCTCTCCAGAGGAGGAAATGGTGGCTGGCGCAAACGCGCCTGAACCAGGGCCGCTGCGTGGCGACACCCACGAGAGCAGCGACGTCAGCAACGCCAGCAACGCGAGTGGCACTGCGGCCCTTGATCTGTCTCTGTTGCCATTGGAGTGGCATTCTCTCGTCGGCGCGCTGGAGTGGCAACAGCGTGGCGTTTACCTCGGCGGTGGCAACAGCAGCAGCGGTAGTAGTGTAATTGGTGGCGGAAGAACCACGTCCACCGCGCGAGGATTGGCACCTACGCCATTTGTTGCTCCAGCGGCTCCTGCTCCTGCGGCCATTGCGGATGCTGCGGAGAATCTATCCCGTGCGCGGCGGGTTGTCGCCACACAAAGTATTTACCGGGCGGAGCTCCGGCGGGTCGGGTTGGAAATGTTGCGGCATTTGTTGCTCGCTGGCAGTACCAGCAGCAGCAATCACAACAACATGAGTAAGGGCGTGCTCGGGCCCACAACTCGAGTAGCGCGCGAACTAGCTTTGGCTTTTGCAGTGCTGTCGCCACGCAATCTCCCTGCGTCAACTCCGGCTTCCGCTGCCTCTTCGGGGCCGACTAGTGTGCAGAGCAACCGCGGACCGAAGGCTTCGCTCCCGGGGTCGCTTCCTTTGCAGCACGTGTTGGGTGGCCTGCACGAAGCTCCGCCAGCTTCTCGAGCAAGCGTGCTGCACACTACGGGGGCCTTGCTAGGAGCGCTCGCTCACTTGTTGCGCCGAAACACCTTCTCTGAAGCAGCACCGCTGTCTGCGCCAGTGTCTACGCAAGGGGTTGGAATTGCTTCTGAGTCCC
>Ga0307931_1000436_pt1 | contig 26057 bp, 22 predicted proteins | sample OrgLakmetageno47_FD_201816 | JGI IMG/M metagenome (GOLD analysis project Ga0307931, IMG submission 201816) | Saline water microbial communities from Organic Lake, Antarctica - #47 | ecosystem: Environmental > Aquatic > Non-marine Saline and Alkaline > Saline | place: Antarctica: Organic Lake...
CAAGGCGGTTAAGTTTGCAGAGGAGTAAGCACGTTTATGTCTATGCTTTCATCCTTGCAATTGGCTGTGGTCTCTGAGTAATTTTCGGCAAATCAAACTGTGTATTTAGAGCAGACTGATGAAAAACTTAAAGCAAATTTTTACTCAAATCAAAAGAGGACCTCCAGATCTCCCCTGTATCCCCAGTCCGGGAGGTCTAAGAATGTGCTTCGTCAATTCATTCTGTAATGGCAGCCATGCCCTCATCCAAAACAATGCTGTAAATCTGCTGCCGTGTGAGAGCACTTCATACAAATCCAACTACAGGCTCAGCGTGCTGATTGTGTACAGGCAGGCGAATGTCTGTTTTGATATCAGCACCTTTTACTAAAGCAACAGCACCTTCTCTACAGCCATCTAATGCCTGCACCTGAACTCGCATGCTAACGCTCAAATGACGAGCACATAAAGTCACACGCACTCTAGAGGAAGCCTCATCTGCTAGAATACATTCATTAACGACGCTCTGCACTCGATCTATCGATTTAGAACCAAAGTCGCCCCAGAGGGTAGAATTATGGAGGGACAGCAATCTCCTCGCAGTGTTCTCGCCAGCGCATCTAACCGTTATACTTCTGTATGCAGCTCGCAATGTTACGGGAATTACTTCCACTGCTTTGTTTCCTCTTTGGCACGTCTTTTCACTCTTCATGCCTTCGTTGGTCATTTTTTTCGCTTGTCCAGCAAGAGCGTCTGCGTCGCGGTAACGGAGTCGTCCTCCAATCGCACGAAAAGTGGCCGCAAGATTTCGCATTGTCTTACAAGTTGATTTCTTCAAACTTTTTACGGTGCCAATAAGGTAAGTCGTGTCGTTGGTAATACATTTTTCGCACACTTCTTCAATCACAAGAAGCGAATCTTCTCTCGTCGCGAGCACTTGTCAAAAGTTCTTGCTTGCTTCGTGAAATATTTGCCTCAAAGGGCAACTTCGTGTGATCGAAGACTGAAACAATACCTCCAGTGCCAGGGTGAAATGGAATTGTCCTCACAATATTTCGTAGACTCGAAATAAATTCGTCCTTCGATATTGTCATTGGCACGTTTTTAAAAACGAGAGTATGCCAGTTATGTGATGGGGAGTGTTTTGAGGCGCTTCTACGGAACTTATCAAGTCTAGGCGCCTCATTCTGTCTTCGGCATCAGCCCATAAGCGCTCAATTGTCAATTGTCATCTTCTGCACAGGTCCACCGGAAGAAGTCTGATCGCTTGCAGTAGTTCCTGATGTGGTAGTCCACCTGAATACCACACCTGAATAAGTTCTTCGAAGCGACCTCGTGTAATAATCGTGAGGATTTTCCATATTTGGTTCTTTGCACTCGTGAGAAATTGAAGTGCTTGGCGCTTCTGGATAACTCGTTGCCCACCATCTACGCTGGAACTGCTTTCTTTTGTCCTCATCGTCAACCTGATTGGTGCGGTGCTGCGGCGATCTCCGAGCACTTGTCTCCGCAGATGCTGGTATAGTCTTCTGAACATTCCCCTTCGTAATCCTTTTGATTTTAAGCGCGTTCGAAGAAGTATCGTCGTTGGCCCTTTCAGCCACCCATGACGGTGTTGGTCCTCTTCGAGGATTCATATCATTTACCAAATCTCCGGGCGCTCGAAAGAAAGCAACGGGAGTGGCTCGCGTGGATCGACCAAACGAGATCCCAGGCTCCCTAGCTCCATTTATTTTCTTGACATGGCGCTCAGAGTGCTCCTCGGAAGATCGAGCATTCCGTCTCCTCTGTCCTCTTTCGGAAGCATCTTTGTGCAGTCTGTCCGCCACTGCATGAGGAACGCATCCAGTACTCCAGTACTGGTCTTCGGTGTTTTTGCGTCATCGTGGCTTTTTGCTGCAGAAATCGATTGAGACTCCTTTGCACGGCGTTTTTGCATATATTGCCGCGTTTGAGCGTCGCTGTATAACCTAGAGCACACATGCGGTGCAGCAGGAGCAGAAGTAGTGGAAGGAGCGGCAGCAGACTTCCCTAGGGTTCTCTTGGTGGGTGGTGGCGGAAGCAGCGCATCTTTCGGTCGAGTACGAAGAGAAATTTTCTCGACTACGGCGTGGGACGGAGGATGGCGGCCGTTGATGGGCCCGAATCGATCTACACCGCCGCCAAAGGTGTTCTTTGACGTTGTCGTGCCACGAAATTTTGCGTTTGCTGTGTCCTCGACTTCCGCTGCCGCCTGAATTTCAGCAGCTAAGAGATTGGGATCGGCATCAGATTTGAGTTCCAATCGTAACTTCAGATTCCTCAGCTTGGTTAGCTCATGCTTGACATTATCGCTCATGTTAAGAGCTGACGGTTGACTGTGTGGTCTTGAGCAGGCGCTCTCTGATTCCGTCATCTTATAATCTCAAGGCGAGCGTCCAGACAAAGTAGCATCTAGTTTGCCACCACCATGACCGAAGCCCCAAATATGCGCCAACCGGGCCGCATTTCCTGATAGGTCGCCACTAGAAAGGGAAGCTAACGCACGTAAAGTCGCTGCATCCGATGTCCCTCTCTGCGCGTGATACTCAGATGACATTAGAGAAAGATGCTCATAACAGTGGGACGTTTTGCGATTTTATTAGATTTTGGATTCTCCCATGATTTGCACGATGCTTTCAAGGTCGAGTAAAAGGTAATGTAAGCTCAAGCTTATCAGTACTTTCTGTACTAATCGATGCTTTGCAGCCATAAAGGCATTGTGGCGGTTGGTTAGGTTATTACGCACGTGCACTACAGTTCACACCTTCACACCAACGCGCACCAACGACAAAAAAAGCGTGACGAAGGTGACGAAGCTGACGAAGGCCGAAACCAAATATCACATTAGGCATACCTCGACGGTTAAACTCGAACTGAAGGTTTCTCCGAGGTTTATCTCGGATTATCTACAGAAATAAGCTTTACATAGCTCTTAAACGCATGAGCGCGCTGTCCTCTTGAGCTTCAACCTTCATGGCCCACTAAAGCAAGGGATTCAACACCACTGAGTATATTTACGTTTGCCAAAAAGTCGTCATAGGCTATATAATCTACGATTCTTTGATTGAGAATGGCGGGCACTGCGACGCTTATGGCGCTGAAGGCCAACTCTGAGGCCCGCTCAGCAGAGGATCGCGCTGCAGCCGACAGGCACAGAGGAGTGCTTGTATTAATTTTAGACCACCTCGTAGCTACGGGGTATACTGAGACGTCAGCTGCACTCGAACGTGAAGGTGGCGCCCCTTTAAGTCGCTTTGCAGCCGCCGACAATGTAGACTTAGCTACCATCGTGCGAGAGTTTGAAACGTTTTACGAAATGAAGCTAGGTAAAAAGCCGAAACTCGTGCGAAAAGTGGAGGGAAACAATGAATCCTGCGATGGGAAGGGCCGAAACGGCACTGACCGCCGGCGCGGACGTCCCCTGGGTGCGCCGCCACCGTCGTCAAACAACGCATCCAACAACAGCAACAACAACGCTGGCAGACATGGTGCAGACACGGCGCCAGGCTCTGTTCGAGACAGTGCTGAGGGCAGCGTAAGATTAAAAGCCGACGGGTTGACGGCTGAGCAACGGGACAAGTACGCAGCAGCGGCGGCGGCGGCGGGCGTGCAGTCCCAGCAGCTGCAAGGCGTGCAGAGCAAGCTCGGCACTTCGGCCGCGTTTGGCGGGAGCAGCGACCGGTTCGGAGAGAACAGCCACCACGTGGACAGCAGCGGCAACAACGGCAGCGGTGGCGCTGCGAAACCTGACTTGGACTTCGGGTTGACGGGCACCTCCGTGAGCAAGGCCAACAACCACCGCAACGGCAACAGCAGCGGCAAAGCTGGCGACGAATCGCTGGAAGACCGGCTCCTGAAACCGCTGCCGTTTGCCGGGGACCCCGAGCTGCGCGCGTTGGGGCAAACCATTTCGCGCGACATTTTTCAGTCCAACCCCGAAGTCAGTTGGGACGACGGTAGGAAGATGCGTTTAGGCTTGACTTGTTTTATTTTTTGCCTAGAGTTGTTTAATGACCTTTTTTCTCCCCGCCCTTCTCCCTTACAATACTACAAGAGCTGCCGATAGAGGATAACCAATCACAAATAATTTTTGGTCATCCATCGTGCATGTGCACCTTTATTGATTGGATACTTTCGCACATTATACATTTAGCAGCAAACCCTGTTTGTGGACAGTTCGCCGGGGATTTGATGGTTTAGTATGGGGCTGAGCATGTGTGCTGGTGTATTTTTACCTGCGGTATGTCATTCTGCAACAACAACAACAACTAAAACTTCAGTGGTGTCCTTGGAGAGCGCCAAGCGTTTGTTGAAAGAAGCCGTGGTGATGCCGGTGAAGTACCCTCAGCTGTTCACTGGCTTGCTGAGCCCCTGGATGGGCATTTTGCTCTACGGACCACCAGGCACGGGGAAAACCATGCTGGCCAAGGCGAGTGACTCATACGTGTGTTCTTGTTGCCCTGAAAGACTTTTAAAATGGCATTGCATGAATGTGCTTTGAGGGAAGCCTCTCCGAGTACTCGATTGCGTTGCATTTTGGAGGAGTAAGGGGGTGGGTACGAAGCCCAGGGTCTTTTTGCTATTTGGTTGACTTTTTTTTTCCGCTACAGTAAAGTGCAAATGTTAAGAATCATATACTTACTAGGGTTCACAAGTACTTGTACGACATAGTAGCATGTGATTAATTCGTGACTCTTGTCAACCTAATTTATTTGCTCGCTCCTTCATGTCGCGCACTTAGTAGGCGGTAGCTACTGAATGCAAGACCACTTTCTTCAACATTTCAGCGTCCTCAATTGTGAGCAAGTACCGAGGAGACTCTGAAAAGCTGGTTCGAGTACTCTTTGAGCTGGCCAGGTAAGGAATCAAGCAATAGTACTTAGTAGTCAATGTCGTAAGAGAAGTGTGACAGTGTTGGTGACAAAAAGAAGTCGTAACTTTCAGAAGTATTTCATCATATAACAGTTAATCGTTTTTTTCTCTTTGTTTTTGAATCACTCGACCTTGCACAGTTTTGGCATTCTGTATACCATTTCCAAAGCTTCGGCTTTGCATTCTTTTTTTTGTTACTTCGAACGTGCGTGCAGTATGCATACTGTGTGCTTGAAATATGCACATTGCGGCATATTTGAATCTGTCGTCGTCGTTTGCTGCTGCTGCATTGCGCAGGTACCATGCGCCTTCCACGATTTTCCTCGACGAAATTGACTCGATCATGGGCCAGCGCGGAGGCGGCGAAAGCGGCGGTGAGCACGAAGGGTCCCGCCGCATGAAGACCGAGCTTCTCATTCAAATGGACGGCTTAGCCAAGACCGATGCACTGGTGGGTGGGTGGGTGCATATTTCATTTCTCTCAAAGCTAGTATCACTCTTCTCAATTGCCATTGACCGTTTTCCAAAGTTATTTTTTTTCATCTTTGTCCTTTCTCTTTTTGTCCTTTAATATCTTTTGATATATTTTTTGTTATTGCATGGACCTCAAATCATCTCTTCTTTATCCTCACGTACATTACTTTTCCTGCCAGGTGTTCGTGCTGGCTGCTTCCAATATCCCGTGGGAGCTCGACACAGCGCTCTTGAGACGCCTCGAAAAACGCGTCCTGGTGCCTCTCCCTGACGAACACGCCCGGTGACGAAAAATAAAAGAATTGAGAGGGTGACGTTTCCTATGCGTCTTCCTAGAGTTCTTACTTCCTAAGCGAGGGACAAAATTAGATTATCGTTTATGATCTTACCTTGGCATTCGTCGTCGTTCTACATCTTTTACTGGTTCCTGGTTCTTTCTCTTTTTCCTCTTTTTATTGGCTATGTGTTTCCCTCTTTCGGCAGGTTGGCAATGCTCGAAAAACTTCTCCTTGGCGCTGTGCAGCCTCGCAAGCAACAGCCTGAGCTAGCCTCGGAAGAGCAATCGACCTTAACGACAGAGTCGCCGCCCCTGCTGCTGCCTCAGCCGCCGCTACAGGGAGCAGCTGGAGGAGGAGCGCCGCCGCATCCCATTGACACGTTAGGAGTGGACTTGGCGGGCACGGCAAGAGCAACGCAAGGGTTCAGCGGGTCCGACGTGCGGCTCCTCTGCAAAGAAGCTGCGATGAAGCCAGTACGTCAAAGTAGCATGGAGTGGAGGAAATAGTAGGGAATTTGGGGGGAGGGAGGGAGGGTGGGAGGAATTGGATGTTGTGGTGTTGGAACATACATGCATCAAATTTTGAGCTCTTAACCCAAAGAATTTCACCAGTTCGCGGACCTGCATCATCATCATCATCATCATCATCATCTTTCTCTACTTCATTCCTCCTCCTCGACGAACCCTGTGTCCTGCCCAGGTGCGGCGGATGATGGCGAAGCTCGAAGCCTTGGACGCCGACCCGTCGCGCCACGGGCGCAGCGCGAGCGACGCCGAAATTGCCGCCGAGCGCGCCAAGGACCCGATTTCGGCCACGGACCTGGCCGAAGCGTTGCAGGCGACCCGGCCCTCGGCGCAGCGGTTCGAGCAGCGTTACTTGGACTGGCAGCGCGACTTTGGCGCGGTTTAGAACTTATTGAAGAAAAAAATCCTTGTTGATAAAAGGAATGGAGAAGCACACGTGCGCGCCGGATAATTGTGGTGGTGCTGCGCGTGATTGATTTTGCGTTAAGAATTCGACAGAAACCACGGCCATGGCGGCCTCCTGCGAATTATCTGCTTTTGTCCTCTGTTGCGTTGCTCTGTTGCTGTCGATGTAACTGTTCGTGTTGCCAGGTCGCCAGGATGCATTGAGACGTAAGAAATATAATTATTATCCCCAATTAATTTTGTATATCAACTTCCGTATTCCAGCTGAAAATTGAAAGAAAAGGCGTTGCTGTAGTCACAGTAATGATATGGATGTAGACTGGATTCATAATTCAGATGTACAGCAACAGTAAGATCATCGTACTTGCCAGCTTTTACAGCCGTGGCGACACAGCGACAGTGTTACCGCCCCCAGTAATTATGACAAGCATTGTTGTCCGTTGGAGCGGACATTCGCTTTTCTCCACGTGCCGAATCAGGGGACGAGCTGAGGCCGTTTGGTCACAACCACAAAGTTGTTTCAGCTAACGCCCATTTGTGCCCTCCAGGCAAGTCGAGCTGAAGGACCACGGCAGAATCAAAACAAACGGACAGATAGAGAGATAATGAGAGCAAACGGCATACACGTGAAAGTGCTGCTTGATTTTTCTGATTTGCTGTGACCACCACCACCCCACCGATTATTTATCCACCCGGGTCTACGCCTCCACACGCGGAGGCTTCACTCGGTTCAAAGGAATTTAATCCAAAATCCCTGTAGGTTACAGGGGAGAACTGGACGGAGGTTGCAGGAATAAAATGTTCACGACGCAATATCTATTCTTCCTGCGCAGGGCTGGCATAAACAGGAACAGGTGTTTTTTACAAATCGAAAAAAACATGTTCGTAACACCTGTTTTTTACCTGGGTGCTGTAAAAAACAGGTAGACTACGGCACCACACCACAGCAGTTGCAGCTTTGTTAACCTCTTCTCAAGAGTGCTATCGGGGCCAATTGGTCTTATTGACTCCCTGGCAGCTGGGGGGTGTTTAAAACACCTGTTTTTTTCCAAATCGTCCCAAACAGTGTTACAAACACTGTTATTTATCTGGGTTGAAATGTTTATGCCAGCCCTGTTCCTGCGTGGTGCTCACCAACTTCTACTGTACTACTCGAGGTTACGGCTAGACATTTCGTAGTCTATCTATTACGATGCACAGAGTAGTTCGCTATCGTCGAGCATCTCGTGCGGTTCTTGTAGCCGTGTATGCTCGGCAGTTTCCTCCTGTTTGCAGCCTCGCTACTCATGGCGTACCTGTGCCGGAAGGGGCTGCGGCAGCAGCCGCACAGCGACCTAACGTCCGAATCAAGCTCCACGGCAGTGAATGGTAATGTTTTTGATGAAATAATCAACTTTGTGCATTGCGCATGTGAAGCAGAAAGGTCGTAAGTACCGCCTGTATGCTAGCCAGGCCTTTTGGAGTGCGAATAACCTACATATGGCCTTGAACTTCACAAACATTGCATCGGGACATTCAATCATGGTGACTTCCAGGAAAGAAGATCCAGCGTGGGCATCGCCTCTAGGCGAAGCCGACCGTCGGTTGGCGCTTACGGAGCTCACCGCATTTGTGAAAGCTTCAAAGTAGGTTACTCATTTGTTATAAAACGTCCGCTTGCTTCCAGTAATTTGCCTTCATGGTCATTAGAATATATAATATATATAAACTTGATCATTCTATGTTGCACCTGCGCTTATTTCACATTAGGCGTTTGTTGGTTATAACTGGTGCGGGTGTTTCGACAGCGAGCGGCATTCCGGACTACCGGGGCCCAAAAGGCAGCTACCGGCTAGGGCACAAGCCCATGTCCCACCAAGAATTTACCGGCGAAGCTCGCCACCGGCAGCGGTACTGGGCGCGGTCCATGGTGGGCTTCAAGAAATTCGACGACGTGGCACCGAATCGCGCGCACGCGGCGTTAGCGCTCCTGGAGCAGCACGGCAAGCTGGAGGCGTTGATCACCCAAAACGTGGACGGGTTGCACCAGCGCGCAGGCCACTCGAAAGTGGTGGACTTGCACGGCCGCGTGGACGTTGTGAAGTGCTTAAGTTGTGGAGCGCGCGACCTTCCGAGGGCGCAAGTTCAAGAGGAGCTCGAAGCCAAGAATTCTGGATGGATGGCAGCGCACCTTTTGAGGCGAAGCAGGGCGTCCCAGCAGCAGCAGGAAGAAAAAGATGAAGGCACTCAGCAGCGCGCGGACGGCGACGCAGAATTGGGTCCAGACGCCCACTACGCGTCGTTCCAAGTGCCGCTGTGCCCTTCCTGCGGCAGCGGCCTCCTCAAGCCGGACGTGGTGTTTTTCGGCGACAACGTGCCGAAAGCCACGGTCCAGCAGTGCGCGGACCACGTAGACGCTGCCGACGCTGTGCTGGTGGTAGGGTCAAGCCTGGAAGTGTACAGCGCTTACCGCCTCGTTGCGCGCTGCTTAGAAGCTAGAAAAGTATCGACAAGTGCGGATTTACCGACGACAGCTTCTTCGGTGTCGGCAGTGGCAGGAACAGCTGGAGCAACCGCTGCGCCGTCGTCAGCGCAGCCTTTGTTGAAAGGAGCGCTGCCTTCTGCCCGATCCCATGGTTTGAGCGCTTCCAAGCCCCCGGGCTCGCTCCGGCCCACGAAACCGCTGTGCATCGTCAACTTGGGCGAGACGCGCGCGGAGCGAAGCGGTGCTGCGCCGCTGCTCAAGGTGAGGAAACGGAGGCACCGAAGAAAAAGATAAAGATAGTAGTATGTGTAGTAGGAGTAGGGCTTGGATGGGAGGAGAAAGAATTCGACTCGAGTTGAAGACTTTATCGAGAGATATGCACTTTGTTTTTATGCGAGCTTTAGGCATGACGTGCAGCATTCGAAGGTAGATGTGCCTTTCCCCATTCTTGTAAAATTATCAATGATTATCTCATGCGTTACTGACGACTTTTCTAGGTGAACTTGCCTTGCGACGAGGCCTTATGGTCTTTGGTTGAAACTATGGGCTTGGTAGCGGCTGATAAATGACAGATTTTTGCTGAAATATACGCTGAGCCAACTAAAAATCTCCTGTTTGTATGCTACTACAGCGGCTTCTAATTCTGCTACCACGCAGGGAGTGAATTTTCCCAATGAGTTACCGCAGTGTGCATTGCGCTTCTTTGACTAGTATAGAGTACTTTCTGGCGAACGAGAAAATTTGCCGCTCTCGCTTCCCCACTTCCATAGAGCAATAGAAGAGAATCTCTGTTGAATACATAAGCGCATTAGCAGCGATACGGCTCCACAGTGTCCGTGTCATAAGCAAGTGGGCCTATTGCGCACTTTACTGGGTTTCAATTGCCCAACAAAACAATCCAAAAGTCCTGAGTTCGATTCCCACAGCGGGGACATCAACCACCCAACGACCAACGACACTTTCCAAATGGGCTATATTCCCTTATGTATTGTGCTTGCACAGGTGCATGTAGATGGGGTATATAAAAACGAATTAATCACGGCATTTCTAATTCGAAGTGCGAAATCTTTCGACTCTCGGGATTTCTCAGCCATCACTAATAAACCGAGTCTTAGGAAGAGATTCATGTGTGAAATTGTTAGTCTGCTATCTCCACGTAGCGCTTCTCAAGTACGATTATGATGTACATGAGGTATAGAGAAAGAGGCCCTATCTACTTTTGTTTCAATGCGCATAATACAGAGGCCCCTATCACTGGATGTCTCCATCAGCCAAGCGAAGCACGCACTTCCGTCTCGAAATCGCAGAATCAATTACAGTAGCCCGCCGTACAATTCTTGAGCGATTCCAGTATTGCATCATGGTTGAAGGGTTCGTCGCAATTTCTAGCCGATAGCAGCCATGTTGAATGTTGATATGGAGTACATATTTTCATGGCTTGATCACGGTTCCAGAACATAAATGAAAGGGCAAATCGCAAAGGCGAATCGCCCCATCGACGATGAAATATCATTTGCGATGATTCAAGAGTATCGAAAAAGTTCAAGATTTTTCTATCACGATATGCATTCAAATCTATCCAGTCAAAGTTTGCTGAAAATGCCCAAAAATCTTTGGCTTCTTGTGTTGTAGACACGGTGGATTCTTGCTGCTGTTTAATCTCCGCATACAAGGGCTTATTCGCATATTCAATCCCACGTCGATTCATATAAGCTTCCACAAAATCCCATAGACCTTGAACTACAAAGGCTGGATCATGGAATAGCTGCTTGAATGCATATGCAACATGTCTTTTTTTCATCCTCTCGAAGACGTCGAATTCGATCATTTCTGCAACGCAAGCGTCATCATCCAAGAAGAAAAGGTAGTCCAGATCGTGAATAAATGGTAGTTCTAGAAATGAATATAGTTTAAAACGAATCATCCGCTTGTAATTTACATCGCTCAACTTATGGTTGTCTTCAAGTAAAAGAGGCTCTTCGATCATAAAAGCACTCGCACAATTTTCAAAGCGCAAGTGGAGTTTTGGAACCATATTGATAATTTCGCTCATTTCCCACTGTTCCCATACACCATCTTGCCGTCCCAGTACAAGAGGGTAGGAGTTTGACGGTAACCAGTATTTCTCAAGCGCAGTAACAGATCTATTGAAGAAACACTTTCGGCCTCGATTAGAACGCCAATTCTTTGAAACCAACATAAATGCAGCACCTCGTATTTCTCGGTCAATGGTTCTATTTAAGGAAAAGCCCTCAATTGTAATATTTTGATGTTGAAGTGATTTGAAACTGGGTTGTACTTGAATGCTGGTATGATGCAAGAAGTAAGTCAGAACAATAATGAATGCTGCAAGAAAGATGGAAGAGAGGTATACTGGCCTCATTTCACATTTATGTTTCAATTAGGAGTCATAAAATGCGAGCTTGTATGCTCCTATGACATTTTAGTGGAGGCATGAAGAGCTTGCCACATCTATCACATCATGTCACTTTGTCAATATTGCATTAGTCAGCTTATGTGCAGTCTATGCTTGTCGTAAACGAAAATACTAATGTAGTCAAGATAGTCATAATCATCATGACTATTTACTTTTCAAGCAAAGTGACTTAGACATACAGTATGATAATAATTCATAAGTTCCTAATCATCTACGTCACCTGTGTGCTTCGGCTGCAAAATGTGTCAGCTCTCAGGAATTCATATTGAAAACGCACTCAATTTACAAGGGCGAGGGAAGTGAAATGAATAATTCGGCCTTTTCGTTCGGGATAGTATTCAGGCATCAGTAGAACACAGGCACTTTTCCTGTCCAATACACTCGTACCACCTTACGTGTACACACAGATGCCCAATAGTATTCTATATTTTAATAAAAAGGGTCTGAACTGAAACTCAAACTCCGTAATACAAATGCAAATGACACAGAAGCGAATAACACGGGCAGAAGCGTACGCATCCAATTTTTCCTTCATAAGAATATCATTTCTTATGCCTCATTGGCCATTTCAAAATTTAACATGGGTTTGTACTTGAATTATGAAATTCTAGGGGTATAGTGCAGCTCGCTGACTTAAGATTGCGCCCTACAGTCAAAGAATGTTACTACTGTAGTAAAAGTAATCTCTCTTGCTTCAGATCGGCCCAGAGTGAGGGCATTCATCTAAGAAATTCTACTCACTGAGTGTGGGCATTCATATATTCAACCCAATTTCAAAGTCCTTTAAAGTCCTAGTAACGTGTTTGATAGTGCACTCAAAGCCCTCTTGAATTGTTTTTTTCTGAGAAGGCAAAGTGCTAATACGGGCCGGACTGACTGTCTGAATGGCCAGGCCACTTTATTTCTTTAAAGGCTGTACTCTCTAGACTAGGGCCTTGCGCCAATATAAATAAAATATGAAGTAGTTTACAGCTATGGTTCCTGCGCAAGGAAGTATTAACTATACTCATCGAGTGGCGAGTGTTAGGATGATGAAATGGGTCATATCAACAGGCCTGGCTTTTGTGTTTGCATTACGCAGTTCAGTACAAAGCCCTTCTTTAAATTCTCGCACATGTGCAGTAGTAGAGAAGAAATAGCGGACCATAGACACACGAAGAGACAAATATTACGTGCACTGCAAGGGGCAATCATCCACGGGCAATTCAAGGACGCGCACCAGGGCGCATTAAGGCGCTAAAAACAAGCGCCTTCGTAGCCACACGAAAAGACAAGCACCATGGGCACTGCAAGGGACACTCGTCCACGGGCAACTTAAGGACGCGCACCAGACCAGGGCGCACTAAGGCGCTAAAAACTCGCACCATGTTTGTACCGAGTACCGAGGCAAACACATTGCCCCCTGAACCGTGCATCGCGCGGGCACCTGAACTTGTGTTTTTTACCAAGCAAGAACCCTCCCTCGCCTCGTCGGTTTGACAGTTCAGTTCGTTGCAGAAATCTTTCAGGCGAAGCGAGGAGCCAAGAGGCCGAGACCCTCAAGCAGCGGTAGCTGCAGGTGGCAGTTTCTCGAGCTAAAGTCTAGTGATAACATTATTGATGCCAGTTCCACCTCAAGTAGTTGTATGGGCTGGGCAGCAGGTGGTGTCGAAAACAGGTGCGTCGTCATTAGGTCGCACCGATAATGAATTGCTTGTTGAAGAAATTTGGCGTGGGTGATGCGGCTTTAGCGAGTCTTGACCTTGACCTTGGTTTACAACGGTTTGAGGTGAATACTAGCTTCTCTGATTTATTCTACGAACCTTTATTCTCTGTTATGTCTGTATGCACCACCCTTGCGGGCTTTTCATGGTGCAGTGGCTGGCATGCTGGTGGGGCGACTGGCGCAGCTCGGGCATGCACACATGAGCGCCACTGGCTCAGCACTAGCAGTAGCCTCTAAAGCTGCGGGTGCTAGTACTGCGATGGCAGCAGCAGCCCCGGCTGCTTCTGCTGCTTCGACGGCTTCTGCGGTTGCTGCCGGGGCATCCGCTACCGCTGCTGCTGCTGGAACCACCGCAGCTTCTATAAGTGGCGCTGCCGCGGCTGCGGCGCAGAGTGCTGCCAGCTTTGGTGTTTCTATGGCAGGACTAGTGCGCGCCCTTTGCGTTGCCTTTGCGGCGTCGTCTAGCAAGGTGGGCTTCTGGCGGGCGCTGGGAGCAGTGCTGCGGACCTCGGGCGAATCTCTGGGCCGCGGCTTGAGTCTTGCTCTCAAGTCAAAACTTGTGAGCGACCTCCGCATTGCTTGGGCTAACATGGACGTGCTTCACCATGCGGTAGGGAATCTAGTGAGAATCTACTTCTTTGATTTTGAAAAAATAAACTTCACGTCCTGCCGTTGCCCTTCTTTACCCTCGAAACATTCCATTGTATTTTGCTGGTCAGATTTTCGCTCTCGGTGTGGCGTTGAGTGGAGCCATGACCCGTGTGCGCTTGCGGCCGGGGCGCCATAAACGGGCAGTCGATTCTCAAGGAACAACAGCAGCAGCTTCTTCCTCGTTGCCGCCACCAACTCGGGACAACAGTCTTGTTGATGGGCGGGCCGCTGTTGTGCCAAAATCTTCAGCAACAGCGCCAGTTCTGTCTCCCGACAAGTCCTCTCAAGAAAGGGCGAAAACTGGCGTGCCCATCGCAGCAGAAAGTAATTCTCCTAGCATCAAAGGAGCTGAGAGTCAGGTTGATGGAAGCACTCAAGCTAGCGTTGCACACGAGAAAGTTGGCCCAATGAAAGGTGCTGCTTCCTCTGCTGATTCATCGAGCCCTTCGAAAAAGGGTACCACGGCTACTCAAGCCAAAGGCAAAGGATCGAACAAACGAGCTGGGCATGCTCAACCCACCCCGAAGAAGCAGGACAAACCGAAGCAACAGCGAGGATTCTTCGGCCGTGTCAAGTCGTTTGCTGGCCGTTTTGGCCACCACCGAGGTAGCGGCGGCGGCAGCAGGAACGGTGGCACTGACTTCGAGGACGGCAGCTCATCCAGTTCATCTTGGAGCTCGGGCAATGCTCGCCTCCACGTAGTAAAGCTCCTGTCTTCTCTTGGAATCGACCCGGACTTCCTGCCGGACCCTAACCTGTTTGGGAGCAGCCTTCTCCTTATGGGTGGGGACCAAAGTGTTACAAATGCAGCAGCGATGCCGTTCCTTTTGTTCGCAGTGGTAGTTGTGCTTGCTTTGGTGCTGCTGCGGCGGCGAGTTGCTGCCACAGTGAAGCAGCACTCAAACAACAGCAGCAGGAGGAGCAGCAGGAGCAGCAGCCCCGAGAAGCGCCGAGTGACCTTTACGCCAGCGGCCACCGAAGGCAACGCGGATGCTGCTGCAGCCACTCAAGGCCTGCACTTGGCGGAGGTATTTATGCTTAATGTGTTATTGTCGTTGGTGCTGTCGGTTAGACATATGCCATGGGTGCTGTAATTGTATGCACGTGTTTCTAGCGCTGTTGTGCTAGCGTTGTCCCTCCTCACATCACATGCAATTGAAATGATGTCAAAAACCTCACTGAACCTTGCCATCTTATTTCTTTGGATGCCTGCAATGTGTGACCACTGTCCAGCTCAAGGACGTGTGGCTTGCAGCAGCGCAGCGCGCCCACGAAGCAACCTCCAGTAACCCAGACGACGTTGATGAATTGCTGTGGAGCCCCCCCCTCTCTGGCGTGACTCCTACCAAGGCCCCGCGACCTCAGCGGGCTTTGCTCTTGGGTCATTCCCCTGCTCTCAAAAAGCGCCGCCCTCGCGACGACGACGATGATAACAGCGTGAATAACAAAGGCAGCAACAGCAGCAAAAGCAAAAGCAGTAGCGTCAAGAATGGCAGCGGTGGCCCCAAAAAACGCGGAAGTTTGAGCAGTGCCTTCGCAGCCGCCATAGCAGCTCCGTTCAAAGCCTCGTCTGCTGCGAAACCTGCGCGAACTGCGCCAGTCTCATCGGCGGCCGCAAAAAAGAAGCAGGAAACGCTAGGATCTGCCGCGCCTTCTCTTGTCGCTCCGTCGGTGGCTGCAATTAACGAAAGTGGTGCCAGTGGTGACAGCGTGCTGTCGAACAAGACCGCCGACCGTTTGAACGCTGCTACTACCCGGGTGGCTGCCTCCGCGGCGGGAGTAGCCGCTTCTGGGGCCGGAACCACCACCGACGAATCGAGCTCGGACGCAGAGGTGACTTACCGCTCGCCGAGCAAGGCCAAAAAGAACCGCAACCAGCAGCGGCAGCTGCCCCCTGCGGCACCCTCTACGCCCAAAGCTGAACTCGAAGCTGCCTTTGCCGCTGCAGCCGCTGCTTCTTCTGCTTCTTCTTCAGCGCCCGAAGCAAACAGCCCCAACAGTGGCAGCAGAAAAGCAAAGGCGTCCGACTATGAAGTGCGTTTCAACGTCAAGTTGGTGGATTTAACGCTGGAGGAGTTTGGGGCGCCTCAGCAGAATGCGTTTGTCTCCGCTACAGCTCACGTAAGTGTGTGCGTATGATAGTGCGCGTGAGCGCGACATCGACGTTTGTCCTAAGACTGGAATGTTTCCTACAATTCAATCTCATTTTGTTTACCCTTCATTTTCTCATTCAATTGATATTTTCCTTCTTTAAAAAAATACCACTGCTTTTACACTACTTTTTGCATTTTTTTTTTCGGCGGTCAACTGCATTGAATTCTAATCAATCAACTTATGTCAACTCCAACAGGCGCTCAGCGTGCAGCAGTCGCAAGTGGTGGTGGCTGGCCTCCGGGCGGGGAGCGTGGTGATCGACACCGCCATCATCGGGCTCGCGGGCCACATCGCCCCCTCTGTAGGGGTCTGCGCGGAGTCTCGCCTCTCCGATGGCCTCGCGCACGGTATCGCCGAAGCTGGCTTGGGGGCCTGCCAAGTTTCCCACCCTGTAATCGTGCCCGGCCGGGCCGCGGTCCCCACCCTTTCCCCCGCGCGCTCTCGGAAACCCTCGCCGGTTCGCACCCCACCACCGCAATCAGCCGCAGCAGCAGCAGCAGCTGCGCGAACAGCAGAAGCGCGCCCTGCACAGGCAAATGCTGCTCCTACTCCGCGGACGGTGTCTCCGTCTCTGGCGTCGTCAAGAGCTGCGGACCGGTTTTACGGCAGTACCACGCCACCACCAGTGCCACCGCCGCCAGCTCAAGCAGTCTCCTCGCAAGAGCAGCAGCAACAGTCTACCAGTGGAAATCCTACTTCTGCATTTGTTGTCAAACCGGGCAGTGCAGCGGCCGCCTATGCAGCGGCCATCCAGCCAAAAGCATCCACAACGGAAGTCGACAGTGGGAATATAAAAGCACCGCTGACTCGACGTGCGGCGAACAACAACGCCAGCAACAAGAGCCCTCCGCGTCTCCTCAGCAGCAAAACAGCCCCGTTTGCAGCGTCCTCTTTTTCGACGGTGACAGGAGGCCCTGCAACTCCTGTCGGCTTTCGGCCTGTGGCTCAAAGGAAAGGAATGGTGGCCAATCTGCTGCGGCGGCTGTCCCGTGAGGACAGCCGTAAAAGTGCTTCCACATCGTCAGACGGCCAACAGGAACCTTCCACGGCTTTTTCTTCTTCTTCTTCAGATCTTCCCGCGGGCAGCATCAATGACGTCACCGCTACCGCTGCCCCAGCAACTGCTGCCAACAGCAACGACCACAAGATCAACAGCAACCAGGAGAGGCGTTTCGTGCACTCCACCGAAGGCCATGCGTTTGGTCCTGTAGTGAAGGTCACCTCGGACGACTCCACTCTGTCCGAATCCTCCAAAGACTCCACCAATAATTCGCTGCCTTCGCTGCCGTTGAATGCCTCTAGCACGGAAGTGGGACCTATTCTCCCTGTTGAGGACGCCAACAACCGTGGGCAAGCAGGATCCAATTCGGTCGTGCCTCTTCGTCCCATCACACCCACTGGCCCGCCTCCCGAGGCGCTCCCGGCTTCGTCTATTGCCACTCTTACCGCTGCTGCGGCCGCTGCGGCCGCTACTGCTGCCACTGAAGAGCCCGCCACGGCGGCAGGAGCCTCGTCGTTCTCAATGCCGCCGCCGTTGCTGGTCAACAACAACCTTGCAGCTACTCCTTATGGTGGGCGGCCGACCTCGAGCGGCCCTTATTCCCTCGACGACATTTTGGAGAGCGACAACGAAGACACCCGCGGCAGCAGCACGAGCCACGGGCGGGCGAGTAGCAACGGTGGGAGCAAGAGCCGCAGCACCAGCAGAGGCGGCGGCCTCGGCGACGACGACAACGACCAAAGCAGCGGTGCATTTATTGGCGCTGCTGCAGGCTCTGTGGATGACAGTGACGGTTCAGCGTTTGGCGAGGAGCAGACAGGAGAACAAGGAACTAAAGCGGCGGCTGCGTCGTCGACTGGTGCGTCATCGCTGCAATTGCCGCCGCAACTGACTCGCTTGACTCCTCCAGACGATGACAACAACAGTGTCAAGCAAGGCACGGAAGCATTGGGTTCCAAGAAGAGCACTCAGTCGATGGCAGAGCTCAAAGAGTGGGAAGCGCGCAATTCCAAACGGCTCCAAGGCCTGCGCGCACCACCTGCTACCTTAAACGGCGACTCTAACTTCAGCCACGAGGAGAAAGACGCCAGTGGGTATGCAGGCGTTTGACTTTCGGACTGCAGAGCCCACTTCAATTTTGCTGATTAGAACTGAAATTGGGACACAAGACACAGAAATTTGCTACTTGGAGGAAATTACGAGCTATTAATAATTGTTGGCAATTGACAATAACCAATAAGCAATGAGGGCTTCCTTACTCAGCCATTACATACTTCCCCTTTTTTGTCCTCAGTCCCAGTCCCCGATATCTCTAATCCTTCTTCAAGACTTAATAGCAACAGTGCGTAATGGCCCATGGTGGTCGTGACGGCAATGCGCCTCACAGCCGTTCGTTGATCGCTGATGCAATTTGTGTAATATCAAAATAGAAACATAAACCGGTTGTATATTTCATATGAATTACACAATCGGTTTGGTGATAAAACTCGGAGACTTCTAAACAGCTAAAGGCAAGGCGATAGGTGGCGGTAATAATAGGACTAGATGATAATCGGTTGATTCCTTTTGTTCCGTTCCCTGAGGGACTAGGAAGATAGACTGGACCTGGACTGACCGGGCTACGGGCATTTGGGAAATCGGGCATGTGTGCCTGATTGCTGATTGGCTTCTCTTGCTAGTATGGGCTGCTCTGCTTTGGTTTTCTGCATGTTTACCGTCTAATTCCGGCCCCTCGAGGCCTGTGTCGAACTCGAAAGTAGACGAGGGAACCTTCCTCATTGCCTATTGCCTTGGCCATAGCACGGAGTTATGTCGACTGGGAGGTGCATGTTTAGTAATCTTGCTAAGTCATTCATAGGAATAATCAATTAGGGAATGGCAATAGAACGGGAAGCGCATTAGCTTTGAATTAGGCTATTTACTGTACTCCTTATTGATAATTAGACAGTGCCGTCGAGCCAACAACCTTTAGAATAGATCAACGTAGTTTGATGTTTTACCGACCAGATCAAAAAGTGCCTACCAAGGATTTTTGTCCGTCACTCCGTCAGTCACATCACAGACACAAAAAACCCTTGCGTGCTTCTTCTGACACGTTGCCACGTCACTGACATCGACCATGTTCTGACACCTTGTCACGTCACTGAAATCAACTACGTTGATCGTGGCGCGGCGGCGCGCGCGCCGCTGCAATACTGTAGATACTGTAGCTAAAAATAAGATTAGATGCTGCGAGGTGCGAGAGATGATCGACGATTCTGAGATCTGAAGACGAAGAAAGTCAAATAATACACTATATTAGTGTATTTTTGAAATTTCTTTCGTTCTTCTTTTTGCTCCAAAAATTCAGAACGTTCGAACGTTCGAACAACTCTTTCAACGAACTTGAAAGTAGAAGAGCCTAGGAGTGCTCGGAGGTAAGCATGCTAAATCCTCTGAGTCCAGCTCCTTGCTGTCTGAAAATGCACCACAGCTGCACAATCTTAAAGTTTAAGTTTTCCAAATGAATCCTTTTTCAGCCGTGGATATTGTTTGATGTGCTGTGCGAAGCACACTACAGAGCACTCTCTCACCTTTTTTAAAAAATCTAAATAAGATACTCGCCTCGTCATTAACTCTTATCTCTTCCGATGTACCTCGGGACTATTCTACCTTTAAATATAGATACAATCGACACATTGAATTATGGCCACTACAACTGAACCTCAATCGCAGCAGGAAGAGAGCTCTATGTTAGGCTCTGGTAAGATTGACTCCTTCCAGCCCTTCCTGATTTTCAAAACGTCTTGACTCCCAACACAAGTTTCACGAAAACTAATTGACTTCGGTTTACAGAATGGGATCCGCGGGATATTCCTGCAAGCGGAGTAGAAGGATTGCAGCAAGATGGTGTCACTCCACAGGAGATTAAGAAACTTCGTGAGGTATCATACACAAGTCTGTTCTCAATTCTCTCTACACTTTCTCTACTTATAATTCTGTGTTCCGGTCCTTCAACACTTTCTCAGGCGGGTATTTTTACCATTCAAGGTATTCTTTGCAAATCAATGCGCGAGTTGCTTCTCATTAATGGCCTGAGTGAGGCTAAGATCACTAAAATCATTGCCTTGGCGAAGAAGCAAGCAACAGGCCATCACACATGCCCCGGAAGCTTCGTGACTGGTCTTCAAGTCCAAGAACAGAGAAAGTCAATTCGCCGGTAGATTATTGTGCCTGTGCACTTCAAAATCACTAATTTTGATTCAAATCGAGGACATGAATATAGAGCGCGTCCAGCGCGCTTATTTTCACCAGTGACCAGTAGTGAATTTCTTCGAGTACATTATTTCATGTATTGTCCTCTCATCATCACAACAATTTTATTGAATAATTCAAACACACCGCTTTGCTGTTGTTCACTTGCGTGCGAACTTTAAACAGAATTACTACGGGATCCGCTCAGTTTGATGAGCTACTTGCTGGTGGCATCGAGTCACAATCGATTACGGAGTTTTTCGGTGAATTCCGCACCGGCAAGACACAGCTCTGCCATACCCTCTGCGTGTCATCGCAACTTGGATACGACTTGGGTGGCGGGCAGGGAAAAGTGCTCTACGTGGACACGGAAGGAAACTTCAGGCCGGAGCGCATCACCGCGATAGCTGAACGATTTAGCCTCGACCCAGAAGGCTGCCTCGAGAATGTGATCCACTGCCGCGCCATGACGCACGAGCAACAGATGGAAGCTATAATCCAGGCGTCGGCCCTATTCCACGAAACTGGTTAGTTCAATTTAATTGGAACTTCTATTCATCTCCATTTATCTAAGTTTGTACGTTTCCATAAACTCTTGCAATCTGGCAGGTCCTTTCTCTCTTTTAATCGTAGACTCGATAATGTCGCTCTTCCGGAGTGAGTTTTCAGGCCGCGGGGAGCTTGCAGAACGCCAACAGAAACTTTCCAAGGTATTCAAATATATTGTTGGGCACGGACTCTTCCCGATTTCGTTTACCTCAAACAAGTCCTTCCAGTATAAAATCTCATACGTTGCCCCATTTGTTCTTCCGTAGCATATGTCTCAGTTGCAGCGAATCGCTACCGAGCATAACGTGGCGGTAGTGATTATCAACCAAGTCATGGCCGACCCAGGAGCGATGGCCATGTTTGGACCCTCCATCAAACCTATCGGAGGACACATTTTGGCGCATTCGTCAACGACACGCGTATTCTTAAAGAAAGGCCGTGATAACAACCGCGTCGCAAAAATATTCGACTCGCCATCACTCCCAGAAGCCGAGGCCGGCTTTAGTATTGGCGATGGCGGAATTGCCGACCCGACAGCCTAAACAATACAATACTACTAATAGATGCAAATTCTTGGTTTTATATTATACATTAAGCTAATTTTTGAAGTTGAGTGAATGGACACACATGTATTTTGATCTTCGACATCTTCATACCTATTCTTTGAATGACATTTGAGTGTGCACTCTAATTCTTCACCGCAATTTTATTTTTCATCTTTCCCAATTATATATAGCTGACGTAAGTACTTACCGACATACTTAAGTATAGCATGTAGCAATTAATTGAATAATTAAATGAACCAAGAGGAGTACATCATTACTAGGATTAGAATCTAGCACCACGCAACACGAATTCACACTAATACAAATCTAAATGGCACAGTTGCCAAGGCGGAATAAGTGGAAATGTGCGTGCGTTGCGCAAAAGAAAACAAGTGTGGAGTGTGATGTGTGGAATGATTCGTGAGAGGGAGAAGTATTGGCCCAATTTCACGCATATCTGCAAAAAGCGAGTGCCTACAAAATCGAGGTTCAACGTCTGCTTATACCCGAATGAGTGCGGGTTCCGCGCTATTGATCCGTGATCGTCGGCAAGATTATAATGGTGATCGAGTTGTCGCTGTCAAGGTGCGCAGCCAAAAACCAAAATAATATTTCTCCAGTGTTTCTGCCTTCGATGATCGAGTAAGAGATCCACAGAAAATTCAAGTCGAGCGGTGCTGCACATTCATAACGGAAGGGTTTATCATAATTCGTCATCTGTCTGTCACCCGAAGAACCTAAGAATCAATTTCGTGGCTTGCCCTGGTGAAATGTTACGCGTTGTGCAATATACGATGGCCCTCTTCGCTCCGAGTGAGACCTAAAACCGTTCAATCATGCTCCATTTAGATTTAGGTTTAGATCTAGATCATGAGAAAATGGTTCCCAGTTGATTCCAATTCGGAAGCAAAAGCAAATGAGAATTACCTTCTGATATCAAGCCAGGTGCCTCTTCTCCCTATTTTGTCGCTTTGAAAGGTGCGCTGCGCTTACCAAACCGTGCTGATGCCGTAACTACGTGACTATTTGGCGGCTCGGATGTGCAGGTCCATATAAGCTTATTAAGCCTAAGCCTGGAGAACACGACCAGGACGTCCAGAATAAATTTTCATGCCGCTTGATTATTCTCTGTTCATAATTCTGGCCTAAACTGGCTATCTCCAGACCTAATCCATGGGCGCTCAGCCCAGATAAACATTCCTGAAGCTGAAGGTTATATTTTTCTGTCTCCTGTTTAATACCGGGGTGTTTCTTTCTATTCGGGAGTATTGAACTAGACCAGACTTCCACAGCAGTAGCACCGAATTCAAATTTCTTTCTAGTTTTCCCGTAACGCACTCATTCAGGACATGTAATCATAAGCAATTACCTCCTTCCCTTGCCACCTTTGCGCCCTTTGCCGCCGCCTTTTCCTCCTTTCCGCCCTTTGCCACCTTTTCCTTTGCGCTTCTGCGTGTCTTCGTGCTTGCGCAGCCAGTATGCGCGCTCTTCGTCACCTTCGAGCACCGACGCCCCTACAGGAGGTTCAACCCCCTCGAGCGCTACGGGCGCAGCGGCGGCTGCGGCGGCTTCAGCAGCCTCGTTGAACCGGATCAGCGCGTGGGGCTCGTCCCGCTGGTACTCCACCCACCCCACGCCACCGAACGGTTCGCACGCGGCTTTGATTGCTTCGCGGTCTTTTTCTTTGCCTTCTAAGCCCGAAATCTTCAGCACCAGGCCTTTCGCGAAATTTTCGTCGAACGGCTCGACCTCCGCTTTGCGCTTTTTGGCCGTGCGGTCGCTCTCGCCTTCGCCATCCCCACCGTCGCCACCTTCGCGCTTCTTTTTCATCCCGAGCCGCCGCTTGGTGAAGTTGTCAAAGTGCTCGGCTAAGGTAGTCACCCCAGCAGGGCCCATGTCGCCTATGATTTCACCTTTAGCGGCGGCTGCCAACGCTGCTTCCGCACCGGCGTCTTCTGCGAACACCACGAAGCACGAACCGTCGTAGGGGCGCTCGTCGTCCGCCAAATTGCGGCAGAAACGCACGTTTTCGACGGCGCCGCACACTTCAAACTTGGCGCGCACGCCGGCACGGCTAGCGTCCCCTAGGAACTGCGCGGCACGCACGGTGCGGCTCAAAGCAGGGTCATCGGTGGGCACAGGGAACAGGCGCTTCACTGCATTGGCGTCCGCGTTGACCTGAACCGAGTCTGAGTCAGCTAGCGCAGCGGCAACCGCGGCCACATGAGCCGCTTCGTCGCCTTCGCCCAGCAAAGCCTTCATTTTAGCAAAGCCTGGATGTAGAGGGAAGGCCAAGGGGATTTTTGCACAAGCGAGCAGAGACAAGAAGCAAAGAGCAGAATGAAGTTTGTGAGCGCATTTTTCGACAATGAATGTAATAGCGCAACTGCGTGTGGGCGTCACATCGGATTTTAGGAAATAAAGGATTCTCTTCACGGGCGGTCAGTTGGATTTGCTGACCAGGTTCAGAGGATTGGCTCTTGTTTTTGTCGTCATTTGTGGCATGTTTTTATCAAGGGCAATACTTGTACATAAGATACACATAAATTTTGTAGTTAGTTCGCACCAGCAATGATTGAGATGTCAACCCAGCCATCTTTGCCTTCCGTGGCTGCAACTCCTTTCAAGTAGTCATCGAACGGAAACGAGTGGTCGCTGAAGTAGTACTCGACTTGGCGCTGTAGCTTGCCTGCCATGTTTGTTACAGTCTTTCAGCGAGTTGAATAGTGTCAAACTATTGGCGATTGGTTGAATTGAATTTTTGTCACAACAACGAACTCATCTCAACTCCGTCGTTTCTTGGATCTTTCGTATCATTCAAGCTTCAAAGAAAGTTGAAACACCCTTCCTATTGCTGTTCCGCTGCAGTTTTTAGGTTCTAAGTTAGTGATACTAGGCATTTGAGTGTGAGTATACAATCAGAAACATATATTTGAGCGCACTATTCCTATTCCCTGTTTACATTTTAATTTCCAAGCACATTTTAGACATTTGTCCTCTAGCTAGAAGTCGTAAGCTTCTCGCAAATGCTTCAATCTAGACATACGCTGTGACATTTCAGTCCCTACTAAAGTGAGAGTCACATTCTCGGCTAAGGTTGTGTGTTCTACAGATAGCTACGTTGCAAACCTGTACTGATCGATCACTTGTCTTGACATTGCTACAGGTACTTTACTGCTTCGTTCGAATATGAAGCACGTCATCGTTTCACTGCTTGTTGTGAGTAGCACCGCGTGGACTCCTCTGGCACCGAGAAGAAGGGCTGTGATGCCTTTGTCGGCGTCGAGTGGCAGCAGTGATAGTAGCGTCAAAAGGCAAGCACCACTGCAGCGCCGCCAGCTCCTTTCCGCGGCTGCTGCAGCCATGGCCATCTTTACTACTTCGCGCTCTGCGCAGGCACTGGACTTGCTGAATGTCTCTGCCATGGCTGAGGCTACGGGAGAAGCGGTGTGCCTTGCTCTGCCTTTTGTACATTTTTGAAGTTGCTTGTATTTAGACAATTCTGGGATTAAATACCGCGCAATTGTAGCTGAATGTAATACAACAGCTCATTATTCAGATGTTATACGAAGCTATGCTCCACTACGTTCATCACACTCACTCGTGTCCTGCATGATGAAAGTTGTATTGCTTGCAGAATGTATGAATTGTTAAGTGTACCACGCGATGCTAGCTCAAACCGCTTGGATTCTTCGGATGTCCACACGTGTTACGATTTATCTACAGTGTTCATATGCAGTCTTTACTGTATCCACTGATTGACAGATCTAATTTTCTCTTCTTTTTTTTTTGCAATTTTCTGGCCTCTTGCCATCGTCAGCTCAAGCCCGAGTTTTTGAAGCCAGAAAACCAGCAAATGGTCGACATTCTAGCTGCCTATCGCCAGCCTCTCGCCAATCTTCGACTCGAATTGTCAAAAATGAAGGAGCCTCAGCCCATCGAAGACAAGTCCATCATTTTTACCACCGTGCAAACATTTTTGGACCCCAAGCAGAAGAAAAGCTTGTTGCGAGAACTGGAGCGGGCTGCTCCTCTCATGGCAGTGACCGCTGCTGGTGGGGAGCAAAATGAGCTTGAACGCGGAGGCCCGGCACTAGTGGCCGACGCCCGCTCAGCGATTGGCGCCCTGGTGGCTGCCACGCGAGCGGGCGACCTCACGGCAGAGCGCCAAGAGGCGGCAAAGGTGGGCGTTGATACTCATGTTGCTCACTTCACAAAATTGGATTCATCGATGTTTAAATGATATTAAATTGCGTTATCACCGTGTGTTACCTTTGGTTTGATAATGCTCGAGCTAGCGCACGGCACGAGTGTACAAGTTCAGCTGCTAACACTCCTTTAATTTTATCTCCTCCTTCGCTTCACGATCTCTGGGACGTGTTACTGTCTTAACCAGCTCTCAGCTCTCCTTGAAGAAGCTTTTCAACGCCTCGGAGATTTTCGAGTTCCTCCGCCGGCACCAGTAGGCAACGGCAAATTGTTGGGCGTCTTTTGAGAAGTTCAGCCACGGGACATGGAAGTGGTCGGCATAGAAATGTGTGTCGTTTGAAAGCAAAACAGCGGTATCACTTAGTGATTCTTTACGAAATGGAGTACAGAACGCCGCAGTGGCACTGTGGGACTGTTTAGCGGCCAGGGAGTCCGATATTACGGGCTGCGGGAATGGGGAAGCGCCATTTTAAAATTCGATCTCAACCGAGGGCTTAATTATTTCCTATTTCCTCCGAACAGCAATTAAGTCGGGGGGGGGGGGGGGCACGCACGT
>Ga0307931_1000437_pt1 | contig 26053 bp, 23 predicted proteins | sample OrgLakmetageno47_FD_201816 | JGI IMG/M metagenome (GOLD analysis project Ga0307931, IMG submission 201816) | Saline water microbial communities from Organic Lake, Antarctica - #47 | ecosystem: Environmental > Aquatic > Non-marine Saline and Alkaline > Saline | place: Antarctica: Organic Lake...
ACGCCAACACCGGCGATGCCAAGAGTGCCAAAGTAATTGCGAAGACGAAAGCCCTCATGCTGGTACGAAACCAGATATAAATGAAAGTATTCAAGGTTGATATAAAAGCCTGGCTAATAACTAATAATGCTTGTCGCGTGCCGTCGTCTTCTCCTCAAACTTCGAAGACAGCTCAAAATGGCTCAAAAAGTCAAAAGCTGCGGTTACGAATACTCTAATATATATATATATATATATGGCAAAATGGTTGAGTCTTGAGCTCTTGAGCTTCTCTCTTCTCGCTTCTCGTTCTCGCGCTGCATGAACCCTCCACGCTCCACGCTCCACGCTCCACGGCTTCTAGACTAGCTTCTGTAGCTTCTAGCTTCTCCAGAAGTTGCTTAGCTTTTTTTAAAGGTATAACCTATACCTGATAGAAGTAGGGCGATCGCAGCTTGACACCATAGGTTTTAGATCTCAACAAGTTCTCTGTTTCCCTTTTCTCTTGCGAAACAGGGGCATCTATAGAAAACCCTTATCCTTTTAGAGCAGATAGATAAAGTGACAAGTAACAAGTCCGTTCGCAGAAGCTAAAGTTTGTTTGTCGCCGTGGTAGAAACTGCAGTACTCCTTGCTGGTAGCACGGCTAAGTTGTTCGTACGAACTCCGAAAGTGAAATACAATATATTCGCACTCACACAAGCATTTCTGGCAGTATACAGAGTTCAGATACTACGAAGTAGTTTCATCTAGCTTTGGTTCTGCACTGCATGTACTCTGGTAACATGCACACAGTGATGATAGGGAGTAGTGTGGTGGCTCTCGGATTGCTGCGTCGGAGGCTTACCGCAACATCCTCATGCGAATCAGAGGCAAAGGATCCAAAGAACTCGACCCGATTGATCACCGTTCGCGGCACAGCGCATGAACGAGGAGTTCAGCTTCACGCCTTGATGGGCCACAATGCCGCTGAGTTAGCGGCTAGTCGCCGGGCCTTGTATAGCGCTGAAGGTTTAGCGATGTGGGATGCTCTAGCAACGAACTCTGCAGCCGCATGGAGAAAGCATGCGCCGGTGGCTTGGGCAGAGCTCGAGGGTAGGGTTGCGGCTGGGGCCAACTTAAGAGACTTGTTGATGCTTGGAACTGACTTTGAAATTCAGATGGCCGCTTGGCGCGACCCAAACCGTCTCTTTGCTGATGACAGTGCTAAGAATAACACCTCTGCCAATTGCGAAGCTGGATACAAGGAAGGTACTGTTAGCAACGACACTGTCTCCAATTCTTCACGCGATCCGATCTCCGGCGACAAGTTGGCTTGGGGTCGGTGCACTGCTTTTGCCGTCACTGGGCGACGCGGGCAGGCCGGTCTTTGCGGCCAAAACGTGGACGAAGACGCCAGCGGCTGGCGTGATGGCAGGTGCGATGCCGTGGTGCGACTTGTCAACAGTGGCCAAGATGAAGACCTTGACGATGGCACCAAGAACCAGGCACGCTTAGCCAATGCGCCTACATGTGCCGTCTACACGCACCCAGGTGTGCCTGGTTACTGCGGCATGAACAGTGCAGGCCTTTGTGTGCTCGACCTATACATCGACGAAGATCAGCTCGAAGGCGCGGACGACGACGACGACGACGACGGTGAAGGAAGTGGCAGCGATGAGAAAGACGCGGGCATTCAAGTGTACAAAGTCCAGCATGACCCCCGGCGAGGTGAATCGCCTCACGCCGTTCCACTCCCGCAAGCTTCGCACGGTCTCCCCATTGACGTCACGATTCGCGAACTGCTCGCACATCGAGACTTGAAAGAAGCCGTTGCATGGCTCGAAGCTTTGCCTCGCGCCGCGCCCTCAACCTACCTCTTTCTTCAGGTGAGCTCACAACTCACTCAAATCTTGTTAGATTATTATGAAAATTGATGCCTTCAAGTTGTGTTATATACGTACCAAATTTTGAAGCCAAAAATGGTCTATACTCTTGCATCCCGTCCTCTACATTTGTTCTCCTGATTTGTGGCTTTACTTTGCCCTCCGCATGCCATTAGGGCGACGTGGTGTGCTGCGTGGAAGCCTCCGCTCGTCGAGGCGTGAGCAGCGTGACCACTCTGCGAGGGCCAGGTGCCACTCTCACGCACAGCAACCACGCACTGTATGACGACCGCCTTGCAGCCAAACCTGTAGATGAAGCAGCTGCACTGCCTTCAATTTCTGGTTCGAGCGGTGAAGGTTCTGTAGCCACGACTCCGCATGCCCCCACTGCTGATGCAGCAAGCGACAACACTGACAATGCCAATTCTGCCAGCGGCGATATCGGCTTACAGGGAAGTGATGACGACAACGACAACTCCTGCTCCGGTGAGGGTGGATGCAGCTCAGAAGCGCGGCTTCAGACGATACGAAAGTCTATCCAGCAAGCCGAATCGCCACCAGTTCGTTCAGCGAGCACTCCATGCATTGCTTTAAAAGCGAAGTCAGCCACCTCCACAAAGAAGCCAACGTTCAGCGTGAGAGCTGCTCAGGACATTTTGGAAGCTTGCCCAGCAGCACACGCTGAGTATGCGCCGACCATTGCGAGAGTCGTGTTGGAACCCGAACGAGGCCTCATCCACGTGAACTTCATTCAAGAAAAAGGTTGGCACAGTTTTCCGGTTGCAGACCGCGCTTCTCGTAGCAAATAAAACTAGGGAACTGCATGGAACATTTACTGCTCGTGAAGTACTTAGAGTTGGCCATGGCCAAAGCACATAGCACTCATTGAATTTACCCATTTCACCTGCTTTATAGTGTATCGTACAGCTGCTAAAACCCTTATTATTATCATTATTACTAGAAACGACTACTTCCTACTTCCTTTCGTCTATCACTTACCACACATCAACGCCACGGTAGTGGATAGTGCTCTCTTTTGTTGCGCGGTGAATTTTATATAATAAATAGGCAGCTCCCATTACTGTTGTTCTTGTAATAAGTAAACTATACTATCTAATCTAAGTGGCGTCTTTGAATGTGCATATGGCATATCGAGGTAAATCTTATACTGAATCCGCGTAACGAATTATAATTACGAAGTCTCAGACAAAATAAGCACAAAAGAGCCCAATATCCAACACGGCAACTCGCTTCAAACGCGGGCCTTCGCCCTAGTTCTTATAGCGGTAGAACGCGAGGTAAGCCATGTCGCTGTCGCCGCCGCCCTTGAGCTGGAGGATGGTCTCGGTCTTGCAGGGGCTCACTTCGTCGTCGTTGAAGACCAGCCAGTCGTCGCCGTCTTGCCGCACCCAGCCCATGTAGTGGCCCCCGTCCGCCAGCCGCCCCTTGTGGGTCACCAGCGCAAACACTTCGTAGTTGCCCATGAAGTCCGCGGGCAGCCCGGGCCCAATGGCTCCGGCTGCAGCACCGCCACCGCCGCCTGCTCCTTCGCCACTGCCCATCGAAAGCTTGAGCGCTTCTTGCAGCGCTGACTCGTCCTAATGCAATGGCAGAGACACACAAGAGAAAAAAAAGGCACGTAACGACAGATTATTGTGTGAAGTTGTCAAGTATTGGAGCCAAGTGCTAGCAGCAATAATAGAATCGCCCAATTTCTTATTTCTAAAACAAAGGCGCATCCATATTTACTATAATTGATGTTGCTTCTCGTGCACTACCTCATCCATCGCTTCCGCAGCAGCTGCAGGAGCATCGTTCTCCACGGTCGCGTCCGTCTTCTTCAGGTCTCCCAAGATTTCGTCGCCGTGCCGGTCGCGGTTGGCTTTCAGGGCTTCTTGCAGCTTGGGGGTGCAGAAGTCGTACACGTCCATCACTTCGGGAAACGACACCGGCCGCATGATCTTGCACTTGACGGTCTTGGTCACTTCGCGCCCCTCTTCGAGCACCGCAGCAGTCTTGGCGTAGAAACGCATGAACTGAAGAAAGAACAAGGTAAGAAAAATAACTCATTAAACCAGAAAGATTTTTGGCAAGTAAAAGGCGCGTCTTTTCTCGGCCTCCTCCTCTTGTAATCTTGCCGAGAGCACGACATGAGTGCAGGCAGACAACAGGACAAAGGAATATAGGATGTACTATCAGCCAATAACTAGGATACATAGCGAGCACAAGGATAGCAGCAGCGGCGATAGAATACACTGCTCTTCATGTCTGGCAAAAGGCAGCCACCTACCTGGACGCAAATGTAGCGCGGCAGGCGGTTGATGCGCGTGGAGCGAGTCCAAAGTGCGTTACGGTCGAGCGTCGAAGCCGTCATCTCAATCGAGTTTGTGAGCCCAATCTTGACGCCTGGTCGTGGGGGTAATCGCAGCAAAGCGACATATGCAAACGAGATGAACACCAAAAAAAGATAATTCATTAAGCATAGCATGACGTTGCATAGCAACAGCATGCGTGAAACGCGAGTCCATGAACAAAAAGCATCATAAAACGATTCAACACAACAACAGCAATGACTTCCACCTTCGTGAAGGTGGTCGACGTTGCCCGTCACGGTGGCGCCCGCTGCGTTCCCACCGGTGATGTTCACCACCAGCTTCCGCGCGCACTCCTTGCTGGTCTTGGGCGGCTCGTCGGGGCTCTCGGTGCAGGTGTCGGTGGTGAGCATTTCCATCCCAAAGAGCGCATCCACCAAGTTGCCAGCTCCGCCCAAGTCCGAGATGCCCGTCGGTTGTAGCAGCACCTAAAAGGAAGAAAGGTATTAGCAGATCAGAAGCAAGTTAGGTATGCCCAACTATTTTCTTCTTGAGGAATCGTGCCCAAAAGCTGGATTAAGATAATTCTGCAGTATATTTAGTATGAAAATGGTCCGTGATGTGACACGCACTCTCGCACTCGCACCACAAAGAAAGATAACCAGAAAAGCCATTCGTGTTTTACCGACGCTAAGCTGGCAGTCGTCTGGGAATAGAGCTCTTCGGCGTCTTGCTGCATGGGGTGTCCCTGGGGGGTTGTGGCGGCAAAGGTAGGGTAGCGCTGCTTGAGAGCCTGCCAGAACCCGTAGGGGGCAAAAGCCGTTGTTTGGCGATCAATGCCTTCCAGGCAGCCCTTGAGCGCTGACGCGAAGGCCAGGTCGCCGCCACCGCTGTTGGCGCTAGCTGCAGACAAGCCTTCCCGCAGTTCAGGTACCACGCGCAGCGCCTAGGCCCGATAGGTAGGTGGGGGTTAGTGGTCGAGGATGGCATAGTCGTGCAACATTAGGGTTTGAATGTTCGTTCCACCGCAGGGTACATTGGAATAGGTAGGGGCGAAAAAGGAAGCAAGGGTTGAAATATAAAATCGAAGTTGATATCTTGAATGCTTTGTGCGCTGCGCCTATGAAGCGGCAGCACTAGAGCTCAAGGTGGCTGAAATGCTGATCAGTCCTGATAGAGCTTTAGTATGGGCTAGAGCTCTGAGCATTAAGGCCTACCTGCAGTGTCGAGTTCATGTAGCAGGTATTGCCGAGGTTTTGAAAGCCAGCCGGCAGCGACACTGCTGTCACTTCTTCGGCTTTCATGTCTTCCAAAAAGACCACTTCCTGGGCCTGTGCGGCCATAACGTCGGCCGTGCCCATCAGGAGCATCGAGGCTCCGTTGGTTAGCTTCGAGAGGTCGCCGTCAGGAGCCAGGTTTCCTTTCCAAGCTTTCGGGCACGACAACTTTTGTCGTTCCACTGGCACGCCTGTGAGGGCTTGCAGCTGCAATTTGAGCGCTGCTACGCCCGCCGCTGGGTCCACCGACACCTCGTACGCTTGCTTGCCCCATTTGAGCTTGGCCGAAACCATAGCCGCCATAGTTGTACCCTAGACCAGATTAGCACCGTGAGCGAGTTCAAATTAGATTGGTGCAAGATTTTTGAAAGATGTAGGACAGCGGCAACGGCGAAGGCTTCTTACTTTATTGCCTTCCTTGAGAGTCTCCTGAACTCGTTCAAATTCTACGCCAACAACAAAACGAACAAGAAGCGCAGCACAAAACTCGAACTGAAACAGCTACTGCTCTAAGGTAGTATGATTCGAAAATATGATCGAAAATGTTCAAACATTTCATGATTTCATGGCATGAGCAAGAAGAAGCTCAATTCTTACAACTCGAAGCTCGAAGTACAACTTATAGGAACGCTCGCAGTCAGCCAAATCCCTGCATTACTTGCTCCGCACACCAGGTTGCAGCATGGAATCGGTGCAGCACCTACCACTCCATGTCAATCCCAGTAGTTCGCTAGTTCCTGCGTCGTCGGAGATCCATCTTCCTCAACCGTCGCCGCACAACCCTTACGGTCAGTCATTGCCATTGAGAAAATGTTTTTGTTTCCACAAACTTCTCAATTTTCCTTTCATTGCCAACTCTATTTCAAATTTTAGGCTACAGTAGTATGGAGGGGAACGGGCGCACTATGCACCCCGAAAGAAACTATTCATCAGACGTCGATGAGATGCGTGGTGGTCACAGCTCCTCCTACGATGACTATGACTCAGAAGATCTAGACCAAAGCCGGCGGCGAAATCCGGCGTGGATTCAGCGGCTTAAAGCGCTCGCTGTGGTAAGTCCGGACCACATGGAAGCTTCTGTCGCCTGTACAGTTACTAATGCCTTCTTCGTTAATTCGTCTCCGGTGTTTTTGGCCTTCTTGATGGTCTTTTTTTGTCTTCAATCCCTTAGGTAGCATGTATGGTAGGAGCAGTTTGGCTCATCACGCTAGCAGTAGCCGACGACTGGCTCGATAGCTTTGCGGCATGGGCTAAGTTGCATGAGACTCTAGCCGCTGGCTGTCTCGTGGTACTCTTCATCCCCGCGGCCCTTCTCTTTGCACCGTTAGACGTGCCTCTGTACCTCATCGCGGGGTAATGCAAATGACCCTGAAGAACACTTTAAATTTATCTTAGAAAACTGAATACCCTTCTTTCTGCTGCCTGAAGCCATTGTTACATGTGTTTGTCCGATTGATGCGCTCATGTTCTCATCTTAAAATGCCTTCGCATCACGTCAATAAACACACTTTGTATTCAAAGGTTCATGTACGGCGTCGCGATGGGGTCATTCATCTGCTGGGTGGGGTACTTGGTTGGTGCTTCCGTAGGGTTTGCTGCGGCGAGATATGCCTTCAAAGACTGGTTCTACCGCCGCACTCGCAACAGCGTGTTTCTTAGCGCTGTTCAATTAGCCGTTCACAGCCACGCTTTCGCCCTCGTGCTCCTCCTTCAGGTTAGCAACACAAAATAAGAACCGACACAAAATATTGTTGAAGTGGTGACAGTTTTTGATGTTACCAGCGCCGTGCTCTTGATATTGGCTCCCAAGTTTTTTCTTCGAATGTTTCAAGACGCGAAAATTTAATGTCTCTTGTGGCAATGAAAACTGGTTGCTCAATAAAAATGCCCACCAGGTGGCGCCTCTGATGCCTTACAGCATGGTGTGCTTCTTTTTCGGCACTTCGGACTGCGACTTCGGGCTCTATGTGGCTGGCACCGCCATTGGCGTGACTCCTAATGTAGTGTTCTTTTGCTTTGTGGGAGCCTCGATGAAAACCATGGCGGAAGCGGCGTCGGGAGCGGACGCCACTGGAGGAGGCACGGCTGCTTACCAGCAAAACAGCGCCTACTGGTACTACTTTTGGGGCTCTGGTTTTGCGGCTGTGGTTGCAGTCACCCTGCTGACGGTCGCGGCGAAACAGCACTTGGACGAACTTCTCGCGACGGCCTTAGCCGCGCAACAGCAGCGCGCGAACCGACGACGTCCCAGTGCTGCGCTGGCCTCCTCGGCTGGAGATGACGAGGGCGAGAGCGCTGCCGTAGTAGCGCCAGCTGTCTCTGTTGATGGGCACACAACAACCGCTGACCCCTTGACCAACCACGGAAGCGGACCTTTTCCCTCAACCGGACGCGCCACAGCGCCGCTTTCGGAAAGCTCCCATCTCGAACTGAACAGAAGACCATAGGGACAGGGACCCTGAGAGCAGAGCGCACTACATTGGAGACTTCTAATAAGCCCCGATGGCATTTACGGATTTCATTTTTGGTCTTCTATGAATTTAATGGGAGTACCGTACTGTATTCGTGATGTGCCATGTGCAGCGATTCGGCGGATTTTAGATGGACTTTTGAGTTTCAAGGCTAAAAAATGCTTAAACATAAACTTAGAACTTAGAACTTAAAAAATATTATGAGGATATTCCCGAATTCCCATTCCCAAATTCCGTGGGTGATTTCCATTAAAAATTCCAGTACTTGATAACGATATTCAAGTCCTCATTTCACGTAGTAGGCCCTAAGAAAAGCTAAAGCACGAGGCAGGAGGGGGCAATGCAAATGCACATATTTGCGCCTTCGGAATCAAAAAGAAAAAGACGACGGTGCAGCCGTGAGGGACTTCGCGTACGGGCGCTTAGAGACTTGAGGTGGGGGAGAAGAAAACTCAAACGGTGTGCGGCGGATTGACGCTGGTTCCCTGGCACCCACGCGAGTCACGGTTTGAAACTCGCCTCCCAAGTCGCGCTCCCGGTGGTCCCGCGCGCGCAACTGCAACGCTTTCTCCAGCACCGTGTGCACCGAGTCTGGCGCAACCACGGCTGGCTCCGCAGCGCACACCGAGGCCGGCCATTTCTTCCGGTCCAAACTCTGAAACGCGCCCGTGGCGGGCACGGTGTTGGCCCGGAAGTCGCGCCCACGCCATTTCTCAGGCGTGGCGCTGCGCCAGGAGGTCTGAGACGGCTCCGTCCAAGCGCCACCGTCGTTGATCGTGTGCGCGTCTTGGTGGTCCGCCACGCGCGCGAGGTCGTTTTTGGCTCGAAACGACATGGGCGGCTGCAGTTCCCTGGCCTTGTCCCGAGCTCGGAAGACAAAACGATCCCGTTCGTCGAAGGGAGGCTGCGCAACGCGGCCACGTATCGAGCCGGCGTCAGCGAGCGATGCCGTCGCTACACGAGGCTCTAGGCTCGACACTTGCCGCCGCTGGTCGCCAGGCGACAACGAGAGGAAAGCTCGTGTCTTGGGGCGATTCAACATCCCGCCGCCAACGTAAAAAGCGCGAGGCACGTATTTGCGACTTGAAAAGTTGCCGTCTGGGCCAATTTCTAGGTCACGTGTCCGGTCCCGAAAAGTGTGCTCGGTCACGGACATTTCGGGTGCACCGTTAAGGTCAAGCGACTCGTCATGCAGAGCTTCGAACATCCAATCCGCACGGCGTGATTCGGCCGCGCTTGCCATCTCCTCCTTCGTTGCGCCATATGTCGGCACTAAAAGCCGATTCTGAAGAGTGAGTAGACAGACACAAAAGCACAACGTGAGGAAATGTTGACACAGACCGCGGCCAAGAAAACTCAGCTTTAAGATATCGATCCTGCACTGTTTTCACTATTACCTGTTGTTTTAGAGACGGTCGCTTCCTTGTGTGATGTCGCCTTTCCCACGCAGCATTGTCTTGCGCTTCTTTCTCCTTTTTCTGTTGAGCGCTAAGCCAATTCATGGTGTTCACGTCACCTCATCTACTCTGAGCTCAATAGATTTCTAACAATGATATCCTAATTATCTCGAACGAGTTCACCTCTGCAAACACTGCTACGCAAATTCGCGATAGCCTCCCGCGTAGCGCATAGCGCTCATCTCAAAAATCATCGTGGATACCTCACGTTCACTGGAGGATGCACAGGGGGAGGGGGTGAAGATATGTGGTTCAGATCTCCCAAACACTGACAATGTGACACTTTTCCTTCTTTCTCGATGACAATGACAATGCTTTTGACTTTCGACAATGACAATGCAATAACAATCTAACAATGCCTCGCTATGCGTTGATACTTGACAAGCTCTTTGACTAGTTGATTGTTTCCGAATATTGCAACAACAGCATTCTCGTTCGCTTCCTAGGGCTAGCGCTATAGATCATCATATGTGCAGTCGGAGCTTTATGGCTACAGGAATGATTATTTTAAGATTCAACGCGGTAGCTCTACTTTTGTAGTAATAATATATCGTCAAGTTTGGATAGCTCCGAGATTTGAATCAATGCCCGAGCTCTGTACCAGCTAATGCTGCTGCCTTACTAAGAGGCTTTCCCAGGACTGGGCATAGCATTTTCCAAAGTTCCACATTGTATGCGTCAATTATTATTTTCGCTAGTCTTGACAGGACGTCTTGCGCTGAAAGCCGCGGGCGTTGAGTTGCACCTGAGCAGTTCAACAGGTGTTTTTGACTACCCTAATGAGTCGTTGGAGGCATGGTCTGAGCTATGGTGGCAACACAAGCTAGCGATGCCGCCCTCAGAAGGTTTACCCGCGCCGCCCGACCCTGATACTGGAGTCGCTTTAGCGATTGAGTATCCCGTTGAGGGCAGTGTCACTCGCAATGATCCCAATTTAGGTGATGTGGTACCGCAATTGAGGCTTGAATTTGGAGATGGGTGGCTAGCGGATCTTGTTCGTTCCAACGTATCGGCATGGGGGATTTGCTTAAGTTTGGACGCTGTCGAGGCGAGCTGCACTCCAATCGTGGGTGACCCAGGTCTGTCGAACGGCTTACCAAAACTGCAGCCCGATACTCGGCGCGGTTCACACGTGCTTCGAGCATGGTTGGGAAGCACGCGCCGCGGCCGGGGTCCGCACGACGCCCCACCGCACCCGTCGGCGCACGCAGCAGTTCGTTTCTCGACCCAAGAAAGTATGCTCGGCACCGGCTGCCGTTGTGTGGCCAATTGGTTTTTGGCAGCGTCTGCACCCAGTGTGGAGTCGGCAGCCTCCAGAGAACCGGGTCATGGTGACAGCGACTCTTCCATAGCTGGGCGTGGGCTCATGGCCAAATGGTGGCGCGGAATGGCTCATCGTTGGCAAGAACTCGCTGCGCTCAGATACGACCTCAATAATCTCGAGCAAAAACAACAACAAGCTCGTAAGAGTAGCAGTGACATTCATTCACCACCTTCGCTGCTACCACCACGGCACCTGTGGACGCCAATGTGGCGCTACTTTGAAATGGACTGCGTACTGTCGAGCTTGAGGCATGATGACGTGCTCGCAGACAATGCTGTGATGGAGCTTGCCGGCTTTCCAGCAGGCAAGCTCGGTGAGAAGCGCACGCCGCACGAATACCTAGGCAAGCCTGTTAACTTCACTGCCATAAGCCGCCATCCACCGTGGATGCTCAAGCTGAAGGCACCAAATAGCGTGAACCCTGAGGCTTATCGAGAGCATGTGGCAGCAGCACTCGCGAAAAAGCGCGTGGTTGAGTTGCCTGGGTCGTCTGCTGAGAGCAACGTTGAGAAGGTCACAGGCAAACCTGCGCTCGATGCAGAGGCAATAGCCGCAGATTCAAAATCAAATGGTGGAGTTCCAAAAGTGGTCTGGATGTACTGGGAGCAGGGCGAGCGCGATGCGTCGCTGGATGCCCAGGCACGACTTTGCATCGAAGGTTGGCGGGCGCTGAACCCAACCTGGGAAGTGCGATTGCTCGATTTTGCAAGTGCCCGCCCATGGGCATCACCTGTGTTCGACCTCATCGAAAGCTGCTCTGCTAGAAGCAATGCAAACGGGATAGATAGCAAGGTTGGTATGGATGCTAGCGATATTGACGGCCGCACAAGCCGACGATGCTTGCCTGAGGGAGGGCGGATCCAGCACACGGCTGACCTCCTGCGTGCTTACCTACTAGCACGCTACGGCGGTGTTTGGGCTGATGTGAGTGTGCTGCCACTGGTGCCGCTCGATGATTGGCTTGTCTCCGAAGGTCTGGGGCACAACAGAAGGGTCTCAACCAGCAGCAACCATCTCCCGCGGGAGTTTTTTGCCTACACTTTTCCTGACCCATCGCTCAGCTGGGAAGTCTCGGTCATACCGACGATTTATGATGAGTGGGACGAGCCTGAGACATGAACACCAAATTTTATCTCTTGCAAATAGGTCAGAATTCGACTAAGGTCCTTGCAGTTTCGTTGCAGTTTCGGACTCCCTCTTGGGCTTGTTATGATGCAAAAGGTCACTCAGCCCTCAGCCCAGTCAGACTCGTTCTGGAGGATTCATCAAAACACAGCTTAATGCTATTTCTTGTTGTCGTTTCTTTGCAATTGGGGAGTGTGATTTAATCTACTCTAATGATGCATGAGGACCCGTGATTCGGTTTCCACCGTGTCTATAATCAAAGAATTGGTTTGAATGGGCATATTGGATATAGAGCGGTCCTCCTCGTTCCTGAGTTTGATATAGGGGCTTAGTCGCATTATAAGTACGCGAGTGCTGGCGCCTTATCTGCTTTATCTGCCATGGCACATGAAGGGCCATTTATTAGACTGGGCTCGAGTGCAGTATGCAGTAACGTGGCTTGTGGCTCGGGTAATCAGTAAATTTAGGGTTCATTATTCATTAGGGTCCCAAGGTCCAGACTCCAATGAAATGCGAGATCGCGCGACATCCCGGGCTTTTAGGCCCAAGAAATTTCAACACGGGCTCCGAGGAGCCAGAACCATATGCCACTCATACAGGCGGGTTATGGAGTTATAGATGCAGGGAAACCAATGAAACACACATGCCCGAGCGGCCTTGAAAGTGAACTGAAGACACTTGCTCATATTTTAGTTACGGGCGTTGTCAAACATCAGCGAGCGGGGCAAGAATCAGCTGCAGTGGATCCCAAATTTCACGTGCCTCTTCGAAAATGTCAACACTATCGAGCACTTTATGATTGAGAGAGAGCCCAGGGCTGAGAAGGAGGCGGAGTGGTTCTCGGCATCGGCACCAAGGTTGGTACGTGAAAGGAACTAGTTTGAGCTCGGCCAAAACCGGTGAACGTATTGTTGGAATGATTCACATGCAATAAGGAGGATCCTGAATCTCTCGACAATGTAGCACTATTGTCGCACCGAGGAGGCAAGGGTACGACAAGGCGACCAGATGAGCTTTGAGGACGGTTTGCCAACGCTAGTGGCTCGGGCGACGGGAGGTCCAGAGGTTCAGGAAACGAGAAAGGGCGCGCGGACTGCTGCGCATGAGACGGATTGGAATGACTGAGCGAATTACCAATATTTTCAATACTAAAAGATGAATAATCGTGTTGCTGAACAGAGTCAATCGATTCAATTTGTTGCTCAAACGGTGAAAGCGGTAATGGTAAGGTATTGAAATCGTCAGTTGAAGCAAATGGAATCTCCCAGGAATGTCCGCGTGCCGTTACTCTTGAATGAGATAAACTAGGAGGAGCAGGTGGCAGCAAACAATTGTTATCTTCGGCTATTCTACTGTTTGATGGCGGTTGCACAGGCTGCCGCAGTGTTGGAACGACAAGATGGCCACGGCACAGCATTGATTCCTTGCTACGCCGTTCAGCATCCTCCGCAGCCTTCACTTCTTCTTGTTTGATCTTTTTCCGAGCACGTTTGAACCAGGACACTATTTCCAGTCGACCAACTCCTGCTGCTTGAATGCCCTCGAGGTTTGCAAGACGCTTATAGAAGGCTTCTCTGTCTCTCTCTTCGGTTTGAAGCATTTCATCCATGAAAGACATGAGAAGGTCGTTGACCCGCGCCATTCTTTGATGGCCTCCTTTCAAATAGGGCCGTTTCGGCCGCGTATCATATGCGGCATGTTCGTGCTTTGAGGTGTTCTCACTAGTTGAGGACAGCCCGTCTTCGTTAGCTTCGCAGCTCGATGGCCTCTTTCTTTTCAGCCGAAGCAAAGCGGCAGCCGCGCTGTTGTGACCATGATCCTCGCACAATATACTCCTATCCTCCACAACTTGATCTTGTTTGTCTACCACTTCTGCTGGTGTTTGCATCTTAGTCTTCGCAGTCTAACCATCTACCGGTAGTAGCCGCCATAGCGCCATTGTAAAGCAGGTTAGACACAACGTCAAAATCAGAATAGTTTTCAATTCAGTATCCTCGAAGCTGGATGAAGATGATCAAGAAGAAAATTCTTGACCGGTATCGATTATCAGGATCTGGATCGATCTGGATCCTGGATACAGAGGGTGACAGTGTGAATACAGATTCAGATACAGTACGTAAAAGTACATCAATTATCGTACGTACATCCGGACATCCATATCCGACATTCGGACCTGGCGAGTGGCGAGGTCAGGTCCACGAGGCAATTCTCTGGGCTATTTTTTGCACGTGACACACGAACGAGCACTCAGTCCCGCCGAGTTGTTCGGAGGAAAGGCGCCAGTTGGAGCCTTAATTGGCCTTCTGGAGCGAATTTGCTAGCGCAAGTGCAGCTCAAGTGCATTCTTTATGTGCCTCTGTGACTGCTGTGTACTTGACTTTCCTTGTTTTTGGGAGAGTATTAACTAGACTAGACTAGAGTGGCGAGGTCCAACAGTTATACAGCAGTGCAATACGAGGGAACTCAGACAATAGTCATCAGACGTAGGCAAAAAAAACCTTCGTTCGGCATAACTCTTCTTTAAAGAGCCTCTGGAATGCTTGATTTGCATATAAGATATAAGATAGAAGCATACTAAGGATTATAGTGTAGAACGTAAAAGGAATTTAGAGTCAGAACTATACGTGTAACAGGCAAAAGAAAAAAAGAAGTCCATCACAACACCACCGCCCTGCTATGTAGCGCGGGGTGCTTCTTTGTACCGGATTGAACCCAGAAAACAATTACGTACATCCATTCTGCTTAAGGGGTCTACGCAGTTGGCACTTCCCATGATAATTCGTTCGTTTCCGAATTGAAGTAATACTGTTCTCCGGTTGTCGCGTCCAAGAGGCCTTCCCAGTTTTCAGGGAGTTCCGTGAAATCGTCCCCTCTGCCTCCTTCGTAGCTGCCGTCCCATTCGCCATCTTCGTCGCCCCACTCACCGCCTTCGCCATTCTCCCACTCTTCATTGCCCCATCCATTTCGCGCAGCTTCTGCTTCTGCGCCAAGAGCTCGATTCTCGAGCTGGGCTTGCATCGCAAACGCGCGCGGTGTTTTGATGACCTCATTCGCCGCGGCCTTGGTCATGAATGCTGGTTGCTTCCACGACACTGCGCCAGTCTGCATTAAGGAAGTGTGAGAGAGAGAGAGAGAGAGCAGAAGATGCAGCAGCACAGGGGACATAGGAAGCGAGCCAAATCGCAATACACAAGTACGGACCAGGCACGATTTTTGTCTTTTTCAAATGAACTCTTATGAACAAATGCACTGTGCATCATTGTTTCGTTTAGGCACAGCCTCTACATTGCCAGCAGCGCTTTCGCTCACCTTGACGTTGTAGAAGTAATGCTTGCCGCTGTTGGGATCGAGCACACGCTGCAGTTGCTGGGCGCATACACGAATCGCCTTCTGCTTGCCTAGCCACCGCCGCCAGCACCCTTGCACCAGAGTAGCGGCACGCTCAGGCGTCATGGGGCCTTTTGATGCTTGCTTTTCCGCGCGCTGGTAAAGATACGACAACTCCATTTCTCCGTGCGCCTTAAACAAGAGGATAGCGACAAATAGGAAAAGGTATACATTAAAGGAGCGCGCACAAAAGACACGCCTTTATCATCATCTAAATCATTTCGGTAATGGAAATCAAGGCGAAATAGCTACGAGTATGGCTGAACAGCTCGTCTATTAAGGTACGACGAATGGCATACAAATGCCACTCTAGGCTCAAAACAACAGCTATGTCACTGAACAGTAGAGAATCGATCTCGCACGTTCAGACCCGATGACACAAACAAAAACACGTCATATTGCAGTAGTAGCACCTTCCTGCGCGCAAACGAACGCGGCGTGCAGAGGTCCATGCCGTTGCCTCGCAGCACTTTCGGAGGCAGCCACGAGGTCCTTGCCGGCGCGTCGTCGTCGCCGTCGCGCACGAAGTACCAGGCCTCCTTATCGTCGGACCACACGCGCTTCCAGACCTGACGTTGCGGAGCCGCATATTTCAGTCACAACGCATTCAAATGTCACCACCACTAGACAAAGAAAAGGTAGACCCTACCACTATCACCGTCCTGGTTACAAAGTATGCGAGTGCTTTTCAAGTTCGTTGTGACATAAGATACACACACAGGCTATTTCGTAAGCGCAGCAACGCCATCATATAAAAATTACTTCCCTCAATTATCTTTGCCTTTCGCTCTCCCAGATACACGAGAGAAGGCAGAGAAGACAATCGTTGACCGCTTCCCACCTGGCGGCAACGCATTTTCGCCATTTTTTGCCCCATGTAACGGCGAAACGCTTTCTCAACAATCATAGCGGCTCGCAACTGATCAATGTTCACGTGCCGCATTTGAAACTCGTTCTTCTTTGAGGAAGAGGATTCCGCCGAACGGCTCCCTCGTCTACTGTTCGGGCTCCTGCTACGACTATTTCGCCTAGACTTCTTCGAACCTTCCAGCGGCATGTAGGTTTTCTTGGGTTTGGGAGCAAGCACGTGAGGCGTTAAAGGGCCCGCTCCAGAAGGCAAGGGTTCCGCCCACCTGGCATATAAAAGCATCCACAACAATGAAATCAGCAACGGCAGTGTTGTCAGTAAATTGGGCTAAGAACTGCCATGGTAATCAATAAACTTTCTGGGAGCTGACATCCTTCAGATGTACTCCAATACACATTTAGACCACTCGAATTTGTTTAACCCATAAATGACAAAAGCCATTGGTGTGTCGTATTATATAGATTTGCGAATCTTACTGTTTTAACCCATTTGAACAACAACGTACTCCATTGCGCGATAGCAGACTCTCCTGCACACTCTTCTCTCCCACAAAAAAAACTCTTGCTTCTACAATACCTGAGTCTATTCTAAATGCACGTACCCGCGGGACGAGTCCTGCAGTTCCGCTGCGGGCAAGGCCCCACTGGCCACGGCTGCTCTCAAATTCACGTCGTCTTGGAGCTTGCGCCGCACTCGGCTCACTTCGGACTCCGCGTGGGCTACCAGATCGCGGGCATCGCTTAACAGCTCCTTTGGAAGCTCGTCGGCCTTTTATTTTCGAGGATTTAAATGCACAAAAGAACAATCGGTGTTTCATAGTTACTGAATAGATATTCATGAATACATTCACAGGCGAGGCAACAGCTAGATCGGCGGCAAAGAAGTTGAAGGCTGAGAAGAATTTTACCTGCTGTGCTACGAGAAGCCGCTGGCTGGCTTGTATGCTGTGGAGCAGCTCCTTGGACGCGGCGATCCTATGGTCAAACTCGGCTCGGACTCGCTGGCCTTTCGAGGCCTCGTCGAGGTTTTCGGCTTCGCTCAGAGGCAGCCACGTGTGCGGCTGGCGGTGGTGGGGGTGCCTGTGGTTTGGTCGTCCGTTGTTATGGATTCATTGGTTGGAAGGCATAAGAACAAGAATACTACTCAGTATAGTTCCATGAGTGCAACATGATGCATCCAATTGTAGGCGACGAAATAAAACCCAGCAAAGTGTTCGCCTAGAATCACATGGAAAGTAGAGTCTTGTTACCTCGCCGGAAAGCAGGCCGCGCAATACAGGCCAACGCGCCGGGCGTCGAATTTGGCGCAACTGTAGCATTTGATGGTGGCGAGAGCCGGAGCTGCTTCGGCACAATTCACGCATGCCGTGCAACGAAGGTCCGCGGGCTCTTGTGGGGGCGCGTAGAAATAGCGTGCTTCCTAGAAATTGGATAGAACGAAGAAAAGAAGAAGGAAGTCAGCAAAGAAGGGTACGAGTTGTAGTGGTGATGGCAACAAGAGCATCTGCCCTCTCCTCTTTGCACTCAACCTCTTACACCCTTCGAAATTATCTACAGCACCATAAAAATCATTTCCGAAGACCAATCAAAAATTTTTTAAAGTTTTCAACCGTTGTGTAAGGGTGCAAACCTGATAGAATTCGTTTTTGACGGGGCGTGGAAGTTCGCCTTCCTTCAGGACCACCGGCCGACTTTGACGCGACGCAGCTAGCCGAGTCGGCGACACAGGCGGCCCCAAGAACGCCTCTGCCATGGCTGTGTACATTTGCTGCTGCAACGGCACTAAGCCTGGAGTGCGCTTGGCAGCTGCGTGCCCATGCCCGTCTCCACGGGCTCGAGAGTTGACCGCTGCTGCTGCGTGCGGCGCGTGAGCGTTCTTCATAGTGTTTAGGCAAAAGCTGCGAAAATTCTTCGTTCCTTTTGAGTTGGCAGAATAGCCAAGATCACTCACTTGCCATTTCAAGGAGCGAAATATCTTATAGAGAACGCCATATCCAAACCGTCGACCTTATCGGAGCGTTAAATAAACTTGAGCAGCTGGTTCATTTTGCTAACCTCAAAGGTTTGTTTACATACAACAGGCTTTACAATATCTGGCTGAATCTGTACTAGTAAAACTGCAGCGGCGCGGGGGCGCCGCGCCACGATCAACGAAGGGTTTTTTTATGTCGATACCGTTCGCGATTGTCGATACCTTGAAATGGATGTCGTGAGGGAGCGTGAAGGAAGTTTGAATGGAAGTGAAGTAGAAGGTGGTGCGAAGAAGGTTGAAATGCGCAATGGCATGTCGCGCAGGAACCTTCGAAGTGGGGCTGCATTGGAGGCGATCATTAAAAGGGGAAGTGCAAGAAGCAAGAAGTGTGAGAAGGTTTACAGTTTGACAATTTGAGATGGTGTCGAAGTGTAGACACTTTGTTTCACTCGTCAGTACTTTTCGACTGTCGTCACCAATGTTGCTCTGTATGTCTTTCTTCCCGATGATTTTTCCTTGTTCAATCTCTTTGGTAGTCGTCCGCGTTGAAATATCTTTGTTAGTCGTCCGCGTTGTTAGTTGATGAATGAGAGAGAAGTAAACGTCATCGTGTTACACTCGTTATGCTCTACCTTGCCGACCTTTCAAGCAACTGACTCGCACGACCTCGCGGTATCCTCGTAGTCGCTCAACCTTCAAACCATCAAGCTCTCCACAGCGCACATCATGGTTGATCTCACCTACTGCTGCACAGAGCTACAGAACTATCTATAGGAGTACGTACAAACGCTATCGTCATGTCATAAGTCACACATAAGTCACACATGTGAGGCCATAGTGTAAGCATGCGAACTTATGTTAAGCACGTGCTAGCATATGACAACGTGTCAGAACAAGCACGCAAAGATTTCTGTGCCTGTGATGTAACAGAGTGACTGACTGACGGACACACAGCACTTTTGGGATGCCGGTAGAAAACATGAACTATGTATGTTGCCACACTGCTTGCGCGCGACCTTCTCGATCCCTTCTACGAACGCTGTCGTGATATCACACTTGTGAGACGTTAGTGTAAGCACGCAGCCTACCATGGAGATGTTATTCTAAAGCTGACAGGAGTTGACCCGTGGAAACAACAGAACATGAATGTACGTGAGTATGTGTAACGTTATGTATGTCAGTGACAACGTGTCAGAACATATGTACCCAGATAAGAATGTGATGTGACAGACAGACAGACAGACACACAGACATTTTCCTTTGGTAGGCACTTTCTGGTCGTGGTCGCATAAAACATCAACTCTTCGTTGATCTAATGCGTGAATGAATAGATCAACGTAGTTTGATGTCTTATGCGACCACGACCAGAAAGTGCCTACCAAGGATTTTTGTCCGTCCGTCCGTCCGTCACATCACAGACACAAAAAACCCTTGCGTGCTTGTTCTGACACGTTGTCACGTCACTGACATCAACCATGTTCTCACACCTTGTCACGTCATTGAAATCAACTACGTTGATCGTGGCGTGGCGGCGCGCACGCCGCTGCAGTATTCTATGCTAGCATGCCAGCAATTGTCCAATGAAACAGTTAGCAACTTGCTTCTCCTTCAGCTTTTAGCACTCGATGGTTCTACTTCGGTACGGTACTGTACTACATGTAGTATAGCATACTAAAAGCTAAAAAGAACAACAAACAAACATCACCACACCCAACGTCTCCGACTCTCCGGCCAAACTACTGTTTCAAACACACGATGGAAAATGGAAATAATATTGGAAACTGGACTGGGCAACATGACATATGTTCTAGAATGAACCAATACAGCTTTAGGAGTAATCTTGAGTAGAAGAAAAAGATTAATTAGCATACTTTTCACGGGGATACGATTCAATCATTTGATAAGAGGCATTCTGCTTCCTAATTCCTTCTATTATTATCTGTAGTGCTACAGATGTACAGTCTGTAGTAGTATTGCGTACACCTCTATTTCAATGAAGAGTGATACATTTATTAAAAAGGGAATTAGACCTTGACGTCAATTTCGGCAACTTCGGAGTGAAGAGTGGCCTTGCTTCTCATCAATTCCAAACTCTACATGGCTTCGACCGACTTCAACTCAGATGACGTAGGGATGACCGATCTCGATTTCGAAATAGAGGAGGCCGAGTCAGCACTGGCAGAATCTGAGTCAGCCTTGGTTTCTCTTGTGACTAAGCGCGATGCGCAGCGACTGAAGCTCGACAGGTTATTGCAGCAAAGAGGACGAGAGGCGCACGCTATCCAACAAGCATGTGAGGCAGCTGGAGTTTCGTCCTCAACTGACTTATCTCGTGAAACTGCGAAGGGCATACAGGACGGCACTTGGTCTGGTGCGTTCGACTGGGATGCACGTGTGGCGTCACTTTTGAAAAGTCCCTTTGGATGTGATACATTTCGGCCGTTTCAGCGAGAGGTGATCAATGCTACGCTAGCAGGAAGAGACTGCTTCGTTGTGATGCGCACTGGCGGCGGGAAGAGTTTGACTTACCAGCTACCAGCTCTGCTACAAGGCGGCATCACTCTGATCGTATCTCCACTCTTATCACTCATCTCAGATCAAGTGCGGGCTATGAATCTTCGGTCACCTGGCAGCGCTGCCGCTCTGACTTCAGTAACTGTTCGTTCAGAAGCCGCAGCCATATACCGGGCATTCAAAGGGCTCTGCGACGCTGGTAGCAGTTGCAGAAGCAGCGATAGCAGCAGCAGCAGCAGCAGCAGCATCAACCCTGGTAGTACAAGTAAAGATTTTGGGTCGTTGCGCCTTGTTTATGTCACACCTGAGCGCGTCAGTAAGAGCAAGCAGCTTATGGCTGCTTTGGAGGCTGCAGACAAACGCGGAGCCCTTACCAGATTCGTGGTCGACGAGGCACACTGCTGTAGCCAGTGGTAATAAGGGAAACGTGAAGGGTAGATATGTTTCTTGGGGATATTTCTGTGCATGCTTAACCCTTCGATCTGCGTTGTTCTCTTTAGGGGGCACGACTTTCGTTCGGACTACGGCCAACTGCACATTCTAAAAAAGGTTTTTCCGCGAGTGCCTCTTCTAGCATTAACAGCGACAGCTCCAGCAGCGCTTGCAGCTGACGTGCAGCGCATTCTCTTACTTGATCACCAAAGCTGTGTTGTAATGCGGGCTCCCTCGGACCGCCCTAACATATTTTATGAAGTCTTGCAGAAGCCGCAGTCCGATGCTGACACACTAGCTGCGTTATATGACTGGTTGAAGACGCATGGATTTCTTAGAGGCAGCAACCATAACGTAAATTCAACAAACGTTTTTGAAAGCAGCGTCCTAAATGAGAGTCCATCGTCCGGTATCATATACTGTTACTCACGTAAAGATGCTGATTCATTGGCTGCTTCACTTCAGTCACTCGGCGTGACGGCAGGTGCTTATCACGCAGGTCAAGAGGACTCAGAGAAAGAGCGAGTCCACAGCAAATGGCTCAGTGGCTCTATTTCAATTGTTTGTGCCACTGTTGCGTTCGGTCTCGGAATTGACAAACCGAATGTGCGCTTCGTTATTCATGTCTGTCTACCGAAGTCAACCGAGGCTTATTACCAAGAATCCGGCCGCGCGGGTCGAGACGGGCTTCCTGCGCGGGTTGCTCTATTCTTTTCCCCTGGCGATGCTATCAAAATGGCAGCTTTGTGTCACAGCGACCGGAGTGGCGTTGCACCTCTTAGAGTCATGCAGCGCTTTGCGATGGTTTCTCGCGACTCTCTTGGGCGATCAGCGTGCAGGCGAAAGTTCCTTGCACGTGAATTAGGCGACTGCCAAGATGATCTAGACAGGGTTGACTGTCGAATGGGCTGTGACGTGTGCTCGAGAGCTACAGAAACGAGTAAATTTGGTCCATCTAGGCAGGCCGTCGACGCAACTGCTGCAGCTCTCGTTGTTCTGGCAGCTCTTCAAGCAGCTACCAGCAAGAGCAAGAAAATCACTTTTAAAGGCCTTGTAGACGATGCAGTAAAGTTGGGCAAGCGACAAGCCAAAGACTACAAGAAAAATAAAGATGATACTGACTTGAGCGTGGTTTTGGATGTTTCGAAGTGTGAATGGCTGTGCGCAACACTTTTCCTAGACAACGTGTTGGTCGAAGACTATCATTATACTGCGTACTCCACGATTGTTTACTGTGCTCCAGGTCGAAACGCCCCACTCCTCAACGCTGGCGCTCGAAAGGTCAAGTTATCTTTACCAGAAGCTTTGACTTCTGCGAATTCAAATATATCGACATCATTGCTATCATGGGAGTCTTCGGGTAGTGTACATTCAAAGTCAAAGGCTAAGAAACGCTCAGGCAAATTGGCGGAGTCGTCTGCTACCGATGAAGTAATTCATATTGATAGTGATTCTGACGGTAAAAATCATAACAAAAATGTGGCTTCTTGGGACTTCGCGGCCACCAAAGATTCATCTGAAGAAGACGAAAACAGCAGATCTGACTCCGATGATGATTTTGTGTCGCTCCCATCGAAATCAGCGCGAAAGTCTTAAGCCTACTCGAATATTGCATTACGCCACCTGAAGCGCGCTTCGCCAGTCAGGCTTATCTTAAATTTCAAAGCGTCTACAGTATAAAAATAGGGTTTTGTGGTCATTCTTGGTGTTTGGAATTTTTTCATTCGAGGTGGTAATCGAATCCTATGTAAGAAGAAAATCAAATATTCTATTCCTCGTGTATTGTCTTTTTTCCAAAGCAGTTTTTCGCACGAGCCTTCTACTGCTTACTACAATATACATTTTGATATTAAATTACCGAGTTGGAAATCTAGTGCATCCCTGTTTTGATCGTGGCTTCTTGCTTTCGTGTAGTGATTTAATTTAGAGAACTTCTTCTTCCTCTGTACTGCACTGGGACTGAAAATGTTAGGTCTACGAGTCCAAGGCGAAAATGCGCGTTGCAGTTGCAGTCTTCAGCGCACTTATCGGGGAAAGGGAAAAGCGTGCCACTTTTGGCCGCTACCATCCATCATCACTTCCATGGACACTCGGGCATGGGTACCTGATGAGCTCCCCTTCTTGTGTTGGCACCTTTCTTAGTATAAGTTGCTTTGCTTTGTTTACCTGCTTGTTAGCCCCCTAATTCCGACCCCTTAGGGCCTAGGGCCTGTGTTGTCGAAATGCGAAATGAAGGAAAGCAAATTCCTTTTTGTTGGACTGCGATTAAGCAGACGACAAACCAACTGAGCCAAGTGCAAACAAAACGATGATCCCGGTCCTTGGGTTTTATCAATTCGATCGCCCGACCAATTATAGGCCTCGCACAACTGAATTATACAGCTGTACTGCAGCCAAGGCATTATGCAATTGGCTGAGTGCGCCCCTGTACTGGGTTGATTTGGCGACGCCGGGAATCGTACCCAGGACCTTCCATTGTTTTGTTGGACTGCGCCGTGCGACGTGCGACTTGCCCTCACCACGTACGTTGGTCAGCCTGAAATGCATGTTGCCTGTGGCAGATGGCTGGAATATAATGGACCAACTAGAAAGAAGTGTTTGTATTGCAAAGTATTCCACGCGCAGATTTCTATATTATTCGAATTGTCTGTATATCCAGTTTACAGTGTTGTTTATTACAGCTACCTCTTTCACTGCGCTCTTGATCTCTCGTAGCTACATAATCATTTCTAATAATAGGTGAAGTCTCTCGTACTATAACTTTCTGTTTTGCTTTCCGTATTTCTGCCCTTTTTCCCCTGAGGTTTTGCCCTTTTCTGTGCGCTTCTTTCTAATGCGCTTTTCGGGAGCCCACGTCTTCACTGCCAAATGTCCTGTTGATGTGTTTCCTGAAAAACGATGATCATATGGAGTAGCACAATTCGATGAGAAGCCTTCCATTGCCTTGTCGTGCTGTTTTTTTGGACTGCCCTTGGGGACACGTTGATGGAGAACACCTGGGATGAGATAATGCACAGGACATCTGTACTTGTAATCCGCCGAAAGTCCCGGCAACCAATTATCAATACTAAGACTTAACGAGTCAATTTTAGAATTCATCGAAGAGTTTTCGAGTTTTTGAAGATCAGCCCACGCACGCCGGTGCACGTCATAACCAACCGTTGAACCAATATAGCACAATAATTCTCGAGTAGAGTTTCCAGCCGTTATTGTGTTATTGTGCAGATTCCATCATACACGGTCTGGCACAAGCACGCAGCTTTACAGTACGCAGAGTTTGTTTCAGCCCGCCAAACGGGGTTGTAGCCTAATCGTAGAAATTGCCACGAACTATCTTTCTCCACGAATTGAGCTATATTCGACGCAGAATGGTTGAACGTCACCCCTGAGTTTTTTGGGGGCTGAACAATCTCATAATCCTGCTCGAGGAATAGATATGAGTTTGTTTCGCCATTTGCGAATAATGCGTTGGCTACATAGACGTGCGACACCGTCACTAAAAACTCGTGAGCTTATGCTTCTTTTGTACTTTGCCAATGTGCTCTGTATACATCGGGTCAATTCGCGCCGCATCGAATATGTGGACGCGGTTTTGAAACTCTATCGGCCAACGGTCGAGCTGCCCACTGCAACTCTTCTTGTGGCACAAGACAGCAACTTTATCAAAGTTGGCAGCTATTGTGAGTAATAGCGAAGTTACTTGCGAAACCATCGTCCAAGCAATAGATTCACCGTCCGTTCAAGAAGAATGATTCTGAGAGCACCGCAGCACTGGCTACTGCATGAAAACCAGAGACCGTATCACGAGTGAGTGGCAATAGGTTTCAAGGTTCACTCGCGTAGGCGATGCCTTTGCACCACACTTTTGATGTATAAATGATAAGCTTTTTTAGTGAAGGCTCTTTGTCGCTAAGTTTTTATAACTACGAAGTATCAATCTGGTCCACTGCTGCCACCACAGCTATTCGCGCCACACAACTCTGCTGTGCATGTCACTACTGCACTAACCTTCATGGTTGATGATAGACATGAATCGCTAGACAGAAAAAGCGGTATGAGTGTTTTATTGTGTATTTGTTAAGGATCATCTCGCCATGATGTAGCTACAGTAGTTCATCATCTACTATAACTTCGTAAAATAATGTCTAGCTAGGATTGAGCTGCTTGTCTCACAACTCACATCTCGCGTTCGCCCTGCGCTGCTGAAGACGACTGAAGACCAATCACACTGATGCCTGATGTCACACAAAAACCGAGAGGGGGAACCCAGTCATCATTGGCCGCTACGGGCACTCTCTGAAGGGCCGAAATTACCTGGAAGGCCAACAGGCAAAATACAAGAGGATGCCCGTGCAAAAGGGGGAGCTAACCAGGCACACTTACCCGAGTGGCCAAGAAAGTGGTAATGGCGGTCCAAAGTGGCTCGCCCTTCCGTGCTCTGAAAGTGTTTCTCAAAAGAAAGCTACCACTTTGGACCGCCGCTACCATCACTTCCATGGCCACTCGGGCAAATGCGCCTGATTGGCTTCTTGAGTTCAGTTTGCGCTGCTTTGATTTTTATCTCTTCCTGTTAGCCGCCTATTTCGGCCCCTCGGGGCCTGTGTCTCAAGAGAAGCTTACGTTGCAACAAGACCCCCTGTAAATTGTGCACACACTGAGCTTTTATCTGAGTGGGTCGGATTGTCGAATTGCTTGTAAAAAGTAGCTTGCAATCTTAGTATATGTCTCTCTCGAAACTTCAGCTGTTGGGTATCTACGTAAGGTAGTACGGTCCTAGACAGTGCCCAAGTCGCTGGTGTTTGATTGTTGTTGTTCGGCAAGGTAACCTCGGCGTCGCAGTCTCCAGAGTCCTTCATTCGCTCGTCACTGATGAGCAGCAAGCGTCTCTCACGTGACCACCATGACACGGAGGGATTGACGACATCTCTCGCACCGAGGGAGAATCCACCGCGTGATATAGCGGCTGAAGTGTTTAACAGCTGGCTTGCTTCCAAATATGCTCTAACTTCCTCGGCTACCATTGCGGATTTGATGAAATCGTGCACCGATTATGTTGAAGCGACCGACGTGG
>Ga0307931_1000441_pt1 | contig 25960 bp, 33 predicted proteins | sample OrgLakmetageno47_FD_201816 | JGI IMG/M metagenome (GOLD analysis project Ga0307931, IMG submission 201816) | Saline water microbial communities from Organic Lake, Antarctica - #47 | ecosystem: Environmental > Aquatic > Non-marine Saline and Alkaline > Saline | place: Antarctica: Organic Lake...
TTGGGTCTCTTCATCCCCGAGGAATGCGGACGGAAAAAAAAATCGGTCGAGCTCTTTGCTTCGGTCGTCGTTGATGTAATCAAGTTGATCAACCAAGTTTTGGGTGTCCACCATGCTTCAAAGATTATACAATGAAGCCGCTATGCAGTGTACCAGCTGCTATTTCTTGATTCGTGTTGCATGCGAGCTTAACCTCTAAGCACAAACACCGAAGATGGGAAAAAAAGTGCACGGAAAATGCGAGGAATTTTCCTGACAACTGTGCTGTACTATACTGTAGTACTGTACTTTCTACTACTTTAAGTAGTACAGCATAGTAGTAGGTACAGATACAGCTGTACATATCTGCACTGAAGTATATTTCAGATGATCCGGTTGGATGCCGTTGATAGAACTCCCAATTGCCCTCTTGTAGTCCGGGAACCCCCTTACTTGTATTTTTAAAATCTTTGATAAAAGATAAGGAGGCGCAGGCTTCGTGAATGCCCGCGATCCCCACTCCGACCTGGCCCAATTCCAACAAGAAAATACATTCCTATTTTGAAATTTAGAGAACAAAGGATTGTTTCGGTGATGTTACAGAGTGGAATGCTTGCAATCACTGGAGTTATATATTAACGAGAATTCACCAGCAATTTTTAATAAGTGGCCCTTTGCGACCTGGAGAACAGGAGAATAGGAGCGTGTTTTGAGACAGGCCCCGAGTGGCCGGAATTAGAAGGCTAACAGGTAGAGATAAAAAGGAGAGCAGTTCAAACTTAATCGTGCTTTCGTGTCTACACAAACAAAGAAATGGGTGCAGGCGGCTAACCGGTAATCTGATTATACCTCTCATGGACACTCCCCTGCGTGAATTCTGAAGTGCGGCTCCTCTCACGCAATTGCGTAATGGGTATGCACTTCTAACGAAATTGACGCAGGCCCCGAGGGGCCAGAATTAAGTAGAAGGCAAACAGGTAAAAGATCAAAGCAAGGGAGGTAGTATGAGAAGAGGAGCTACGAATGTTCGCCTCTTGCTCTTGAATTTGCTCGACGGAAAATCCCGTCTCTTAAAATTTCGTCTTTTTCATCGAGGGTTGCGAGTGAGATCAAATCATGGAAGTACACCACCGGTAGAAGTATTCGACTGCATTAGCTGCACTGCGTGCTCGCGCTGGCCCTGTTCGTCTACTAGCCTTTTAAACACAGCCCCTTAGCGCCTCTGCCGACTAAGTAAAGCCAGTGCAAAAATCGGCCAAACAATCGAGTTACCTAATGGCTCTAAATCTGATAAAGTAAATTTTATAAGCACAGTAGGGGTGGCCCCGATTCCGTTTGCGTGGAATATGGCGAGTAAAGTGGTATTTTTCCGAAGCGACCTTCGTTTAGCTTCTTCGGCGTCTTAAAATTTGACACAGGCCCCGAAGGGCCAGACTCAAAGGACTTACAGGTGTCACGTAGAAAAACAATACAATTCAATGCGGCCTCAACTAGTCGAGAAGTAAATGAGGCACACACATGCCCGAGTCTACATGGTATCGGTCAAAAATACGAAAGTTTAGAAGTATTTGGTTAAAAATCCTAGACAGTCCTAAAGATTTAAGTCGAAAGTTCCCCCTTCAGAGCCGGACTGTAGTCCTGGCTCGGGGCTCAGATAGCGGCCTCTTCCTCGTTAACACTGGGGTCTGGGGGGGCATTTAGCATTCAGGATTCAGGGCCCTTTCTACATAGCTATCTCAGTTTATAATTATAGAACAGTAGAACAGAACAACGCACCATCGCGCATAAAATAGGGCCAAGTCAATAAATTTCCGATATAATTCAATTCAGTTGCTTATTGCCACTCACTCTCTTACAGTTTACAATTTAAATCTTATCTTATTCTTGTTGGAGTATAGGGTACCCCCTACGTTTTCCCCTGCTTTGTAGCTGATTCCTTGTCTCTGTTCATCCTAGTTGGCCTAGACTCGCAGCTTCTCGATGGGTGAAAGTATCCTATCGGTGGAGTGGGTTTGACCCCGGACTTGGAGGAGAGGAATTCGGTTCAGGATGAGCGGTGAGAACCCTCCACCGAACTCAGATAGCAAGTGAGTCTGAGCCTGAACACAATCGAATCTTTGTTCGACCTCGCTAAGTATTGCTTCTGGAGCGGAGAAGCTACTCCTGGTGTTCGTAGGCCTTTGACCGTTCGTGTTCGCACAGCCTATAGCATTTCAGCCACGTGATCCATACTTCATTAGAAAGAAAGAGGACAGGCGATGCTGAGATCGGCTGGCGCCCGGCGCCTGAGAAAAACATTGAGACGATGCCCTGCTGGGGCAAAAATAGCCCGGAGAATTGCCTCGTGGACCTGGAGACGTGACACACGATCGAGCACTCAGTCCCGCCGACTTGTTCGAAGGAAAAGCGCGAGTTTAATTCGCCTTCTGGAGCGAATTTGCTAGCGCATTTGCAGCTCAAGTATATTCTTTATGTGCCTCTGTGACTGCTGTGTACTTGCCTTTCTTTGTTTTTGGGAGAGTATTAACTAGACTAGACTAGACTAGAGCCTAAATTGGCCTTCCGGAGCGAATTTTCTAGCGCATATGCAGCTCAAGTGTATCCTTCATGTGCCTCTGTGACTGCTATGTACTTGCCTTTCTTTGTTTTTGGGAGAGTATTAACTAGACTAGACTAGACTAGACTAGACTAGACTAGACTAGACTAGACTAGACTAGACTAGACTAGACTAGACTAGACTGTAGTTTACACTGGGGGGGGGGTGCCTGCTGGGTATCTGGGTATGCAGCTGTATGTCTGTGTACTGTTCCCTTATCCCCGCATTCGCACCGAAACTTCAAAGGTATACGGGCCTTACGCATCGGCCCCCGCTCGGCGGCGGGGGCCACTCTGTGTGGTGCGCGTTGTTGGCCAAGGAATTGGGTCGCCCTGTTCATCAAGCTTTCTCTTATAACTTATAAATCATTAGCCATAAGCCAGTGTAATTGGTAACTAAAAACTATGTGCCCTCCATGGGTATTATAATTGAATTGCCTAAGTAATCCCGATGATGCCCACGAAGATGCTTTTTTTCGAGTTCCTCTTGGACTTCGAGCCGTTGCCAAATTTGTTTAAGATCAAAGATTAAAGCAAAGCCCTGGCCCTAGGTTGGGATTCACGTGGCCGCGTGATTCACGCGACGAGGCTATAAATTCACTTCGCGCGTGATTTACGCGTATTTACGCGTGATTCACGTGCGCTACACGCGCGGTAAAAGTACGGTTTATATGGTGCTATATGCTATATGCTATATGGCCATCTGGCATATGGTTCATGGTTGTATGGCGGTGTGTGGTGTCTGTGGTCTGTGGTGTCGTGTGCGCGCGGGTCTCTTAATTCTTTCCTTTCTCCCCTTCCCTACTCCTTAGTGTTTCTCTTCGAATTTTTGTAAGCTACTTGCCCTGGTTTTGCCACATCCCTCGAAAGGGGCGTGGTTTCTTTCCAAAGGGCACTGGTACTCTTTGCCACCATGGGCGCCGTTCAAATGGATATAGCTAGTTTGCTATTGCACTCGAAAGATCCGTATAGATTCCATGGTGACGTCACTATAATATGAGCAGATTCACGTGACATGATTCAAGTTGATTGGTGAAAATTTCATTTCGTGAATCCTAACCTAGCCCTGGCCTATGGGTGCGCGGTTACTTTCGTCAGGCCCGCCCATTCACACATTCAAACTACAGCAAACCCAAGAGACGTGGCAGGCAACTTGAACTCAGCACAAAAACTGAAATGCATCGATGATTTTCAATCATCTTCGTCGTCACGTACAGCGGGCTGAGAGGACCATTGCAAGAGCAGCCCAATGACAGCGACGATAGCTGTGGCAGCCACAATTGGCACCGCAAGGAGGCCGCCACCATTGATGAACCCATTTAATACCGAGGCTGCGTCAGCAACCACCACTGTGCTGCTCGCTTCGATGACCTAATTAGGCGGAACGTTTGACAATATTGGTTTGAGGCTCCATGGGAGCTGACTGCTCTGACACTTGCACATGCACAGAGATTCATAAAACTCACCGACACGGGTACTGCATTGACAGGTTTGACCAAAGGGGCCCGAGCTGATGGCGATGCGCGCGCAGCGAGCCTTGGACCAGCCACCACCTAGTAGCAAAGCGTTCGCCAAGAGTTCTAATTAATGAAGGACAAGCGCTCTGAATCTCAAACGCAATAATCAAAGAATTTATTTAAAGCTAGTTAGGTTCTACCGATCGATGTGGCGCGAAGGCGAGCACGTCGCGGCATAGAGCTGCGAAAGATATTAAAGCAGCCACACACTTCATGCCTTTATGATGTAGGCTAACCGCACCGCGAGACAAGCACGCTGACCACACCACACGCTACCACGAGAAGTCGACTGAACTAAGTACTTGGTTATTAGTTGAATCATCTGGTCTTCCAAAAAGATCTTTTTTTTTTTGCAGTGCACGTCGTGTTGATGATGTCATCAAAGACAGAGATACAAAATTACAACGGTTACTTCGTCGAGGCTTTTTGTTTGTCGGTCGCCAAACGCAGAGCGTATAATAAGAGAAAGTACAGTAGCAAGTAGCTTTCTACGATCATTTGAAAATCAGTGTAGTACTGGGCCCATAAATAGGCTTGACTCCTTAGAAATGGAGTTGAAACGCGAATATGTAAGTTCTATAGCTCTCGTTGGGGTAGGAATCGCGATTGGGGCAGCGATATCACGGAGGGCTGGAGCGAGAAAAGCTGCGGACTCCTCAAGCCAAAGACCCCCTTCACCGCCGGAGAGTACACCGCCGTCGGATGCACCGGGCACCCCACGCCGTGGCATCAGGTCGGAGGTCGTGCATTCGCCGCTTCCACCGGGTGCTTTGCCTCGGCACTCAAGTTTTGAGGGCATATCTGTGGTGAAGGAAGTCGATGATATTCTAAACCCTATCAATCCGGTGTTAGTGTCGCCGCAGCTCATAAATCCTACCACAGCTCGACCGCTAGTCGTGGGCGTCGCCGGCGGCACGGGCTCTGGAAAAACCACTCTTGCTCGCGCTATTCGCGAGTCATTGACGGGTGTGAAAATCAGCTACCTCAGCCACGACTCATACTACCGCGATTTAAGGCATTTGTCCTTCGAAGAGAGGTCGCAACACAATTTTGACCATCCAGACGCTCTCGACACGGAACGGATGGTAGCTGATCTCAGTGCTCTTAAACGTGGCGAAACTGCACACATCCCAACCTACGATTTTGCAACACACAGCCGTACACTCGTTACCGAAACTGTAGAACCGCAGCGTGTGATTCTCGTTGAGGTAGAGGACACTCGCTGATTTAGGACTTAATCGCTGAATAAACCGCAAATGCCTGTCGTAGCGTTGAAGCATCTTTATGAAGTAGATGCTGTTATGATACTGATACTCTATTATCTGGGTTTCAATTCTTTTTTTTTGTTTCTTCTTCATAGGGCATTCTGATTTTTGCTGACGAGGCGTTGCGGGACTTGTTGGACATCAAAATTTTCGTAGACACCGCCGACGACGTCCGGCTCGTCCGGCGACTCACGCGCGACATCAAGGAGCGCGGCCGCGCCCCGGATGGTGTGATTCATCAATACCTTGAAACGGTATGAATGCCGTTGGTGTAGAGTTACTGGTGGATTCCAAAATATGGTCAGGGGTACAGGCGATTTTGCTCCAAGTTTGCTCACGTATTTCATTGGTTGACCAATGATTTGAGGGCAGTGTCCACGCCAGTGCATACTCCCGAATTGCTCTTATATCTGAATTCCTTTTCTTATTCCCTCACTTTTTCCTATATGATAAAAAGGTTCGGCCGATGCACGCGAAGTTCGTAGAGCCTTCGAAGCAGCACGCCGACGTGATTGTGCCAGTGGGCTTGAACCAAGTAGCACTGGACTTGATCATTAGTCGCCTTCGATTCGCAGCCAACGTTTGAGCTTTGTCTTGTGCCCCAAGTTCGATTCACGGACACTACTACCAATTTTGACCAAGATGCATGGTCGGGGATATGTCTTTTTGCTTATCAGGGCGGGGCACATCTTATGCCGTTCCGTGGGATACTAGTTCTTATCTGGCTCTATGCAGTGGGCAGTGGGCAGTTTGGACTTGATTTCGGAGTCACAAATTTACCCACGTGGGGATATGAATATCTTAAATCTCCAATTCGAGCTCGGTATCTCAGAATGGGCCTACCTGAGTGGCAGTTGAGTTGAGCATTGCAGCATGGCAAAGGGAATTAAGTGCAAATGCATTATGCATTCTGAATTGTAACTCATAACGCTAAAATAATACAGCTAGTGCAGCTAGTGCAGCTAGTGCAGCTAGGACTTTATTTTTTTTACGACTTCGTTTCGCATGCTAAGAGCTGCCCGTCTGGTGTTTTCATGTGCAAAGAGAAAGAGGGCAATGGCTTGTTGTAGAATGAAACGCAAATGGCGGCTTCGTCAGAGGCAAGAGAAAAGAAGCCAAACAGCAAAACAGATCGCAAAGCGCAATGGCAAACCCCGTGCCTCATAACTTACGGCTACTGTACCCAACGCAAAAAAAAAAAGACAGCAATGTCCAAGTGGACGTAGCAAACAGTAGCAATGGCGCTTTTTTTAGATCCAAATTCACGGAACCTTCTGAGGGCGGACCCACATGCCGAAAAGGGTCTCGGAGGTCATTGCAGTACGCAACCAGAATTTATGAAGCATTTATGAGCTCGATTCAGAGAATAACTATTTGTCAAGGCTGTCTAGCTGTTCATTGTGCACCCGTCTAAATCACTCTTGCTGCCACACGCCATAGATCCCACGCAAATATTGCACGATTAAAAAAAAGCTTAATGAATATTATCTCAAACCAATGTGACTTCCTTTTAAGCGTTATCAATTCGGCACTTCTTTGTCCCGTTTTGGTCCTTACCAAGTAAGAGGTATGCATACTAGTACGTTCATTGATCTGGTCACACGTGAAGTTTCAGATCAATTCGATTCACTTACAAAAAAAATATCGTACAAAAACTTAAGGTGCATTTGTGCCATAATAATATGCTCACTTGCACCAAGAAAAGCATTCACTTAGTTACTACAGATCTAGTAGTGCGAATTGTATACTTCTGCGGCGGCAGTTTATGACGGCCTCCTCCACTAAAATCCACAGAGATAACGTACAATCAATAACAATATGGCATCCATCAATGCAATGACATGTATCTATATACCCATGTCCAAAACTATGAGTTTATGAACTTCACATTTCTTCACAATTTTGCCTACCAAAAATGTATGCATTAATGGTCTAGTCGCAGTTGTCTCTCGAGAAAGCGATGATTTCTTGTCAATTCAATCTTTCTTAATTTCATTGTAAAGATGATGCAAGGGACAAACTACGATTAAAGTGCAATATGGTAGCTTTTAATGTCAGAAACATTGCCAATCACGAATGATTGCTTTGCATCGACAGTAGTACAAAATCTTGAGTACAAGGTTTTGCCCGAGTCTTCGAGAGGGGCTTCAATTTTCGCACATGTAGATGGGTCAGTTGTGCCACGACCCAATGACAACCTTCAACCTTATCACATCGTTCAGTTTGTAGTGATATGAGAATGAGGATGTGCGCTCTCGTCATCTTGCTGTCTGCCTCCGTTGCATTCGGGTTTGTTTCACTTTTTCCCCTACTATATGTAGTAGTGAATCGCTCAGCACACATCATCCCGAATATCAACTTTGTAGAGAAAATGGTTCAAAGCCACCCATGCTAATTACAGAAGCAACAAAACTGATTTGGCTACCTTAATCACCTGATTACTCCTTTGATCTTGTTCTTCCTTTTGTTTCCAGACTAACAGCGCCCTCAAGTGCAGCCAAGATCAATTCAGCCTCAGTGCATGTGCCCTCACCGATACCAACTGCAACACTTTTCAATAATGCTGGTTCTACGGACGTTTCAGGAGGAGACTCTGCCGCGACAGCAGTTGACGATGATGCTGCCGAAAAAACAACTCCAAATCACGCCGATGACGCATACGCTATGGCATCGCTTTCTATTGTCGGTATAGTTGGTGCGGGAATGCTCCTTGGAAGTGCAATGAGCTATCGAGCTCGGAAAAGCCGCGCAGCTGCAGGAGACGTTGATACTGGTCCACAGGGGCACGGCGCAGATGAGATGGCACCAGGTACGGATGAATCTTTGAATGGGCGAAATACCCTCCATTCAATTTGTGGCGTAGATTCCGCAGTAAGTTTTGAGGCTTCTAAACGACGCAATCCAGATGAAGTCGAAGAAATATGAATTAATAGTGCGGGAGTAGATCAGCCTAAATAGAATTTACCTCCTTAGAACTGCTTCTTTTGAAAAAAAATCTGGTACTTCGGAAGTGAACATCTTTAAGCTTTAAGTAAATATTCATTAGAATTAGAGATAGAGATGGAACTGGGGCTGCGTGTAATATCATGAGCTCGAACTCGAACTCGAACTAATACAAACCCAAATGACACAGAAGCCAATGCTGCGGGCAGAAGTGGGAATGCGCGTGCGTTGCGCAAAACAAGCAAGTATTGAATAACTCGAGAGGGGGAGGGGCTCAATAAACATTGGATTAAATATTACATACAGTCATAAACATTCAAATGGGACACAAGACGGAAGCTATGAATTGGATGGGATTTCTTCCATTTATCGCTCCTCGTGGAGTGGAGTTCCGGATATCTCCATTTCCGTTTTCCGTTGCGCCTGAAAACCCGGACTTAGGATTAGTGAGCCGAGCGCCATCTGGCCATCTAATGTATATTGTTACGAATGGTTCTTCAACTGGGAGCCTCAAAAGTTGTTCTAGAGCAACGAATAACCATAGTACTGACAGAGATCGATATGCGAAGGAAGGAGATTTCCTGAGCCACCAAATAAGCACTCATTCTTTTCTAAGGTGCGCTGCATCTTGGGTCGAGCGCAGAATGGTCAGCAAATCTGCCGCAACGGCTGCCCACAATCACCAGGTGCGGCTTTCGCGTCACCGCATCGTCCACCGGCAAGCTTTTGGGGCCTCTCCCACCGCGCCCTTCGTGGGCTTCTTCGCGGCCACCGGAGTGCGCGCTGCGGCTGCCCCCGCAGAAACGGCCGCCGTACTGGTTGGCGCACTCGTCGGTGGGTGCTCGGCGCACCGTGCCAAATTCGAGCCCTGGAAGGGTTTCACGGCGCGGTCTAGCGCCGCCTCCTCCAGTGCTGCCACCTACCGCACCGCCGTCACCGATTGAAGGGTCGCGCGTGATGGTCCGGGCATTGCTGCGTCGCCTGTCGCCCCCTTCACGCCTTTGTTCGCCGTCACGAAAACCTGCAATTCCTGCATAAGCATCGTCATGGCGCAAACCTGGCTCCCTACTGGAGCTTGTGAACTCTGCCGCGATACGTTCGCTTCCGTTTGAGCCTTCGCCTCGTCCACTGAATCCTTCACTCGTGTCGTCGCGGCTGTAAAACGAGGCCGCTTCGCGCGAATTGCTGGGGGCGTGGCGCATGTCTAAGCTCAAACAAAGGTAACGGTCCGAGGACTCCGTGGCTTGCTGCGCGAGAATAGTGACGTCGCACTCGAGGGGGCCTTGGTCATGGTAGACATCCTCGGCTGATCCCGACCATTCGCATACAACCTATCAAGGGAAGCAAAGAAACATATAAAATGAGACTATACAACCAAATGTTCTAAAATAGATAGGTGCAACTAGTAGAAGAAAGCAAAGTAAAGTAAGAGTCCGCAAAACGGAGCCTCTGGGTGCCTCCTCATCAACACGAAGTGCCACAACGATTAGCAGGGAATGTTGCAGTACACACACCTTGTTTGGTTCGTCGTCCCCAATGAAAGGGGCGGTCGACCACATGAGCGACCCTTCGTGCCAGAGCGGCGTGTGGCCCGCTCGTCCTGGCGCGGTCACTGGATCACCGTAAGCATCCCCGTTGAACCGTATTGCACCTGGAGCATCACTATCTATGCTCCCTGTACCCCGAGACGACGCAAGCCGCCTTGCGCTGCCGTCCAAATTACGGTGCTCCGTAGCGTTGCACGCGCCGCGCACTTCGATGGTGGTTTTCCACGGCAAGTGCTTTGGGGTTGCGCGCAAGACGACTTTACTGAGGGCTGCTGCATCAAAATCCTAGGTTTAAAGAAAATATTAAAGGAATGGATGGATGAAAAGGCGAGGGGTGCAACAAGATAAAGGAGGTTTAAATCTGGGGAAGTCATCGTATTAATTGCGAAAATCGGTAGATATGACGTACTGGAATACGAATAGTGAACTGCATTTACGTCATGAATGTCAATGTCACCACCTGCATGTCGAAAAGCAAGAAGCTAACGCGGTCGCCAGCGTCATCTTCTCCGCACCATCCGCTGAGCGCACTTTGATCAAATGGGTTAAGCGTGCCTTCGTCCATATTGGTGTGGTATGGGCCCGTGAGGTGCGGGTACTCGTAGGTAGCCGTTTCCGTGCCCCGCGTTCCCGTGAACGTGTCTTCAACGTTAGGTTTTGCAGTGGCAATTTCGCCCACCGATTTCACGTCCGTTGAGTGGTAAGCGCGAGTCTCAACTCGACTCGTAGTGGCCTCTTGAAATCCATCGCCTGCGCGGTACTGGTAGTCGCCCCTAGCCCAGTCTCGACTGCGAATGTCAGGCATGTAACGCCTTACTTCGAGTGTCTCCTCGAAGCCGAAATTTTCTTCTTTTTGCGAACAAGAGCGCACATAGCCATCGTAGAGCGGGTATTTCACGTAAGAAGCGTCATTAACATGTGCGGGTGTGGGCTGCCATAGAAATGCCACAGCAGCGAAGAAGACAGTTCGCTGCGCCATGAGAACGGGTAACGGAGCTGACAGATTTCTTTCTATCGACCTGTGCTCGCCGCTCCTGTGCTGTATCAGGTACTGTCGTACCGTACATACTTACAGTAGTACCGGTACTGTAGTACACAGCACTGTCTTTTCTTCGACATGATTTTTTGAAGCTTGCTTGACGCTTGATTCAGGCTTGATGCACTTGATGCTTGATGTATGTAACCCCGATTGATTGCAGCATTTTCGCATCTAGTGTGTGTAGCTGACTAATTTCACAAACATTTTGCCATCGTCTGACTGACATAATTTGCATCGCCAGTAACCGGCAGCAAATTCTTTCTATGCATCGAAATCTAGTTAGTTCTATTTGCGTGCTGAGTGCGGTGTCGGCGCTGACTCCAGCTCGGCCAGCTCTACTAAATCGTTGGGCTGACCCAGGCGTGTCAAAAGGTCGTCATCGACGAAGGGACGTCATAGCAAGCAGTACTGTTGCTCGAAAGCCTCCAGCTGCCAGTAGGAGCGTTAGCACAAAGAAGAAACGTGGCGGCGGCGGTGGCGGCGACGGTGGCGGTAATGGAGGTGGGGGTGGCGGCGGCGGCAGCGGTGGCGGCCCAAGTGCTTGGCAGGCCTTTCGCGACTTCAACTTTGGTAGGTTTTCCCTTTTCATGTATGCGTTACGTTCGACGAATTCTCACGAGTGCTCTGTGTAAATCGCTCTCGTTACTACTTATAGGTTCGTGGACGGGTGTCGCTACAGTCTACGATACTTTCGGACTTCGGATTGGGAAGCCTCTGGATTACACTTTAAACCTCTGCACTTCCGCAGAAGCCGCAGCTACCAGCGAAAAAGCTAGTTCAGACGCTAAACAGGCACCATCGTCGTCTTCTGAGAACGTGCTCGAAACATGGGTTTGGAGCTCTGCTACCACTGGCAGCAGCAGTGCGGAAGGAAATGAAAGAAAAAGTCCCGAGCAGACGAGCACATGGGAAGTGTCACCGAGCGCGTGCAGCATGGACGTTGACCCTATCGACGGCTCATACTCGCTCGACCGTGGCAAAGGCGATGGCTCCGACGGTGCAGGGCCACTCCTAGCCCACATTCTCAATCCAAAGGACTTGGCTCAAGCGTTAGGCTCAGAGATGGGCGGAGAAGGCAGCAGTAGCAGTAGTGCTTTAGGAGGTGAACTGGGCATAGGTCGGTGCATCGAGCACGCCATCGCCATGGACGACCGCACTCGCATGCGTTGCGTTTGCGTGTTTGCACGGGGCGACGGGCGGCCGCTGGCCGTGGTGCAGCTCAACGAAACGCGCGTTGGCGAGTACACTGGCCCCGCGGCTGACGCATCAGTCTTGAGTGGGATGAGCACGTCGTCCATCCTAGCCGGCAGCAGCAGCGCCGGCCCTGGGAACGGAGGTGGCGACATAGAGGAGCTGGAAGTAGCGTTTCCGATTGTGTCCCTTGACGTGCTGGCGCAAGCGCCCTGGGTAGGGGAAATGACCCTACGCAACTACAAGAGCGACAAGAGCAAGGTTGGGAGTGGCCTCAAGTTCAACTCGGGCACCAAGAGCGTGGCCAAGCTCGAGTTGCTTTACAATTGGGCCAACGTGAATTTCTTGCCGAAGAAAACCACGATTCGAGCGGGCTTTGGCGCGCAGGCCAACGAGGAAGAGTCGTTTTGGACGGACGGCCGTTTGAACGAGCACCCGCTATGGGGTAAGTCGTATTTCTTTCAGCCTTTTGGAACTGGCGTTGGGGCTATTTTGACGGTGCATTCGAGAATTAATTTGAAGTAGCACTGAAAATTTGCTCTCGTTGTTGTTTTGAATTGAACATCTCGTGCATGTCTGGGGCCAGGGTTGAATTCCCGGTGCGTGGAGTACGACGGCGGCGATAGCATGGTCTTGCTGGGCGGCGGCTGTGCCGTGAGCCTCCCCCCAACGGCGCTGCTCACCGACGGCCCGGCCTTTCGCACCGAGTTCAGCGTGCTGTTGCAGACGGTGGGCGACCAGGAGGAGGAGAGCGAAGCTAGAAGAGGAGAGACAGCCAATGGTGGCGAGGTGCAGGACGCAGTTGTTGTAGGCGAAGAAGAGCCTACATCTCAAGGCCATGATGAAAGCAGGGTGAAAACTCACCTAGCGCGGTCGCAGCGCATTTACGTGAATGGGCAACTCTCCACCGCGAGCTCGGCTTTTTTAACGGCTGGTGGCTTGCCGTACCGATGATACAGGAGAAGTCGTGTGGATGGTGGTTCATTTGGTTTACATACTTCGCAAAGGTGTTGTACAACCGCAACCCACGTGAATAGTTTGAAACTTCTTTGGCCTGCATCTTCACTCTAGGCGCGTTCCATTGAGCCATCCTTAACACGGGAGTTTTCTGTGAGGTGAAGCACCCACTTCGCACTTCCAATTTTACCTGGCTTAGATGTCATATTTACAAGTCAGTATGGATTCCACCAGATAGCAGATAGCAGGAAGTTGAGATGAAAAGAATAAGGCTGCAATGGCAAATGGCAAAAAATTGACACCTGAGGTCGGAGCCCTTGGAATCGTGCGCCTTGCACGGGCCTATAGCAATCATAGCTATAGCCTATAGTGACTTCGCGGATGGTGGCGTTGCTCAGGCGTTAGGCGTTTCTCGTTTGTGTACCGAACTGAACAGTGAACGGTATAATGGGGAAGTTACAGAGGTTGAAGTCACAACTGCTTTGGACGATGATAAGAAAGGGCTGTGGACGATGAAAAGAAAGGGAAGTCCACAGCAGTTGTGACTTCAACCTCTGTAACTTCCCCTTACAGGGGAGATCAGTTTCTACATAATGTCTAACATCTAACAGTCGGCAGTCGGCCATAGGGAAACAATTGAAAGCAAAATCTTGAGTCGAAATGCAACCCCGATTAATCTTGCTTTGTTCCTCCCACCCCACCCGTTTCGATTCGAAACAAACCGGGATAGCGCGAAAATCGGAGGGTTTTGTTTCTTGCTACGAAACGTAGAACTCGGGGAATGAATGTGCCCGTTTCGCCCAAAGAGACGAAACTACACATTTCCGCGAATTTCGTGTCTGTGGTGTCGCTCTGTCATGGCTGAAATCAACTTTCGGATTTTTAGGCATCAGGGAGGGAGGGCCACTTGCAAGTGCCCAATTGCGATTTTTTTCCTTTCCTTGCATTGCCAATCAATCCGAATCGAGTGCGCGTGCTAGTTGATTTTATTTTTAAATTGACGTTGGTGAAAGGATTTTAACCTCCCAAGAAGCGATGGAACGAAACGCAGATACATAATTTACTATGCCACAAGCGCCCAGCTTGCTTGTAGTTGTTTGTATTTTTGAGACAGGCCCCGAAGGGCCGGAATTAGAAGACTAACAGGTAGAGAAGAAAAGCAAAGCAGCGCAAACTAGACCTAAGAAGCTAATCAGGCGCACATGCCCGAGTATTTTTGAGGGGGGCTTTTCTAGTCACTTCCACTCCGCGGACGAAGGAGGAGTTCCTGTCCCATCAGAGCATCTTATAGCATAGGGGCAGAGCAATATGCAACTCGCGTGCTGAATGGCAAACTTTGGCCTCTGCTAATGGGACCTCGTGTTCCGGATGTCTCGAGCTTCCTTGCTTGGGCGCCTCTTCCTCTTTATTGTTCTGCGGAGTGCGCAACACCCACAGATACCTCGCTTTTTGCAAATTTTCCGAGGAATTTGACGAATGCCCCACCCCTACTGATTTTCCTGCACTTGCTTTGTTTGCGCAACGCACGCGCATTCCCACTTCCGCCTGAAGCACTGGCTTCTGTGCCATTTGAATATATATTAGTTCGAGTTCGAATTCACTGTAATTTGAAACAAAACCGAGCTTCGAATGTTCCTGTTTCGACTTGTGAAACATGGAACACCGCACGTGGGGAGTTCAGTGTGTTTTTCCGGTACGAAACCGGCAAAAAAAGAAGAAGATCGTTCCGACTTCCGTTTCGTTTCGGTGTTTCGACTGTGACCCTAGCTTCTTGCTTGAGTCGGTCAACATTCTGAACAGCAATGAACGGATTCTTCACACACCTGTAAGAATCCACCCTGTAATGCAACGGCACTTTTTTCATTGTTGATCATTGGTTGGGGGCGTGGAAACGATGAAGTTTCTCACCGCACTCAGCGCGGCGCTCGCCGCTGGCATCGTGGTGGAAGCCGCCTCGCCCAGCCCAGTGCGACTTGCTAAGAAATTTATTCTTTCAGCGTTCAAAGCCACGCTTGAGGCGCGTAGCGGCGCCGACCCGAGCGAACGCGCTGCTCCTGCCCCTGCGCCTGCGGGAAAAGGTCATGCCCAGGTGGACCACATGGCGCGCGGTGGTGAAGTGAAATACCCGCCAAAGAGCCATTTGCCAAGCGCAATATCCAAAGAGGTTCTAAGTTTTCTACATGCTCCATATTATGTATCTTCCTCGTGTGTGTTTTCCCTAAACGATGCGAATGCACTGCTTTTCACCACTTCCGACCTCCCGTTTCACCCTTTGCTCATGATTCAAAATGTGCGCTTGACAGATCATCTCCCCAGCGCCTGCACCTCAAGTGGCAGCCACTATCCTTGCCCATGGTGCACCAGTGCCTTACCCTGCGAAGCCAGCAGCAAGGCCGCTGGGATCGGCGCGCAAGCTCACCAGCATCGCAGCAGCAGCAGCAGCTGCCCCCACCGCAGCCGGCGAGCCTGTGACCCTTGGCGGCGACCCGAAAGCTTCGAAAATGGCCGAACGGCAAGCAGCACGCCGCAGCGAGCGCATTGCGGCGCGCCAGGCAGAGCGAAAGTTGCGGCTCCGCGCCTCAAACTTTGACCCATCATCTAAGGCTGAGAGTAAGGCTGAGAGCGCGGCAGCGGCGGACGCGATGGTGGCAGAAGCAGCTTCGTCCCTGGCCGTGCGAGCCACTAAAGTGCAACCAGGCCCTGCGAGCTCGAATGGCGAAGCCACGGTGGTAGTGACGCACCCAGTCAGGCACGGCTACGCGTTCGCGGCCGGTTCAGACGCCTCGTGCGTGTGCGCTGCCCACGGTTACCGAGCGCTGAGCTCCTCCAGCGCGCAGGCTTTGCCGACGGTAGCGTCCGCCGAAGCTTGCTTCCTATGGACCTGCGACTCGCTGCGGGACACGGGCTGCAAAGTGCAGGACTACGTGGCCACAATTACGTGTTCAGCGGAGCCTGCCGCTGCCTCTGCTGTTGCGTCGGCGGCAGCGGCTGCCTCTTCTCCGAAGGAAAACTCGAAGACAGCGGTGCGGCAACTCAGCGCAGGAGCCACTGGTGGTATTGCGGAGCCAAACCCGCTAGAGTTTCTCAAATTCGGCGACCCTTCTCCTGTACCCACCCATTTGCCCACCCACCCGCCCACACACCCGCCAACACACGTGCCGTTATCCGTTCCTACGCTCGTCCCTACCCACATTCCCACGGTAAAAACTACGATTCGAATGAAAAGCATTTGCTCAAATGCAGACTCTGCTTGACGATTACAGTGTATTTTGTTTGCGTATCAACAATTGGAATTTTCCTCTCGTCGTTATTTTTTCTCGCCTCCTTCTAATCTCTCTTTTTTACTTCCCTCTGTGCAGGCGGCTCCGACACACTTCCCAACTTTTGAGCCCACGACGGTAAAAATTGACCAACAAATCAAAACTCTTCTATATTTAAAGTAATATTTGCTCTATGATACCAATCCTTTTTGCGTGTTTCTTTTTTTAACTCACATCCTACTGCGCTGGGACTGTGCTCTAGGAGGATGGCGACGATGAAGAAGACGATGACGATGAAGAAAGCGATGACGACGATGATAAAGAAGACGATGACGATGAAGAAGGCGATGACGACGATGATGAAGAAGACGACGACGATGAAGAAGACGATGACGACGATGATAAAGAAGACGATGACGATGAAGAAGACGATGACGAAAAGGAAGACGATGATGAATTGGGCGAGGTCAGAATGTCTGCATGTTCTGTCTAGTTCTTCAATTTGGAGAGCATTGTACAATGCCTCATCCACTTGCCGTAATAGTCCCGTGTGTCATTTTGTACCGCATTTTGTTTTCGTCTTTCCTTTCTGATCTTTCGTGTGCGTATCTTGTCCTACTCTGCACCTTCCTACCCTTCATGAACCTTGTCAACTCTGCCTTTTCTGAACGACCTCGATCTAGGCCCTCCCCACTCGTGAACCGTCGGCCAGCCCATCCGCACGACCTTCCGCCGGCCCTACTGTGCATCCTTCCGCCAGCCCTACTGCATTGCCCTCAACCAGCCCTACGCCAGCGCCTTCGGTTACGCCCTCAGCAGCGCCCACTGGGAGCCCTTCTGGAGCTCCTACCGTAACACCTTCGGCTGGTCCCTTCCCTGCGCCTTCGCAGGCTCCTTCGCCACCTCCTTCGCAAACGCCCAGCCAGCACCCTACGGCTAACCCTTCGGAGATCCCTTCGGCGGCGCCTACCGTCAAGCCTTCTGCTCAACCTGCGCCAGAACCTTCGCACCTGCCCACCCCGTCTCCTTCGCAATTGCCCACGCAAGCGCCGAGTGCTCTCCCCACCCAAACCCCTTCGGGAGCCCCTACAGTGGATCCCTCGGCTGCACCGGTGCCTGCACCTTCCCGGCTGCCTACTGCATCACCCTCGCAACTGCCCTCGTCGGCCCCCTCACCCTCTCCCACTACCGGACCAACTCCTTACCCGTCGGAAGCACCGGTGAAAGCGCCGTCCAACCGGCCCGTGCATGACCCTACCGCGGCACCGGTGTTTTCACCTACTGCTGAGCCGATTGTGGCCCCAACGTTTGCGCCTACCGTAGTGCGCACGGGCCACCCGTCTCATGCCCCTACGGCTTACCCAACAGCAAGCCCGAGCATGCACCCATCGCGACTGCCTACAGCCACTCCCACCTCGGCTCCATCAGCGGCGCCTTCGTTGCCGCCCTCGCACGCTCCTACGGAAACGCCGTCGCCGCTGCCCACTGCGCTCCCCTCTGAAATGCCGTCGCCTACTCCGACTACTGGACCAACCCCTTTTCCTTCGTCGCTGCCGTCGTCTGCGCCCACCTCGGAGCCAACCCTTCATCCTACGTCCAAACCAGTCCTGGCGCCTACTCTGGCCCCTCTGATTGAGCCCACTTTTCCACCCACCCCTGTGCCTTCGATGCCCCCTACGGGTGCCCCCACTGACACCCCCAGCGAGCTCCCCACCCCTCTGCCGTCGGTGGCACCGACCACTGGACCTACCCCATACCCTTCGCAGACACCGTCGATTGTGCCCTCGCCGGTGCCTACCACCGGGCCTACGCCATTCCCCTCCGAAGCTCCGGTGCTGTCGCCTACTTCCCAGCCAACCGAAAACCCTTCTTCGGTGCCCGTGTTCCCGCCTACCCCAGAACCTACCCACAACCCCACGCGAGCCCCAACTTCTCGGCCTACCCTGCTGCCCTCGGCTAAACCCACGCTGCCGCCTTCCCTCAAGCCCACTACCTCGCCCATCCACGTTCCCACGCCCGAGCCGTCGTTTTTCCCCACCCGTTTGCCGACGGGAAAACCGACGCACCCTCCAACTTTGCACCCAACCACCGAACCCACGCACGTGCCCACCTACGCGCCTTCTATGGAGCCTACGTACCGCCCGACCAACTACCCGACGCACGTGCCCACGCCCAGCCCGATGCCGACCCTCGAGCCTACCGACGGCCCCACAATTTTACCGGGCCACCCTACCCATAAACCTACGGTGGAACCGACGGTGTCGCCAACGGTCTTGCCGAGTGCTGCGCCTACCCGAGCACCTAGCATGGGACCCTCAGAAGCGCCTTCGGAGATGCCCACGAAACAGCCCGTCTTCAAGCCTTCTCCTCACCCCTCGGTGCCCCCAACAGTGGAACCCGATGAACCGTCGCACCACCCTACGCGGGCCCCCACTGAACAGCCTTCCAATGCGCCTACGGCTCTGCCCTCAGCCGTGCCTTCGGAGCAACCCAGTGAGCCGCCTACGGCTTCACCGTCGCACCCGCCGAGCCATGCCCCATCAAAGCAAGCTACGCACCCACCCACTGAGCTTCCGACCAGTACCCCTTCTGCGGTGCCCACCGCGCTCCCCACGATGGCACCAAGCGCGCACGACCCTAGCCTTCTTCCCACGCCGGAGCCCACGCACTTGCCCACGCCCCGGCCGTCGCACACGGCGACCGTGAACCCAACTCAGGAGCCGACCCATGCGCCAAGTGCTCGGCCCGCGCCCGAACCTTCGGCCAAACCAGTGCTTGACCCTTCACCCGCCCCTACCAAGACCCCTAGCCACGCCCCCAGTGGCTTGCCCACTTTTGAGCCCACGCCGCTGCCCACCGAACCCCCGAGCGCAAGCCCTTCCGAGGCCCCTACCCACAAACCCACGCAGCTGCCCGGGGAGCCCACCTATTACCCCACGCCCAAACCCACCATCAAACCGTCGCCAGCACCGTCGCATGCGCCTAACGGCCCCCCAACCGCGCCGCCTTCTCACTTGCCCTTGCCGTCGCCTACTCGCAAGCCCTCAACTGAGCCTTCGAAACCTCCAAGCCGCAATCCAACGGCCACACCTTCTGAAGCTCCTACGGCAGTGCCTTCAGCCGTGCCTTCCAGTGAGCCATCGCCGATCCCTACGGAATCCCCGTCCCACATGCCGTCTCCCGACCCTACTTTTGCCCCGACCAAGCCAACCAACCCGACCTTCCACCCCACCCATTCACCCACCCACGACCCTACTTCCTTCCCCACCCTGCACCCCAGCCACAACCCCACTCATTCCCCTACCAAACCTCCGACCTCGCGGCCTTCGCTGCAGCCGTCACATGCCCCTACTGCCAACCCTACCCATGAACCGGGGGAGCCTTCCCGCGAGCCGAGCCCGTTGCCCACCCCGCAGCCGACGATGACTGGGATGCCGTCGCACCCGCCTACCCACTTACCCACGCCGCGGCCGACTGCAGTGCCTACCGAGCCCCCGACGCGTGCGCCTACTCTGAAGCCCTCGCGCGCCCCGACGCAAACCCCTAGCCGCAACCCCACGTCGTACCCCAGTGGCAGCCCTAGCCACACCCCAAGCCAGCAGCCTACCAAAACCCCATCGATTGCGCCTACGGCAACTCCTTCGCAAGCCCCTACTGCAGACCCCACTCGGCCACCTACGCATGCGCCTACCGCAACCCCTACGCATGTGCCGACTTCCATCAACCCGACCCACTCCCCAGCGTTTACTGGTTACCCAACTCCAATTCCAACCACTGGTCCAACTCCTTTCCCTTCAGTGACCCCTTCGCCACCCCCTACTCGTGTGCCCACGCTAACGCCTTCGCCGAGGCCCTCGGCGACTCCTAGCCATGCCCCCACGGACTCGCCTTCGAGGATCCCGACCCATTTGCCGACGACCCACCCGATTGTGGCCCCCACGCACCAGCCGACTTCCGCGCCTTCGGCCGACCCTTCCTATTCGCCGTCGACGAAACCTAGCCAACTGCCGACCGGAAGCCCCACGCCGGCGCCCTCCGCCGCGCCGTCGGCCGACCCGTCCGTCGAGCCGTCGGCCAAGCCGACGGTGTTGCCGTCGGAAGCGCCGTCGCCGCTGCCCACCACGGGCACTCCTTCCACCGTCCCCTCGCACGCGCCCACCCCACTGCCGTCGGCCTCCGACCAAGTCACCACGGTGGTCACCATGACCATCACCACAACCAGCGCGTCGGCCATCACAGAGACGGTGGTGACGACGCCGGCAGAGTCCAACGTCGTGTCGTCCTTCACCGGCGCCACCATCGACGCGTACAGCGTGGTGAGCACGGTGTCCGAGGACCGAGTTCAAGGCGCGGAGGCCACCAGCGAGGCCAGCAGCAGCAGCAGCAGCGCGCTCACCGTGCAATTCAACGTCAAGTACAACTTGGACAGCGGCAGCTATGCGACTGCGGGGGCCGTGCTCACAGCACTGGAAACGGCGTTCGAGAGCGCGGTGGCCAGCAACACGCTGAGCAACGCCATGGAAATTTTGTGCGCGTGCAACGCCACGGTGGACTCGGTGTCGGCGGAGCTCGCGCGCGGCTACCCCTCGATTGCGCCTTCGCATGCCCCTACCTACGAAGCGACTACGGAGAGCCCTTCTGCCGTGGCGACCATCTCTCCGGCACCCAGCATCAGCCAAGTGCCAAGCCACATCCCTACGCCATCGCCTACTGGGCTGTGCCGCAACCTTTGCAAGTACTCCTCGTCAGGCCTCTACGAGCAAGTGCACGCGATCATGCAGCAGCTGGAGTACGACACCAACCGCACCACCGCGGAGTTTGACATTGAAATCAAGATCTTGTGGCTGGAGCAAAACTTGCACCTGTCGAAGACCGCGGACGCGCAATTTGCGGCCTTGTCCGAGCGCCACGCGACTACGGAAGCCACCTACGAAGCGCTCCTGGCATCGATTGGCTTGTCGCCGGCCCGAGAAGACGAGATGAACCAAGTGGAGGCGATGGAAATGGCAGCGGAAGCGTCGAGGGCCAAAGCGAAAGCCCAAGAGCCCGAAGACCTGGCGGCCACTACTCTGCAACAGCCAGGATCCACTACTCAAGCCACCGCCCGGAATACCGCCACAACTGCTTTTGCTGCCAAGTCGCCATCTTTAGCTGGGGGCAGTGCCTCGGCTGCTCCGTCCGCGCGCATGGCGTACGCGTCGCTCGCAGTCTCGGGCACCTGCCTCTTCGTGCTTGGAATGCTCCTCGAGAAAAGCCGTATCTTCCTCGCGTCGCGCCCCATTTAATTGCTATTCAAAGATCGAGGTGGAAAAGGTGGAATCGGGAGTCCTTACCGAAAGCGCAATACGCAGGCCACATAGATCCCTCATGTTTTGTGGTGGCCCATTGCCCTTCCACCCCCTATCACATCAACCGAGATGTTTTACGTTGGCTTTTCTGACCACTGGCCACTTGGTAATTGATATAGCTGAACGTAAAATATAGACGCGCGCGCACGCGAGCACGCATAACTTGAAGACACGACGACCTTGGCTGGGAATTACGATATATCGTATCGTCAAAATTTGCCGCATTTATCGAAAAAACGTAAAACGTGGACGCGGCGTTTTTTTGGCCGTAATAATTTCGCCAGTGACCCGATACCCAAGACCCAAGCAAGGAAGGTGCATCACGGCATCGATTTGGGGCATTAGCGCTGTGCGAGCGAGGCGAAGATGACGGAAAGCGTTTCGTCCAATGTTTGGGCTTGAATTGCCGAGTGAAAATGGTGGGCGCCTGGAACGGGACGCGAGCGCTCGCGAACTGTGCGAGAATTGATGGTGAAGGCGTGGCGAACTGCTCTGGGAAACTCAGCCAGGAAACCAAGCTTCATCTCGCTCGATTGCGCAGCAAATTCTCCACAAAAATCAGCGAGGATTAGATAGGCTTATAGCGAACGAACGTACGGCAGATTCAAGGATCGAGACTGCGATGGGTGTCGAGAGATGAGCTGTGCGCTCATCGCCTTCTGGGGATGTGAGCTCCCATTCTGCAACCGGTAGCATCGAGAGTGCATTCACCTCTGCGAATAGTACAACCATTCCCTCCGTGGCCACTGCCGACTTAATATTTGGAGATGCTCTGCCCACTAGCTTGGTCGATTCGCCGCGCCTTGAGCGCGTAATCGAACTCTCCAACCTCGTGCCGTCGTCGTATAGGATGTCAGGCCGTAAAGCTATGAACGGTACTTACTTTCCTGAGCCCTACACTACTCGCGCGCGGAAACGAGATGCCAGAGTTTTGGAATTTGCCACGGTAACTTGTTTTGTGTGCTTAATTTCATCCATTTACCTGCTTTTGTAGTGCATGAATTGATCCTTCGTTCATGCCACCTGCTTCTGTTCTCACCACCTATGCACTTCTCTCTCTTTTGTTTCAACTTTTGCTAGATATTCGGGATTTGCCACCAGGGCTGCCTCGGATTAGAGTAAGTATATTCAAATTTATTCTCTGGCCATTCCCTTTTTCTATAAGCTCTCAGCGCACAGAGCCTTGAAGGCCTTGAAAAATTGTTCTCATTCGAATTTGTATGCCTTCTAGAGCTCGAGACCCCAGCGAGCTTCCTGAGGCAGTTCAGCTGCTATAATACTACTGTATTTGCCGCTTCACTGTTTAGCGATATTTTAGTTGCCGTTATTTCGATATATCGTCACTTTTGGCGAAATCGAAACGAAATCTCGTATCGTTTACGAAATACGGGCGTAATTCTCAGCCAAGACGACGACCCCCCACCCCCCACCACCATAAAGAGCACCGAATCCCCCATATTTGCCGTATATTTGAGGATGTTACCGTACATATACCACACGTGATTCCCATGTAAATACCGCGTAAAGTAAATTTTTAAGACCCCGCGCGTGATTCCCGCGGGGCGTTTATCGCACCCTTGCTTCGTATAGCGTATAGATGTACGAGGTGGGGAGGTGGCAGGTGAAATGATGGCTTAATATGCTTAAATGCTTGCATCGTAATAATGTGGGACCCAGTGGGGATAAAAGAAAGGGCGCGGCGCACCTTAAGCCAAGTACGTGGATTGGATTTCCCCGTCCTCCATTTCGGAGCACAGAGCATCAAGCAGCATTAAACGTCGAGATCACAATCACAAGCCACCATCAGCCATCAGGATTCTTTAGTTAAAAACCAAATGCAACCGATGCCGATGCCGGTATGCGGTATAGCAAAAAATAATATTCACACGAGGCACGCCTAATCCGCCCCTTGCTTTGTGCTTTGGATTTCGCGCCACTGCGCTCTCTTCATACGTGTGATCTTGACGAGGAGGAGGGCATTTGGACGGTGTTGCGCTTGCCGTACCCCACGGCCGTTTGCGTGAAGCCCATGCCTGACAACAGCTCCGCCAGTTCGTTGCCTTTGTTCGGGCTGGCTTTGTACTGCTTGGCCCCCGCCGCAATGAGCACCTCCACCGCGCCTACTTCGCCGGCGCGCGCCGCTACCAGCAGTGGCGACTCCCCCTTGTGGCTCGTTTGGTCCACGTCTGCTCCCGCCGCCACCAGCGCTGACAAGGCTCCTACGTGGCCCGCGCGGGCGGCACCGTACATGGGCGTGAAGCCGTCCTTTTGGGCCAAATTGAACGCGTCCTTGTCGTTGCTGTGCGTGTTGGCAAGTAAGGCTGTCAGTGCAGCGGTTTGGCCCGCAGCGGCAGCCGCGTAAAACGGCGATTCGCCCCCCTTTTGCACCAGCGTTGGGTCGGCGCCGTGCTTCAGGAGCACTTCGCACACTTTTGCTTCGCCGTTTTTCGCAGCGCGGTACAGCGCAGTTTCACGGGCCGGCACGGTTTGAAGGTTGAGGTTGGCGCCAGCATTGCAGAACAGAGTTACGGTGGAGGCGTGGCCGTTCCGGCTGGCGGCGTATACCGGACTTTCGCCTACCTGGCTCGCCAGATCCATATCCACTGCCAACAAACCACTTTCCGCCTTGGCGCCCGCCGTCTTGCCAGTAGCAGCAACACCAGCAGCAGCAGCAGCTGTCGTTGAAGGCAGCTTGTACGCGAGGAGCATTTTTACGACTTCTGGGTGGCCTGCAGAAGCGGCAGCGAACAGTGGGGAGTAACCCAGCCTAGTCTTGCGGTTGGCATCGGTGCCTGGTGCCGCCAGCAGCTGAGACACCGCGCCGGTGGCGCCCGCTGCGCACGCTACAAACAACGCTGTTTCGCCCAACTGCGTCTGCAAATTCACGCTCGAAGCCACCACGTTCTGCTTGGGTTTGGCCTTGAGCAATAGGGCGACCAAATCATCGTGCCCTGCCGAAGCGGCAGCATGCAGGGGAGTGGCGCCACTGGTTGTGGCTTGGTCCTTGCGCGCAAAACTGTCAACCAAGTGTTTCGCTGTGCTCAAGCTACCCGCAGCGCACGCTGCATACAGAGGGGTTTCACCGGACCGGGTGGCTTGGTTTATTTTTGCGTTGGCAGACACCAGCTTGACGGTCACCGCCAGTTCGTTGCTTCGTGCCGCCAAATACAGGGGTGTTTCGCCTTTCACGGTTGGCAAGTTGATGTCCACGCCTTTCACAGCAGTTAGTGCGCGCACAGTGGCCAAGTAGCCGCGTTGCGCGGCTGCGCTCAATGGAGTTTGGCCGTACTTGTTGCCCTTGTTAACGTTCACGCCACCGTCACCGCGGACCTTTTTCACCCCTGGCGCAGCGCTGACTAGAGCATTGATCACTGGTATGTGCGCTTCTCGCGCAGCGACGTAAAGCGGAGTAGCGCCCTCACTGTCTTTAGCGTTGCGGTCGGCGCCGGCCTTGACCAAGTATTCAGCGGCGCCTGCTTGGCCCCAATAGGCGGCTACATGTAGAGGTGTTGACCCGTAGTCGTTCGGCAAATCAATGTCGAACTTCTTCTCGGCCAGCAGACTCTTCAGCTGCCCAATTAAGCCTGTGCGTGCCGCCCGGTGTATGCCAGTTTCACCTTCTAGGCTATTTTCAGTGCCCAGGAGTATGCGCTCCTCCTCTGATACGTGAACGCCGCGCAACGCCCCGACATTGGTTTGATCTTCCAAGACCGCGTCACCTGGGGCCTCAGCCAAACTACTCCCTACAACCGCCACCAGCAAGAGCCACCGGACCACAGTAAATTGCATATTGTGTGAACGCTCTTACCGGACAACAAAGGGCCACGGTGCACTTCTACTTTGCCCCGCAGGTTTCCCAGTTTCCTGTCGCGTTTTGTTCAGCTGTCTCGCAGTCGATAAAAAATAAGAGACAAAGATCCGTTAAAATCATGCGTTGAGATTTTTGTTCTACTCGTAGCTAAGTAGGGAAGAAGTTGAAACACGAAATGTGCGCCTAATTAGCTTCTTAGTTTTAGTTTGCGCTGCTTTGCTTTTCTTCTCTACCTGTTAGCCTTCTAATTCCGGCTCTTCGGGGCCTGTCTCAAGAGACGGAGCAACGGCGCGCCCTCTTCAACGCAGAAGCAGACGCAGAAGGGACTTACTGGCCCCACATTTATTTCATGAACAGTTTCCACTTTAGAGAGAGGGGGGTGGCCACCTCGGTGCGACACTAGAGTGACACCAGAGGAGAAGCGGAGCTTCCTGGCGCGGCGTGCCCAAGAGACTGAACAACGGCGCGCTCTCTTCAATGCAGAAACAGACGCAGAAACGACTTAAGT
>Ga0307931_1000444_pt1 | contig 25909 bp, 37 predicted proteins | sample OrgLakmetageno47_FD_201816 | JGI IMG/M metagenome (GOLD analysis project Ga0307931, IMG submission 201816) | Saline water microbial communities from Organic Lake, Antarctica - #47 | ecosystem: Environmental > Aquatic > Non-marine Saline and Alkaline > Saline | place: Antarctica: Organic Lake...
ATTACAATTGCATTACGCAAAAGGACACTCAGCCCAGTCAGACTTGTTCTGAAGGTTACATTTTTCTGTTGCTATTTGCCACAGTGGTGTTTCTTTGTATTTTTGGGGAGTATTAACTAGACTAGATTAGAAGGGATTTAGGAGAAGTCGAGGTGGCCTCTCATTCCAAAGGGGCGCAGGAGATTAGTAGGGGTAGTCAAAGGAATTCGGGCTAATGGCCCCCCGCTCACCGCTTTTGCCCGCCATCTCAGATCTCAGCTCCACTCTCCACTTATGGTTAACTTATGGGCCACTTGGACTTGGCTTACTTGGTGTTATATTGGTAAATAAAGTGGGGACTTGAGAATACTTGATACTTGAATTACTTCATTGGATGGGCAGCGTGGTAGTTTAATTGGTATTTTCGCCATCGGATGGCATATGTAAGATACAAAAAAGATGGTTGAGTTAAAATTCGAGCAGGAGGGCACTGTCGAGCTGCCCGTACTTCGATTTTGCCTTCAAGCTGGACTTCAAACCAGAATTCACTGCATTGCTCGTTACCAAAGTCGTGGATGGAGGCTGCACACCTGCCCTGCCGTTGCTATTGTTGCTGTCAGCTGGAGTATTCAATTTAATTGGAGATTTATCAGAAGAAGAGGGAAGATCAGCGGATTGGCAGGCGCTCGTATTGTTTGCGCTGTCAGCACTGCTTGACGATGACGCCGCGTGAGCGTTGCTGCTTTTCGCCTCAGCCAATGCAGCCAGAAGCTCTTCTTCTCGTCTTGACGCTCGCTGTTGCTGTTCGAGCTGTTGTCTTCTTAGCCAATGGATCTGGTCTCGGAGCTCACACACCATCAACGCCACATCCTCCTCTTGACCACCGCCACTGCGCATACCACCAGAGGTGGACGGCTTCGTGATGGCTTGGTGAGGAACATGTGAAGAAGCAGCCGCACTGGGAGCGTCATTGGGGGCTGAAAGGAGTGCAGCAGCTCCTGTAATAGTGCGGTTCGGCACTGGGCCTCGGTCAATCACAGCACGAGCTGCACGCTCTGCGAGCAATAAGCCTTTCAGCCGGCGTGCTTCCTAGAGTAGTAGGGGTATGAGGCGAAGACACCAACTGAAACGAACACAACTCCCACGGAGGAATTCCATTTATCTTGCTCAACTTGCCCTCCCTTCCTTCCCCATTCTCACTCTTTTATAATATTTCATCAGCAATGCGCCAGACAAGTGAAATGAATATCGATGCATAAATGCTCGCACTCATGCCTAATCCGATCCTGACCTCCATAGCTTCGTCTCTGGCTACCGCTACTTCCATGAGAGTTGTGGCACTCGCACGGCGCCTCAATTCTATGATTTTGTCGTCGCGCGCTCCTACTGTATTGCGCAAGGTTGTTACCTATTGATGATGACGAAGACGAGAAAGAGGGAAGCAGCTTGAGGCAACAAAACAAACGATCTACGAGTTCCTCCCTTCCAGGAACAAAACAATGCATCAGCCGAAAGCAAACAGACAAAACACTTCTTCTGAACCTATTTCTATAAATCAAGCGCCTTAATTGGTAGCTCAAACATAGACAGATATCAGCCACTTTGATTGAGTTGTGGCTATGAAGATTCCAACTCAGAAAGCGCTCTCTCCCTTTTTAAACGGCTCTGTAGCCTACCTGTAGCCGCAATCGGTCTCGCTCGTCGTGCCGCATCAGTTCATCCACGCGGCCTCGAAGCTCTCGCGCTCGGCGCTCAAGGGCGACGTTCTCGCTTTTCAGCTTTTGGGCTAAGGCTTCAAAATGGTCCGCCCGTGCCTTCAGAGCTTCAGCATCCTGGGCCATGTCAATCCGCTGTATCACCAACAACAACACGTGCCAAAGAACGCACATGGTCACAAGGTTATCTTTCATCATGTTTTAATATAAATGATCAACAAAAATGCAATGTTCTGACTACTTTTGCCTGCGCTCCAAAATCATTGGGGCTACCCCCCCTCACCTGCTGCACAGAGCCAGAATTACGCGACTCTCCCTTTCTCGGCCGTTGTGCTTCGAAGCTTGTCATGTTGGTTGGCATCCAGGGCGGTTGCACCAAAGCCCCCTGATGAAATCGCGACGCACCAGCACTCCGAGGCCGTCGTTTTGCTGCCCGAACATCTCTCACTGCTTGCATACTACTGTAGCAAACTTAGTTGAGCCAGAAATAAAATATTTATGGTACAATTTGAGGCAGCCTCAAGTAAAAAATACTTGGCAGTAGTTGCTATACTTCTAATCAAATGTCTATATTCCAAGCTTCGACATCATCTTAAAGTTTTAATCTTAACTCAGACCGCCGTGTTATCATCGAACAGATACCGTAAGACCGTAAGTAGTTACAATACCCTTCATCTATCTTTTCAAGCAAACGTCCACGTCCACATCCATCGTGTGCAAGCACAACACTTCTTATCTTAACGCACACATAATTCGACGTATACTACATTAGAAGAGACTATTTCTCATTTCTCTCTTGTGTTTCATCATAAGATCAATAAGATCATGAGTCAGTCAGTCTCGAGTCTTGAGTCCGCGCTATTAGCTCTGGAGCGCTAGCTAGGCACTGGAGCTAGAGCTAGAGTGCCGTTGCCTATCCCATAATCTTCAATAAATCTCTAGCTTACGTGAGACCTCACATCTTAGCTTACCGTCGCAAATCGGTATGAGTTTCATCGGCGAGTACGTGGAAACGCCATACCTGCGGCATCTCAAGGAAGGCGACCCTTACCTCAAAGAGTTTCGCTCGGTACGGCACTTTCCAACGCTGCGTAGTAACTGCACGCGAACCCGGCTCAGCGTGCAACGCAACGATGACGTTTCGATGAGCTCCGTAGAATCGGGTGAGTATGGCGGCAGTGTAAAGCAGACTCGCCAACTGGCGCGGCAAGCTGATGCGAAGGCTCCTCGGCGAGCAGCACCGCCTTCTGAAGCTGCGATGCGGCGTTCCTTTCGGAAGTCCCTCATCAGCGACACGGTAATAGAGTAATTGAGAACTCTGGATTACTGGTAGCTCAGAGATTAGTCTTGAGGTGCAGTACTTGCATAGCCATGACGAGGGCACCTAAAAGCAACCACTTCAACTCCCTTCTATTTTCCTATGCGTGAACGCGCGATCTTTCCTTCTTTGAATATCATAGGGTTCTTTTTCGAATTTTCGGGGCACTTTAATTCGCGACAAGTTGGAAGCTAAAGCAGGCGAGAGGGCGAAGGTGAAGCTTAGCCAATCCGTGGAGTCAATGGAGAAACAATCTAAGCTGACGAGCTCTGATGTGACTGTACGCGCGATGGCCAAGGTGACGATCTCCTGACATGATGGAATGCGTGCTTTCATTGTTTTCACGAGAGAAGATGTTTGAATAAAGAGACATAGGTCAGATAGGGGACAGTGCTTCTGTTTGCACTGCGTGAACTTTATAGGCACTTGTTTCTTACTCCGTTTCTGAACCATTGTCCTTTCAAGCACCTCTATTACTTGAACCCTTTCTTGTATTTCATACGCCTGCTTAAATGCCTTTTCAGTTGGAATATTTCGCGAAAGATTTCGATCCAGACAAGTGCTTCGCTCGCACTTTCCTCAAGGTTGATTGTCATGTGCTTCTGATTACCCCTTGCCTACTTGTCGACACTTCTTATAGAATTAGAAATAAGCCACGTAGGGCCACTTTTCTTGCTGTCAACGAGAGCATTATAAGATATCACTTCTTCTCATCTATTACACTTCCTTCGTGGTTGCCAGGGATTCACGGGCAGGAAAATGACAGCACCACAGTTTCAGGAACAGCTCTTTCGGTCTCTGAACCTTCGTCTCTCCAGAGATGAAGTGCTCGCAGTCATGAACTACTTCGACAACAACAGTGACGGGTATAAGAAGCGTACTACTTTGGTTGAGAGAAAGAAAGATAGGAAAATTTCATTATGTGGGTGAATCAGAGCGACCATAACATCTCAAAACTCGTTAATCGTTAAGAAAATAACAGTAGGTCTCTCTCATTGAATGCGCAGTGCTAGTACTCTGAACACGGCTACTTGCATCTTCTTCCCCTCTTTTTCTTCTTTCCTCAGTTCTCTTTTCTGTGTTTGCTTCACAATCTCACCAGGTACATCGAATGCCACGAGTTTGTGTTGCACTTCTTCAGCGCTGCATTTCGTCTAAGATCGGAAGAACGGTCGGCGGAGCTCAACAAGATTGCCATGAAAGAGAAAGAAGCGCGTGACGCGAAGAAAGCAGCAGAAGCCGCAGAAGAGGCAGCGAATTTCCACATTTTAACGTGAGGAGAGACAAGACGAACAGGGCGAATGATAAAGTGGAAGAGGAGAAAGAGTAGTCTGATCACTTGCACTTTTGCCTGATTCCCTGGTTTATTTCCGTCGATGTGCTCTACGTATTTGGAAGGAATCAAAAACAAGATGACGCAATTCAAAGAGTTGTACTGGATACGCCCATTGTATAAATGCGCATTGCTCTTGTTCACCCTGTGGTGCTTTCTGCGCTATTGTTCACCCATCTATCTTTGTCTTGTCTCACAGCTTCGACTACACGGCCGACGACTTGCGGCGCGCGCTCGAGCACATGGCACATGTAGCGCAGTGGTGGGACTTCCAATCGTACCGGGACAAAATCTTCCTCGAGCCTTTCATGACCCAAATGACTCCTCTGCAGTTTCAACTGCAAATCAAGCAAAGCTTTGGAGTGGTCACTACGGTGAGGATTTACGTGAGATGTTTTGGTGGTTATCTTTTGTTCATCTATCCAATCACACACCATGCTAAATATGCAGTTGAGTGGTGTGCATTACTCTTGTTACAACTTTGCCCAACATTTCCCTTTCACCTTTCACTGTCTCAGCGTCTGCACGAAGTGTTACATTGAATGTACTTGCCCTTTCGCATACCCTGTTCATAATTCACCCTTCCTTTCCGGCAAAAACTTATCGACACCCAAACAAACAGGATGGAGAAATGGCGGCCTTGTGCCGTTTTTTTGACACCGATGGAGATGGCTTTGTAGATGGACCAGAACTTCTGCGAGGCTTCTTCAAAATGCAACATGTACGCTGGGCGCCTCACTGCTTTCGCTGCATTTGAACTATCTTTGTTTGGTGCTACTGAAGTATTGTGGTTTGCTTTTCGTGAACAAAATTGAAGAAATCCTGCTGTGTGTTTTCTCTTATGCTTTACTCCATGCTTACATACTCAAGCGCATTCTTATGTACTTGGTATGTGTGGACAGGACTTCCACGAGTGTGTTGCAGATCGTGTTAATTCGGACAACAAGACCCGTGCAGATTACCTTGAGTCCTTGTACGAGAAACGCGTGCCCACGTATCAGCGGTCGCCGACTAACCCTCTCCGCAAGTCCCAAATGCCAAAACCTGTGACTCCCAAAACCTCAAGCATGCTTCGGCAATTCAGCACGCGGGCAGCTTCGATTGACGAGTCTAGATACTCACCAAGACAGAAGCAGGAGAACGGCGCGAGTGTGTTGTTGCAACCGTTGCACGAGACTGAGGAGAACGAAGAAATTGATGGTGTGGTGATGCAGCCGCCTTTTAAGAGCAGTGGTGTGAGCTTGGAAGCTCCTCCCCTTGAGCGAAAGAGTAGCAGCAGAGAGAGCATTCAGAAGAGGGAAAAATCAATCCTTGACACGTCAACGATGATGAGTAGTAGCAATGCGTCTCTTTCTCGAAGGCCTAGTGGTAACCTTCCTTCCCTTGAGGGACTGGAAAGTGGGTTTGTGTCCCCCCTCAGGGGAATCTCTCCTCCTTCGGCTAAACCCGCGAAAACTAGGCGGGCCTCGGTAGCAGAAATGATGGGCAAGACATCGAGACCTCAGACTCCAGTAGTGAACCATTTCCCCCTGCCCGATCATCAAGAGCTCGATTCAGATGGTGGTCTGACCAGCCACCGCAGCTCGAAGCATGGCACACCGTCTGAAGTCAAGCTGAAGCCATTGGGCGGAGAGCGGCAGAAGCTACAGGATGTGGTGCTGGCAGCGGTGGCGCCCACGAGAAAAGATGCCATAAAAAATGTGACGCTTTATTCTAGATTAAATGACCGAAACAAAAAAAAGTTTCTGTTTGATATGATTTGCTCACGTGCAGGAGTGCGCTATTTTGTCTCATTGACGCTTTGAGCTTGAACTGTCTCTCAATAATTATTTGTAGGTGAATCGAAGCGCCCTGAAGCACGGCCAAAAAATAGATTTCAATCTCTTTGGAATTGATCGCCCTCAGCCGCCGGGTAAAATCGAGGTATGGTGAACGGATTTCGCCTACTTACTCGAGCATCCTTGCTACTTCTACTCTCTATCACACCGTTTTTGTAAAACCTCTCTGCCAAAAAAACAGGTGCGGGATGTCCTGAAAGTGCGACAAAGGCGAGCGACCACCTCTCAAAAGAAGATGGACTCAAGCAATGCAGTCGATGCGGAAGGTTTTTCGATGGATGAGAATAAAGTCGATGCATGGGGTAGGCCTTTACTCAGTGATTCAAAACTTCGGAAGCTTCAAACCAAAATGCAGGCAGCTTTATTAGGCACCGATCCGCAGAAGTTTCTCGAACGGTACATCTACAGTAAATCAATAATGCAAGCTTATCAGAAGGCAAAGGACTCAACCCTTGTAGCAAATTTAGAAACACATGCTTTCATCAAATGACTTTGATTAATTGAAGACTCTGAATGTATATCTTTCATCATAGAGCTGCCCCCGATTTGTATGCCTTTTGCAACGCTTTGCGCTCGCTTCTAATGTTTATGATTAGGTACGATTCCGACGGTGGTGGCTCCCTAGATTCGTCAGAGTTGAAGAAAGTGGTGCGAGGTTTGATGAAAGTGGGGCGCAAGGATCTATCGGACCAAGAGTTAAGCGCTTTTGTGAACAATCTGGACGAAGACGGCAGCGGGTCGCTGGAATTCAACGAAATTTTGGCCTTTGTGCAACCCTCAAAGGTTTGCTCACAGCCTTACAAATATGAGATAATGGAGAGTGAACTAAATATATGATATTCATTCAATTACTTTCCTAAATAAGAATTAATTCTTTCATTTGATTTGAATGTATACCTAAGTCCAGAAAGATAGCTTGTGACGCACTATTGGCATGCTTAGATTATAATCCTTGTTATCATAATATTTTCTCACACTTACACCAATGATAACCATAAATACCTAGGCAATGCGATCTCGAGCGGAAGAAGCTGCAAGTCGCATTCAAGGGATGCAGCGGCGGCGGCTGGCAAGAAAAAATGTAGAAGCACGAAAAGACATGCTCAATCAATTGGGCTGGAAGCCGGGAATGCCTCTGCCGGGTTTCGAAAAGAAGAAAAAGCCAGAGAAGATGGTCAAGAAAATGGCCCCAAAAGACACCTTATTTTTGCTCTGGAAAAAGGGGAAGCTGGAGGACGAAGAACCCACAGGAGGCGAAGAAAATTAAGGAAGCACACGCGATGTATTCTTCCACCATATACGGTTGTGGCATAAGCATGGTGGTGATATCATACCACTGCCACAGCAAGCTCCGGAATATAGAATCCTGCTGTGGTGCGCAAAAAAACCCTGCGCCTCCGGTGTGGTCCTCTGATTGGGGCCTCTCGTTGTTGGGAAGGATGATTAGGATCCTGTACAAACCATGCAACAAGGTCCATTACAAGGACGGACGCTTCCTCATGAGAATAACAAGAAGTAAGCTCAACCGTGCCGCGTACGGGGGACAAAGGGCACAGGAAGATCAGCGCTATTAAGGTAGTCATCATTCGCTCTGTGTAGGCACGTGCGCGTTCGGACGTTCTGTCTGTTCATTCCGTTCGCTCCACCAAATGGTGACACAACTTCATCTACCTCTTATTTAGTGAACTAAATCACATCGACCATGATGGCGGTCTTGTGTTGGTGGATGGGGTTCCCCAGTCCACCTTATGTAAGTAAACTACAACACCAAAGAAAGACAGATGCGAGGCAGTCCTCTAAACCAATGCTTTGCGTGCGTAGCTTCAACCAGGAACTGGCGTGCAGCAACTCGCATACCTACCTGGGCCTGAGCTAGAGGTGTAGGTTTAGAGGTTTGTTTAATGTTTCCCATGCTACAAAATGCATTTGTGGCTATGTACTACTTATGAGATCTAAACAGCACATTATACCATGTGCGTCGCACAAAGGATTGAGGGTGCTCACAGGAATACACTACGTGTTTTTGCGTTTATTGTCTGCTTCGGAGGCGTCGGTCAAATGCATTCAAGTCAGCTGGAAGCCATTGCATGTGATCGACCCGATCTACCCAAGCTGCGCTCTTCCTCAAAGCAGGTGCACGACTAGGGGCATACAGCAACTTCGGCACCATTTTCGGATCAAGGCTGGGTTCAAACAAGGAAGCAGCGTCTGATGTATTCAAGTCTACAAACAAAGGGTGCTGGTCCAGCCATGCAGCACGCGTTGGAGTGCGCAAAGCTCCTTTTGCTGCCTCTGCAAGCTCGTTCATTGGCTTCCGAGCAACGTATCTTTTCCCCACAAACATGGGAGAGAAATAAACACACATAATTCAAAGAATGTGGATTGTCAAATCAATGAAATAAAAGTAAAATGGAGGTCATCTATAGAAGCGCCACAAACACTTTCTGGCCACACATGTAAAACCACACTTACCCTAGGCCCATCGCCTGCGTGTCATCGGCAGTGATTGGCCCTTCTATGCGCACCAGCTCAAGCATTAAATCCGTTGGCCCAGCAGACGACAATGCCCGCGTTACCCGGAAACTGGCAAAACAATATATGTTAATTGTGAAGTCAGCGGTATAATTAAGTCGTTTCATCTGTTCCAAAAAGAATAATGCTATTTACTGTGATCCATAAATTACGAAGCATACAACAGGATCAGTGCACCAATTTTACGATGTATCTCAAGTGATCGCACACCGTGCCCCCGAAGATGGAGTCCAAGGTAGACAGTGCAGGTGAGCCTGAAGCTGTGCCACCCGCTCATCCGTATCGCCCACCAATACTTCATCACCCACTTGTGCTACTGACTCGTACGCGGCCACAGCAACACTGAGGAGGTGCATGCCTTGACCTGGGTACAACTTCAGCCGACGTAGCGCACCCGCCACTGCTGGAGGTAGAGCAGTGCGACCAGACCTAACCACTGGTCTTCTCAATGCCGGCATGTGCGCCTTCAGGAGCGCATCGAGCATGAGTCGTTGATCTTGGCTACAGAGTGATGACGTATGGTCTACAAACCTAGCCATAACGTTTTTGTCCTCAAGTGGAAGTGTCAAGACGGGCTCAAGATGACGCTGCGATAGCGTCGGTTCTCGTTGCACATTTCTTCTGGAATCGACCTCTTGAGCACGAGATTTGTCCAAAAGTTGGGCTTTGAGTGAATTATCATAGGATTGGGAAGCTGCCACTTTAGCCTGACAATCAACGCGCTTTTGGCGATTGCCAATTCGATCGCACATGTAGAAAGCGTCGCTGGCAGCACCACGCCGGTTGATGACAATAGTGCGCAATTCGTTGAATAAGTAACGTGCGACCCTGCTCAGGCAATCAAAAGATAATTATTCACCGCAACCAAACAATCTTAATGCCACTTGACGTGTAAGAACTCCAATTTTAGCGTCCATCCACATTGCACAACTGCTGTAAGCTTACCTTCTGTGTTGCTCTGTTGGGGTCTCTTGGTTGTTGCTGTCCATACTCCCAACCGCTAGCAGATTAACGGTTTCAAGATTGTCGAAGGAGCCAACAGGCTGTCAAGAATATGAAAGTTTTCCACACAAGATGGTAAAGAAGCAGAAAACTGTATCATTTCAAATATAGACACGAAGGACTTCTTTCTATTCAATTTTAAATTCACCTCTCTAGTGCCCATTGCATGAGCGTACAATTCTTCCCCGAAAGGAGGGTAAGTCCAGACGGGTAAAGTTGTATTCGAATCCCAAAGTACCCACGCGGTGTAGCGCCACTTGTAACTGCGAAGCGAGTAGCCCATCAAGACCAGGTCGTGGTGCAAACTCCACTCCCAGCCTTTCCAAGCGCACTCCCAGTTCCCCACTTGAGCGCCTCGATCGGGCCTTGTTCGATAGTCCACGGACACACGCCCTTGCATGATGAGGGGCCCTTTGCCTTGAATATCTCGGAGAAACTCCGAGGCAGTGATTGGGCACCGACTGAATTGTGTGAGTGCGTATTTACGCAAAGGCGCTGATTTAGTAGGATTTCGAATGATGCTGGCGAGGGAGTGGCCTGCGAGTGGTGGTACAAGACCCACAGGGGCAGCTAGTCCAGCTAGATCAGTGAGCGTTGGAAACAAATCCACGAGTTCTGCAAGAAGAGGTGTTCGAGCACCGTGCGCATTTGGATATCGTGGGTCCGCAAATATGAGTGGAACGCGTGCATTACTCTAACGAAAACGGGGACAGACAACAGAAATTAATAAACATGAATCTTAATTAAAAATGTGTTCAACTGCTTGGACTTCAAAAGATAACGTGTATTCACCTCGAAGAGATTACGCTTCCCCCATTGTCCACGCTCGCCAAGGTCGTACCCGTGATCGCTACAAAAGACAACCAATGTGGACTCCTCGAGGCCTGTATCTCGTAGTTGATCAAGAACCTTTCCCAACTGCTTATCCATGTAAGAGACTCCCGTCGCATAGCCCCTGTAAATTTCAGAGCGCATCAGGTCTGGAAATGGTACATCGCGTCGATTCCTTTGGAGGGGAGATTCACCAGGAATAGCATCTAACATTGGCCCATAAGTGACCCCAGACACTTCGACACTCCCTCGATCGGTGCTTGTATTGATGTACTGGTAGCCTATCAATACTTCTGCTCTCGAGGAAGGGAAGCGCTCCATGTTCTTGAAGTCCTCAGAATACATGTCTCCACCGGCGTAGGGTGGCATTCCAAAGGGACGGACAGCAATTGGACCACGCAAGCGCCGATCTTTTGACTCGTCAAAATCCTTCCACGATACCTCAGGAATCAAATACGGCTCATGAGGCAAATGAAAACCCACAGCTAGGAAAAACGGCGGTCTCGAGTCAAGAACGGATTGAAAAGGCCCCTTTGCTCCAGGTATATCAAGTGGTTTACCGTTCTCCGCTCTTCCATCAGCCAACAAGTCAATCAATTTGCAAGCCCGTTTAGCAAACAACGCATCAACAAAATCAACGTCATAAGTCTGAAACAAACCATCGAAAGGTGAGATAGTACGGTTCATGGATTTCAGTATGAGTCGATCACGCCGCATTAGTTTTTGAAAGAGTCGGCTATCAGGCCAAAAAGCAGCAGCCTTCACATCATACCCAGGACCAGGTTCCCAATGCCAATTTTTACCAGTGCCAACAACAGTGTATCCGAGATGTTTAAAGTATTCAGGCATCGTCACAATTGGCCCCTGAATGGCACGCTCAAAGTTCCATAGTTGAAGCACATCAGGGGCACGGCCAGAAAGAAGACTAGCACGCGACGGATTACAAACCGTAATTTGGGCGAAAGCGCGATCAAAAGTGACGCCTCGATGTGCCAGGCGATCTATGTTAGGAGTGGACACGCTTTTCCCATAAACAGAGGACTCTGGGCGATAATCGTCTGCTATCACCATCAGTACATTCATACGACCATCGCTACGTATGCCTAGGCTGCCAGGCTTCGTCTTGAACTTAGGAGGTAAACTGCTGCTATTAGACATTAAATCCGTTTTTGCAGCATGTAATGCGGCGTTCAGGTGTTCCTCTTGAAGCTCGATGAATTCCACGACGCTTGGACTCGGTTCAACTGGAATAGAAACATTCTTGCTACCGATAGTCTTGAAAATGCGGCCAGCTATTGACTGAGACAAAGAGTCAGCTATAGGTGATGCCCCAGGATTATGCCAGACCCATCCTGAGGTAAGGGCCACAGTAGACGCCATGACTCCAACTACGACGAACACGAGCAAGCATAAAGCTAGCCTTTGAGGAGAGCACGACTTTGCTCTTCGACGAGGCTCTACACAATCAACATCAGTCGTCATGAACAACTTAGTAAGTGCAGACACTATAATCACCACGGTGTCAATCATCTGAGTAATTAAATTTGGAATTAGAAAGCAAGGACGGTGCCTTACCTAGGTTTCGCATCGGCGCGATGGATCCAAACAAGTGATGCGCAGCCACGGCAGCGGATCCTAAATGCTTTCAACAGATAACGAACTCCTCATCGGATCTAAAATTGCCCTGAAATGCTCTATAGGAATCGAGACAGTTTGTACAATACAATTTGTACAATACAATTTGTATAATACTAGAGTTTTCATGGGGTCGAGCTATTATTTGATCCTATGGCTTGCTATCAACATTGTGAGAAGGAGAGAACGAGTTGAAAGCCCATTCAATCAACTCAACAAAATAATGCCATTCCAAGCACTCATCTTGACTTTGAGCAAAATAGTCTATTACAATAATTGTCATTTCTCATCTTGACATGCTGATGCAGCTTTCTTTCATGCGTCGAGAAGAAAGGCTGTCTAGCTTTCTAAATCAGACATCGATCGGCTCACGAGCTCACGATTCTCATGATGGCTGATATGCGTTGTTGTCCGTTGAAGTGGACATTTGGTTTTCTCCACGTGCCATATCAGGGCAAAGAGCTGAGGCCGGTCGGCAGCGATTTCTAGGTGCTTCGCCTAACGCCGTTTTGCGCCCTTCGCCCTCAGGCAAGTCGAGGTCAAGGACCACGGCAGAACCAAAAAAAAAAAACCAAATAAAGACAAATGAGTGAAATAATGAGAGCGGGTCAGCACGCTCATAAGTAGCATTTGTTGCGTGTACCTGTTTTTGCTGATGATCAGGGGACACCGTACGGTGTCCCCTGATATGTTGCGTCAAAATCACTAATACAGGGTAGAGGCTTGTTTCAAAGCCATGCATGATGTGAATGAGGAAGGACAGGAAAGTCATCAGAATGATGCTTCATCAAACCATGATGGCTAGGAGGACTCTTTGAAGACTAAGTGAGTCCCAAATGCCGCCATCTCGCAGAGTTGAGGTTGCTCATGATAGGCCCACCCTAGTCGCAGACGAGTCGAGTGCCCGAGGGCGCGTGCGTCGACTAGTTGAGGTCCGGACATTTGCTTCCCCGTCGGTTGTTTACGTGCCCCTCACGGAGCTGCAAGCGGCACTACGAAGCCTCGCTGCCTCTGCTTCTTCTCCATCGATTGGCCCTCGAATCGTTGCAGACGGGCAGCTATTTTTTGCTCTCGTGCCGGAAGACACTTCATCATTTTTGTCCCTTTCTTCAGCACCACATTCCCTACCCATCGGCTCCACTTCATTGTCGGAGGTGTCATTTGACCAGGAGGTCTCATACGAGCATGAACTTGGCCAAGACGGCAACGGCGAATCAGATTCGCTAGTTAGCTCGCTTAGCGAGGAGTGCTGGCAGCTGGCAACGCATGGTGGACGGCCTCTGAGCGGATGGAGCGCGGCAGATGTTGCTCACTGGCTCGAGAGTTTCGAACCCTTAGCGAGGTAATGAAGTCTGACCAAATAAGTTGCTTGTGAGTTGGCAAGCCAAAACATGATAGTGTTGTACATTCATTAGACATGCAAGTTTTCACGGATTTGCACGGGAATTCGAAATCAGGTACGCTCCAAGAGCCGCAAGTGGTGGCGTGACTGGCTCTTCCATTCTAGAGCTCTGTGTGCGTAGTGCAATGCCAGAAGTGAAGAGCAGCACCACGGCAAGTCCCAAAAACTCGACTAGCGCTGGGCCTTCAACTACTACGATGGCCACTGCTGGCACTGCAATTTTAGCACCTTTGCTTGGTGTCGCTTTGGGCGCCCATCGCCGGCTCTTGGCGAACGAGCTTGCTGTAGTCCTGCGCGCAAACACCCAGCTACCTACCAGTATACCATTGGACTCACCCGACTGCAAGACCTCCAAGGACGTTGCAACACCAAATGTTATCAAAAGTGTAAAGGTGTTTGCAGATGCTGCCACGCCAGCACAAAGGTCAGTGGACACGAGCATAACAGGAACTACCGCCGCAAGCGCCGCTGCGGTTACTACAGAGATTGGACCAACTCTTACGACAGAGACTGCTACCAAAACTATTGAGGATCGATTATATCCTCAGAAACTGCCACTAATCAATGATGAAGACATGTGTCTACCGCCAAGACCTATGAGTTCATCGCCTAGCGCGAGTGAAAACTCGGAGCCATTGCGCATGCACGGCAGCATTCCAAACGAACAGACTACTGCAGGAGTTGGCCAACTTGGAAGATCGAGGCGTGAATCAGGCCGCCGTCACCGCCGCATTATTATGGCTTCCTCGCCAGCAGCAGCAGCGGCAGCGGCAGCAGCAGCAGCAGTGCCAGGTGCAGCATCATCGAGAGCAAGAACACCTTCTATAGCAGTTTCTGGGTGTGATGCCTCTAATGATGGCGTTGCGCCTCCTCAAGGTATCGACAGAGACAAGAGCAAACCCCTGACACCAGCGGCGGCTTACGCTGCACAAAAGGAGGCAAAGGTTGTGTGGCCCACCTGTACTGATAAAGCGCCCCCGGCTTCCTCAGAAATATCACCTGGTCCTCGGAATGCAAGTGGTGGTTCGAAAGGGAAGCATGATCGACGTGCAACGCCGGACTGGTTTGCTTCCAGCCGAGGCCTCGAAGGTAAACTTCCGACGAGCCGAATGGCGCGCCTCTTAGAGCCCGTGGTGACAAAGCAGGGAACTTTTGGGAAAGCGAAGAAGATTCAAAAGACGAAGCTTCAAGGGATACAACTAGCGAAGATACCGACTCATTTGCGGTCAAAAGTGGTAGTTCCTGATGGAGCTGAAAATAAGCCAATCATCAATGAGACTTCAATTGGGCGAGAGTCAATGGATATGAAGAGTCCTTCAACGAAGTACTGCAAATTCGAAGGGAAACAGAAAAGCGGGTTCTTCGGTATTATTAATCCTCTTAATAGTGACATTCATGGCCATTCAACCAGAAATGAGCATTCAAGCACCCATGAAAAGCATGCGACACGATTGTTCCAGTCAGCAGCAACAACATCACTGCATAATATTGGCCTCCCTATGAAGCAACCACAGCATGAGACGCTTCTCCCAACTTCAACCACATTCTTGAGACGGCCTTTGTTGCCTAGTCTACACCTTCCTTCGTACTCTGAGGATTCGAAACCCACCTATGCGTCTCATCCTGAGACGCAGCCGCCGAAATCGTCGTCATTATTAGACGTTGATGATTCGACATCTGCTATGAAAGAGGTGCACTCTGAGAGTGTTCAATCGTCTGCAGCAGACACACGTTCACGGTCAAGAGCAGCACCTAATTTAGTATTGGACGTTGAAGCGGTCAATTTGGAGGCAGACAGTGCAGTTGATCAATCGTATGAGTTCACAGATGCAGGCACTTTAGTCACGAGTGGATTTCGTATCAATGTTGACGGCGTCTCGCGCGCTCCACCAAGGGACGTACAACCTCAGAGAAAGCATGGCTCTGTGCCTGTAAATAGCAGTAGCAGCAATAGTAGTATCAGTAGTAGTAGCAACATCCATAGCAATAGTAATCATCAGTTCAGTGGTGAATGCATAAAACACAATGAAAACGTTGTGAATGGAGAAGCGAAGATCGAACACATGAACCGGGCTTCCAGCACTGGTAATGGTGCAACTAAAGACCAAAGCAGAGTGCATGGAGGTATGTCAGGAGCACCAGCAGCGGGCGCTGTGAATCGCATGGAATGGGGACGCATGGCTCGCGGCCTCGTTTACTTCGAAGAACTAGGACGAGGCGCTGCTGGTGCCGTTCGAAAAGCTCTTTATGTACCAGAACTCATGTTAGTAGCGGTGAAAGCAGTGCCTGTGCATGAAGACAGTCGGCGGCGACAGCTGCTACGGTAAACAGAAGAGACGTATAGGGTTGCTTCTGAGGCAATGAAGAGATAGCGTTTCGTATCTTGAGGTCGCCAATCGCAACCTTTATTTGTTGTTTTTCGGTTACTTGTCTGCTGTCTGCCTTCTACCATTCAATGCTCGTGTGACCTATTCTATTACAGAGAACTTAAAGCTTTGCATACCGTGGGTAATGCTTTACTGCCCTGCGAAGCTTACGAGAACATGTCTCATAGCAGTACGCCGCAAAGAAGAGACTCTCATCGAGGTCATTCCCTCAAGGCTTCGGAGATTGATGCAGATGAGGACAAGGTGGTCAACCAAGGCAGCGATGACTATATAGACGATGATGAAGAAGGGTTTGAGACAGGCGAGCTCCAAACTCCACCGAGATGGCGTCGCCGCCCGTCGCCTACCAAACCACGTCGACAACCGGCGCCGCCACAGCAGTGTTCACCGCCTTTGAGCCCTTCTCGCGCTGCTGTTAGTTCTCCCCTTTCTTCTGGCAGCCAAGAGGAAGGTCCTACGCCAGCTCACTTGAAGCGCGCAACATTAGCCATGTCGAGTGCTCGCGAAGCTATGCAAGCAGTCAAAGTAAGCGCTGGTCGAGTGGCAAGCCGTTGTGAAACCAATTATGCACACAGTCGTGGTAGTAGCGATGATTCGGAGGTCAAAGAATTCACACCGGAAGCTGGAAATGTCACAAAGTCATTGCCGAGTTCGCACATCGTTTCAGTATTTGACGCATTCACTGATCCAGAGCACGGCACCGTTTGCCTCGTGCTCGAATTCATGAACGCTGGCTCGCTTCAGGTGTGTATTGAGAGGCAATTCATTTATAAGGGACACGAGTCTGTCTTTCGCTGATTTCTTTGATGTTTGCTTCTCTATTTCTGGCTATCTCCTCACATGACAATGGTGTGTTCAGGGCTTTGTGAGCAGCGGTGAGCGTGCTCCAGAGGAAATGGTGGCAGCGGTGGCTGATTCAGTTGTGTCAGGGCTGGCGGCAATTCATGCACGAAAACAACTGCATCGCGACGTGAAGCCTGGAAACGTGGGTTCATTCTCTTTCACTGTTGGATGCGTGCCTCTATTCGAACTCTCTTCTACTTCTCTTGACGGAGTAGTTCTCCATCATTTCCCCTTTTCTTGCATTTCTCCACTTCAACAATATAAACATCCACTATCCTAACTCCTCATGCGATATGAATCCATGTGCGCTATTCCATAGATCCTGCTCGACTGCTCCCAGCACGTGAAACTGTCTGACTTTGGGTTAGCGACTCAGCTCAACGCGATGAGCTTAGCCAACACCTTCACTGGTACCTTGACCTACATGTCGCCAGAGCGTTTAGCTGGCGACGAATACAGCTACTCCGCGGACGTGTGGGCGCTCGGGCTCTGCTTGATTGCTTTGGCCCAAGGAAGCCTCCCGCTCCCTGCACATTTGGGGTTCTGGGCAGTGGTACGTGCCGTACAAGACGATCCACCACCAGCACTGAACCCAAGCGACGGGTGGTCGCCACTCGTTGTGGATTTCATCAGCAAATGCCTCGTGAAAGACCCGAAAGAGAGGTGGCTGCCTCGGCAATTGCATCTGCACCCATTTCTAGTGCAGCACCGAGCTCGCAATCAGTCATTACCGCCTAGCCCGCCCTCCGAACCTACTCCTGGTTTAATAGCCCATTTGAAGGAGCTCGCAGCTGCTGCCGCGCAGTGGCACCTCACTCATAGAGGGAATAAAGACAGCAGCAACGGCGATAGTGGTGCACATGTGAACAAGTCGGGTTGTGTGGATGCAGGTGAAAATTTGCTGCCAGAGCTCAATGATACTAGGCTATCGGCGCTGGCGAAACAATTGAATTTGCGGGTGCCGTGCGTGAGAAATGCATTCACTGAGGCTTGGGCTGCTGCTGCTGCTGCACAAGGTGATCGTGCGCCAACGGCGGTGGAATAATCTGAAGGCCATGAGGTCAATTAATATGTTCCTAGGAGCTAGGAGGGTGGCACTTTTAGCTGCTTCCCGGATTGCGATCAAAGCCGAAGTCCGTCGGCCTCCCTGCCTTCTTGTTTTAGATGTGGATTCTAGTGCTTTGTCGTTTGTCCAATATATGTTTACCAGATACCCGTTTGTGTTTGCGTCAAGAGTTACGTGTGGCTCAAGGTCTGCCCATCGGCAGCCAGGTGTTTGTGAGCTCCTTAGTACTGGGATGCTGGGATGCTAATAATTAAGAGACTGTTGCATATGGTGGCGAGAACCTTATAATTTACTTGGCGATTTCGTATATAACTATATAACTCCAGCGAATTATTACGAAATGCGGCGCTGGTCAAAAATGAAATTGTCGCCCTCCCAAATAGACCCAATTCCCGATCCCGCTGGCTCGCTCGGCTCTTCTTCTCCTTCTGCAACAGAAGCTAGCGTGCCACCATCACTAGCAACCGCTTCTTGGTTCACCCACCGCTCGTAGCCAATGATGCCGTGCTTCAAGCGCCGCACATTCGTGAGCCCGTGCTTTTGGACCAGGTAAGCTCCCACCTAATATGGTACCATAAAATGAATCATAAGCAACTGGAAGTTGATAGCATAAATACCGCCATTGAATGAATATCATACAAATACACCAGACGAGTGATAAGAAAGGATTTGAAGACGAAGAGAGATGATTGAATCCTGGGAAGGTTGTACTCAAAGAAGAAGGAACCTTCACGCAGCGGATGCCACCAGTGCAGTAGGTGTAAACGGGGGCATCTTTGTTGGGCAATGCTGCCACAGCTTCATCCAATGCTGCCCAAGACTCACTTCGTACGATGAACAATCAAATACAAACAAGAGTAGTACAAAGGAAGAGGAGTAATTTGATCGCTACAGCGAATTTATTGACAATGATTGATTTCTAAGCCCTTGAGAGATCCTGACTAATCAGACACTCCGTTGGTATAAGATTAGTATTACTGGCACACCTAAAAGTAGCGGTGTTGAGTGCTTTTGCGCCTTGAAAGCGACCGGCGTCCGACTCGTAGTCATTGCGGCAATCCAAGAGCACTGGAAATGACGATACTTCTTCACTACCATCACCAACATGAGCCTCCTCCTTCTTCTTGGCCGCGCTTAGTTCTTGGTGCCATTGCGACGCTTCAAGCTCAATGCCGACTTCGCCGCTCCAGTCCCACTCTTTTCCAGTGTTGTCTGTGCCTTCTTCTTGCAAGTCTGCAATGGTAGGAGGAAGCCCATCTGTTAAGATCTGAGGTCGATTCACCACTCGAAACCTAAGGGTACAGGGAAGGGTACAGATGAATACATTGCTACAAGTAACACAAACAATTGCGCAATAAATTGTTAGGGCTGCGGTTTCAGCAGAAAAGGTGAGGTTCTTTGGATAGAGACATACTAATCAACTTTGTCTTTAGCATTGATTCAGGCGTTCATGTGAGAGTTTTCATGAAAACAAGCACCGTTTGAATGGAGCAGGACTCCTGGCAGGCAACAAAGCTCCCATGTTCAAATCTAAAGCATCGCCAGCGGCCGTGTTGTCTAGCGCAAGGGACACGGCACCACGAAGGGACGTTTCAAAGCTTGACAGTTGAGACGACACCACTGCGAACTGTGCATTAATGCCCTGCAGATTACAAAAGCATTTGTGCAAGCAGATGAATCAAGCGTGGGTAAGACATTATTCACACCTGCACAGTCTAGACTCTGCTTTTGTTCACACAAGGTATTGTTGAGTCGCCTCCTTCTACTGTAGATAGCACCTCCTCGGCAACGTAAATTGTGCCTGCGAAGTTTTCCAGAGGACTTTGTTCGCTAGACAGAGATGAACGGAGAATCTCCGCAGCTGCTTCTGGATTACTTACACGCGTGAAGTGATACAGGGAAAAACACCTAGGAAGAAATCATAGATTGAGCACCAAGCGAGTAAACCTACGTAGTGTTGCTACGAAGTGATTATGTCCATTGCAGCCGCAAATGCGTTCGGACTGCAAAATTATTTTGATCACTTTATACTTACTTCACGTCGTGTAACAGAAGCCCTTCCTGGGCATCAAAGAGGCGGCGTTCAGATGGCACCGCAAAGATGGGTGGCTTGTGGCCACCTTTAGGGCCTTTCACTTTGCCGGCTACTACGGACTCTTCACCGAGGATAGGTCCTTCTGAGAAAAGCATCGTTCGAGACGAGGTTAGGCGCCTACTAGCTGGAAGGATAGTGGTAGCTGAAGCAGAGCCCAAACTAATCACTAGGCGATGGCGAACGAAAGCCGCAACGCCGCGGGAAGAGATCAGTATCGCCAGTTTTAGAATCGCGGCGAGCAGCGTTCGGTGTGAAGGTGATGGCATACACTAGCATGCACCGAGTCGAAAACGTGATAGCTTCCGACACTAGCAATGGCCTCAGCTCAAATAAAATTCCACGGCAAAAGCAATAGCTGCCTGAATGGATTATTTCCCAAGGAAGTATGGGCTTGACGCTTGACACTTGACAACTACTTCTCAGCAACGAGGCGAGCAAAGCGCAAAGCAATCCAAAAGCAAGCATCTCGCTATCTTGCTTCTTCACGAGAAAACCGCACAACTTCTACGACCCGAATATAGTATTTTTGATAATGATGTGAAGAGTGAAGAATCTTCCGAAAAATCTTTTGGGTGATCGGATTCGCAGTCGGTTCGAAGGATACATTCAATCCTCTCATTCAAACGGGGTATGCTGCCTCGCCTCGCCACCGCCCTCACTCTTGGCTGTGCAGTGACAGAAGGATTCGTGCATACTGCACTACCTAGAAATTATTTGACCCATGTCAGGGCGACTCCTTCCGCTAATTTCGACTTCGGTGAATCGGACCATCACGAGGGACCAGGTATACAACGACACAGTCTATTACGACAATACAGATTTTCGTATGAACAAAGAATTCGTATTCACAAATAAATTCTTCCTGTGTAGACTCAGCGAAAGATGTCCTGCGTCGGTGGACTGAAGGACGCGACCACTTGGAAGCGACCGCCAATGGATACTTAGCTTCGATCACAGACCCGTACACCCGTGTTGAGCGTTTATGGCTCCAAAGCGCGCTAGACCGGCTACTCAGCGTACTCACGGTGCGAGAGCAGACCATTCTTCGTTTGCGTTATGGGCTCGCCCAGCCAGGATTGGAGCAGACTCCAGCGCCTCGCAATATCGAGGTGAACCAGCACACAGCAATCCCATTCACAGTAGAACTTCGGCCTCGGGTAGAAGTGAGCAAGCAGCTTGGCATCTCCAAGTCCGAGATCCACAAATTTGAAACTAGGGCGTTACAAAAATTACGTTCGCCGAAATGTGTTGCTGCTCTTCGGGTGAGAAAATGACGCATCCTCCATTTCGCATTAATCGTTTGCATATGCTTCCTTCTGCGCATACTCTCCCTATTCGTTCCTCGCCTGAAGTGTTTTTCTGAATAATGCCATCTTCGTGAAGACTTTCATAGATCCTTTACGTCAATTACATTACAGGGCTATGTCTCATGTGTTCGCGAAGTGGTTGTTGAAGCCAAGCACAAGTCGCGTCCTTCGCCTCAGTACCGTGGGTTCATGCACGGATCTCGCGCCAGCTACCGAAAGGATGGCGTTGATTACAATGAGGAGCCATGGTTTGAAGGCCACGAAGACGGAGTCTTTGAATTCAAATGGCCGGACGACGACGTCGACATTTGACCCAGTTTGCGCTAGTTTGCATGTTTTATTGAGGGCCGTGGACGATGTGTAAATATCAAGAAGCTTCGCGCTTCGAGAGGTGCATCGGCTGTCCTGCCCAAATTTTGCCCAATTTTGATTTGATTTTTGATTAGCTTAGATACATTTTTGACAAAAAGACATCAAAGCCGGCGCACTTAAGCGCAGCTTCGTAGCGTTCGCTCAATTGCAAAGAAATCATCAGATGGTTTATTTGTATGGTGTACGGACCATAAAACATGAAATAGAAATACAGATACTCTAGAGGAAAACTCGATGAATATTGCATTGCGCAAAAGGACACTCAGCCCAGTCAGACTTGTTCTGGAGGATTCATCAAAACAAAGCTTTATGCTATTTGTTGTTTCTATACAATTGGGGAGTATAATCTAATCTAATCTTGATGCGATAATGTGTATCCCAAATATACGTGTATATGTTTAATTCTAGACTCCTAATTCTAGTATTCGGCTCTTGCACGGCCCATCTCAGTCAATTGCTAATTATCGTGGCGTCTCGGAACCGCCTCGCGCCGTGGGCCCGCCAGGGCGTTAGAGCCATTTCTACCTCCATCGCACTATCGACTATCGGCTATCGAAGCAACTTAAACTTCGATTGGCGAATGGGTTCCAAGGACATTATTTGGCTGGGCTTATCTCCTGTGGTCTCTCCTTCGTTGCGATGTAGATAAGGGATAAGGGATGTATAGGCATTTGGAAATATGGTTATGATATATGATATAGTTATTTAGTTTTGAATGCCCCTAGAACACTTTACACTTTCGCACATGCGTTCGTGATGTCATTTGTTTTGCGCATCCCGAGGGCCGAGGGGACTGCGATGTGATGTGAATTATCTCCCTTAGCAAGTAAACTAAAACCAGTTCCATGTGCTAAGAGAGGGGAGATTCACAAAGGGACCTCTCGTGAACGCGCTATTTGATTAAACAGCTTTCCTTCTATTTGAAGTATGAAATCCGCCTATTGTCTATGATCTCGCTGAGGTGTAAGCGCACAAGACCAGCACCACATCCAATTATCACTATTATACTCGAGAATCGACCACGAGGAGGCTTACTTTTAGTGAGGCAGCAGAAGCACGGTGGCACGGCATGCTTTGATGACACCACTGTGAAAGTTGTCCTTACGGTCCATCGCGATGAAGTCCGCTCGTTCACTGTCCGCACACCTGAGGTTTTAAAAAGAAGGGGGAGATACAACCAAAGAAAGAATTGAGAGATGACACCAAACACTAAGCACTGCCGCATGCGAAAGTATTCTACTCTTAGCCTGGGGTCATGATGCTCACCGAACAATGAGTTGCTCCGCCGTCTTTGTGGGGTCAAATCGCTCAATCCGCACCGAAGAGCGGCCCGTCATTGTGCTTCCGCCACCAGCGACCTCTTCGTCGTTCTTTGATGCAGCTTCATCTTTCGAGCTCGGGGCCAGCCGTGCATCCACGAGAATTTGCCTGACGTCTTCCTCGAACTTGTCGATGGGCGGTTGCGCCGGCCTGTTCCGGTCCCCTGCGCGCGTTTGCGCTTCGTTGAGAAGCACCAAGAGGAGCAACGAATGCCAGGGCGCCATGAGCGACATGGCGGATCGAATCGCTTTCGCGTTCAAAGGACGCTCTGCTTTCAGGACAAGCAAAAAGAGCTGCGGCCTTTGTGCGTCTGTGCCACCTGGGGTAACACAGAGGTTGGAAACGAAAGAGTGAAGACGTTTCATTAATTTGACGGATCTACACTCACTGAAGGAGCAAGTAGCACACCGTTTTCCTCTTAAATGAATTCATGGCTCACTCACCTTCACTCAGAGGAGGCACCGGATTGGCATAGGGGTTCGCCAGCACCGTGGTGCAGTCGGTCAATTCGGCCGTGGCCCAGGCGGCTTGCGTGCCCAAAGTGCCAATGCGAGCTCCCGTAGTGCCGTAGCCACCCAACACCACCACGTCAGCCTTCTCCTCCGCTGCAGTCGCCATGCACAAGTCTTTGAAAGGCACCGAGGAGCTCCTCGCGCTCACAGTGCTGCCGTCACTTGAGCTTCTGCTCGACTGCAGCGTGACAATCGAGAAGCAATGGGTAGGAATGTTCAAGTGCACAGCACAGCGCTTGCGCAGGTCGGCGACCAAAAACGACAGCTGGTCGTCGCCATCGTCGCTGTTGTTGTTTCCATTGCCCCCGTATTCTTCTCGCGCCTCTTGCACATGTAAGACCACTAATCGCCCGTGCTTCCTTAGCGCTGCCGCAATCTATCGCGTAGATATATATGGTGTGAGCACATGGCATCTAGGCTTCAATCAAATTTCTTTTAGGCACTTAGGAAAGATGAAGGGACTTCGGCAAGCAGCGTGATCACAACATTATCGTAGTCTCTTGGTGTTGTGCATCTTGTAATTCGCTCATTGTTGCCATGAACCGTACCTCAAGAGCCAGGTACGAAAGCCGGCTCCCATCGACGCACACCATGATGGTTTGGGCCTTCACTGGCATCCGCTCCGTCGCGTCCTCGCATTTCGCTGCGAGCTCGCGCACTGCGACACCAAAAGCAGCCAGAGGCCTCGCCCACGCTTGCGCTGCTGCGGCTGTGGGCACAGCTAATCCAAGAGCATCATCACTGCTACTGTTGTTGTTAGCGCCACCTCTTGATGGCCCACCTCGATGGTGGCTACCCGCCAAAGCATCTAAGGCCTCGGCCGAGAGCTCGGGAGTTTTGTGCAACAGTGCCATAAGGTTATGAGTGGCAGCGTTTGACAGCGCCGACGGCTCCACCTGCCAGATCATTGGAGTTAATTGAAATGAACAACATAAGCAAAATAAATAGAGTCTAGAAATATGATTTACTTGGAGACTAAAAATGAGATTGACTACTATTCAGAAAGGAATGGGCACGGACGCAAATGCAAGCGAGAGAGCTAATCACCGCTTCCAGCGCCGCGAGAGTTCCCGCTGGGTCTTGACCCATGCGCTGCAGCCATGATGCCGACTGTAAGGGCATGCTAGGCTGCCTTATCGCAGCATTGAGTACTAGGCCTACAGCACTGCTGATGGAGCGCGCTACGGGAGGCACCTGTAAGCAAAAAGAGTACGAAGGGTGGAGAGAAAGCGTAAAGCTAGTGGCAACGCTCACGCTTCTGGGGTCTCAGAATATGGCAAACCTTGCGCATCCGGCTGAGTTCGAACATAGGATCATCCCGCCCAACGCTTTGCATAGTAAGGTCAGAACGAAAGACGGCCTACGGCTGCGAGCTGTGGGCTGTGGGCTATGAGCTGTGAGCTATCTGTACGAGATGTGAGCTGTGAGCCGTAAGCCGTGAGCTGGGGAGCTGGGTGGGGAATGGTTGGTCGTTAAAAATGTTCATTGCTCTAGTATAGTACATAAGAAATCAAACACAGGAGCATTTTTCCGGTCTATCCAGCCAATCATGGAGAAGCCGAGCACGGCCATTCGGGAATTGTGAACCAAAATATTCCCAAAATCAATTCGCCGACCGGGTGTCAGTTTGTCTCGGGTCTCGGGTGACAATGAGCGGCTGAAGCGTGCTATCCCTGGATTTAGACGAGCTTCTGTTCATCTATCTAAGTTCACTTCCTTGAGAAGACGATTTTTTTCCAATACCTCCTAAGGCGGTGCAGTCGGGACCGAAGCCTAAGATGGTACACGTAAGGTACTCACCATGTAGCATCAGTTGTTCGAAACCACCGGAATTCAACTATCCTCTGCTACATTGATTCATTCCTCTGCATGCCTGCTTTGCAATAAAAGCAGAAATTCGCTTCGCTACTAGCCAATAACTCGAAAAAGATGAAAAACAGCACTGAAAAGGCAGCGGAATCGGAGGCCGGCAACGGCTACGATACTGCCCACAAAAGCACTTCCTCTCGGCCAATTATGCGCACAGTAAGCGTTTCGCAACGAGTTCAATCTGCGGTGCGGCCACCCAAAAATTTTGACACTCTAGTACTTATGTTGCCCTTGGTACTTACCATCGGTATCATCCGATACCGGTACGTTCAAGTGGAAAACGACATAGCAGATGCTTCCTCTTCGTACTCGTCGTACTCAAGCTACTCGTCCTCAAGTTATACCTCGTCGTACTCCTCGTCGTACTCGAGCTATTCCTCGTCGTACTCTTCGTCGTACTCGCCTTCCTATGGCGCAGACGATGGATGCGGCGGCGGCCACCGGCGGCTCGCTGTAGGCGGCTGCGGGTAAGGAAGGCACCAACCATTGCATGTCACGAGGGCTGGTCTTCAACGAGTGAATAGATGATAGGAAGTGTAACCTTCTTTGAAAG
>Ga0307931_1000447_pt1 | contig 25882 bp, 23 predicted proteins | sample OrgLakmetageno47_FD_201816 | JGI IMG/M metagenome (GOLD analysis project Ga0307931, IMG submission 201816) | Saline water microbial communities from Organic Lake, Antarctica - #47 | ecosystem: Environmental > Aquatic > Non-marine Saline and Alkaline > Saline | place: Antarctica: Organic Lake...
GGCTTTCTAGAGCCTGCTACACACGTAGAGATGGGTGGGGATTGGCCGGGCGTGTGCCGCGCATGTGCCAACGCCCAATGGTCCACCGTTACACTGGTGGTGTGGTCCTTGCTGGCAGCACTGCTGGAGTTGCGGTGGTTGAAGTTGCGGCTCAGCCCCAAGCGGGACACTTCCGGAGACAAAACCATTGTCTGTCTGTGGGGCTCTCTGGCGGGCTTGATCGCGACTGCGTGCACAGTGAGCACGTTTGCGCATGGTTGCTTAGAGGCCGTGAGCTCCGTAGGTGGCGTGGGGTTTGGAGCTAGTCTAGGCCCCGGGTCCTGGTGTGCCGCCGTCTCCGCCGTCTTGCGAGGCCTTGGGTTGTGCTTGCAGCTTGCCCTGAGAGCAGGCGCCCCTACACCTCCGCCAGACTTCCAAGAGTTGCCACCGCGGCGCGGGAATGCCCGGGAGGATCCCCGAGGTGTCTACCAGCGGGTGCAAAGCGGCGCAGGAAAAGCGATCCGTCGCACCTATGCCATGGGCAACAAAGTAGTAAACCACTCGTCGTCTGCAGTGTGGGGTTCGAAGAGTAGTAGCAATGGTGGTGTTGGTTTTAGCAGTAGTCATCTGCCTGAGCGTCTCCAAGAAGAACAAGAAGAACTTCGGATGGACCAGGGAGAAGCGCACACTTATCAGTCCTTTGTAGACTATTATGGGTGCGTATATATACTTTACTTCCTTGCTATTTTGCTTTAACTGACCTCCTCCGTCATCTTGCTTGCTTTTTTGTATGTTTCTGCATCAATCCTTCCACTTATTTGTTTAATTTATTTCCTTGCTCTGGTGCCCCTTTTTTATGCTATTCCAGGCCTGAAGCCGATGAGAAGTGGGCACTGGCGGAAAGAGTTCCGATGCAAGCTCAGCAAGCCACTGCTTCGAATGATCTATGGACGGGTGAATACCGTGCTTATGACCATCCGAATGGCGGAGGCGGTGATGGCGTAGGCAGTTCGAGTGAGTCAGAGCTAGGCGACGATTCCAGTAGTAGTGAGACCAGCGATGAGAATGATGATCAAGCTGCTGCAGCTGCTCAACAAGGTCCTGTCGAAGACCAAGAAGAGTTGCGGTACGACACTGATGGCTCCACGCACACTTTAAGTGCTTTCACCGAGTACTACGGCCCCGAAGAAGGTGCGCGCTTGTGGGAGTTCGCAGCCATTGCGAGGCCTGCTGCTACTAGTGGTCCATTTGCCCCCTCCTCTTCCTCTTCATCCCGCGACCCCATGAAAGAGAAGCACCTTCATGAAAGCGGAAAAACGAGCAGCCGCCGAACCCACCGCAACGAGAGCCGCGCTGGTGGCGGTGCGATGAGAAGCCGTCCCATGGAGCCGCCTGCCTGGTCGCGTTTTGTAGCACTGCAGCAGCGCACCACGGGCAACGCTCCTATGGACGACCGGGATCCTCGGATCGCCGCTGCGTTTCAGTCCTTTCTCGAAGCTGAAGCCGAGGCCAACGCGCTGAAAGAGAAGGAGCAAGGAAGAGCGCGAGTTGCCGCGCTAGAGCAAGCACTAGAGACACGGCGCGTGAAAAGTCCGGTAAATGAGTTTGACGAGAAATTGATTGCGTGGAAGACGTGCTTTACAGTACTTGCTTCTTCGTTTGCCTAATATCCTATTTTTTACGTTCTATCAATTTCTTTTTTCCCGTACTTATTTAAATCGCCATGAATCATTTGTTTCTTTCTATGCACATCATTCCACTTCTTCTCTTCTGCACACATAGTCAAGCCAAACTGGTTGGCGCAACGAAGTGAAAGATCCGTCCACCGGGAAGTGGGTTGAGGACACCAAAGCATTCCGCCAGCAGCGGCTTCTCTTGCAGACCAACAACAAAAGTAGGGCTTACTCATCGCCACCAAAAGCCAGCAGCAGCCTCACGAGTACGAGGTTGTCACCGACTGCCTCTTCACCTAGCCCCAAGAAGCATAGTGCCGAAGCAAACGTGTCCTGGGGGGACTTGAGCGCCGTTCGCAACTCTTCTTCGCCTCCAGGAGCAGCAGGAGCAGCAAGTTTCAGCCAATGGGAGACGCCCCAGACGCGAGGAGCTGTAGCCACGGAAGGACCAAGGAGCTCACCTCAGAGTTCGCCTCGAAGCCTCAACAACGCTTCCATCTCTTCGTCGTCGTCGTCGTCGTCGACTGCGAAAGCCAACGTCAAGGCCCAGTTTGAGGGATTGAACGAGCAGGAAACAGCTGACCTCAAGGCTGCTTGGAACAAAATTCTCGGGTAAATGGCCAAAGTAAACTTTTGTTAATAATGGAGTATATCGAATTCATCGAAAGGGCATTCTATTTCTCCGTCAAATTATTCTCTGTTAACTTTCGCAAAGGTTTCTGTTATTTGATATGTTGCTCTTCTTTTTACCTTAAACTGACCGTGGTGAAAACGTAAATTAAATCTCAATTCAGATTCTTGGCGCGTGACAAAGAGGCCCCTTTGAAGTTTGTGAAGTTTTTTAAAGCAGCGCAGGCAGAAGAAGCTTCAGCCAGTAACGCAAGCCTAAGCAACAGCAGTAGCGGGGGTTCGTCTGCTGGCGTGCCGCTGGAACGGCTGGTGCGGGCCCTTCGGGACATGGGCGTGGACCTTGCTCATAACGAGGCGCTGATTTGGCTCGAGAGGCAAGACTCCGATGGGAGTGGCAGAATTACGTTGCCTGAACTCAGCCAGGCCATCGCGACAGCTGCACAAATGAAGCAGGCGTTGGCATAAAAGTTCTCAACGCAAAAATCCTAAATCCTTAGTTCAGGAAGGAAGGAAGAAATTCGCAGGCTAAAGAAAAATAGAAGGCTTAATTAGTAATCAGGACCAACCACTGACCATAAATTTCTTCCACATCGAAAGTTGAAAGAAAACAGGAACTCAAAATCTTCACAGAATTAACTGTAACTGTTATCTAAATTTTCTGATTCTATATTTTCAATTTTCAAACTATTGTTTATATTTAAAACCCATAGGTATAGGTATTTGATATCGTTTTGTAGGATTAGGAACTTAGCGATTCCACTTCTATTTCCGATTTTAAGCCCAAGTTGTGCGTGGTATTAGTAGCGTTCCAATGTTCTGCCATAAATGGCATACTAGCATACCAATTATATATCCAAGTGGCAATGTTACTGCCTATGCCTATGTGTACTATGCAACACAATTAGCCTTCAAATCAAAGTCGCAGTAACAATATTCAATTTTGATATGTTTAACGGATTCTCATCACTGTAGTGACGACTTTATCTCAATTATGAAGTCTAAAGCTCAACACTTGCCAGGTACTCTTTCAGGAGTGCCACTGATCGGTCGTAGCTAGCCACCGTAGCGTCAACATTGTTCTTTTTCTTGGCCAGCGCTAAAGTCGCTTCGTACTCTTTCATGAACGCCTTGAACTTTCGCACAGTAGGCAGCGTATCTGGTGATGCTGTGGAATTACTTCGGAACGCATTCGCAAGGAGGAAAGCTGCACCGAGAAAATCTTCAGCTGGGCTATTTTTATCCCCTGCGAAAAAAGGGGCTGCTGTCAATTTTCCACTGGCAACCGCATCTCCGAGGCCCATATAAGCTTCAGCCCCTTTTGTGACGCGGGCCGAATAGCGCTGTTTAGCGCGAATGAGATATGCACCTCCTGCTGTGGCTCCGCCGCTCGCAAACGTAGTTGCTGGAGCGAAAGCAACTCCTGCGCCACCCGCTATAGTTGAAATTAACATCGATCGGCGTAGCATAGCTTCAGGCTCCTTAGCCGCAAGAGATCCGAGACGAGTAAGCGGCCGCGGATGCAAGGAAATAAATCCATGAACTGGGAGACAAAGGAGTAGCAAGAAGGAAGCTGTGTTCATGGCAGCGTGCATCTTCAATGAACGCCTCGCCTCTAATCCTCTAATAGCTAAGCTCAGATTTTTCACATCAACGAAGGAACGAAGAATTGATTTCTCACAAGATCGGATCATCACCTGCGGAAATATATTGATTTGCTCTAATATCATACTGAGAAGCCCAGCCGATAAGTAAAAGCCGATCACCGATCAACCGAGAACCGAGAACCATGAAGCTAAGTTAAAAAAAATAAGCTAAGACATCTGTCATATGTGAGCTATAGCTCCTGTCCTTGGTCCTTGGTACTACGACTCTACTACCCTGAGGTAATAACTTGCAGGTTGAGCCGCTAACGTTACGGATCGTTTGTAGCCTTTGTTGGGCTAGCGAGTTACTAAATCCTGTGTACCGTACACTTTTTTTGAAATCGACAACCTCGTTTTATCGTGCCATTCAACATACGAGTACTCCTTATTACGAGACAAATCCAAATATATAAGCTAGGATCATGTCAGTTATAGTCCTGGACTAGAACCTCAGTTGAGGATGTGTATAATTAAGTAGAAGTAGGATTTAATTCGCGTGTCTGACTTACTTTAGGTCTAGCTTCGAATAGCTCTTTCGTTACTGAAGAACCGCACGGGTCTTCGAAAATGGCAGCGGAATCACAGTACTTTGGCCACTCAAATCCACGTTTCAATGCAGAGGCTGGCATGGAGGTTATTGATCGGTGGCAATGGCTACCAAAACTGTCAACTGGGGCATATTCACCGCCTCCTCGCTGCTCGCACGCTGCTGCCTCCATCAGTGAGACAGAATTTGTTATTGTAGGTGGCGGTGTTTGTGAACCCAATCCCAACATCGATGAAACTGGCGGTGATGAGGATATTGAGCACACGTGGCGTCATTTTAATGACGTATGGAAATTCAGCACACTCGATGCGTCATGGGAACGCCTCGACGTTCCAAATGATACTCCATCGAGGGATAGTCCTACGCCTTTGGAGGCAGGAAATGCAAGTAATGGCGACACTGAAGGCCTTCAGGAGGACGCCATAAAATCAATGTCCCCGCGGCGTGGTCATGTCCTAGTGTATGACGCATCGTGTCATCAACTCGTTGTGTTTGGAGGCACTTCAGGCAGTACAACTAACGAGTCCTCACTAAATGACGTGTGGACATTTGACCTTGGGACACGACGTTGGGCACTTCAAATAACGCAAGGAGGTTCAGCGCACCCCCCACCATCTCATTTGCGGCAAGTCAGTGCCGACCGTGAAGGTCTACCGCGGCCTCGACGAGGCCAATCTGGCTGGCTTGCCCGCGGTTGCTTCTGGGTGTTTGGGGGATACACCGATCATGCTTGGGGGTTTGACCCCCGGCTGTGGTCACTTGACTTATCTACATGGGTATGGAATGTACAGCCCTTTGGGGCCCAGCACGAATACATGTTTCTCTCAAGCTCTGAATCATCGGATGAACCGAGTTGTACTCGTCGTCCGATTTCAGATTGGAATGGCCCCATGTTGGCCCTGAGTCCTGTTGCGCTAACCTCAACTCCTGGCAGTCTCAGTGGCGAGCCTGAAGCGGCTTGGTTCTTCGGTGGATCATCACCAACTGATCCATCACTTTCGAATATCTTATTTCGTCTAGATTTGGATACCTTCCAATGGACAGTCTATTCGGTACACAAATTTTTGGTCTCGATTATCTTAGCTCTTGAGTCAGCATATTGTTACTGAAATGCCCTCCACGACCAGTCCTTCAGCTCTTGTAATACTTCCTTTGCTCTTTCTCTCTTGAATCCTTTCAGTTTGACTCTACGGATGAACGAGTCAGTGCACCGCCACCACGCTTTTGCCACGGTTTTCTTTCCGTGGGTGCACGTTGCTTGGTAGTTTTTGGCGGCTCCGGTGCAGAACAAGGTGCCATATCGGACTGTGTGCACGTTTTGGACACGCAAACCTTACAATGGACTACGCTGCATGCCGGATCACCGCCTGCGATTGGAATTCAGTCAGCATCGGTACTTGATGTTCAGGAATCCGCAGAAGAGTCTATGGCGGTGCACAAGCCTTCTCCGCGCAACGGGTTCAGTTTCGTTCGGCTTGGCAACAAAATTGTGGTATGTTCGTACTTCGTGATATCTTTATGCCTCAGGTCCTCTTGTCGCTATCTTTCTCTTAAATTATGTTCGAGATTTTTTACAAACCCCACAATTTCATTTTGTTGCTGTCTACATGCCCGTACAGCTTTTTGGCGGAGGGGTTTACCCTACAGAATACTATAGTGACACTTGGGCTCTTGACCTTGACCTTCCACTCGTAATACCAAAATGCCGACCACCGTCCTGGCACACTTTATTAGCCCAATGTGACATGACTGCAAGCGAGATGGCTACAAATCAAACTCTTAATCTTGGTGCACCGGACTTGAAGTTGATATGCCCTGCTTTACTAGCGCTGGTTAAGAACTCCAGCGCTGATTCAGCGGAGGCGGGTGCTGTAGACCGCGCCTCCGATGATGCCGCGGTGACATTATGGGCACACCGCTCCCTACTGGCACAACGCTGCCCTTTCTTCAGTGCTCTTGCTCACTTTGCAGAGGCCACCCAGCATGAATTGGCCCTTCCAGAAGCACCTGCTCCGGCTGTGCGCGTTGCTATAAATTACCTTTACACGGGTATTCTTCGATGGAAACCCACGAAGCTCAATGGCGTGGGCTCAATGGGAGAGAAATCACGTGAAAGCGTAGGCGAAACGCCCGCATCACATTCGATAGATAGCAATACTAAGATTCCGAGCGTTAGGAAACCAGCAGAAGTTCAAGATTTGAATAGCGTGCCAGGAGATTGTGTAAACTTGTTAAGCGATGGACTGGAGCTGGCTCAATCAGTCCTTCACTTGGCTGGGCTTTGGTCACTTGATCACCTCAAACATCTGGTTGAGCTTGACATTTTAAGAGCTTTTAGCACACCAGCCGCAAATGGGAGCAATAATCATTCAGAAAATATTGATTCAAATTTCTCATTATCAACGCCTCCGGAGCCAGCAGAACGGATGGGAATTCACCAACGCCCGTCAGATTCGAGCATGAGGGCAGATGCGCACGTTATCGGAAGTAGTCACCTCATTAATAGCCGTGAGCGTCTCAAAGTGCCAGTGGAGCATGCCGCGCAGCTGCTTGTACTTGCTGACTGCTTTCAATGCCCACTTCTGAAAGAACATTCGCTGCATACACTCAAGCGACACGGGGCAGTGCTGACAGAGGACCGAATTGTTCGCCTCAAATCACCGACTGAAAGCGAGCAATTGGAAAGTTTTGACCAACTTGGGGATGGGCTTGCTCAAGAGTTGCGTTTGTACTTGAACACACTCCTATAGCTCTTTTGACACAGGCCCCGAAGGGACGGAAATAGCTCTTTTAGCTATAAATACTGGTGTACTCCCATGTTATGCAATAATTCGATTTCACGAATTCAGTAGCACTAACGAGTATGAATTTTGGCTCTTGGCATAAGCCCAAAAGGGTCAAAGGCATACTGGCAATTAGGATACAATTTCGGTGGCACTGCGATAGCAGATAGCAGCTACGGCTGTTTGCTGTTTGCTAATTATAAAGTAATAAGCACATGTTTCTGTTTGATTCCAAAATTCTAGCATAATTATAAGTCATATGTTATATTTTATTTTGAATTCGCCTGAACTGGCATGTGGCATGTGGCATGTGTATTTACCATGGCATTGGAAACTCAACGCCGCCACCTCGGGGTCTCGGGCCCACCAAGGGCGGCGATTCCCTTTTCCGCGGAATTCCCGCGCGATGGCTAAAAATTTCACTTCACATGGTATTTCCGCGGGTATTTCCGCGGGTTTTCCGTGCCGTAGTCATAAAGGCACTGCCAAATCCCGTCGCGGATATCATGTCTGATTGGTAAAAAATTTCCCCGCGGGAATCCTAACCTAGGGCCCGCCTCGAGGAATAAAAATCTACTTGGCTTTATTCTTCGGCTTAAAGTATGCCACAAAAAAGAATTCAGTAGTCAAAAATAAGGCACAGGATTTTCTATTGGAAAACCGATAGGGCTATTCACCACCACGTCTGGATATCCTTTCTCTTTAGCTTTCAGACACTGCAATGATGAGAAATAGACTGTACGAAAGAGGTGGCGCCTTCCAGCTTCCGACTGAGATTCCAAGAAAATTATTGGAAATTTCTTCTTTTTCGTTACAAGGAGGGTGTGGTGCTGTCGTCACAATCTCTCTGATTTTCTCGTTCAACCATGGTGATCAAATCGTGTCAAGAAGCTAGAGCTGTCAAGGTGACACAACATCATTCCAAAAGAGAATCAAAAGTATACTTCAAATTAAGCTCTCGCATTTAACCACACAATGGGCAAGAAGAACAATGCTGCAACCAAGGCTGAGATCATCATGCTGGTGCGTTCACACGTTGACACCCACCCACGAATTTCTTCCATGCACAATTCATCCCCTTAAAAAGATTCACTGAAGCTTCCCCTCACATTTGTGCTTCCCCCTGATTTTTCTAATGCCTTCGCCATCCTGCCCCTTAAATTGACGTGCCGTGTTACGCTGCACTTCTCTTTTTGTCAATTTCATCTTTACCAGAACATGATGTTCTGATAATCTTCAAAGATTCATCCCAATGTTTGACACGAATTTGAATTAGATCTTCATTTGCCTTCTGCCCCTTTCTCCCTCCCCCCTCCCCCTTCCCCACCACCCTAATGTTTTAACTTATGTTACGCACGTGCAGAAAAAGGAGGAAAAACTTATTCGCCAGCTCAAGGCTCAAATCACTTTCCACGAAGCGCGTGGAGGCAACCGCCCCGGCAAAGTGGGTGACAAGCGCGGGCACTGGAGCCCCAACCCCGAGTGGGACGAGGTGCAAAACCTCAAGGCCCAGATCACCCTCATCGAGGTCAACGCCAAGAACCGCGCGTGGCAAGAGGGCGAATTCAAGAAGGACCTCGGCCGCAACGTGGCCAAGATCGTCAAGGAAGAGGCGGCCAAGGTCAAGGAAGCCGAAAAAGCTCCAGCCCCCATGAGCTCGCCTACTTCGGTCACGGAAACGGGCGCTTTCCCACCGGCCATCGCCATCTGACTTCTTTATCTATTCCAACTGCCAAGAACTACCTTTCACAGCATGGCGCAGAGAGAAATACTTCCTCCATGCATGCATTTCAATGCATCTGCACCCATATTTTACATATCACAAGGCAAAATGCCTGGGTGCCTCCCTGCCAGAGCATACGAATGCACGTGGCCCTATTGCGTTTTATTCTGTGGCGATTTATCTCTTTTATTATACCCGAATTCACTACATCTCCATTTATTGTTTCGGACCCCGTTTCTGGGTTGTACGTATAAGTATATATATATAAGATCTATTAGTGCTAGTATGCCTTATTACTCTAAATCTAACGCAAATCTATCGTAGATTAAACAGTTGATAAGAAAAGTTTATTCACTTCCTGTGGAGGCTGAAAGTGATATGCCGTGTCTGTGTTCCAGGTTTGACCCCGTTGCCACCCCGGTGCGATACGCGATACGAAGAGCAAATTCTGATATCTGATATGATTATTCATACTCTTTTAAATTTAAAGTCAAGGCGATTTTACCAAGCAATCGCGACTACCACGTGGCAATAAGATGTATGGGTGGTATGTTTACATAGCAATTCAAGCATTAAAACAATAAAGTCCAATATTTTCACCTCAAATACAATAATTCCCCGGAAGTGAATAAGTCATTCTTATCAACTGTTGATCCGCATTGTTCAAAATTCTACATGGTTTTCTTTGCCCGAGGCCGCAGCAGCGTGCGTAACAGCGAGCTCGCCCATTAGAGGACCACTTCCAGCAACTGGGCTGCTGTTGCCTGCATCGCTGCGTGCATTGCCGTCTACTCCAGCGCCATCCTTCGATGGTGAGGCCTTGGTAGCGCTTTGATGGCCTCTTTGCTGCTGCTGGGCTGCTCCACTGTTGGTAGCGCGGGATGTCTTTTGTTGCCGCTGTGCCAGCGCGGCTCTCGCTTGCTTGCCGGCTTCGTGCGCGGCTTCCGCTGCTGCTTTGTACCTACATCAGAGACCAAGACCCAGGGGAAATAGCGGGAGGAAGAGTGAGCGTTTGGAGAGGTACGAGACAAATATGATAGCTAGTGTATGGCTGAAAAGCACAGATGTCGTAGTGGTACAATACTAACACGATCATTTGGGTATGAAGCAATTTCACATGTCAAAGGAAGCAAGTACTTAGAACCATGGACATTTGAAGATCTCACTTGGCGGTGCGGCGGCGCTCTTTCTCGAGGGCACTGGCCGCTGCCGCTCTCAGGGAATCGTGCTGCCGCCGCGCTGACGCTAGCGCTGCTGCTCGCTCGCTCTCAAAGTCCTTGGCGGCAGCCGCTTCTGCTTCTTGCCTGTTCAACCGCTGCTGCTCCATGGCCGCTACTAAGCTCGCATACTCCTTCTGGGCCTGCAACAGGGCTTCTCCTTGGCCCTGAGCCGAGGCCTTGGCTTCCTGGCAAGCGTGCTCCGCTTCGGCGCAGCGTGCAGTGGCAGATCGCAGGTTCGATGCGTCTTGCTCCCGGAGTTTTTCGGTGTCTTCGTGCTGTTTGGCCGCGCTCGCGCACTGCGCACTGAGCCGCTCGACCTTTTGCCGCAGAATACCCGCTTCGCTGTCGGCTTTGGCTTGCGCTGCTTGGGCGTCGTGCAATTGGGCATGAAACTTGCGCTTGGCTTCTTCTGCGGCCGCTTGTTGCTCCTTGAGTTTTGCCGACGCTTCAGCAGCTTGCCCTTGAGCTTGTTGCGTGGCCAATGCGCTGGCTTCTACTTGTTTGCGGCACTCTCGGCGGGCCTGCTCTTCCGCGGCGAGCGCCCTGGCTACCCGGTCAGCAACGCTCCTGCGCTCTTGCACCGCAGCTGCTTTCTCGCGTTCGGCACTCTCCACAGCTGCGCTCAGTTGCTGCTCGAGTTGGCGTTGCTGGTCTGCGGCCACTGCTCGCCGCCTTTCGCTGTCACGTACGACGCGGCGCTCCACCTAGGAGTAGTGTTAAGAGTAGGAACACCGCACGTAAAAAGTGAGAAGAATTGATGAGAATCGAAAGAATGAATACCCTGTGTAGATTTTTTAATACAGAAGTATTCTGCTAGTCAAGAAGGTCGAAAGACACGAAAGCTTAAAGAGCCAGCGCAAAAGAAGAAAGCCGCGTATTCGTTCAAAATCCAATGAAATCCCTTCATATTAGCTCTCACCTCAGCCAGCTCGCGTTGCTTTTCCGCAGTTTCATTTTTAGCATGCTCTGCTGCTTTCTGCTGCTCGATCAACGCTTCACGCAAGCCCGCGCATTCGGCTGCCGCCGCTTGCGTGGCCGCTTCAGCGTCGCTGCGTTGCTGCAGGGCAGTGCGCAAGTTCAGGTTCGCGTGGGTCAGCTTGGCTTCGGACGCGGCGAGCGCGGCCGTGGCGGTGGATGCTTCGCTCTGGCGGGCCTGCTCCAGCTGTTCCAGAGTTCGCCGCAGACGAGATGCTTCGTCCTGGCGCGCCACGTTCGCGTGCTGAGACGCCGTTAAAGCCTCGCGCAAGCGCTCCATTTCCTCGTCCAAGACCATGTCATTGGCGGAGGATCGGAGCTGGCTGCATTCGCGCCGCAAACTTGATACTTCGGCTTCAAAGACGGCTCGGTCGCTCTCAATCGCGGCTTTCACCTTTTTATTGTAAAAGTTGACGCGAAGCGAGACATAAAGGCAGATATTATCGCACTTCCAAATATTTTAGAGCTGTTGCAAATTTTCCTGCCCATTTCAACCTCTTCATCCTACTTCTTCCTCACCTGATCCTGAAACAAGGCATGTTCCGTGCGCTCACGTTCCGCATTGCGACGGCATTCCACGTACTGCGATTCCCATTTGCGCGCCTCCGCTTCCATGGCAGCTAGTTTCTCGCGGTGAGGTGCTTCGAGCTCTTCCGACAACTGAAGTTTGAGCAAATCCACATCTTGAGGCACCAGCTGGGTCTGCAACTCTCGGAGCGATTCTTCTCGTTCGGCGAGCTGAGCTAGCACCTGCGTTCAACCATACATCGAGACAAACGGGCACAGTGAAGTAAATGAACGACTTAAATTATGGATATTATCAAAAGGTATATTCTTGCACAAGATCAAACATGCGTTATGAGCTCGAATTCCATGAAACGTTTCGGGCCAAAAAAAAAACTCGTCGAAAAAGGATGAAGCTCTTGTCACCTCTTCGCGGAAAGATTCGTGCCGCGCATCAGTGGCCACTTGGCGCTCCGTGGCTGACAGTAACTCGCTTGCTGCACGCTGATACTTTGCACGCGTGTCAAGAAGTGAGGCCTTGCACCTTTCAAAATTTTGCGCGAGAGCTTCATTTTCGGTGCGGAAGGAGGCAATGATAACCCGGGCCTCAGACAGCTCAGCTGACACCTGCTGCACTTGCTGAAGGAGCGCACCATACCGACCGCTAGCACCTTGCCCGGGTTGAGTTGGCATACTAGCTGTTGAGTTACTGGCGTTGCCAGCATCGGCGCCTTCCTGTGAATGCTGCTCGTTTTGCATATTTGACGGTTAATAAAACAATCACACTCAAGCGTTCTTTACAGTCGTCGCACACTTCTATACCTACTAGAGCATAGTCGACTACGCTCAGGTCGAGCTAACCAAGTAATCGAGATACTATTTTGCCCTATTCTTTCATCTCTTATAATAATAAGCACTTGTCGCTTAAGCACTCGAGGTCGGGTGAGGAGGAAGGTCTACTTCTCGATGTGCAAGAATAACAGCAACGAGAAAAACAAACTGTTGAAAGCTGAAAGATTTCCTAATATAATATACAGCAACTCATAAGCTCACCAGCTCTTCAGCTGGTCTATCAATCTATCGGGCTAACGGCTAGGGGGCAATAAAAGGCAATGCAGCCAAGCAAATAGAGCAATTGAGCAAAGGCGTACGTGACTATGAACTCAACTTATTCAACAGCATCTTCCTATACACCAAGAAATTTGCGAACAAATGACGACCAAAGCTGCTGCAGTTACGGAAGTGAACGCAGTTTTGGATTTGACTGCAGCAACGACAAGCGTCAGGCGGTTTCACCTTCGCCGCTGCGTGCTTCACGTGGCCAACAAGGAGGCAAGATCGAAAGAAATAGCTATTCAAATGACAGTGGCGGCATGCGGAAATATAATAGCTCCGATGAGCTGCCTCCTCGACCGAACTCGAGCCGCCAATCCTACAATGACAACAACATTGGCCCACCTGATGCATCGCCTGTGCAGAGGCCAGCGAGTGCTGCCGCTGCTTCCACTCGTGGGATAGATTGCAGTGATGGAGCTGAGCAGCGAAGGCCATCAGTCTCTCGCACAGGGCGCCGATGGTCAACTGAGATTCTTGACCGGAATAAGCCAGACCCAGCATTCCCCAATCCTGTTTTTTTAAACGCGGATGGCTTCGAGAAGGTCACCCCACGCGAAGACTCGGCGCCCATGTACAGCTCCTTGACCGCGAACAAAGAGTTCCCTTTCTACACGTGCGTCGACTGCCAGCGCAGCTTGCCCGCTTGCCGGTTTACGCGGTCAGCCTTAGCGAAACATTTCGGGGGCGGTCGGCTCGGCCGAGCTACGCAAGCTGGCGTGAACGCCTACAAACCCTCCGACGACTGGGCTCGGTCAAGAAATAAATGCTGGTCAGACGTTCGGTGTGGGGTGTGCACGACGCGGCGCGAGGCCGCGCGATCGGGCGCTCGGCAAGCAGCTGCAGAATCGGAAGGAGCTGCTTTGATGAACGCAACTTCGAGAGGAAAAACAAAACCAGAAGAAGTTGCCTCAGGAGCAACAAGTGGCGCAAAGGATACCGATCCAGCAATGCCTTCAATTGAAAGGAGCAGAGTTCCTTCAAAGAAGAAGAAAGTAACCACCACTGGTCGTTCTACTACCTCCAGCGCTCATCCAGTAGCTGCCGCCGTGATTCAAGTGCGGCAGCAGCAAACAGCAGCACCAGTGACCAACCGACCAGAAGCAGTGCCATCACGGCTGGCACCGCACCATGTATATAAACCAGAAGACGACTTAAAAGCACGGGCGAAGGAGCTCATGCAAGGCCACAAGTCCTCGGGACAGCGCGCGCAGCCTCCACCTGCTCAAGCAACCCCGCTGAAGGTGTGGGAGGGCACGGTGCGAGTGGAGAGCACCGCTGCAGCAACCAAGTGGCACTCGGAGTTACTCCAGAATCGAAAGGGGCTTTAGCTCAGCTGCACTGGGTTGCATGTGTCCTCGCTGTTGAAGTTTCAGCCCCAGCCAAGTGAACGGTTCGGCACCAAAAAGGAAGTAGCAGTAATATTCTAGAATGGCCATGTGAGAAGTACAAATTACTTCCCGGCTCTCGGCTCTCGGAGTTACAGCAGTTACACAGACTGCATCTCGGCCATGGAGTGGGGATCGCCACTTCCATAGGCCTTAATGGCCTGTGGCTGATTTTCGGACATAGTACATAGGTATCTTGATTTTCTAATGAGATAAGATTCAGATTTAAATTTCAAATTATAATGATATGTTATATATAATGCATCAAGCGACACTTGACACTCAGCCCAGTCAGACTTGTTCTGGGAGGTTCATCGAAACGCGGCTTCATGTAACTTTCTATTGCTTCTTTGCAATTGGGGAGTATAATCCAATCCAGTCTAATCTAATCTAACCTAATTTGAACTCGATACCAAATGTTTCACGGAATAATCGAATAATTCGGGTGCGAAATATTATGGTTTAGCGCAGGTTTAGAGTTAAGTGAGGAAGTTGACAAGCATCATAAGTAGCGCGTCACGGCCTTGCAATTTGGAGCATTTTCTTGGTCTTGCCATCAGCAGCAAGAGGGGCATGGGCATCGTACAAAGCCGTAAGAGCGGCGATGTACTTTTTATGGTACTCATCTACCAGGGCATCCGAGGGCTTAGCACCGAGCGTCTCAGGCTTCGGCACCTCGATTGGTTTCCCAATCAGCACTGTCACTGGTTTTTGGTGAGGCAGTGGGGTTCCAAAGCGGCCCGTGAAGAGTGGCAGAGCAATGCCAAAGTTTTTCGCCAGCCAGCGGCGCGCGCCCGCTCCAAACGTGTAGGTGGTGTACAAGTCGGTCACGCCTAGGCCGTAGACCGGCACCAGAGGGGTGCCCCACGACAGCGCCAAACGCACAAAGCCCGTGCGGCCTTCCAGGACCACAGAGTCGACCCCTTGCGATGTCTGCAAACTTTCGGCTTCCCCGCCGGTGCAAATGAACAAGCTGCTCCCCTGCTGGCCGGTCTTTTTGTTTGGACCCAAGACTTTTTCGCAGGTTTTGCGCCCTGCATCGCGGTAGTGCATCGTCATGAAGAGCTCACGAATCACAGGGAGCTTGAACATGATGGTGGCGGCTGCGCCGACAATAGGCATGCCCGGATATGCGTCAAAGAAGGCGGAAGTGACGAAAGCAAACACATTGAGAGGCCAGCAGTGGATGCCGTGTGGGTGCACAGCAAAGAGGTACTGGGCATTTGGATCGATCGCTTCTTTGGCACCCGCCCCAAACTTTACAGTAATAGGGAAGTAAGAGAAGTGCGAAGTCCAAAAGGCAAGGGATTGGTCTTGCACCCAATTTCGCTGCCGAAAGTGGCTGTATCTTTTCGTGTCCGGAGGAGTCAAGTGCGACGAATCCTAGGGTGATATATAAAGAAAAGAAAAACAAGAACGAAACGAGATCATCGCAGCGTTCCGCAGACTACTATGATCTACCAGCAGCGGTGCTGGTAAGAAGTAATCAATAGATAGTGCAAATAAAGAAATTACCAGTTGAAGCACAACAAGGTAGAGTCCCGCTGCGTAGGGTAGGAACCACTCGAAACCGGAGAATCGAAAGATGAGATAGAGCACCGAAAAGGGAAACACGTAGATTGCGAAGAGATTTCCTATATGGAATTAAATCGTTTACAAGTTAGTACGTGTTGCTGTCAGCTCCCAAACAACCACAGCGCTACTAGTACTGTTAAGGACCAAGCAGTATTACCGATCATAAATGATGAGACCATTGGCTCTACGCTTGATGGTAACACTAGATGTAAAAATGCGGTGATGATGACCATGAGCTCAAACATGAATTGGCTTAAAAGGTTGAGTTCCATAGTTGCCGCTTGAACTACTGGCGTTGGGTTCACACTTGTCTTGGAGATAGGCCTTCCTGAATTCCTGAAGCAGCGAAGGAAGCAGCTACAGATATCTGTACCCGTGGTACTTATTATCAACACTTATTACAGGGGCCAGTTTAAACTAACCATTGGCACAGTAGCTGATTTTAGGCCAAAATGTGTCATCTCGGGCATGTGCGCCTGATTAGCTTCTTAGGTCTAGTTTGCGCTGCTTTGCTTTTCTTCTCTACCTGTTAGTCTTCTAATTCCGGCCCTTCGGGGCCTGTCTCAAAATGTGCCATCTCCAAGTAAATAAAAAGATTGACGAACGCCTTTCATGTGACTTTCGTGCGAAAATTCGAGAGAGATATGGTGTGACTTAAATTACATGCGAAATTCCGGAGAGCTCAGCCTCGAATCAACCCAAGAAACGCAGAAACCCCTAATGCTAGTGAAATCACTTTGGACAGCTACCATCACTTCCATGTTCCATGGCCACTCGGGCATGTGCGCCTGATTAGCTTCTTAGGTTTAGTTTTCGCTGTTTTGCTTTTCATCTCTACCTGTTAGCCTTCTAATTCCGGCCCTTCGGGGCCTGTCTCAAATCGGTTTGTCGTGATAGGATTTGGGCACTGAAAAATATAGTTTTTGACACCAAGGTCGCCCCTTTGCGAATGGCCCTTCGGAAGTAATTATATATATATATTTAGCAGGCTATGTTGGCCATCTGGGCCTTAATATACGCCAGTTGGCCCACTTGGTGGCCATTTATGTCTTGGCGACAAAAGCGCACATACGCCGGATGTGGTAGTCCATAATAGCGACCATATTTGTTTTATCACCTGGAAAAGGTAATGATTCTACGTGAATGATAGTAGAGGTTGCTCCTTCTTCATTTGCTTCCATACAATATACCTGGTTGGATACATTCACTTCATTTCCACTTAAATCTGTTGATTTATTCTTGATAAAATCAAATTTTAATTTTTCTACATCAACACTATCGTCTACCACGAAGTAAAAGTAATTACATGGAGTATATTGTCTGCTTTTAAATGCTTCATATAGTATATACATATATTATTTTTCCTAATTTTTTTTTTATTGGGTACCACATATTCAAAAGTAAAAATAGAAGCATTCCTCACTCTCAATCCGTCCATAGATGAACCAAATGTATTATCTCCTTCTTTATTACAATCAAGTGTTAATCTATATACCTGTCCGTTCCTTGCTCCAACCAATGTTCTAACCATGGTGGTGGAATATCGGTTGATTGCCGTTGCTCCTTCTGTGGTTGTATAAAATTGTCCGTATCCATTGAAATTATTATTGTCAAGAAATGGGGTTAATCTCCAATTCACCCTTCCTTCATAAATATCACTTTCTACACTTGACACGACAGTCACGATAAACAAATAAACTGTATTAGCTCCTGAAAGATTTCCAAAAGTGAAAAGTCCATTGGCACGAGTCACATAATTCCCAGTTAATGCTTCACTATTTGCCTCTACATTATAGGTGGTTAAACCATCTAAATCTTTTACAACATTGTTGATAAAAACTTTCTATTTGCTGTTCGTAATTTTCCGTTCATAATACAATCTGTTGTCGTGCTTTGTGTGGTGATTGTATTTGCTGTTGTTATACCAGATGTTGTTTGCGAAGCACAACTCAAAGCTGTAGTCGTAATTATTGATGGTTGTTCTCCGTTTAATGCCTTCTGTAATCCAGTCGTTCTAGCAATAGTTAAATCGCCATCACCTATAGTATTTTGTTTTGTTACTAATTGTGTGGTGGTCGCTTAATTAAGAGCAGAAATGACACCATCTGTGATACCTATATTTTTGCTTCCAACTAAATCACAAGATACTTGATTATCTGATAGGGTGATGTTTGTTCCACCTGTTATGGCATTTTGCTTTCCTTGAATAGATGATTCCACATCTCCAATCGTTGGAAGAATTGTAGAACTATTTAAATCTAAAATATTGCTCATAACTATTTTTGAATTTATATTTATTTCTGGGTCAAATGTAGATAAAGTAGCATCTGTTGTTGTAGAAATTGTATCGTTTATTATATTAGTAGCGGAGGAAGAATCTGAAAAATCCCCTCCGTATTTTACAATAGATGGGAAATTATATCTATAATTATCTGCTTGTGTGTTAATAATTGTCGTTGTTGCTAATGGTTCAACAAGGATTGGGTCATTGATGCTGTTGTATAGTTCAATGACAAGTCCTAATGCTCTAAATTGATATGTTATTCTATTATATAAAACTAATGCTTGAACATCATTAACAAAAGTTAGTGGAATGTTTTTGATTATCATGGCATTTGTATTCGTAGTGGGGTCACTTTGCGAAGCAAAACCTGATGTTAATGTGTTCTCCACCATATAAGGAATGACATATCTTATTGTGGTTGTTCCTGCATCACTGCGTGCTAATTCAACACCATTATTAGACCACTGGGCAAAATAACCTGTTAAAGAATTGATGTTTGGAGGTAATATATCAATGTCATTCACTCAACATTGGATTTCAGATATAATAATTGTTTCAAAATATGTTTCGTCCAATCTTCGTATGACAATTGTGTCAAATTGTTTGTATTTTTCATAAGTGATTAAACTACCAATATTCAAACTTTCATTTATGATTAAATCGTTTGATGTGATTGATGTTAAATTTAACGATGTGTTTTCATCTATTTCATCTTGTTTCGTTCCTAATTGAGTTGTTGTTGCTAATTCGGTAGCAGAAATGACACCATCTGTAATGTCAATATTGGTGCTTCCAACTAAATCACGAGATACTTGGTTGTCTACTATGGTGATGTTTGTTCCACCATATAATGTGTCTAATTTACCATTTATTTCAGTCAAAAGATTCGTTGTGCCTACTAAAAATGAAGTTCCTTCAATCGTTTTACCTGTTATATTTCCTGTTGTGGTGAAATTTCCTTGTTGTGAAATCGTGCCTAACACACTTGTTCCTACAAGAGTTGTATTACCTTGGGCAACAGAGAAAGACAAATAGTTCGCATCAAGATAATCGGTGGTTATTTGACCACCTGCTCCTAAACTTCCATAATTAGAAGGATTGAATACACTTTGTATTTTACTTGGAGGATTATAAATACACATATATAATAGAGTAATATAAAAAATAAATAGGTCAATTAAATATGGAAAAATATGTGAAGTGAGTGATCCTGAAATCGTGTTAAAACAATTGAAAAATTATTATGGAGATGATGTAGATTTGAATTATCATCTTCTAAAAATAAAAATACATGGTGTTTAATGAAGAGGGTAAAAAATTCTTTTTTGGAAGTTTGTTTTACACGAAACACAAAGACAAGAAAAGAAGAGATAACTTAAGAACCCGAAATAAGAAATGGAAGGATGCCGAGAAGTATACACCTGCTCATTTATCGTATCATTTGCTGTGGTAGTTAAAAAATGGGTTTTGCTTCTTCTATAAACTTGTTTTCTGGTCTTTCGTTAAACGAACGAACAATTATTTTTCCACCTCTGTTTGCGTGTCGTAATCCATTACCGTATTTTTTATCACCGTATACTTTCTTACCTTCTAGTATGTTTGGACTATGTTGAGCAAGAGGGTTCAAACTAACAATGAAAAGAAAGATAGTGGGTCAAAACGACTTCTAATATCATAATGATTTTTCTTTCTTCGTCTAGATAAAATAACTTGTGGTCTAGTCGCTCTATTTAAAGTGATCCGCTCTCTTGCTTTAGATGGGACGATTTCCGCTAATAAACCGCCTTGAGAATGACCTATCAGTGTGATATCTACTGGATCGTATTGTTTTTCTAATTGTGCTACTCGTTCTTTTGCTCGTTTGTATTGTGGAGTTAATTTATAAGCAGTTTCACCACCTATACCAAAAACCGCATGATTGCTCCAATCTTTAGCAGTGCCTTCCGTTCCACGAAGAGAAACTACTACTTGCCCACTTGGATGCTTGAATTCTGTCACTTCAGGTGTGTCCATAACTTTATCCCACCCTTCTACCTCACTTCTATCATAGGTGGATTTTATCATGGACTTTAATGTGTTCGCTTTTAAACCACCTCCTTTGACTACATTTCTCATTATATACTTAGTACTATATAGGATGAAAGACCAAGATAAAATAATGTATTACAAAAACAAGTATAACATAACAAAATTTACAACGTACGAAGATTCTAGACGATCTATTTATAATTATGAAATGTCAAACTTTATAGATATGGTGTATAAAGGCAAAGATAAAAATACACACGAATTTGGAATGTTTTTGGTGTCACTTTTATAATGGTGAATCAATGGGTAGAGTTTGTAAAAACGGTATGCGAAAGAAAATAATATTTCGTATTCTCAAGCAATTAAAGAAGCAGGATCAGCATACAACAGTAGGAAAAAACGTGGTAAATCAACATTGAGAGGTAAAGGTTTAGATGATTTGCCTGATGTTTTACAAAACCAAATTGTTGATCACATAGACAATAAATCCTTAGGAAATTTATTGAATAGGGTTAGGGTTAGGGTTAGATCGTAAAAGCAGACTTAAAGCAGAATACGATAGTTTGATACTTGAAGCAGATGAAATAAAAAACACAAGGCAATTTGATCGGAGAATGGAAGATGTCGCAGACCGTCTAGAGACAATGACAACACCGAATAAAATTTTAGCTATGGACTTGGTAAACATGGAGAAGTTTGAAGTAAGAGGATTCAAATACTTATTCAATGCGATAGACATGTCGTCACGATTTATATATAGCGTCGCTCTCAAGAATAAAGAAAAGGGTGAAGTATTAAAGGGTTTCATGAAGATATACAGTAATACAGTAAATCCAAAACAAAAGCGGTAAGGAGTTATAATGGGTCTGAGTTCATCAATGAACCATTCAAAGATTATTTAGAGAAAAATGGTATCAAACAGATACTAGGAGAAGCAGGAAAACCACAGAGCAATGGAATGATTGAAAGAGCGAATGCGACGATCAAAGAACTCATTGAAAAAGCATTGAAGTTGAACAAAAAATTGATTGGGTTAAACATTTAGATAACTTGATAGAAAATATCAATAATTCACAACATCGAATCACAGGATTTGCACCAAATACAATTCAAACTGCCTTTAAGAATGATGACAATGAGAATTTAGACTCTGCTCGTGGAAAAGAATTATAAAGAAAGCAAACATATCTAAAGGAGTATTTTAAAAAGGAGATCTAGTACGAAGACATCAACCGAGTGATAAGACACGACAAGTATGGAGCAACGAAGTGCTTGAAATTAAACGAGTTTACAAACCAAAGAAATCTTAGACTGTCTACGAGTATAAATTAGAAGGGTTACCAGACAGATTCAAAGAGGAAGAGTTGTTGAAAATAGTTGGAGATCCGCAATATAAATTGTAAAGCCTACCACGTTTACCGCAAGCAAATTGATAAAACCAGTTATCATAGACAACGAAGATTTTTATGAAGTTCAGTGGAATGGATACCGTGAACGCACTTTAGAACCGAGAAAAAAATTAATAGAAGATATTCCAAAGATGGTGAATCAGTACGAGAAAAAGAATAAGATTAAATTCTATGATTGCAAAAATAAGAAAATGAATATAATAACGAGAAGAATATATAATGGGAAAAATGAAGTTGACGAATGATGGTTTGTTAAAATAGTAGATCTTATTTAAAATATCTTATTTTACAACGATGGTTATAAAAGAGATCCTATTACTGGGTATGACAAACCTGTGACAAAATGACACGTGAAAACCCTTAAACGAAGGTTTTTTTTAGAAAAAATAAATTTTGAAGTCCAAAGATTAAAAAAAACTGTATAAAATTATGTTTAAGCAATTTGATTTGTCATTTTGTCATAGGTTTGCCATGTTCCAAATCTTATCCATTTCAAGATTTGTTGAAAATGAAATCCAAAAAGAAAAACCATATGAACCCTAACAAGCAGTCATATTATTGAACCAAATGTTAAAAACATCTTAAAGACAAATCCATAACGTACAGTATGTTGAATTATGACCCAAATAAAAATTATTTTAATTGTATCTACTTATTAGTTGATACAAATAATCAAACATATTATTGCGGAAAAACCGAAAATCTAAATAAGAGAATAATGCAACACAGACAAATTAAAAAACAATTGAACAAAATATTTATCCTAGAACTAGATTGTGAAATAATGGATATGGAATATGTGTGGTTAAACTTTTTCAAGAATAAGGTTAAGGTAGGATGGATCTGTTTAAACAAGGATTTCAACACAGATCTTCGGTTTAGAACTGCAACTAAACAGAAAAAAATACATGAGTATGATTTATACGTAAGTAAATATTACAAATTATGTAAGGAGAAAGTACTGCAAGATAGCACAGGATTAGTTAGGTATTAAATACTTTTTGTGCGAACTCAAATTAGTTGTGTTAGTTATGGTGCTTGGTTTTGGTTGGTTTACGAATTACATATTTTCTAAATATTGATGAAAATAATTAAAATACTTATGAAAATAATTAGAATACTTATGAAGATAATTAGATTACTTATTTGGTTATGGTTGGTTATGCTCTAATATTGTTGGTTATTGTTGGTTATGGTTCGTTATGCTCTAATGTGGTAGTCCATAATAGCGACCATAACTCAGAGTTATGGTCGCTATTATGGACTACCACACCGGAGCAAAATATTTTTCGGGCACTTCTTAGCAATTGATCGTATGAATGGACGCGTAGACCGATTTTCATGTGCCTTTCATGCGAATGCGAGTGAAGTATAGTAACACTTGAGGCTCATGCGAAGTTTCAGGCAAATCCGCTCGGATACGTTCGAGTTACAGCCTAAGCCCCTAGCCCCTGGTTAGTTTAATAGCCTCTGTACTTATTAGCTACTAATTCAGGGGCCAGTTTTTACTTCCAATCGGCTAGGGGCATGGGCTGTAACTCGCGAGGACACGAGTGGATTTGACTGAAACTTAAAAATTGTCATTAGCAATATCATATCTCATTCCCATTACCGCAAATGGAAGGGACTTGTGGCAGTCTTCATGTACATCACGGGGACTTCAGTGCAGGAAAATAGTCGGGAATGTATTTTCTGTCTCGTACAAATCTGCCGTCGTCACGCAAACAACCAGCACGTTGGCCAAATGGCACCTTCAGACTCCCAGCAGAGTAGACTAGAAAGCCAACAAGACTCTTTTGGCATTCCTCTATGTCTTGCCTCCTTCCGAAAATTGATCCTACAGTGATCATGAGAGTAAAGATGAACATTGCATTACGCAAAAGGACACTCAGCCCAGTCAGACTTGTTCTGGAGGATTCATTAAAATGCAGCTTTATGCTGCTTGTTGTTTCTTTGCAATTGGGGAGTATTATCTAATCTAATCTAATCTAATCTAATCTAATCTTATGGGTAGTATAAACGTTTCTCCCATGGCCGCGAATGGCACGAACGCAGCGTTCTCAAGACTTGTTCGAGCTCGGGAGTATTCAAGTTTTGGAAAATTTTCGAACTGATGGAAAGAAAAACTGGCCCCTGTGGAGCTTGCGTCTCGCCTACAGGGGCCAGTTTTTAGTAACCATTTATGTCCATTTTTACAAGAAATAGTTACCGTCAATCTCCATGAGGAACATGAAGATCACTTATCATGCGCCTTTCCTCGAACAGCAAGTTAGTTCAGGTGTTACTGGTTGCCCATGAAATGTTTCAGGTTGCGCTGCCTCTATTGTGGTAAAGTGGCATCATTTCAAGATGCAAAATCGGTGTATCCCTTAGGTAGTATGAACATACAAAAAATGTAAATTTGGATACCAAGCCCTTCAATACACACCAAGGTTTTTAGAGGACTGACAAATTCATCTGATTTGCCAAATAAGCTGACCTTTTAGGCCTCGAAAGATTCAAATTAGCCCTTATGGCGGTCAGTTTAGTGTAGGCAACAAAAATGCCCGTGGTGTCAAAATGTCCATCGGGATGGCATTTTTTTAAATTTCGCGTTTCCTCGTTCCTTTTCTCCCAGGCTTTGACCCCGGTGAATTCCAGTTGGAAGGGTCTATTGGCAATTTTTGCCCCCTCTTTGCGGCTCTCAAGGCCGCTGTGGGAGTTTTCTCTTTAGGGGTGCTTAAGGCATACACTTGTTGAATTCCTTTGTGCTGGCCTTCTAATTCCGGTCCTTTGGGGCCTGTGTCAAAAAAAATGAAGACGAAGGCCGTTTTTGATGCGCCTTTCGTGGTAGCACAAGGTAGTTCAAGTGTTACTCAAGAAGCATGCGAAGTTTGAGGTCATTTCACTCGAATCCCTAGAGTTACAACTCATTCCTCCACCCGGCGGTTACTTAATACAGACCCCTGTAGCTAGGACCCAGGATTTTCCACCACCAGAAAACGGCCTTGGGAATTCCCAAGATTCCTGGGAATACCCAAATAGTCCCTTATAATTCCCGGATTTCAGGATACCGGTAGTGGGTGCCTGCTGACTCACTACATCTATAAGTTCTATGGAACAGCCACAGCCGTGACTCCCTCACGCCCTCACGGTGCACTTAGCAAGTCCAACGCACCCGACAAAAATCATCAAACGAGGTGCATTCGTAGGGGAAGGCCTATCGCTGTGTGCTAAAAGGAACAAAAAAGCAAGCTCAGAATTCCAGGGCCATCGTCCCACCCAAGCCCCACCTGGGAAAATGGAGCACTATCTGTACTGAAAATGGACCATTAACGGTGCCAACAACGCCCCAAATTATAGACACGCATTTTATTATGCATAAACTTTCACTCCCTCAAGTCCTAATTAGCGCAAGGCCTTCTAGAGCTGCTCCACGCCCCTCGTAAAACATTAATCATGGCCCTCGATGTATCAGCTTTCTCATTTGAGTTTCTCGATCATTTTTGTGTTGTCGCGCACCCGAATTGAGACACAGCTTTGTCCAAGTTTGACTCGAATTACTTTCTTTGAATTTTGAAGGCTCCTGCGATGCGCTATATCCGCCGTCTGCATGGAAATACCCGCATCGCACAGGCTTGCGTCCAGACTCGAGGAAAGAGGTTGAATCACCCAGCTTGAGAAGATTACTGACGAGAGGCATACAAGCCTCAATCGCACTAACATAGTCTAGGTAGTCTACTTAATCCCATTGAACATGCTACGCTTGAACAACATGCTTTAATCTGTCCTCGAGAGAGCACAGCCGCATATTCGTGTTGTCAGTCGAGGGCGTGGGAAGGGAAAACTATTGTCTCACTGGATGCAGCCTAGCAAAACGGTTCAATACGACCCGCTAAACACGGTGATGTTTGCTATGAGATCAACCAAAAGTGGTCTTAATGCTCTTATTCTACGAGACCGTGCGCAAGACCTTCTGTGGCCCGACAACCTCGCAAATGACCGTGCTGTTTTTGAAAAAAATCATGAGGTGCAGCAGTGTGTGTACAGTAGTGTAGTGTACAGAATTTTCTGGCGATTCCTATGACAGACATTTCCCCGACAGCTATCTTTGAAGAACCTCCGGAGTAGACAGTGTGACCGGACAGCCCACCGGATGCTCAATTCTCTTCCTTAATATCCCCATAGAGTCCCCGAGAACACCAGGGGAACCTAAGAAGACCCCCAGGCTGTTCTAATGGAATTCCGTCCTACTTTATTCGTGGCTTAGTAGTATATAATACAATACGGCGTGCTCGGAAGCAAAAAAACCTGTACTGACCGTTTATTTCCAAAAATGGGCGAATGCCGGGAGGTGCTGGGCGGCGGACCAGCACCTCCTTCGAAGCTATAAACGCTTCGAGTGCAACCGGGATCTCAAACTTAGTGA
>Ga0307931_1000453_pt1 | contig 25740 bp, 24 predicted proteins | sample OrgLakmetageno47_FD_201816 | JGI IMG/M metagenome (GOLD analysis project Ga0307931, IMG submission 201816) | Saline water microbial communities from Organic Lake, Antarctica - #47 | ecosystem: Environmental > Aquatic > Non-marine Saline and Alkaline > Saline | place: Antarctica: Organic Lake...
CCCGTCAAAGCCTCCTATGGCACAGGGGCAGAGCAATAGGCGCCTTGCGCGCTGAAAGGCACACTTTGACCTCTGCCGAGTGGACCTCGTGTTCCGCATGTCTCGAGCTTCTTTGCTCGCGCGCCTTACTCTTTATTGTTCTGCGGAGTGCGCAACACCCACAAATACCTCACTTTTTGCAAATTTTCCGAGGAATTTGGCCAATGCCCCTCTCCCTCCTGAATCATTCCGCACTTGCATTGCTTGCGCAACGCACGCGCTTTCCCACTTCTGCCCGCAGCATTGGCTTCTGTGCCATTTGGGTTTGTATTAGTTCGAGTTCGAGTTCAACAAGTGTATGCCTTAAGCAACCCCAGCGGCCTCGAACTCAAGAGCCGTTTTTGCAGGGGGGGTGGTTCCTATACCACCTAGTACAAGCATTAGCTACTCTCCTTATATGAGCAGCTTTTCTTTGTATTCCTGCCTGTGCTGTCCTTCTAGTAACTTAATTCCGGGGCCTGTGTCAAAAATGAACCACCACACTGTAGAAAATTCCGAAAATGATCGGGAATTTCCGCTTGTGGAATTCTTAGACGACTGCTTTCTCTTCACCTCTGATGACGTGGCCGTGTGGCCGGCCTTGGGTCGCGGGGTATAATTCGGTACACTCTACTAGCTAAGCTTAGCTTACGCGTCAGGCTCGATATGGAATAGACTTCAGGATGGTTGAAGATCTCCCAGCAGGAGAGGGCGGTCACCAACCGCATCATATCAGTTCATCCTCGTTCACTAATGAGTTGGAGCCCGACGTTCCGCGTGACGTTGTGGATGAAGGTGCACGACGGAACACTCACAGCTCGGCATGGCTGTTGTTGTTTGCACATGTCGTCCCTCTCTCTATCGTTAAGTTCGCGGATTTTATCACTGATGCGATTGTCATTCATCAGCTCTACGTGCAAGCTGGGATCAGTTGGATCATCGGTACTTTTGCAGTTGCTTACTCAGTTTTTTCGTCTTTCATCGTGATGGTCGGATCAGCATTTTGCGCAGATGTCCGCGCTCTTTCGCCGTGGCAAGCTGCGATAGGCATGGTGCTATCTTGCTTCCATCTTCATCTTCCATTCATTGGGACACTCTCAATCTTTGGAGCTAGCGGCACCGTCGATAGTGCCAAGTACCATCTTTTCTCATTGTTAAAGCTACTCAGCGGCTCGTTGCAGTCAACTGTTCTCGCAATTATTACAGGCGCTGCTTACCTACGTGCCGTGAACGAAGACGCTAACAGTCGCACCCTGGCGCTATTTGCCTCATCTTTGGCTCTATCATTCCTTTCGATGGTCTATGGTTTCTATGGCGCATGCGCGGCATGTACCTCATACACGTCGAAAGTCCGCGGGAGAACTGGCCTATTTGTGGCCCTCTGTGTGGCAATCAATCTTTTCTGGGTGATTTATGTCTTCTCTTTGAGCATTGTCACTGCGCCAATTTTTACTTGCTTGAGTTTAAGTGTCCTCGCGCTAGCCAGTATTGTTCAACTTGTCGCCATTTTCAAAACCCCGCATGGTGCAGTCCTGTCTCTGGCAGCCTTTCCTCCCTATGCTGTCATCGACTATCTAGTGATTGACGATTTTCGGTGCTACGAACGACCAACATACATGAAAGGTCCAACTTGGTGGGATAAACGCGGATTTCCAGTGATTAGACGTGTTATTCTAGCCGTGGTGGGTGTTTCTGCGTTCATTGCGAGACCAGAGGATCACCCCACAAGAATCTCTATCATCGCCCTTTTTGTCAGTGATTTGATCGCATCATTGAAACTTTTTTCCATTCTTGAACGCCCCAATGAAACTTGTGAAGGTGACACAAAAATATCTCTCATAGAAACCTCGAATTTGCCCAGGGTGGTCTCCCTTGAGTCTGACCTTGTCTGGATAATCCAATGTCGGCAGAAAGCTTCAGCACGTAAAGATCTTTACCTGGCGGACATGCTTATCGGTGTAGCTCTCCAAAAGCCAACAACTGAAAGCGATCTGAGTGAGTTAATTACTTTCACCCGCGACCTCCTAAACTCAGAATTTCTGACGAAGAAGGACAACGTGCGAATCGCGCACATGCTTGGCGCTGTTGAACAATACAAGCCATGGGAAAAAAAATCACACTCGATTCTTCTCACAAAATTGAAACGCGTCGTTGGTCAGCAAGTGCATGCTGATTTTACTGCGCCGACTGCAGTTCTTGGTGAGTTAGAAGGTCAGTTTGTTCATCCGATGCGGGCAATCCCATTGGGGAAATGTCTAAGCAACAGTGTATGGGCTGACGCCAAGTTTCAAGGCAATAACACTGCTTCAAGACAAGCAGCGGATTGGGCTCTCTCGAAAGATGCTGACAGGTGCGATTTCTTTGTGTCGCACGCGTGGGCCGACGAAAAGAAACAACCTGGTGCAAAAATTCGCCTCCTGCGCAATTTTCTCTTCCTCGACTACATGATCGCTACTCTCTTCGTTTCGTGCGGATTGGTCGCCGCATATTTAGCATCACTTGGAATTGGAATATCAACGGTTGTGCACTCGTTTCCTTGGTACTGGCCATGCACCTCAGTATTGATCTTTGCTGTGGCAAGTATGATTTGGATTAAGCTAAGCACACTTGGCGTTCTTCCATCTCGATATTCTCCGTGGGCCTTTTCGCCCACGACTCTTTGGCTTGATAAATGCTGCGTCCTTCAAGAATCACCGGAAACAATACACGCCGGAGTAACCTCATTTCACCGCTTCCTGTCGAAATGCGACGGAATGATCGCTTTTGTGAGCGATACTTACTTTAGTCGTTTGTGGTGTGTGTATGAGCTAGCAGTCTTTTGTAAGATGCACGACAACCCGGAGGAAGGGCTCCTAATTCTTTCGTTAGACTGGACTCACCGTTTCTTACACTTCAGCTCAGATAAAACGAAGTTGACTGCAAAGGAAATCAGTTTTTTCGAGGATTTCTCTTGCCTAATGGTAAGTTGTTCGAAGCCAGCAGATCGCGCTTTTGTCTTAAATGCTATCCGAGAGCAGTGGGGCTCGGAAGACGAGTTTGATAAATACGTAAGAGAAGTTCTCCCAGGAATAATGATGCGAAGCAAAGCAAAGTTTTACAAGCAATCGGCAATCGTAATGGCGCAGGTCTTTGATCTATCATTTGGGGGCACCTAGTATTGAAGATGCCTTATCAGCAGTTCGCAAAGAGTGAGTGAGAGTCCCCTGTCATCGATTTCATTAAGATGGAAATTGCTATAGGTGCGTCGCACAATCATTCTTGATGTTGGTTTTCAACGAGGCCAGCCGTGAAGTACTGAACTTAGATCACCCCCTTCATCTTCAGATATACTTGGACTAGGTCATGATTCGGCTTAGATTACCTCGTACTCGTACTCACCTTGCTGAGCAACCTTGCTCTGCTGCACGATTTTTGACGCAATGCCCAAAAGACGTACCAATATACTAAGACGCGGGTTAACAGCCGAAATACTTCAGCTTCGGTCAAAATGAGCCGCAATAGTTCGCACAGTATCCACTTTGGGCTCGCGTGCTTGAATGCCCTTGTGAGTGTAGTGTAGTGAGCTACTTCGGGTCATAATTCTTCCACTTCGGTCAAAAATATGCCGCGGTATAGTTCGCACTTAAATTCATAATTCTCCACAGTTTCCATATGCCATTTACAAAATCCTCGAGTATGCGGTGGTCGATGAAACATACTGGGCTGTAAAATTGGAAAGGCTGTATTGCCCTGTGTCGGACTTCATTTTTTCAGTCAAGCACCCTCATTGAAATTGGAATACAATACGCCATAGTCCTGAACTGCAAAAGCATAACAATTTGATACCATCGCTGGTGAACTGGTGCTTGTTGAAACTTCGCCATTACGACATGGCGACATTGCGCCACTGGTAATCTTGTCGAGTCGTGTACCGGCTTCTTTTAATATTCTTAAAATCTTTACATTGACGGTTATATATGAATCTCCTGGAAACTGTTGCAGTTCGCGAAATATAGAGATATCGCATCGCCCCGAAATCTAAATTTAACTGACAAAAAAAATGCTCAACACGCTTACACTTCTGCCTGAATCATATGCATTTGTGTTGTTGTTTAGTTGTTATTACTTCACTTCGACTTCGAATACATCATTTTAAGCCAAATCAATTGCAGAGGGCGATCCTCAGTAAGCTATGTAAGGATTTTCGAAAGATCCTTCGTAGGTGCATGCAAGTTACGTGCCCCTTTTCAGAGCTGATGTGACACCAATCTACGAGGTGTCGTCGAAGCTCATCGGTGGGCGGATATTACATGCCACAGAAGGAGCACAAGAAAGAGAAGCAGGGCACTCCAGCAACCATTTTCTTCTGTGTCGCTGATGCTTGTGGGCTGTTGAGCTGTTGAGGCAACCAATTAGTAACATCAACAACATGCAAACTTGTTTCAAGGGAAGCTTTGCCTTTGAGATGGCGTCGCCATCTTCGTAGTAGTTGCCACCTTTTTCAAATGTTGACACGCCGCATTGTCCGCACGTTGAATTCATTGGCTGCTGCGCAGTTCCAAAATGGGTGTTCTTCACGAGACGTGCTTTCCTTCTAATCACCTGTTTGTAAATGTTTGTTGGCACCCTCCTCACGCCGGTATTTGTCGGAATGGGTTCTTCTTTTATCTGACCTCTATATGATACTCGCTTCTTGGCATGCAACTTGAGAGACACAACCTCACACAACCTCTAAAATTCTTGGTATCTTTTGGAGAGCACAAACTGCCGAATCAGAACAAACAGCAGCTCAGGAGGTGTCGTCTTAGATACAACAACTTACTTCTAACTTAAGTACAACTCTGCTTCTTCTTGAATTCTACTATAGCCGTAACTATAGCTACCGCAGCTACGTACTTGAGCTAGCCTGCTGTTTGAATACTTTCTGTCTTAATGTACTTATAAGAGCTGTAGTATCATCAGGAATTAGGAACTCCTTTTTCCAAATGCCAAGCTGAATGTTGTGCTGTGCATTAGAGCGACAAAGCTGTGTATCTTTTGAGACTATATAGTAAGAAGAATACACGAAACAGCGAAAATGCTAGCTGCTAAGCATTGGCTGTCCTTGTTGACATGTGTGTGTCGCAATTTGCCATGGACGTTAGCCTCCTCTGTTGATACCCCGGGTGATGAAAATAAGAATGTAGCGTCTACGCCCCCATTTCATACACGAGCACAGAAGCCCCACATTGAAGAACAGGCGGCAGGAAAGTTCATTGCAATATTGCATGACGCTGGCGAATGCTCTATGTCGCAGCCAGCATTGCAGAATCTCACAGAGGCTGGCTACTCAGTCACGGTGTGGGCACACTTAACATGAAATGCCAAGGGTAGCTTGTGATATACGTATGATTAATCAATGAGTAGGCGCCATTAATGGATAGCTCATGGTTCCTTTTGCGGTACGAACTTAGGTTCTTGCCCTGGGCGAACCAGCTTCATCGATTTTCTTACCGTCGGGAAGCGGGGGCGTGAGTGCTGTGAGCCTTACCGACCTTGGCGTGGAATTCAACGTATCGGACGGCACTCGTGCGGTACTTCAAAGACTCAGATTTCATGATGAGACATGATTGTGCCATGTTTTATTTTCTTTTGATTTGTTGTGTCATCTCTTAGCACATTACTAGACCGTGTGGAAGTATATTGCTGTCATGTAGGTACACAGATTCACAGTACAAATTCTATTTCTGGCAGGCTCGAGCCCAGTTATTACCCCCCGGTGATGTAGCTACTGTTGTGGCAGCGCTCACTGATCAGCCATCAAGTATTGCAGAATCATCAACCTCTACTCCATCTTCTTTGGCAATCATCACCGGCACTGTGTATGCCATGCAAGCTCAGTTAGCTCGAGCTCTGGCTAGACAAGAACCCGAGTTTGCAGAGACGAAATATATTCTTGGAGGTGACCGCAACAGTGGTAGTAGCGGCACTCAAGTTGACCACAACAACGGTATCGGAAGCACCAGTAACAGGAACAGTAGCACTACATCGGGTTATGTCGTTGGACTCGACGACAGTTTTGCTTTATGGAGTAACCGCAGTTTAACCGCGAAAATGTTTGTGTTACCGCGAGGACCAGCAGATAATGTCGCAATTGCAGACGAATTATTCGTCACTGCTCAGAGGTAAGCTACTCGTATGCATTAGAAGTACTTGCACGCTTCTGCAGTTATCTATTCATCTTCGCACGTAGAGATGTTCCTACATCATTGAAATATATGCTCCCAGTATAGCTGTACATTATTCATCATGTGTGGTACTGTGCTCTCATCTTTATCCTTGCATTTTAGTATTGCGAACGGCGTGACAACATCTTCGGGTGTCAACGATAGCATTATTGCTACCACTACTGGTTCACCATCCATTGACGCTTGGGCATCGTATGCTGCGGACACTGATCAGGTCCTATTTGATACGACACTTCACGGCTTGCTCAATTACTTCAGTTTGAGGCCGTAGAAGTGTTCTGGAGATTTAATATTATTCTTGTAATTTTGCTCGTTCTTCACTCATTCATTTTACCGTTACCTCTCTACCAATAGGTCTTGGCAACACGCGAAATGATCGCTCAAGCTTACACCCTTGCAAATGCCAACAGTACACCATTCACTATTGGCAGTAATAGAGACAATGATGGGCTTGTTGTGCTTGTCTATGCTGGCGGGTACGTCAAAATTCGATTATGTCTTTTTAATGCTTTGAGCTTTCAAACGAACCTGAAGGGTACTGCGAGTTACTTCAACGGAAGATTTGATCAAGAAAACGCTCAACATGTTTCATCAAGTTCCATGTCACCTTTTTATTTCTAAGCCTTTCACAGCCCTCACTTTGTTCCTGCTTGCGTCCATTCCCCTAGATATGGCGGCGTAGAATACGATGAAGAATTGAAGATATTCTGCAATGCCACTATGATGCTGCGCGAAGAAGTAAATCCAACGTTTGTGTTTGTGTTCAGCCCGCACCCAGGCTACCCTTCTTCGTATGAAAAAGCTCTTTTTCAATCGTGGGGCTGCCTGCCTAACAACAACAGTACTTCTCCATCTTCATCATTGATTTCATCTTTTGAGTCTTTCGCTACAACTAGAGTAGAGAATGCCGCGTCAAACCATACGCAAGAAACACAGCAGCAATCAGGAACGCCATTGTTGCCACAACAACTTCAGTCGTCGTTGATGCCTCCGTCAGCACCATTATCAGCAATGCCAACGCCTCAACCAGTGCCTGTAAATTTGTTCATAGCTGATGAAGCCTCCTGGAACGGTACTGATACGGGCCAGTTAGTTGCAGCGTCGAATGGGTCGATTAGTGTTGGATCCACCGTTGGCGGGCAGTCCCTTTCGGTAAAATACAAATGCATAAAGGAGAAATGTATTGCTGTGCTCATTCACGATGCTATGGGATGTTTCTTTTGATTAATTAATTACTTGTCCAGAAGAGAATGTTCAGTTGCCATTGCTAGTCCCTGCTCTGTAAGACAACCGCATTCTGAAAATGATAGCTTTTGTGGGTGATATTTACTTGTGTGTACGTAACAGATTGGAAAACCGCACGTGTATACTTCTGCATCATTTGAAGACGTCTTCACGGCTGCCAACCTCATACCGAAAGCTCCAACCTCAAAAGCTCTCGTTGATGCACTAAATGGTATACCAAACAGTTTTTGCTTTCACCTCCCCCCCATTTATTTGCCTTCATTTCTCTTCAATTGAGCTGCCAGAAGAAAAAATAGTTATCTAATTGAACTTTTTTGCTGTATTTGTGCGTTTTTTGTCTCTGCGCCTCCGTGCGCTGCCTGGCTGTATTCTCCAGTCACTTTTCGAGACGAAGCTTTCGAAGTACCATCGTCGGCTTTGGAAACCGCTGGCGTGCCGCTCAATGGCACTGCCAGCATGGTCGCGCGGTTGCTGGAGATAGTAGCATAACACATATTACATATAAATACTCGTATATAAATATGTTTCGATTCGGTATCCCTGAAGGAAATGGAGCACTGCTGGGGTTTATGTGTTATTTCGTGTGAAGTGGGATCGACCAAGGCAATTGGTGCTCGGAATAAATTCTATGTCGCATAAACCATATGCCTGTAACATGCCGTTGTAAAAGAAGACCAAGGTTCCTGGTACATATAACAGAACCACATACATTCACCGATTCCCGAGTACCATGTAAGGGTAAGAATACGGGGCTGCTGATGCCAATACAAAACCAAGTAAATTTAAAAAGAATACGTGGAATCCGGAACATTTTTGGTGGCTATAGGGAGGTACGTAAAGAAATGTTATTTGCCCGGAGATGAGCTCAAACAGGGCTTCGTCTCCGCTCCCTCCACAGAGCTACGAATTTATTCAATTCATCACAGTTTATTTTTTAACTTCGTTTTAACCATTTTTTTCGCTTCCCTGGTCCCATCTCACCTTAAAATTTGTTCTTGTGTGGACCAGTTTTCACTTTTTTGACTTCGATGCCAAAGACGAAATGACTTCAATGCCCATGTAGAAAACGCCGTACAGAGCCGCAAACTTCAGCAACATGAGACAGAGAGTACGCCAAAAAAAAAAGGGACATTAATAACAATTTTGAGCAGAAAGAAGAATCGCAGAGATGGCGTAACACTTCAACACACGATTTGTGTATGCTTTTGACGTCTCGTGGTACAAGAATGACATATCAACATTTACGCCTCTCCGCCCACTTCTTCCTTTAGACCTCTCAGTCTCAAACCCTCACGAGCATTCACGCAGTCTCGTTCTATCACTCCTTCTTGTTCCATCTCAGTCACATCTCTTAGTTCTTTACCTTAGCGGCGTCGTTCACCCAATTGAAGCTCTTCACTTGCGCCATCAACGTAGCGTGGCGCTCTTCTTCTTTGGCGTTGAGCTCCGCCACGGCCTCCGTCAATTTCGCCATTTCAGACTTATCTTTCGAAGTAGCTGCTCCTGCTGCTGCACCGCCAGAAGCAGATGCTTGAGGCGCAGCAGCAGCAGCTGGCGGTGCAGGTTTGGGGAGACCCGACTGGAGGTCGAGCAAGCAGGCGGAAGGGTCGGTGTAGGTTAAATGACGTGGCCCGCCGCCGATGCGAGTGCAGTACACCTTGGAAGAAAAAGAGAGAAGTAGAAGAAGGTATTTCTTTAAAGGTCAAAAAGCCACAGAGGATGAAAAAGTGAGAAATGAAGACGAAGTTAAGGAGCTTGAAACCCCTTCAATCTCTCTCTTTATCTATGTACACTCGAGCAAGTTTCTCAGTTTCCAAGACGGATAAACCATCACCACGATCCCTGCCGACCGTAACCCTCTCTTTCACTATATGCTTCTGCAATCATTCCATTTACTCACCATCTTGATGTCGCCACATGCAGGCACCCTCCCTGTAGCCGCTCCCGCTTTCACCAGGGCTGGAGGCAAATGTGCTTTGGATGCAGCGCTCAAGAGGTCGGGGCGGTTAGTAAAGGCGGCCAAGTTTTCATGGGTGGGCTGTGAGAGAAAAGAAGAAAAAAAAAGGGAAAAAACGAGAGAGGTAAAATTGAAACATAAAAGAAAGAAGACGAAAAGGAGAGAGGTAAAAAGGTTGAAAGATAGAAGGAGTAGGAGAGGAGAACTTGCCAATCACCAGTTTGAGCAATTAAAAAGTATATGTCGTCAAAACGCATTGTCAAAAAAATGGGTCGCGAAGCTGCGCACTTGTGAATCCAGCTCACTTTGGGAAAGAAATGCAGCAAGAAGGCCGTCAGGGCTGCGTGGTGCATTTTTGGCACGAATATCACGGCGTTGGGACCAGCATCAAAAGTGTAGGCCGCAATCGTGGCGCCGTGGTGAGCGTTGAAAGCATGCACCAGACGAATGACCTAACGAAAGCGAGCGAAAAAGGTTTATAGAGAGATCGAGCAAAGACGACGAACGAGTATAACAATGATAAGAATTGAGAAGAGGGAAAGAAGGAGACAGAGAGGAAGCAAATGGGAACACACACACACACAAGGTGTGATCCAATACGCACACACGCACGCACGCACGCACGCACGCACGCAAAAGAAAAAATTGCCGACCCAACAAAGACTACAACTACAACTACTAGAAAACAGCTACCTGGCGGCTGGTGTCGTTCAAGTAGAAGATGGGCGGCAGGGTGTCGAGGCAGGTGGCGTGAAATTGGTTGGAGTCGGCCATGATCAAGTCGCCGAACGCTGCGAAGTCTTGGGCCTACATAGCATATCATTAAATTTTTAAAAAGAAAAGAAAAAAAGTAAATGCTAAGAAGCCAGCTTATATAAAAAAAGAGAAGGAGAAAAAAACATACCTATGATAAAGAGAAGGAGAGGTGTCTCCAAAGAACTAGAAAAAAAGAACAGCTGTAACAAGTAGAAAGATGCCAGTAGATTCTCACATCAACCATCACACATCATCCATTCCATAGCAAAATCAATATTCGCGTACCTTGAAGGCTTTTTCAATGGCATCCATGCGGCCGTCAACCACATGTTTAGCGCGGAGCATGAGCAGAGGGCTGGTCGCCACGGAAGCGCCCATGCCTGCCGTGGAAGACGTGTCTTTCTTGGCGTCGTTGACCTGAGGTTAAAGAATGTAAATAAATGGCACATTTAAAAACAAAATAAAACGGTGGACAAATAAACAATACTAGTAGAATAAAGTATAGAAAAGAAAAGTAGATTCGGATATGATTTTACTACTATGGTAGTAGAGTTCTAGCAGAATAAAAACGGAAATAAAGAGGGTGAAAAAAAAAAAAATCGAAAACAGTACGTGTGCACAAATACACGCAAACACACATGTACAGTTGCCGTAAACGTTAAAACCAAACTTCTCTTCTTTCATTGTGCTTACCACGAGAATGAGGGCTTCAAGGTCTGGCCAGGCCTCTTTTGGCGCTACGGGCACCGCACGTGAGTCGAGCCACCCCGCCGTGGATGTGCCCATTTGCCACTTCACGAACCCCCCAAATAGGGAGCTGTTGGAGAAGAAAGAAGAGGGAATCGAGAAGAAAAAAAAAAACACAGGGAAATAAAAAGAGATTGAGCTGTAAGGGAGGATGAAGCACTCAGACACGATTCGAAAAGAAATAAAACCTTCTGTGCGCGTTCAAAGCTAACTTACTGACATCCTGAGATTCATTTCAAAATGGTGGTGATAGTGGTGAGCAGTGCTTCTTCATCAATCTAGCATCTCGTCTAAATGTATCAAGATCTCACCGGCACGCGCTCCCACTGCCTTGCCTCGCCACTACGCTCAAATCCGCCAAGCCTTGAACATCGTCACTGGGAATCCCAAACAACTTGGCGATCGCGAACACCAAGCAAGCGTAGCCGGCCGCGCTAGACGCTAAGCCTGTTGCATTTTGTCATGATTAGAACAACAACAGCAGGCCCGGCGGAAATAAGATGGCAACAATGATGAGAAAAGTGCTGCCATCAGAAAACTGAGCATTTGGGATTCATCTATGAGTTTGAAATATTTCTTGTTTTTGAGGCACTCCTCCAGGAATGAAACTACTGCCATCTCAGGCAGATATATGGCATGTTGAGAAGAGACTCTATCCGTCATCGAGACTGAAGTATTGCAGATTTTATCATGTCATAATTATGGATGAGTCCAAACCTGCAGCAGTGGGGAAAGTATTCCTTGACACCACATGTATATGGTACTCGCTCCACTCGGAGGCGCGCACCTAAACAAAGAAGCAAGCAGGGGACTTGAGGCAAGGAGTGGTACATGAGTAGTCTTAGCGTTAGATCTAGAGTGTGATCAAACAACGCACGTTCCTTTCTTCTCTGTACTACCTCTCTTTCTTACTCTCTCTCTTACTCTCTCTCTATCTCTTGATACTGTTGATACTTTAATCAAGACAGCGAGGAATCTTTACCGCCGCGATACGCACACTCTCTCACATTCTTTTTTTGCATTCCACCTCCTCTTTTATATCACTACTGCACTAGCATGCGCGGCATGCATTCCTCCTCGCTTACCAGCACTGCGCCCGTGGATGGGTCAACCCGGTCCCGGGCGCGCGCGCGCATCTCGCGGACGCACGTCTTGAACCGCTCGGCGTGCTCGTTTTCCGAGGTCGCCATCGCCAACTCCGATCCGTTGAGCCTTTTGAAAAAATAAAATAAAATAGCAGAATGAGCAAGTAAATGCGTCGTCGGTCAGAGAAAGAAAAACAGAGCAAGCGAAATATTTTTACAAAGAAAGCGCTTTTTTAAAAATAATAATATAAAAATGATAGAGTTCATGTCTGGAAATATGTATAGGAGGTGAGTCCGTGCTCAGGTGACATTTAGGCTAAATAGAACAGAATGAGTGAAGGCTTCCCATCGCGTAAAGTACACATTTCTCGCTTATTTTGCCTCCATATTGATAACGCGCGTTTGATGTGCAATGATTTCAATGCATCGTACGACGAAAGGTGCATAAATGGAGCAAACTCTTATCATCACCTATCTAGCCTAGTATGTGCATCTCGAGTCAAAACTCTCTTTTTCTATTGAGTACCAGAGACGGTCCGACGTGAAGCTTTTCGACGCGCACACCGACGTGATAGCTCGGAGGTCATCTTGGTCTAGGGTGACTGACACTGAGGAATTGATGGGCGTGTTGAACTCTTTCGAAGCTTTGCCCCAATACTGCGTTGACGCCAGTATAGGAGACAACCATTCAAAAAGAAGCACACACACAACGAAGCCGGAGTTATGAAGCACTTTGTGATGCACGAGAAGGGCGTCACAAGGTTGTGCTCTGCGTAATCGCCAAATCGTAGGCGAATAAACGCTATTGCTAGCAAGGTGGTCATGCTGCATAATAGGAATCATATTCATGTTAACTGCATCGCTCAATCAAACCTTGATGCAAGCAATGTTTGTAGGGGCAGTCACTGTTTCGTGCTGGAGATCCGAAGGAGGAGCCATTGTCTTGATAATCAAACGCTAGCAATGCTTTAAAAGAAAAAACGCAGACGGAGAGAATAAGTTAGATCAGGCAACTCCCTACCTATTAATGGAATGATTATGCTCTATCTGCGTGCTCAAAGCGCGAAGACCTTCGTGGGCTGATGAAATGTTTATTTTGGCTCCGTATTTTTGAGTTTATGATGAGATGACAACAGCGCGACAACGCGACAACATAGACACAACGAACAACGAACAACGAAAAGCTCCTGAAACCTGAGAAGACTACTACTGAAAGCTGAAAGCCTGCCTTGCTGCCTTTTGCTTTTATCCAGCTCCTCCGATCATTCTTTCTGTAGCCTAGCCCTGACGCCCTTACGCCTTTTATCTAGCTTGTGCTTAGCATTGCAGCTCCAATTGAAATAGATAACTCTGCGCTCTTTGCCTCTTAGACTTACATTACGAAGGATACTTTCGAAGTACGGAGAGCGTTAAAGTTAGAGCTCAAGCTCTGTAACAAAGGAATTATCTCTGCAATCTTTGGGCCTAAGACTCGCATTTACTAGCTAGAGTAGTTCTGGTGCGTACAAGCAGAACATGAGCCTTGCGAGCAAAATACCCATCATGATGTGCCTACTCACTAAAGCCAAGGGACTGTCAAGAGCCCTAACGATGTCGGCTGCGGGACCCAAACCTATCAAGGTACGTGTTTAGCCTTGGATTATTGTCGGCCTGAAGTATTGCTTTTGCCTTCAGTGTGTGGCACAAGAAGTTTTTTTTTGCCCAACATCCAACGCCGAAAGTACAACTTGACGAATCTTTGTAGGTGCTAGCACTGCATGGAAAAGGTGGGAACGGCGCTAGCATGGCTCTTAAAATTGCTCCGCTGGTGGAGGCCACAGAATCGGACGGTTTTCAATGGACTTTTCCTACGGCGCCGCATGCGTTGGAGAGCGGAGGCACGGCATGGTGGATGCTTCCTCCCGGAAGGCGGTCGTTTGAGGTGTGTGCTATTAAACCTTCAACTAGAGAATAACAGCTTGTGTTTCACTGAGTGCGTATTGCTGAAGCTCTCACTACAAGTAGTACGTAGAACGTACGTAATATAGAGGAAAACGCGACGAAACTCTTCAAAATGCCTATCAATGCCTACTCAATTATTTGTTGTACCTTCCTGCATACGGCTATTTATCCTGGCGCTTACAACACGTATGGCTATCATCGCTAGGCCGATTCCTTCGAGGGTGTGGACGAAAGTTTGGCGTGTTTGCGTGAAGTGTGGGACCGGGAGGGGCCTTTCGACTGCATCATGGGCCATTCTCAGGTGATGGGTTGAGGATGTAATTGCATATAATCTGTCAGAGTTCACAGTCAATGTCTTCTTTTATGAGTCAATAAAGTGAAGAGAAATTCAGCCAATTAGATTGCTTTCCCAAGCTACCATACATGCATGAACATGTGCCTTCTTTTTTTTGTTTCTTCTTCTCCTTCAATCTCTGTTCAACGAAGTGCTGCCTCTCTTTTGCTTTTTTAAATACAGGGAGCGATGCTAACTGCCATCTTGGTGGCGCAGAATATTCTAGCCTCGTCTCCTTCTTCTCCTTCTTCTTCTACAACACCACCCGGATCACCAAATGTTGGCCTTGCTCCCAGCAGCAGCACCTCCCAGATGCAGCCCAAATGTGCCATTTTGTCCGGCGCAGCATGGCCCAACCCGTATGGCGAACTGTTTCACGAGCTCGCTGTTGCTTCAAGTGCTGGTGCAGGCGGAAGCAAAGAAGAAGCCACGATTACTACTACCCTTATTCCCACGCTGCACTGCTGGGGCACGCAAGACGAGATGAACCCCCCGGAATTGGCCCAAAAATTGCAGGTGGCACCCACACACTAACGCACACAAACGCACAAAGGGAATCATCCCAAAATTACTTGTTGTAAGCCGTCGCTTGTTCCATGGATCTTGGTGTCATGTCTTCCATTTTTTGCTCTTATTATTTTATGACTTGTCGTTTATTACTCTTTTTTTTTTCTTTCTTTTTTCTTTTGGCATGATTCTTTTGCTTCTTTTCTGGTTTGGCAGGAATGCTTCGCCAAGTCGTCGGTGTGGGTGCACGAAGGAGGCCACGTGGTGCCTCTTGACGCTGCCAGCCTCGACACTTTTCGAGCATTTGTGCAAAAGGAGGCAACGTCGCCTAATCGAACGCCATTGCCGGAAGAGCCAGAATGGGGCGTAAGCCTCATTGGAGGCGACCCCTGCAGGTTGAGAGTATTTTAATACTTCATTTTTTGAACGCTGCCACTCCTTCTTTCTGCTGCACTTTATGTTATGCCAACCACTGTGTATACTGCTCACTCTAAATTTTCGTATCACGTTGCACATGAAATGGATAGGTTTGACTTCATTTCGATTATTCTTTCTTTTTATCATTCGCCTACTTATAACTTCGTCATTTCGCTTTTTCTTTCTCGGAATTCAAAAAAAAATGAAATAAAAAATAGTTCTGCGTACAACGACGATCCCTTCAACGCCCAGCAAAACGCCCAAGACAGTTGGCTCGAAGCGCGCAAGGCCAAACGGCAGCGCGTCGCGGCCAAAGTGAAAGAACTCGAACAGACAGAACGCGAACGGCTGGGCGTCAAGGATTCGACCGACAGGAAGTCGGCGCGGCCTGGGCGAGATGTCTACAAAGGAGGCGATGCCCGCCGGTGGTTCACGTGAATTGCTCAGTCTTGTCTATATTTACACATAATCATAATCAAACCTATATCTCTAAATCAGCCATATTAAATAAAACTTCTGGCTTCTGTCTTGAACAATGCCATGTTGGGTTTCAATAACCCAACACCCAACCAACTAAGCTAAGTGCGCACTTAGCTCAGTTGGTTTGGCGTCTGCTTAATCGCAGTCCAACTTAGCTCAGTTGGTTGGGTGTTGGGTTATTGAAACCCAACACTTTTGCCCACCGCTACAAAAATTTCGTCGACAAGTATTGATATGAATTGCTGGCTATTTAACGTACAGAGGTGCAAAGCGATATGCTATCTAATCCTTGGCTATGGAAGAGGCCTCTAGATGAACAGATAACTAGCGTGGTATCCTTTCGGTTTCATCAAATTAGGCGAAATTGCGACTAACCGGCAGCTATAGGGGGGTCACTTCTCGCAAAAGCGGTAATTTGAAGCTTTTTCGGCTCTTACGCAGCGCAAACATGCCTTAACCACCCTAAGACGTATGCGCGAACCCCATGTGCCATGCGTGGGGTGGTCCTGTGCCGTAAATCCACGAAAATTTGTCCTTTTGATATGAAAATTTAAATTTCGGAGCTCATTTCACACAGCAAATGCAGCTCTGCTGCACTAGAAATTTCAAGCGATTTTGGCCAATTCTAGGCTCTAAATTCCCCTCGATGCGGTCAAAATTTCGGGGCCGGGGCCCTGGCCCTATGAGCTCGGTTAGGGGGAATCCCGTTACGACTTGCGTATACTATGGCCCAAAAGGGCGATTTTTCAGGAGTGACCCCCTTTAGCTGCCAGTTGGTCTTATGTCAGCCGGAGAAAGTAAGCTACTGTAATGCTGTAGTCGTTTTACCTACCAGTTACGTGGATCTCAATTCTAGCTTCCAGTCTGGCCCTGGAATCCCAATACCGCAATTCTGCTATCCAGGTGGCAACGAAAGCATCGCATGGCCGTCGTGCCCTTCCGGTAAGTCGATCCTCCTCCACAAAGGGGAAGCTCCCCAATAACTCAACATCTCCCACATACATCAACACTCGAGGTGATAATGCAGTAAACAGCACAACGAACGGCGCAGCCCCCCTAATTTTCACTCGCCAATTTCGTTGCTGTGTTATACGTCCTTCATTCTCGTATGAAAATGGCAGGGGCAGCAGAAATGAAACAAACTTCCTAATTACAAAATTATACTGTACCCACGAGGAGGTGCCTCAGTTTCTTGTCGAAATTCCCGGGATTTAAATCACTTTCCCTTTGTGGATGCTTCCGTATGTCCATAACTATGTTGCATGCACTGATAATCAGAACTACATGACGCAAGCGTCGTAAGCTCTGCTATTTTTTCCTTAGCCCCCCCCCCTCTCCTCCTCCCCTCCACACTGGAACTTGAACTTAAACTTGAACTTATACAAACCCAAATGGCACAGAAGCCAATCCTGCGGGAAAAAATGTACGCGCGAGCGTTGCGCGCAAGTCCAAATGTAGAGTATTCCCGCGCCTGCCCCAAGCAAAGACCTGACATCGCGGCTCGTAACTTAGTCAAGGGGTTTTACTATGTCAAAGCTGCTTTGTGAAATGGGTGTTCCAAAGTCCTGGTCCGGAAGCCGTTATTTTCGAAGGGTGCGCCAGTCAGGAATTGTTCTGTACATGTATGCAGCGTTCTTCAAGTTGACTTGATGTTGCTATTGCCCAAGGTTGCATACAGCAAAAATCAAATCCACATCAATCTTGATCTTCGAGCCTCGGCTCGGGCAACCTGTTTTGCATCTCGTTGTCTTTTTGTTTTCACCGCTTCTTACTCTTTGGTATTATCATTCTTCATCATAGCAGTTCTATTCCCGCGCCTGCCCCAAGCAAAGACCTGACATCGCGGCTCGTAACTTAGTCAAGGGGTTTTGCTATGTCAAAGCTGCTTTGTGAAATGGGTGTTCTAAAGTCCTGGTCCGGAAGCCGTTATTTTCGAAGGGTGCGCCAGTCAGGCTTTCGTTGGATTCTCAGCAAAGTCAAGGGCTTCGTCCGTCGAAGCAGCGGCTGTAAACTCCACTTGTGGAATATCGACCAAACAAGTGGCTCCGAGTTGATGGCTCCCATCGCACTGAAGCATTCCGTGGCTTTCCAGACAACAACAGCTCGGTTTCTTTTTGACACGAGCCCTGAGTACTGTGAGTGGCGTGCTCCTCCGCACGGCACGTTGTTGCCGAAGGTTCGACCGTAATACCACGAAGGTGGCGAGTTCTCCTCGTGCTGGCGGGAGACTCGACAAAGTATTGGGTGTTGGTTCATTTCAAATGCAGCTCCAGTCGACTATAAATTTTTAAGACAGGTCCCGAGGGGCCGGAAATAGAAGGCTAATAGGAATAGATAAAAAGCAAAGCAGCGCAAACTAAACCTAATTCTTATTCCTAGCGAACAGAGCGAGATGCCGCCTAATTAATTGCAACAATCAATGGAGCCCCCCGGGCAAGACACGAAAGCGCCTTTCGACAGTGGGAAACCGCAGCTGCAGTCATCTCGGTGCGACACCAGAGTTACACCAGAGGAGAAACGGAGGTTCTTGGCGCGGCGTGCCCAGGAGACTGAACAACGGCGTGCTCTTTCAATGCAGAAACAGACGCAGAAACGACTTGAGTCTGATTCCAAAATTATTTCGTGAACAGTTTCCACTTTAGAGGGGGATGGAAGTTTTACGCTTCCTGCCCTCTACGCACTATCCTCATTTACGATTTTGACTTGAGCGCAACGCACGCGTGTACACCTCTGCCCGCAGCATTGACTTCTGTATCATTTGGGTTTGTATTAGTTCGAATTCGAGTAAAAGCCTGGCACGTGCTTCATGCTTTTCTGAGCCCCCTTCCGAGGGGGGACTGGATTTAGTAACTAACTGGCAGGGTGCCATCTAGTCGGCGTCCACAGATTCTCCCGGGCCAGACTGAAACCCAGGCTTCATGTTTCTCGTGGGCGCACTGCGAAAGAAAAATTGTAGTAGTACCACAGAGTAGTACTATTGTCTTCGCGTCTAAGAACTACATGGAGTGTCGATCCCGGCTTCCAGTCTCGCCCAGGGATCCCAACATCGCAATTTTGTCATCGAGGCGGCAACAGGGGCAGCGCAAGGCCGTCGTCATTTTCTGACCCCTCAAGGGGGGACTGGATTTAGTAACTAACAGACAGGGTGCTATCTAGTCGGCATCTACAGACAGGGGCCAGACTGAAAGCCAGGCTCGGGGTTCATAAAACTATCGTAAGCGGTCTCTTCGTCGTAGCCGTTGCGAGCACGGGGATGTTGGCTTTGGTCCCTTGGGATTTTTTAGGGTGCTGAGAACTGAGAAACAACATGTTTTCTGTTTTCGCCTTCGGTGACGTAGAAAAACTTCCTCACCAATTTACACTACTGTACATCGTACAGTATCATTTTTAAGTTCAATGACAGAGCTTGCACGTAAGGTGGCATTCAGTAAATCCGTAAAACCAGTTCTACTTCACTAATGAATTCAAGCCCCGGCTTGAGGTAACCTCCTTTGCATCTCGTGTCTTCTTATTTTCACCGCTTCTTACTTCTTACACATTGGTATTGATTTTCTTCTTCATTACAGTTCTATTCCTGCGCCTGCCCAAGCGTACATCAGACATCAGGTCGTTTCTTGGGGCCCGGACGCCGTTATTTTCGGAGGGTGCGCCAGTCAGGCTTTTGTTAGATTCTGAGCAAAGTCAAGGGCTTCGTTCGTCGAAGCAGCGGCTGTAAACCCCACTTGTGGAATATCGACAATGGGGAATTGGACACTCAACAAGTGGCTCAGTGTCGATGGCTCCCATCGCACTGAAGCATTCCGTGGCTTTCCAGACAACAGCAGCTCGGTTTGCTTTGGGCTTTCTTCATAACTGTTCTCGAACGGTATCCACACTCCCTTACCGCTTTTGTTTCGTTTTATTTTCTAAGAAGCGAGCAGCCGAATTTCCTTTCAACCAGTTCCTTATAGTAGTAGCCAATCCACCCTTGTGATTCGGTTTCTTTCCTATTCATCAATAAGAAAGCGGCGCCCCGGTGTAGTGCCCCTGGTGCAGGTGGCCACAGATACTTTTATTGAAAAGCAGTCGATGGGTACCTTTAGTGGCGTACTACATTCGTATGAACAGCGCAAGGCACATACGGGGCATTAGCCCAATCCTTAATTTGTTCCTGTTGAACAACTCTACAACCCGATTCTTTGCTTATTCAGCACACACAGAATTATCATCGTGCCCACGGAGACAGCGCGCCGCTTACTTGGCTTGTCTGTTTGTTTGTAGTTGAATTCTCTCTCTCCTGTTTACTTACGCGATTAACCTTATATTATATATAGAGAACCAGTATTTATCTTGAGCTAGTTCGACCTCTTTCTGGGTTACATAGGGCCTACGTTTTCATTCTCTGCGTGGACACGTGAAAGAGAGAAAGGTGCTAAGGAATCATGCCCTAGGAGGAGAAACGAGAAGCGGCGCGCTCTCTTCAATGTAGACGCAGGCTTAGAAGCGACCGCAGTCTAGTTCCAAACTTCATCTTATGAACAGTTTACACTTAAGAGGGGCTAAAGTCGGTTGAGGTAGGGATATATTACCCGTGAGAACCTCTGCCAAGGGCATTGGCTACTATTCTATTTTGGCTTGTATCAGTTCGAGACCGAGTTCGAACAGTCAATTAAGGAACTCTACGTCTCTGAGCTGAAATATGCACGCTTGTCCAGTAGGATGCTTGAAAACATCATTGAAAGTGCTTCTATCTTCCAATGAGTTCTCGTATGTATTCGTTCCATATGCGCTCCGAGCAATCGACATGCTATCGCGGTCGCTGCCTCCTAATTCATCAAACAAATTCCATATCACCGCATCCCGTATACAAAACTTGCGGCCGCTGCTCGACACCCGAATGCCGCTACAAGAGACAGAAAAGGTAAAACTTATAAGAAATTACGAACGTCCAAGCAGGAACAAAGATTGGGCATTAATTTTTTTTGGGCGATATCACCCACATGAAAGGGGCATTCTGGAATCAAACGAAGCGAATCAAAGACGAAGGGGCGATAACTAGAAGTGTGCTTTATCGCCTCACGAGGTTATGAACTAGATTGCGCCATCCAACGCTACCTGTAGTTGGTTGACACTCCATCGCGAGTCACTATTGCTAAGAGCTCAGCTCGCTCGGCACGGTCCACAGGGCCCGCGGAATAACGTGACGGGGTGTGCACAAAAGTGTTCCAATCCATTTCGAATAAGTCGAGCCCAGCCTGCACACACATGGCACCAAAATGAAGGAAGGTTCGTGCCGATCTTTGCGAAGAATTTAAACGGCTATTGGTGCAAATTGGCAATCTAATCAAATTTGATAAAATGGACGACAGTATTATGCTCGTGAGGGCCATACACTCCGTAACTGACAACAATAACACAAGCACCTGAGTGGCATAATTGAACAAAGGCCCCTCAGGGCTGTCGGCATCTAGTCCATGTGAAACCACGACGAGGTCTTTATTGCTGGCCAGTGCGCTCGCTTCTGCAGGGGACGCAGTCGGGCGTGGCAGCAATGCTGTGCCCGTGAGCTTACGAAGGCACCTGAGAGTAGATTAGCGCAATGCATTAAATTCGTTGATGGCGGCACGAACAAAAAAGTGCACGCCGTCGGATATCTGATACGAGCAGACGAGGAATTCGTTACATCTCTTTTGCACAGTACTGGTTTCACTGCAAATCTAATGCACGATCGCGTTGTTACCAATAAGGGCTTGTGTACCTCGTCTCTAGCTCGTATCTGGGTTAGGCCTAAAATTGATACCGATCGAGGCGTAGCGCGTGCGCGTGATGCCATAAGTTATCTGCAGACGGTGGCGAAGGTCGATGAGCCTGAAGGCTCCGGGCCACCGTTAATAACACCATGCTCACAGTGATACGAGCGAACAACATGTTGCTCGCGATGATACTTCGAACTATACTTCGAGCGAGAAGCTCCTGACTTCGTAGATTCAACAACCGCTCAAGCTAGCACTGTACCAGTCGCTAAAGTTATTGTAAATTTTGGCTTGCTCCTTGTAGTTGCTGTTGTCCTTCTTCTACTTCAGCTACTCAATTTCACGATGCATGGGCCGGGCGCATGGGCAATGAAAAGATACTGTAAATCTTCGATAATCTTCTACTAATATGATATATGCTATGAAATATACTACCAGCCAGGTATTTGTTCTTTAGTACACGCGCGCGCGTGAAAACGTATGCGTATAGCTTTTAGTCCTAACTTCTGTACCAACTTACGCTTTATTATTTCAACTTTGCAACATGGCGCGTGTCATCAGTCTAGCTCTCTGTCTCTACAGCAGTTCAGCATTCCTAGCACAACCGCCTCGAATTCTTCCGCAGCCCCCCCTGACTGCAGCTTCATTGCAGCGTACGCGCTCAGGGAATACCAGAGCCCTGAGACGGGTAGGACAGCGTACACAGAGGCTGGCAGCTACGCAAGTTCTCACAGGCCCCAGCTTGGGCTTAACTTCAGTGGGTTCGCCCGTAGTGCACCGGTATGGTCTTGCAACACTCTTCTTTATGTAGTTAAAGCAGCTTACAAGACCTCCACTACTAGCTAGGAATGAGTCTGATTTGTTGCGTTGTAACCTCACCTGTTTATGGCAGTACTGACAACGCCTCTCTTTCTTGGTCTCTTTTTAAAATCCATTTTGTTTTTACTTGTGGCTGACACCGCTCCTTCTTTGATGCCTTGGCGTGGTCAAGGTATTTGCGCGACGATGGCGAAGATTGGTCAATGTGGTTTCATGCGTCCGACGACGGCATCGAAGATCACTTGGTGGCCAAACAACTGGGCACGGGGCGCATCCACAAGGCGAGCTCCAAAGATGGCCTAGTGTGGACCCAGGACGAAGGCCTGGGGGTCAACGGGTGCGCCATCGACGTGAACACTGAGGAGTGGTGGGGGTTTGACGCCGCGCATTTGGGCTTAGGAGACGTGCGGCTAGGGCAACCTGACAAGGTACTTGTATACCGCATTTATGTTAAACTTAGCTTTTGTGTGCTGCTCGAGGAAGAACGCTGCTAAGGTTTTCTTTGAGTACAATTTACTCCGTCTTACCATTGAAGTGCACTAGGTAGTGCTTTATACATACATATTTTTCGTTTTTACTCTTGCACGCGCGCGCATGAATTTCGTGGCTCTCTCTCTCTTTTTCTCTCTTTCTCGGTGTACCTGTATGCACGCATGCAAAGGTCTTGACAGCTGGCGGAGTTTACACGGCGTACTTCTTTGGCGGTACCTACGATTCGAACCCTGCAGACCTCTACACTGGCGCCGATCTCACAAGCAGTGATGAGAAGGGTGATGGTGCTGATGATGGCAGTGAAGTCACAGGCGCAACTTTACGCATTGGAATTGCTCTCTCACAGAACGGCATCAACTGGTACGCTTGAATTGTTGGTGATATTTTTAAAAAGGGTTAGAGTATGAAAGATGTAGGTAGCCTGGATGGGATCTAAGTAACTACAGTGGACAAGAGTAAATATCTTTTTGTTTTCATTCATTCATTCGCTACTGCTTGCAGCATCCTTTCTTACTACAGTAGTAAATCACCTATTGTTGAGGGAACGAGAAGCATTTCTCTCTTCTTTTTTTCCTTTCTAAAAAGATCGTTGATATTCACTGTATTTTGTTGCCCTATATATATTAGGTCACGGGTGGAAGGCGAGCACCCTTCTGGCGCGGCCATTGACGTCGGTCGACAGGGGGATTTCGACCACTTGTTGGTGGGCTGGCCGAACGTCGTGAACCACAACGACCAAGTGTACCGCATGTACTACAGCACTTATGACGCGCCGCGGCAGGTAAGCGCAGTTTTTAGAGAATGAATGGAATGCGTTCATGACGGCACAATAATAAGAGGAGGAAAGGGATGACATTATTTGCTACTTTGAAATACTCAAGAGATCCCTGCATTATACTGTAACGCACTCTTTCTTCTAATGCATTCCACTTTCTGACCTTCATCTCTTTATAAACCAAATAATTGTCGCGCTTTTGCTTTATGGCACCCTTTATTTTGTTGCGCTGCGCTTATACTCGGGTGAATGCGTTATTTTTCGATTGTCTTGTGTCTTGTGTCTTGTGTTTCTATCTAGCGCTATGTGGTAGCCCTAGCAACTTCCTCGGATGGGTTCAAATGGGAAAAATTGGGCCAAGTCTTTGCAGGATCGAGCGGAAAGCCAACCCCTGAGGTTCGTGGTAACGATTACATCTATTGCGTAACATTTGACGCGCTCCTTTTTATCCAATTCAACGCGATGTCCTTTTATCAAAACCCAAAGCCTACGTTTACGATAACCTTTTTAGCGCGCATATTCTTTTGCCAGCACATTCACCCGTGAGCACTCAGTCCGGCTTCTCCTCCTTTTCCTTTTGCTGTTGTAAATGTCTTATTTTTGTACTCCTCCCCCAATCAGGGCGAAAGTGACGACGCCAATGCCTTCGACGCGAAAGGCGTCAGCAAAGTGCACGTGCGGAAACTGTCGGACGACACCGCCAAGAAAACTAGCAGCAGCAACCCAGACGACACCACGAGTGAAGCCCCTTACACTATGATCTACGAGGGCCACGGCGCGGGTATGAAATGATGAATGAATGTAGTGCAAATGCAGTATTATTAGAACACAAGCTCGTGTTATTACAGTTAAACTTTGCTTTTACAATGAATTCCAATTCTAGATTTCTATTCGGCCGGTGTATTTTGGGCCTCTTTTACTCCTTCTTAACGTCTTTGTTTTTCACGGTAATGGTGTTTCATTGTGCCTCGTGTTCTACACTTTTGCTCTCTTTTTTTTTTCGGGAATACTGTAGACGGCAGGCATTGCTTAGGCTTGGCCACCTCGCCTGACGGCATCAAATGGGCCGTGGTGAACGGTGGGAAGCCAATTCTAGAGCCCCAGGGCGAAGCAGGGGCTGAAGGCAGTGCGTGGGAGGGGCGCAAATTGGGGAGCCCGCGGATGGTGGAAATGGGCGACGGCACGGTGCGCCTCTACTACACCGGTAATCCATCAGAGCAAGGCAAATACAAATAAGAAAGCGTAAATACCACGAATTCTCTCATTACAAGTGTGCGGTGAGTGGCACGCCAGTGTGTCTCTGTGTGCCCGTGCGCACGCGCGTGGTTGAAGAAACCCTGCGTAGCGAAGTCATTAAAAACCTTCCTTCTTTTTTTGCACTAAATTCTGCACCCCTATCCTTTCCCTTTATATTGCCACCCCCCCCCCCCTTACCCCCTGCAACTTCATCGCATAGTACTGTCCGTTTCCTTTCCGCCTCTTGTTCGCAGGGACTGCTGCCGATGGAACTTCAAGCATTGGTGCAGCAGTCGCAAACGTGTCCGACTTATCGAAATGGACGCGTCTTTGAGTTGCTTGTGCGATTCGCAGTACTTCAAGGGTGGAAGTTTTATTGGCATCTTAGTTGAAGTATGCGGCAGAATAAAATTACACGACGGAGTAAATGGAGAAAGGATAATTTTGCATCTAGCTACGAGTACCGACCTGCATGTGTATTACTTGTTCCCTGCGCTGAACTGCCTTGCTGAGAATACTTATGGCACTGCCTACTGTCTAGACATCGAACTAAAGCGAACGTCTTGGAATTTCGAGGGCTACATAAGAATTTGAGTAATTTGAGTTGCGAAATCAAAATAAAGGATACACCATTTATGTGGCTCCATGTCACTTTTAAAGTCCTATGTAGAAGGTCCAGGCATAATCAACAGCGCCGTCTGCCGTCTGCCATTTGGATGCCAATGCCAAGAGATATAGCCACGCTACTCCACTACCGCCGGCTCGAGGAGATTATTTATACCGCCATTGCTAATACAAGCGATTATTTCAAATGGACATGTCTCATGTTTCTCCTCCTGCTTTCCCAATTCATGCGCAGTGCACTTTTGACTCGAACTCGAACTAATACAAACCCAAATGGCACAGAAGCCAATGCTGCGGGCAGAAGTGGGAATGCGCGTGCGTTGCGCAAACAAAGCAAGTGCGGAATGATTCAGGAGGGAGAGGGGCATT
>Ga0307931_1000454_pt1 | contig 25730 bp, 23 predicted proteins | sample OrgLakmetageno47_FD_201816 | JGI IMG/M metagenome (GOLD analysis project Ga0307931, IMG submission 201816) | Saline water microbial communities from Organic Lake, Antarctica - #47 | ecosystem: Environmental > Aquatic > Non-marine Saline and Alkaline > Saline | place: Antarctica: Organic Lake...
CACTCCGCGAACGAGGAAGGAGTTCCTGCCCCGTCAAAGCCTTTTATGGCTCAGGGGCAGAACAATAGGCGCCTTGCGCGCTGAAAGGCACACTTTGACCTCTGCCGAGTGGACCTCGTGTTCCGCCTGTCACGAGCTTCTTTGCTCGCGCGCCTTCCTCTTTATTGTTCTGCGGAGTGCGCAACACCCACAAATTCCTCGCTTTTTGCAATTTTCCAAGGACTTTGGCCAATGCCCCCCTCCCTCTTGAATCATTCCGCACTTGCTTTGTTTGCGCAACGCACGCGCATTCCCACTTCTGCCCGCAGCATTGGCTTCTGTGTCATTTGGGTTTGTATTAGTTCGAGTTCGAGTAATTAACGTTATTTCGCTAAATAACGCACGATTCGCGTTATTTCGGCGTAGTTACGTGCTTTCCTTTTGGCGAAATCGAAACGAAATCTCGTATCGTTTACGAATAACGGGCGTAATCCTCAGCCAAGGTAAGCTGTAAGGTTACAGATAGAATTCGCAATTCAAACGGACTTCGGACCTGGACCTATGTAACATCCTTCTCCTTCTGTCCTTCTTGTAGCTCGTCAGCTAGCCGGAAAAGAACCGGGCTTCTTAATCACTGAGTAGTAATAATCATAATACCTTACATCGCAATCGAGCTCCAGCTCCCGCCGTTGGGAATAAAAATATAAAATAGGTAGCTATCGAAGTAATTTTGAACATAAGAAGGCGCAAAGGTACTCATAAAGCCTATCGCTGAAAGGAAAATGGGCCTTCGAAGCGATTTCGACAGCCAGGAATGGTGACGTCTGTCCAACTGAAGGCGCAAGATCAGACGTAGCAACTGGGGCAGTGGTTTTAAAGCACTTTAAGAATGTTCTTCCAAACCTTCCCACTGTCTTGGTTGGCGTCCACTTTCGCCACTACACTCGAGTAGTGGTTCAAGATCGGCGTGGTCTTGGCATGGTACTCGGCCAGCCGGCTCACGAGGGCCTCCGAGGTGTCGTCAGGGCGCTGCATGAGCGGTTCGCCCGTGATGTCGTCCTTGAGGCTCGACGGGTCAACTTTCCCCGACGCGTCCTTTTTCATCGACTTGGGCGGCGCGAAAGTGGTGTGGTACGAGCGCCCGCTGCCCTTGTGAATCCACCGCCCGCAAATGCGCGCGTCCAAAATTTCGTCCGGCACTTCGAGCGACACCACTTTGCTCACGCCTTCCCCTTTAGCCTTAAGCACTTGGTCCAGCATGTTGGCCTGCTCCACGGTGCGCGGGAACCCGTCCAAAATGAAGCCGCTCTTGCAGTCTGGCTCGTTGATGCGGTCTTTGATGATGCCCACCACCACGTCGTCGCCCACCAGCTTGCCAGCCTTCATCAAGCCGGCGGCCTTGAGGCCCACAGGCGTCTTCGCGGCCACGGCCGACCGCAGCATGTCACCGGTGGAGAGCTGGGGCAGGTTGAGCAGCTCCTCGATGCGAGGTCCCTGTGGTGTGCACGGACCGTTAAAAACGTGAAGCAAAGGGCATGTGAAATAGTATAGAAGTTAGTGAATTACTAAGAAAAGAATAATGAGAACACTCTTTCAGGGCTCTGTTACTAGTGTTAGCGCAAAGAAGCTGCGATGTTTCCGTGGCGAACAGGTGCACAGGTTCGAGTGTCACCTGCGTGCCCTTGCCAGCGCCAGGAGGGCCAAACAGGATCATGATCTTGCGAGGCTGGAAAGTAGCCTCGTGCAGAAGCCGCTTGAGGAGCGCCTCTTTCTCGCTGCCCTCAGCAGCGTCTTCCTGGGCTTTCTTGAGCTCTGCTGCGATGGAGGCCTTGAGCCTGAGCACGAAAATATTTTGAAAAAGCAAACCAATGATCACGTGGTATGGCGACTTTGACAAGGCATCTTAGATCAAGGCACCGTAAAAAAATCGATTCAAGGGCTAGCTTCACATTCGAGATACAATCTTGGTACGTACTGTTCTTGGTAGGCATACGCCGCACCAGCTCCGGCCGCAGCTCCGGCAACAGCCGGTACGACGAAGCAGTCCGTCTCGCGGCGCTGCTGAGTGGCTGCAGCCGTGAGGCCAGCCGCTGCTGCGAGGCTGACACCTGACAGTAATATCGGTAGAAAAAAATCGTCGATTATTCGGAAGTTGGTGCAGCAAGAGAGTTCAAAGGAAGTGGCAAGGAGTACTGGAACTACTGTAGTTAGACTTGGCTGAAAGAGGATCTGAGCAGGATATAAGTGCTTCCAATCGTCGCCCGCGGGCGAAACCGGCATAACTCGATGGAAAGATCGAAACTCATGACTTCCATTGCTCACCACGGTTCTGTGCTACGAAACGAGTGAAACGGGCGGCCATTGTGACGTAACTCGATTTGATAGGATGACTTTTTTTTTGTGGACGTGTAGCTTGCTAGCTTGAACACCGCACCCTTCTCATCCCACCAAAGGAGGAAATTGGACCGTCACTCATGTCTCTATCTCTCCACGCTCCACCCGTACCCGACCCTCCACCTCGTTGAATTTTTTGGCACCGGCCATAGCTGCTGTAGTAGGCTATAGTAATCTTAGGACATCAAGACACCCCTACTGGCGGGCACGCGAAGCCTTTTGTACTTTTGTCGATTCTAGAGGAAGTTTTCCCTGCCAGTAAGTTCTTTTGATCTAGTTGTTACGCATTTGCTCGCTTTGCCACAATACATCCTGTGTAGCATTGCTTCATGTTGGCCATGCTCAAATCAAGAAGTTGTTGCCAACTTGCTTTTGCCTAGGTGCTGCATTAGAAGCGGCTGAAATACATACTCGCGAGAATCAACATGCGGCTTATCATCGAACCGAACTTCGATGGAGTTGTGCGCAGGACAGCGGAAGATTTGGCGGCCAAAATTGCGGCTTTTGAACCCACTCCTAGCAAACCTCTCTTCGTGATTGCCATCCCCGCCGGACCTACGGGTGGCGGCGTATTCAAGCACCTCGCATCGATGCACCAGGCAGGTTCTCTGTCTCTCCAGCACTGCGCTACGTTTTGCATGGACGAGTACGTGGGCATGCCTCGGGACCACATGCACTCGCAGCACACCTTCATGTGGACCCACTTCTACAGCCAAGTTGACTTGAAGCGCGAGCATTGCCACTCCCTTGATGGGAACGCTGAGGACTTAACGGCTGAATGTGATCGCTATGAAGCAGCCATTGCGAAACTTGGAGGCTTGGATTACATTTTCTTCAGCACCGGTGCGCGTGGTTTCTCTCTCAAATCCCATTTCCCCACCTTTGTCCGAGTGTATATTCCATAGTAAAGACACGGTTCCTAACGATATCGTTGATGATATCTTTTGCGATCTCTCTGCTTTCTTCTTTTTAGGTGAATTTGGGCAAGTTGCACGGAACGAGCCGGGATCTAGCTTGACCTCCCAGACGCGGCCCAAGACGCTGGCAGCCGACACCAAGGAACAGCTCGCGCTCCGGTGGCACGTGCCGCAGGAAGAAGTGCCCACCCTCACCCTCTCCGTTGGGGTGGGCACCCTGCTGGTAGCCAAAGAAGTGGTGGTCCTCTTCGCGGGGTCGAAGCGGGCCCGCGCCCTCGAAGCCGCGTTGGAAAAGTCCGTGAACCACATGTACCCCGTGTCGGCCTTCCAGCGCCACAAGAAAGTGCTCTTCGTCTGCGACGAGGACGCGGTTTTAGAGCTCAAAGTGAAAACGGTAAGAGCCATAATTTGAACAAATTTAAGGGTTTCTCCGCATACTTCTTGATACAAAAAAGAGAAAGATGCGAGGCGCCCTAAGAGCTCACCAACCGTACTAACTGTGAAGGGGATACGAACACCACGACACTGCGTTCCCCTCCCAATAAAAAATAAGGGTTTACACCTGCACCTCTTCATTGCTGCTATATGCACTGGGCGGTTTCATTTCATTTCCCCCTTCTTTCACGAATACGGCCAGGTGGAGTATTTCAAGGGCCTTGAGCGCACGGCGAGCAGTTTTTGGGGCGAAGCGCACAGCAACTCGCCAGCGCTTAGTGCTAGCAGCGCGAAACGATTGAAAGAGTGAAAGTGGGATGCTTAGTACCGGGAACTCCTTAATCAGGGTCTGCCCCTGAGGAATAGTAGTGGAGGCTGGTAGTGCGCCAAATTTGAGGTTTCGCTGACGAGCCCCAATCCAAATGACCCGAATTGCCAAGGAGCTTTCGGTTACAGTCCTCCATAACGGCAGCATCGTTTCAAACGGATTTGTTAAGGGGGATCGGTTTTGATCAGAGGGCGTAGTCCTATCTTAAATCGCTTTTAATACGGGAGTATGGGGGGCGGGATCTCCTGTATTGTCGTATGGTACAGTGTCAAGTGTCTGAAGTATTTTTACAATATTTTTATCTGGGTGTCTATCATTTCTGAGATGAGCCTTCTCTCCTGCTGATGAAGCTGATCTCCGAATCTCTGAAGCTCGTTTTCTATATAGCGTCTAGCGTCTACGCAGTTTGAGTAAATGCTGTAGCTTCTCCAAGGTCCTGGCTAATAGCTAATACCTATATATTTCTTTGACTATCTACCCAAATTGACGAGCCCGCGGCAGTGTTCCGCGCAGTCTGGAGGCTCTGGGAGCGTCTACTCTCAAACCTATTTTCGAAACCTGCTAGGATAAGACGGAGCGGACGACTGCAGTACAAGGAGACAGGCTACGAGCACCCATTTTCTGTCTTACGCTTCAAAATGGCTGAGCGTAGAGTTGGAATCGCCGCTTTATTTTCGGGTAAAGCTGGCTCGACTCCACCACCATCTCGAAGTGCCTCGTCCACGGGAAGCAGTAAGCGTGTGACTGGAGTGCGTCCGGCGAAGCGAGCGCTTGCTTCGAGCGGCGCGAGCAAGAAGAAGGCGAAACCGTCCGCTCCCGAGCAGTTATCTCGCTTATGGAGCGAAGAGCACGCGCCAGCATCTTCAGCTGAGCTTTCCACCACAATACATAGCGGCACCCTAAACCGCGTGCGCGAATGGCTCGAAGCAGCAACTGCGCCTCGCGACCTCAGTCGGAATGCATCATCTCAGCAATCTTCAAGGAGTACGAGCGAAAGTGAGCCTGCGGGAGGTCAGCGGCCACTTCCATCACCACCGAAGCGGCTGCTCATTCTGTGCGGCCAGCCAGGTACAGGGAAAAGCGCCTGTGTGCGCGTGTTGGCGCAAGAGCTGCAGCTGCGGCTCTCCGAACACCACGACACCTTTGGCCAATTCAAAACTTGGCAGGGCTCCGACGGTGAAAACGAAAGAATGCTGCCGGACCCGAGCCGCGACGATGCCTTTGAGGCTAGTCTCGATCGAGACTTCCGCTCTCCGTACTTGAGTCAAATCGACCTCTTCCGCAAATTCCTGCGCTCGGGCAGCTACGAACCTCTTCAGTTAGGTTTTCTGCAGCCCGCGCGCCTCAAAGAAAAGTCTACTGGAGCTCCTTCATCCAATTATTCGTCTACTCTCTCCAGCCGAAACAGCAGCAGCAGCGGTGGTCGACACACGGTGTTGCTGATTGAGTCGCTTCCGTCTACGTCGCCGCATGCTTCGTCGTTTGGTGGCAGTGATCGCAGCCTTTCAGAGAGCCCGCTTGAGCAGCTTCGTGCTAGCCTCGTGGACTTTTTGAGCAACGCCTTGGCCGCACCAGCAGTGCTCGTTTTTAGTGACGTAGCTGAGAAGTCGGATTCCGTTGCAGCGTTAGAGCGGCTCTTTTCGAGCGCCATCACTGCCTCGCCGCTCGTTGACATAATTCAATTTAACGCGATCACAGAATGTAAGCGTCTTTACTCTTTAATGCTTCCATTCCCTCGATTCTTACTTTAGGTGTGATCTTGGTTCTTCCTGAACCTTTTTTATCCGGCAGTGATATTTCAAATGGCTTCGTGTATAGCTCTGAATTTTAATGACATGGTTCATTTGTTCTGTCTTTCTCACACAATTCCACTTTTGTTTGAAACCAAAACGATGCAGTGAAAGCAAAGAAGCGGTTGCATCAAATTTTAGACGCGGAAAAAGTGCGGAGCATGCCGCCGTCGGAAGTCGAAGACATTGCAGCACACTGCCATGGCGATTTACGCCAAGCGATCAATGACTTGCAGCTGCGGGCGATGCCGCGGCAACAGTCAAGGCCTGCGAAAGCGAAATTGAGGCCGCCTTCGTCGTCGGTGTCAACTTCATCAGCGAATGTGTCTTGGTCTTCAGACCTTTGGTCTTCTTCCACGTCTTGTTCTTCTTCGAGCGCTAAATCTAGTTCTTCTGCAGCACTACCAGTAGCGGCAGCATCAGCGGCAGTAGCAGCCCCTGTGCACGAGCAGTCTGGCAGCGACACGCGCCTTTCGAACTTGCACGTGATTGCGAAAGTGCTGCAGGGAATCAAACCAAACACATCTCTTTCAGGTAGTAGCAGCAATAGTAAAAAGAGCGCAAATAGCACGGGAGCACCAGCAGTGTGGGCGCCTGAGGGTTTACTCGAACAATGCGACTTAGGCCCTGACGCTGCAGCGTCCTTCTTGCAGCACAATTGCGTGGAATACTATGGGGACATAGACGACTTGGCAAAAGGGCTCGCGGGCTATTCAGACCAGGATCAATTTGTGGCACGCATGTACAGCACTTCGAATGTGAGCAATATCTCTTCTTCTCTTCTCATTCCTCTCTTTCGCTTGTGCTGCGCATTCCCCACTTTTGGGCATACCTAGTTTTTATTTCAATCGTTTTTCTTATTCACGTCATATTGTACCATTACAATATCTGATTGGAACTTTGTCGCCTCATTTTTATCGTTTACTGCGTGGATCTCAGAGTCGAGAGCAAGGGGACTTGCACTTCCCCGAAGAGTACGCATTATCGCTTGCCGCTCGAGCTGTGAGCGGCACCAATTCACAGCCTTGCGCAGAGCGGCTCCGGGCTTTCCGAGCCATCACCAAGAGCAAGCTCCATGAGGCTGCTAAAGTTCGGCTAAGCACTCAAGCCGCACTGCGCTCTTCTCTGCAGCGAGCCACTGGCCTAGACACTCAAAGCCACCCGAGCGCTACCCGGGATGTGCTTCCTTACTTGAAGTTCTTCAGCGCACCCAATGACGGAAGAAGCAACAAAGGAGCAGTGGAGCTCAGTATGAGTGATAGTGCGTCTGAGGACAACGGCGAGCCGCCACCACCACCGGTAGAAGAAATCGACGAGTTCTAAGTCCGTCTAAACTTGCATCTTCTCCGCCGCTGCCGTTGGTTCCCGTTCCTGCCCCGTATCAATGTGTCAATCCCAATCCACTATCCATTTAAGATAAAAGGAGTTTGAATTCTATGCAGCTCCCTCTCGAATGCGAACGATTAAAATCGCCAATCGCTTCCCAATTTACAAAAGGGATAACCAGAAGAGTGAGTGACTGAGGTCAAGAGCCAAGAGAACAAAATATTGATAAAAAACTTGGAACTTAGAATATTGAATATAAATGAAAAATAGAAATTCGAAATAGTGAGGTGCTCGGTTGTTGCGGCCGATTTGACGGGAACGGCAGCTTGGTAACTAAATATCAAATGGCTTAGAATTAGGGCAATACAAAGGGCAGCGAGCTACCACATAAATTCACACGTATTTAGTTATCACCAAAGAAGGAGAAGTCGGGGAAATCTAGCGACAAGCATTTAGGGCTGCGGTAGCGTCATAGCTTTCTTCAGCACCGGCCAGACCGCATCCACAACTCGTTTACGCCAGCTCAGCTGCATACACAAGTCATTTCTCAACTCCAGCATGATAGCGGGCACACGGCCTGCCGCGGTTTGACTGCCTTTGCTGCCCTCTCGTGCACACGCAGCTCCCTCCGCTGAGAACATGATACCTTCCTGACCCGAGTAAGGTTCGTTAACACGGCTCGATATTCCAGCAGCAATGAGCGAAGCGCTAATGTCTTCCGCTAATTTGGAGTTGAACGTGTGAATCACACCAACTTCAAAGTTCCGTGAGTCGGTCGTCATACCTGGGTAAGTGGCATTGAAAGTGTGCACACTGAGCACGGCTGCTGGCTCCACCTCGGCTTTGACTGCACCCAAGCATAAATGATACGGAGACCACGCCCTTCTCACACGCTCCGCCACAACTTCAGGGACCGTATTAACATTCAACTTCACGGTTCTGTCGCCGCAGCGCCGGCGCACTAAGGTGTCGGATGCTAGAGGTCGGTTAGGGTCAATGTACAGCCGGCTAAAAGCAGCTGCAACCAGTACACCCTGAGCTGCAGCGGCAAATTCACCCGCCGCATCTAGCGAACCTGGATCATAAGCCCAATGGCTCTCCCCGAGGAGCTCGTTGTGCGCTAAGGTTTGACCGCCAAAGGAATGACCAGCCGGCAGCGCGTTGGTCGCGTGCTCTGCCGTCACCAATAACACGCCAGTTGGCCTGTTGCTGGCCCGGCCGTCGCGAACAATAGCAGCACCTTGGCCTACACTAGCTCCAAGTGTTTCCAAATGCACGCACCGAGCTAGCGGTCGTGCGAAAGCGGCACGCGCCAGCCGTCTGATAAAGATGCACGAATAAAATCACTGTAATTTTTTTATTTCGATGAATGTTTGAGAAACTTAGTATAGCTAGAATGATACATAGTTAGGCAGGGACAAATCCTCACCTGACTGGCATGCTCAGGTAAAGAACCGAACTTGAGAGCATTTTGTTGGATAGCTCCTGAGCTATTAACTCATGCTCACTCACGCAGCTCCGCTACGTGGAAAGCTTGACTCATTTTTTGAAACGTGACAACGTGACATGACAACATCATCTTAGAGTACAGGGGGAACTTTGCTCTGCAATTTGAACATTTTAGCTTCAGCTTTTTGCTTTTTTTTGGTGTCCTCACGTCCTCGTTGTTAGCACTGCTTCCTGCAGTGTGCTAGTGCAAAACTTTATTGAGTGTGCGTGTATTGGGTTATTGAACATCCAGCCATTATTAGTTAACGAGGGCAGTGGGCAGTACACAGTACACAGCTCAAGTCGAGGTGAGGCCAGTGTGCTTGCTTCCTTGCTTCGCAATATTATTCGAGACGAAGAAAGGAGAAGTAGCCGCGCCAAATTTGAGCGCTCCCCTTGCCACGCGGCTCTTAAAAGCAGGGTCGCGTATCTCTTAAGACCCGGGAACGAAACGGAAGAAAGCTCGAAAGGCATAGTGCGCGTTCACCGGCGGCGGCGATCCCGCGAGCGGCTGCGGCTGCGGCGACGTTCGCTCCCACGCGAGTAATCGTCGCGGCGCCTGCGATCGTCATCCCGGTCACGGTCGCGGTCGCGATCACGACCGCCTCGGCTGCGGTCGTCATCACGGCGGTCGTCGCGGCGGCGGTCGTCGTCCCGGTCCCGGCCTCGGTCGTCGGACCGGTAAGCTCGGTCGGCTTTGCTACCGGAGGAAGAACCCCCAGGAGGCGGTGGCCGTTCTTGCCGCAGAAGCTTGAGCTTTTCGCGAATGAGCTTCCAGCCCTGGTACTGCTTCCCCTCGAAGTGGCATTTGAGCCGATCCCCATTGTCTGTAGAGTTCATGTAGTTGCCCGACACTTCACACACCAACATCGATTTGCCGCCTTTGAGCTCGCGTGCTGCGTGCAATGCCTTCGATTCGAGCTGCGTGATTTCTCGCCGCCATTGCTCGCACCGGCCTAGTAGTGCGATGGATTCGTCTACGCGCCCCGCCAGCGCTAGGGACATGGCAGAGCCTTCCACGTCAGCGCCACCTTCTGCTCGCTTGATGGCCTCATCACACTCTCCGACACGCTCGTACTCCGACTGCTGCAGTGCATTACCAATGCCACGCAGCTCTTCAGCGTGTTCTTGCCGCACTCGCTCTGTGTGTCGTCTAACTTTTTGGTCACATTGAGATACTAGGCGCTCCAAGAGCACCATGCACTCGTACTCGTAGCCAAGGCGGTCCTTCTCTTCCTGCGAAGTTGCTTCATACGCTGCTTTACACTCGTCATCGAAGACTTTGTCGTAAGGGCCCAAGTCGCTCTTCGTGTTGGTGAAGAGGCTGTAGGGCGAAACCCCGCACAAGTAATATTTGCAGACATCCGGGTCTGAAAAGTGCCGCTTGCGGTGGTTTTTGTCGGCCTCATTTAAGTTCCGCTCCACCCCCATGAGCTCATCCATGAGCCGCCGCTGCTCATCCATCTTACACCAGAAATACTCTAAATCAAGGATATACTAGTGAAGAATGTAGCACCTATGGCTTTCAATGTCTCAGGCTTTCGTATCTTGTGATACCTGTTCGAGCTTTGCGAGCCGCCCAAGCTGCGAGGCTGCTACAGGAGCTATACGCTATACGTACACGAATCCATGAGTCCAAAGTCCAAGCAAGCAGCAAGATAAGAGGTCCAAAAAGGGAGAGGAGAGAGATGCAATTGGGCGGTACTAATGTAATATATTTCAGCAAATTTCATCGCGTGACAAATTTTTGTGCCTCGTCAGAGGCCTACGAGCTCGAAAATTGTTTCGGTGAGCGAAAAGTCGCTACCCCGCAGCATCCAGGACAAACATGGGAAAGGGCGGCAACGGAAAGACCGTAGCCCCGCAAGACGTCACGAAAGAGGTTAGTAATTAGAGTTAGCTGGCCTGCTGTGCACGCCTTTAGCGCTTACAACATCACTACCGTCGCATCGCAGAATCTCAGAAACGGTTTTGGATTCCTCCCATAAGCGGGGTTTCTCGACTCGCTTTCGACTCACGAGCTTCCTTGGGTTGTTTAGGTGCTCATTGAAGGCAAGCTCTACGATGTTTCGAACTTCAAACACCCTGGTAAGTTTAGGCGACCCACAGGCACACTTGCCGCCTCGATGATTTTTCACAGATGAGGCTCCTCTATGAATTGTGAAAGCTGTGCTATTTAAGGGTCGCTTGCCCTGACCCGAGTGCCTTCGTTTTCGTAGGTGGCTCGGTAATTAAATTTCTGACTGACGGTGGTGACGCTACTGAGGCCTTCGTGGAGTTCCACGGACGCTCGAAGAAAGCGAAGCTGGTGCTGAAGGGGCTCGAATCCCGCACTGCTCCTGCGGAAGTAGTGAAGGAGCGCGGATTCAACGGCAAAGAAGCCCTCACCAAGGATTTCGCCGCCATGCGAGCGGAATTGGAAGCGGAGGGTTTCTTCGAGCCCAGCCCTATGCACGTGGCTTACCGCGTGCTGGAGGTGGTGCTCATGCACGCGGTGGGCGCGTACCTCCTGGTGTCCGCACCTGGTGGCCTGAGCTCAATGCAGGCGTGGGCAGGCATCCTCATGCTCGGCATTGTGTCGGGCCGCTGCGGCTGGCTCATGCACGAGGGTGGGCACTACTCTCTGACCGGCAAAATCAACTTCGACCGCTGCCTCCAGATCGCCATTTACGGCGTGGGCTGCGGCATGTCTGCGGCTTGGTGGCGCAACCAGCACAACAAGCACCACGCTACGCCGCAAAAGCTCAAGCACGATGTGGACCTCGACACCCTCCCGCTCGTGGCATTCAACGAAAAGATTGCGCAAAAGGCGAAGCACCCGCTCCTCAAGGCGTGGCTCCGCAACCAGGCCCTTCTCTTCACCCCCGTGTCGTGCCTCCTCGTGGCGCTCGGCTGGCAGTACTACTTGCACCCCCGCCACATCGTGCGCACCAAGCGCATGCACACGGAAGGCGCGGCTCTGTTGATGCGGCACTTGCTTTTCTTCGGCGGTGCTTGCCACGGCCTCAGCTGGGTCGCGAGCGTTGGTGTGTTCATGGCGTACAACGCTGTGGCGTCGGCGTACATCTTCAGCCAATTTGCCATGTCGCACACTCACTTGCCTGTGTCCGAGGCTGACGAATACCTGCACTGGGTAAGAGTTACAGCTGCCTTCGTATGCATTGTTCCTCTCGCGCAATACACTCTCCTGTCAATCAGAACTACACTATAACGCAACGATCCGTTTGACGTTTTTTTTACGCGCATCGTGCTCTCCTGGACCTCACCTCTCTTTTTGCAGGTGGAATACGCGGCGGTGCACACCACGAACATCAACTCTGGCTACGGCAAGTGGGTGGACTGGTTCATGTCGTACCTTAACTACCAGATTGAGCACCACTTGTTCCCGGGGATGCCGCAGTTCCGCCACCCCCAAGTGTCGCCGCGCGTCCAGAAGCTGTTCGCCAAGCACGGTCTCAAGTACGACAGCCGCGACTACTTCCCGTGCCTTAAGGACACCTGGATGAACCTCCACGACGTGGGCCAAAGCGTCGACAACAAGACCAAGGCGACGTAAATTCTTGAAAAGTGCTTTGTAGCTCAGCAATTCCCCTTCTTTCTTTGCCTCTGTGCCCCTTTTGTGGCACATTTTCCGCTTTCGGCATTCCGACTGCCGCTCATCCATCGCGGCCACCAGGAACCAGGCGGGCGGTCTGTTCCCCCCAGAGCCCCCTATCCCAAGAAGCAAATAGGGCAAGTGGGAAGTGGTAAAGCGTTTTTCGCTTTTATTCTAGATTGAAATTAATACTTGCCCTAGAGAAGCCAGAAAGTTAGCGCCAACGCGCCAACGTTTTCAAATGCCAATTGATAATAAATTTGAGTACGGGGATTAAAAATTTGCGTGTATTGTTTGCTGAAAATCCTTATTCCTAAGCGGTAAGCGCCTGAAAGCATGTATTTCCGAGTGAAATGAGGCGTTCCCTTCGAATATATGCCATCGCACTGCACACTGGCTCAATATAGTTATCGCACCTACCAACACCCCACCCCGCACCCCGCTACCCCCCGCTCTAAAGCTCAATCGGCGATATGTGCACGTGCAGTAGCAGTAGGCGAGGCGCTTTCGATTCGACTTGGGTTATTCTTTTATACTTAATACAAGCACTTCTTTAATTGATTTGAGTTGATCTGCTGCCGCTCGTAGAGTAATCCTTTGTTTGTCTGGTCTTGTTGAGTGATTGTTTAAAAATGCTGCCGATGTGTCTTGCGTTGGAGAACGCGGGCTTGACTTTTCTACTAGTGCGAAAAGCGGCAGTCTGACCCGCGGTTGCACTCGCCCTTCTGGAATGCGAAGCAAACTCCGCCACCACCGCCTTTGCCTTTTCCTTTGCCGTCGCCTTTTCCTCCTTTGCCCTTGCCACCTTTGCCTTTGCCCTTCCCACCTTTGCCTTTGCCGTCTTCTTTCACGTGCGCAAAACGGCACCCGTCGCCATTTTCGCATTCGCCCCGCTGGAAAGAAAAACACACGCCTGCTCCTTTGCCGCCGCCTTTGCCCCCCGCGGCGTCGCCCTTTTTGGCGGCGCGGCAAGGTTTGCAGCGTTGAGGTTGGCCGTCAAAGCCCTTCTCTTCGAAAAAGGCTTGCTCGCCATTGGTAAACAAAAACTTCTCCGCGCAGTCGCGGCACTCCACTACGATGTCGCCTTCTTCTTGGCCTTCCAGGCCTTCGCCACCGCTGGCTGAGCTAGCTGGTTTCTCAGCCGCCTCTTCCTTCTCTTCCTTATCCTCTGCGTCTTCGTCACTGCTATCATCCTCAGCCTCGTCCTCGTCGTCTTCATCTTCATCGTCATCACCGGCCTTACCGCCTTTACCCTCCTCTTCATCTTCTGCGTCATCTTCATCTTCGCTACCACTGTCTGATGGTGCTTCCTCGCCAACGCCTTCGATGGCATCTACCTCTGATTCCGCATCCGAGTCCGAATCTCCATCTTCGGACTCCGGCTCAGGCTCAGGTTCCTTCTTCGCCTTCTTGCCCACCGGCAACTCAGATTCAGTGCGAGCTTTAGTTTTCTTGGCCATGGTAGAAAAGAGACTGAGCAAGACGAGTAGGTTTGAGGCAGAGGATTAGCAATTAGGACATCATTTGTTGTTTGGGTGAAGTGCAATCTTTGAGTAAGAAATCATATTCTGAAATTGATGGAGGGCTAAACTTTGCAGCTGCCCGAGAAAAGTGATACAACGACACAAGTCACGATGACAGATACGTTCTAATGTTCATAAATTGGGGATCACGCGGGGTCTGGGTGGCGCAATGCTGACTTACATTGGCGAGGTCGGCGACAAAGTATGGAAAGATGGAAAGTGTCAAATCGCTGTTTTTGTTCTTCGCATTCAAGATACTGTACGCAAGAAGATGGAAGATGGAAGGTATCTTTGAAGGATTGGGTATATGTGATGTCCACCGTCTCGTCTCCGCGCTCCGTCCCTTCTCGCTGTTTCGCTGTTTCGCTCTTTGCCTTCACGAACTTTTTATTACAGCAGTTCGTAGCATACGCCTTCCTATAGAATTTGTAAACATGTCGTCATCCGAAGACGATGAGCAGCTCTTAGACGATGGAAATATTGTTGGTGAAGAAATTGACAGTGCAGAGGAAGATGATAGCGACGCAGGTGCGGGCACAGCTTCGAAAGAGGATAGTAGCGAGGAGGACGAAGAGGGAGATTCCGATGACGAAGTCGACAACATCGGCGAGGCAAAACGCACGGCAAACAGCAAAGCAGGCGAGACCGACAGCGAATCGGAAGAAGAGGGCAGTTTAGATGAGGACGAGGAAGAAGCTAGTGGTTCAGGCAGCGATGAATCCGAGGAAAGGTCGATGCCTGCACCACCACCTGCTGTTCAGGCATCGAAACCGAAGAAAGGCACTAAAGCTGCTTCCGCGGAAGCTTCCTCTAGTGGCAAACCCAATCCACCGAGCAATCCCGAGCATGCAGAAGAGCAAGAAGAAGAAGAAGCGCCTGACACGTGGGAAGGCTTGGGTTTAGTGGCACCTCTGTGTGAGGCCACGCGGCGGCTAGGGTGGAGCACCCCTTCGGAAATCCAACGCGCTTCTTTGGTGCACGCGCTCGCTGGCCGCGACATCATCGGCCTTGCCGAAACCGGTAGCGGGAAAACCGGGGCTTTTGCTTTGCCTATTTTGCAAGCACTCTTGGCGGCCCCACAGCGGCTGTTCGCGGTGTGCCTCGCCCCGACCCGCGAGTTGGCGTTTCAAATTCACGAAAGCTTCGAGGGGCTCGGGAGCGGGATTGGCCTGAGCTCGTGCTGCGTCGTGGGCGGCGTAGACATGGTGACCCAGGCGATTGCGCTGGCCAAGCGCCCACACGTGGTGGTTGGCACGCCCGGTCGCCTGGTGGACCACATTGAAAACACCAAGGGGTTCAGCTTGCGGACGGTACCAAGGCCTCCACCACCTTAGTACTCACCTCTTAACCACTTCAACCACTGCTTTGACAAACAGAAGCCTCTCGTGACTAATAGCTTATTTCCTCACCAAACAATTAAATTTAGTGCAAGTTCACAGTACACGGCTAATGTTTGAAGTTTCTACTTGAAATTCATGAAAAACAGTCTTTTCTTGCCAACAGGTGCGTTTCTTAGTGATGGACGAAGCGGATCGCATGCTTTCCATGGATTTCGAAGAAGAGCTCAACAAAATCTTAGCCTCTTTGCCTGCCAACTCGAGTGGCGGCGGTGCGCGGAGCACTTACCTCTTCTCAGCGACCATGACTTCCAAGGTATCGTCAATAGACACATTTGCAACATTGTAATGACACGAGCGAAGAGAAAAGTCACGTGCATCACCAAAATCCCTCGCGCTCTTCCTTTTCGTCTATTGAGCTTCTTGTGTTTCTCTTCGATCAGGTTGCCAAGCTCCAGCGCGCGTCGCTGCACCGCCCCGTGAAAGTGGAAGTGTCGCACAAGTTCGCCACTCCCAAGAGCCTAGTCCAGCAGTACTGTTTCGTACCCGCCAAGCATAAGGACTGCTACCTGGCGTACGTGCTCAACGAATTCGCTGGCCAAACCATCTTAGTCTTTGCGGCGACTTGCAACGGTAAAAGCATTCGGTTTCCCTGCTTCTACTGCCGAGTGAGAGTTCGCTCTTTTTGAATTGATTGATTTAAGACACGAGCTGAAGTTGAATACATTTATGGGGGGGGGGGGGGTGCTATGGAGTTTGTTATCATGTTGCTTATCTCTGCTCCTTTTAAAATTCATACAACTCCAGGCACGCAGCGGCTGGCTCTCTTGCTCCGCAACCTGGGTTTCGACGCGACTTGTTTGCACGGCCAAATGTCCCAACCCAAACGCCTGGGTGCTCTCAACAAGTTCAAGTCCAAACAGCGCAGCATTCTGATTGCCACGGACGTGGCCAGCCGTGGTCTCGACATCCCTGCGGTATAAACCCTTGGTTTTCTTTTCGTGCTCTTTTCCCTTCTTCAATCGTTCTTCGTTTTCTACCTCAAATGTTCCACTTCGAATCATGTCGGAAAACACGACTTTCCAGTCCTCTGATTAATAAACATGCTTAACTTTGAGCTTCCAATGTTGCGTAGGGCTTTTTGAAAACGTTTGCCCGTGTAACAAATTCTAATGTGTGCACATTCTTGCTCTCATGCACCTTTTGAAGGTGGACGTTGTTGTCAATTTTGACATCCCCACCAACGGCAAGGAGTACATTCACCGGGTAGGGCGCACCGCACGGGCCGGTCGAGCAGGGCGTTCGCTGGCTTTCGTCACGCAATACGACGTGGAAGTCTACCAGCGGCTGGAAGTGCTCTTGGGCAACAAACTGCCTGAGTTCCCTGCGGACGAGGAAACGGTGAGTCTGATAGACCAAAGACCAAAGAGGAGGAGAAACAGAAATCAATGCATGCTTACCGTATCTTAGAATAAAACTTGAACGCACAGGTATGTCTTCGATATTACTCGATGCTTACTGAATTGTTTGATGAGATTTCTTTGCGATTCTCAATGCGATTTCGAAGGTACTCGTGATGCTTGAACGGGTCACAGAAGCGCAACGGATAGCTGGACGAGAATTGCGAGAAGCGCAGGCTTCCGGCGAATACGGGGGCAAGGGCAACAAGAAGCGGGGTCGGGCGTCGAGCGAAGGCGGCGAAAACGAAGGCAGCGACGCGTACACAAAGAACGTTGACATGGTGGACAAGCGCGGCGGCGGTGGCGGAAAAGGCAAGAAAGGAAAGTTTGGGGGCAAGGGCAAAGGGAAAGGCAAAGGCCGGTGAGGAAATGGGATTCTGGCTGATGTGCTAACGAGACCTTTTTAAGGCGCCCTGTGCTTTTGATATTGCGAATATCACCTGCATTGGTCGTTGGTGATAACCTCTGAACAGTGCCCTTGCTGCTGTTAGCAGTTATCGGGTTCTCGCATTAGGGCGCATATGCAGAAGCTTTTGTTTTCTAAGAGACATAGCGGGGATTTGCGTTTTTTAGTTCATTCCCGGGCGGCGGACGGGGCAGGGCGGGGGCCCAGTCCCAAAATTGACACCCAGGCACTCAGGCCCCGGAGTTTCTGAAGGGCCAAGGGCTTGGCTGAGGATTACGCCCGTTTTTCGTAAACGATACGAGATTTCGTTTCGATTTTGTCAAAAGAGAGCACGTAATAACGCCGAAATAACGCGAAATCGGGCGTTATTCAGCGAAATAACGAAAAATACGGCAAATTTTGACGATACGAATTATCGTAATACCCAGCCAAGGCCAAGGGCCAGAATTAGAAGGCCAAGCAAATGGGAAGTGGAAATATAAGTAGGTGCTCTTATTGTTCTTAAGCTGCTTTGCTTTGTATTTCTGCCTCTTAGTTCTATTACTCCAATTTTAGTCCCTCGGGGCCGGGGCTAGGTTACGATTTACGCCGTAAATTACGCGTAAATTACGCGGGGAAGTAATTTTTACCATTCAGACGTAAATTACGTCACAAAATCCCGCGAATAATGTGGTGACGTCACCGTAGAACCCCCCTGAACCTTTTGGGTGTAACTCATCAACACAACCACTCGTCGTGGTAGACTCTATCGAACGATACCAATCCGGTAAAGAGTGGCACTTCCCTCTGGGCAGAGACCACGCCCATCACGAAGGACGTGTAAAAAGAAGTGCAAATCGCACACAGGCAGAAAGGCAGTGAGTTAGTGAAGTAAGAATTAGGAAAGGGAGTTCGGAAGGGCACAGCACCACCAAAGAATAACAAGAGCCCGTATTTTAACGATATTTACCGCGCGTGAAGTAAAAAATATGCCCAATAGAGAGCAAACTCAATGAGTACGGCCAAGGGGTCGTGTTCTTGCCCCAGTCATTGGCTGATACGGAGGTGCTTCCTCTGATCTCAGCCTCATTTTGGACCTCGTCGCTCGGGAAATGGCTCGCAGACATACGGCATTTCACAACATTGGCTTTTCAGAAGCCAAAGCCTTGTTCAGACAGAAGCTTGCACGCAAATGGGGTCACGCAATTGCTCGGGGATGGGAGGCTCTTCTTCTGGATCGCCTGAGGGACTTCGTTGTAGTCCCCTCCTCTGCAGGCGGAAACTCTTCTTTTGAGCTGCACTCTCAGAGCATGGAGGAGCGTGCCACTTTGGACCGCTACCATCACTTCCATGTTCACTCAGGCATGTGCGCCTGATTAGCTTTTTAGGTCTAGTTTGCGCTGCTTTGCTTTTCTTCTCTACCTGTTAGTCTTCTAACTCCGGCCCTTCGGGGCCTGTCTCGAAAAAATATGCTCGAGGCGCGTAAATTACGCGTGTACGTAAATCGCTAAATCGCACCCTTGGGCCGGGGCAAGTGTCAAAATGTAATGCGGCTTCTACTTCTACTGTAGTTACTAGGAGGTCCTAAAGAAAGCGCCAATTAGGAATTAGGCCAACATCTCCGAGTGGTCATGCGTGATTGGCAGGGCTGCAATAAAGATTTTCCATGTACCAAGAGGAGGAGCTTCATACTTTCCGTTGCTGCTATCCGCCATCGCAAAATATTGGATCTCCGACCCATCCCTTACTTTGGACCAAGTATACCGCACTCGAGGGGAAAAAAGGGTGGTGACACACCACCGACGCCAATAATACATATCGCACGGGGGCTTGAACATCACCCCTTGTCTACCTACGTACCTACCTACTCTAACTACTTGTGGGTATTTGGGGGCAAAGCGGCAGAGCGGCAGCTGCAGAGGCTCTCGTAGGGAGGCCTACCCTTCCCGAAGGGTAAAAGAAAAAATATGGTCAGCAGATTATTCGCTGTCGTACAAACGATGATTTGGCCTTGGCCTGTATTTCGTTTGAAATGGACCAAATTTCGTTTCGTATTTCGCTCCAAAAAGACCCAAATTTCGTTATTAATTTCGTTTTACATAAAAAAAATTCGTGCATTTCGCATAGCTCAAAACGCATTTCGCAAAATTTCGTAAAATTTTGCGGCATCTAGAAACCAGATACCAGTATTTACAGCAGTGCTCGTAGAGCTGTGTATGGTAAATACTAAAATGGCTTCCATATAGAGAAATTGTATAAATTAGGGCGCTAAATGGGTGGCTGTGGAGTAGAACTGGAACGGCCAGGGGCACGTGACCAACCCCCCGTAAGAAAATTTCGCGCGGTGAAGCCACATCTCGCGTGAATTTTTTTCGGGTGCCCAGAACGAAATAAATTTCGCTCGATTAGGCACTATATTTCTCATATTTCGTAAAACATTTTTTTCCTCGAAATACCCCCCAAATCAATTCGCGAAATACAGGCCAAGGCCAAACGATGATAGATGCTGACTGCTGACACAGGTGACACTCCACGTACGTACGTCGCACGTACGTCGCACGTACGTTGCCTGGTTCATGGAATACGGTTAGCTGATAACACCGAAGTTGATGTCGGTCCGCGAAGCCAAGCCGCCAATCAGATGGAGGGCGGCGCTCCACGCCGATCGGCCATTTCCCCACGTGGGGCCTGCTTGCTTGCATAGTGCACTCTGGTGCACTCAGCCACATAAACGAATAGCAGCAGGTAGTTGTGGTTATCGTAATCTCCGATTCAAATAGGAGCTAAGCAGGGGTTCTAATGCTGAATTATCATGCGCCACCACGTGTGCCCCAAGAGAAGGGAGAAGGAAAGAAACCGAACCAATCCTTTAATCCGATTGTCCTCTGTAATAGCAGACAGTAGACTCCTGAAATTCCTTCTTGGCAAAGGACCTTCTCAGACACCTGTTACCCGACCAGAGTGCAATGGTCGCGGTACCGTGCTCAAGGGCTTAGGCTCGAAATATGACTAGGCCACCTGGAAATCAGTCCGTGCTGTAGTTGTAGCTCACGGGACTCGCGGGAATTACTGAACGGCGAAGCAGCTCACTGGAAGTAGTATTTCTAAAACAGGCCCCACAAGGCCGGAATGAGACAAGCCCAGATACGCCCGCGAAAGCTTCAACTCAGCGGCCGAGCACGATGACCCGCGAGATTTGAACATCTCTCAGCCCTCGGCTCTCTGATAAGTACTGGAAATGGGGACCCAGGGCCCAGGGTACTAATTACAGGTACAGAGATACAGATTCAGAATTCAGATTCTATTCTTCGTATGTTCGCATGAACGAGGATGTCTAAGAAAATAATGTGCAAAATACCGAATACCGGCAAAGTAACACAGAAAAGAGCCGGGCCGTCGGCAGTGAAGAAGTGTGCTTCGGATTGATCGGTTTTCGGCTTCGGAGGGTATTTGTTTGTGGTAATGTGCATCTTGTTGCGCGAGGTCAGAGCAAGTGCCCTGGCTTAAAGAAGTTCGACAAAGCCCCCCCTCCTCAGTTCGAAGGTTTAGCGTCGGCTCCTTAACTTTTATTGCCCCTTCATGGAGCAGCCAGTCTTAGGCACGCATCGCAATGGCTTGAATAGTCAGCCAAGTGCACAAAACAGTCCTCCTGAGTTGATGAACACGGTTTGGAGCGAGCACCGTACTTCGCACACCCACAATTTTCGAGTGAATACAGCCGGGAATGCCCTATATCGATTCGATACAACCGAAGCACCCACGAAGGCGCAAAACAATGCTCAATTTGGCGACGTCTTCGGTGAAAGGGCCGCCAAGCGTACCAAGCTCCTCCCGCCGGGAGGCGCTTTAGGCTACCAGCTGGAAACAGTGAACTCAACGCCCTCACATTCATTAGCAGTTCAATCAGATGTCAATCACACTTTCATTTCAACTCATCAGCCTAAATCATCTTTAATCTACCGGCGAATTGATTCCAAGACAACAGCACCGACGTATCAAAGCCATATGGCGACCTCGCATGAGGCTAGGGATTTTTTGGCTTCGAGCCCATGCGTGCCTGAAGTACATTCAGAACCAGCACTTGCAGCTGCAGGAAAAGTAGCTGTGGATAGAATTGAGGCTGCTGCTTTACTTCTCGGCATTCGCGCACTCGGTGAAAGAATGAACATTCACACCGCTCGCAGCACGCCCCTCAAGCGAAGAGACTGCCCGAATGACATTTCGCGCTTAAATGAGTATTGCTTAGCTGCACACAATAGTTCATCACCAACATCGCACTTCCCTCCTCCGCCACCACCGAGCTCATTTTTCCAGGTAGTGGACACGCGTGCCACAACACTCGAAGGTTTTTATTGGAGCTGGCTGCTTACTGGCCCAGGATTAGCTCGGGACAGGCCACCGCTTCTACCTTACTCTACACCTCAAACGCATTCGTCGGTGCTCCCCTGGCCCGACTTCATTTTTGGCGAACCATCTGCGGCGATGACCTGGAGTTTTGTTTGAAATGTTTCTTTGTATTCATTTACATTTTTACGAGCAAATGATGACATACACTTGACGCGAAAAGCATGCACCGCTTTCGCCCCTTTCGTAGACGGCCATGCTTTATTTCTGCAAAGTTTTGCGCTATGATAGATACCATGCCACATGTCAATGTTTTTCTGCCTGATAGTTTTCACCTACTAAATTCAATTCCGGTTTACTATTGAGCTGTGCTATGTGCTTACATATGATGACGAAGTTAGAATGTGGATTAGGAACTGCCAAGGAACTAACGGGGAATAGGAGGGCATGGATGTGACTTAGGCACATAGCATGCATGCTTATGCAAAGATATGGGTCTAGGTGCTATCTGGAGGTTTGTGCGCTGCTGCGGGCGCGTTTTGAATCACGCGCTTGTACTTATAAGTAATAAGTTATAATTATAACTGAGCGTCCTAGTCCTAGTTCGTGCAAGGATCGTTTTACTTTCGGACTATACAAAGAAGTTTTAATGCAAGTGCGAGCTATAAACCAAAAGAAGCGTAAATTAGGAGGTAATTAGCGGTGGACTCTACTGAAGCCCTTGCCTCTAACTGACCAACACACTATTCGTTCGTAGTTATGCGAGGTCCAGGTATAGAGGATCATTCACTGAAGTTACACCTTAACTCGTCGTACCTCAACCTTAGGACTCTGCACGTACTGGTTGAAGCAACTTAAAACTACTTCTCGACTTCAGCGGCTTGATCCACTGCTTCCATGACAGCAACCAGCAAGCGCGCGCGAATGCTACCTTCTCCTGCAGCTGCGCTGGCGAGTGATCGAGCAGCATTCCGGTCGAGGCCGAGGCTGGGCACCGGTGCCCACACTTCAGCACAAGCAGCCAATACCGTAGCACCGCCGTGCTGACTGCCACCTCCGCTGCCATCGGCATTACTGCTACTCCTATAATAACCACTGTCACAATTAGCGGGCTGAGACGGCTCTTTCAGGCGTTGCGGATCTGTGGATGGCATCGGCAACCGTAAGAGTGCAGTGGACGATGTCTTCGGAGTGCCCAAGAAGAGCAGTTGCGCAAGGCAAGCAGCAGCATGGTGATCACCCAGGGCTGCGCCGCATTCGTACCATGCAACTGCCGCAGGGTCCACACGGGGCGCTGGCAGTGCCCACAGCGCTGCGAGTGGTGGATGTGCTGCCAACACCGAAGAGCCAGTGGTTGTCGCTTGGTTGGAACCCGAGACAGCGTCAGCACTGGCTGCGGTGGCGGTCGGTGTTGTCGTCGAATCAGAACTCCCCACAAAAGGATTGTGAAGTGCACTGGCTGAAGACTTGGCTGTGCCATTTGCCTGACCAGAAGACACACTAGCTGCAATTAGTGGGGCCTTCTGCGGTGTAGAGCTTGAAGCAACTGGTAAGCGGTCGCAATCTCCATAGCCACAAAGCAAGCCAAGATGGTAATGGGCTTCTTTTAAACCTCCACTCGAAGCGCGTTGCAGCCACACTGCTGCCGTCGCCGACGACTGCGCTACGCCTCGCCCGTGCAAGTGGAGCAAACCTAGCTCGAGTTGCGCGGGCGGGTAGCCGCTCTCCGCGGCGCGTCGCCACCATTTCGCTGCTTGAGCGTTGGATTGCGGCACCCCGACACCGCCACGCTCCAGCACGCAACCTGTTTTTTTTATTGTTATGAACGTTTTAAGAAAAACTATTACATACGCTCAATCACAGCGGCAATACTCTAGTCGACAAAGACCAAAAGGCCAAGATGTCGCTCACCTAAGTTGTAGGCTGCACCTGCGTCACCCGCGTCCGCTGCGGTCGCGTACCAGCGAGCTGCTTCAACTTCAGACTTGGGCACTCCACAGCCACGCTCTGCCATGAGGCCTAAGTTGTTCGCGGAGCCTGCGCAACCTTGAGCAGCTGCGCCGCGCCACAGCGACAGCACCTCTTGAAGCTCTGCCAGATCGTCTTGGTTCAGTCCTGCAAACCAATTGGTGCGGTCCAAGTTGGTAGCACGTAACTGACTATCGTGTCCTGCAGCTGCAGCAGTGCTGGTGACTTTCTGTTCTAATGCGACGTATTTGCGGCAAGCTTGTTCGTAGAGCCGCTCTGGACCCGGTGGGAGGTCTGCGCGGCAGAGGGGGCAGGCCTGAGTGACGCCAAAGGCACGCAACCCCGCTACGCATGCGCCGTGGAACGTATGGCTGCAAGGTAACGAGCACAAGATACCAGCTTGAGTATTGACCGACACCAGCAAATCCAGGCATATAGCACACTCGTCATCCTCAACAATACTTGCATAAAGCTTATCGGCGTCGCCATTGCCAAGGCCATCTGACGCTGGGCCACTGGATCGACGACGACAGAGCGGAGGTGACGGCAGTGTACAGTTGGAACGATTGTTTGAGCGCTGGCTACCTGCGGCTGTAGGTTCAAGTGATACATTGCTACTGCGATCTCGCATAGAATGCTGGGTGCCACTGGCGGATTGTGAGCCTGCCTGGCGACGGTTTAGTTTCTGACGAGACGGCGACATCTGGCGGAGTTCTCTTGGCACGCAGAAGCGACGATGGGAGCCCTGTTTCCAGTGAGCCCTCTACAACAATTTGCAAAAGGGGCCAAGGACACAGACAAGAAAAGTATTTTCAGCATCATTTATTTCAAATACATGCACTTATAGATTTGAGCTTTACCTGGCAGTTCTTGTTACAGTAAGCCACAAGACCGCATCGAGCGCATTCGAGCAACTTCGCCTTCGCTTCAGTGGCCATGCAATTAGCACATTCCCGAAGTCCTGGAATAGACTTCTTCGCAGGCGTTTCGGATAACTTTTTCATCATCTCGTGCGATTATTGAGTGTTATATTCCAAATCAATGGCTCTTTAAGTAGAGTAATGAGTAGAAGGTCGTGTGAGGCTATAATGTTAACGTGGCTTAAAAGTACATTCTAAACGTTTGAGTTCACAGCACTAGGATTTAACGTCACTATCATGTGCAACCTCATGAACTACATGCCCACACATGTCCTTTACTCGAGTGCACATCTCGTGTGGCGGTGTCTTCCTGTTACTGCATCACGCATGGTGCATTGTTGTCATTTTTTATCATCTTATCATCTGGCTAGCCCCCCTCCTCTGTAGTCCGGATTCTATTCTACAGGCGATAGCAGATTCTTCCTCGTGCTCTCGTGCTCATCACACACACAGACTTACGTCGCAATCAGAGCCGTAAAACCCAGTGTTATTGGTCATTTTTAGTACTAAAACGCCAAAATCAATAGATCAACGTAGTTTGATGTTTTATGCGACCACGACCAAAAACTGCCTACCAAGGATTTTTGTCCGTCTGTCTGTCCGTCACATCACATTCTTATCTGGGTACATATGTTCTGACACCTTACGTATGTTCTGACACGTTGTCACGTCACTGACATCAACCATGTTCTGACACGTTGTCACGTCACTGACATCAACCATGTTCTGACACGTTGTCACGTCACTGAAATCAACTACGTTGATCGTGGCGCGGCGGCGCGCGCGCCGCTGAAGTTTGTACAAGCCACAGCGTCAAATCGTCGTTAAAACAAAAATGTACGCTTTGTTCCGAGAATGATGTCAAGACTCATGCTCTTCGTAGTATCGCTAGGCGCACTATATTTTTGCATGAGTCGACGAGGAATATCTATATTTATCGGTAGGGCAGCTTGTGCGCCTCCATGTGACGACCCACAGCCACCTTTTTCAATGAACATAATTTCATCAATCACGGCGTTTTCGTGTCCTTCTCATTTCCCCTGCGCTCTAACAGGACGGCTGCTACGCGGGCATATGCGGTTGTCTTCACGATCGGATGATCGTACACCACGAGAAGGCTCTGCCCATAAATTCCGCACGATGGGGGTCGCCTGTCGTCGAGCAGGTCAAAAACCTCAAATTAATTGCCATGGCGATACACTTTGCATGGTCTCAATTATTTCGCCCTGCTGCTTCCAGACCTTATATCTTTGGCGCTCTAACTGCAGCACGCTAAATAATGCCTAATTAATCGCGCTTCTGTATCTTCACAAAGTCTTTCTGGTGGTCTGATCATTTTTTGCGGGTGCGTGGGGTGATTTCGGCTTCACCTCTTCAACCTGTTTTCTTGTCTTTGGAAGACAGTAGCGCGCGAATCGAACTCGAACTAATACAAACCCAAATGGCACAGAAGCCAATGCTGCGGGCAGAAGTGGGAATGCGCGTGCGTTGCGCAAACAAAGCAAGTGCGGAGTGATTCAGGAGGGAGAGGGGCATTGGCA
>Ga0307931_1000455_pt1 | contig 25724 bp, 24 predicted proteins | sample OrgLakmetageno47_FD_201816 | JGI IMG/M metagenome (GOLD analysis project Ga0307931, IMG submission 201816) | Saline water microbial communities from Organic Lake, Antarctica - #47 | ecosystem: Environmental > Aquatic > Non-marine Saline and Alkaline > Saline | place: Antarctica: Organic Lake...
GACAGGCCCCGAAGGGCCGGAATTAGAAGACTAACAGGTAGAGAAGAAAAGCAAAGCAGCGCAAACTAGACCTAAGAAGCTAATCAGGCGCACATGCCCGAGTGGCCATGGAAGTGATGGTAGCGGACTATTTTCATTGGAACACTTATTACACCCAGCCGGTCCTGGGCCGGTCGGTCGGAGATCGGTCGGGTTTTTATGATGATGATGATGATGATAAGTACAGCCGAGCTACGAGTCGGCAATCGGCAAGTCGGCAACGTATGTATGGAAGCTATAATAGTTTTACGAGAGATAAGATGATTCCCAAGGCGACGGTAAGCTCCTCGGACTCGTCGTTTCGTCTAGAGCGCCCATGGCCCATGCGTTCTTTCATACTATTAAATGTCGCACTAGTACTGACCTTCGCCGGCGGCGTGTGCGGCGAGCTTGTCGGGTTGCCATCAAATTTGATATTGCCTACTCCTTCGTATTCGGAATTGCCGAGAGCTATGGAGGCCCAAAACGTGGCCTACAAGGGCCGTATGCTGACCGACGAGAGCACAATGTTCGACTGCGACTTTGATACCGGGACTGGAGACGCATGCAATTGGAACCTTGCAATTGGTGGTGTTGCAACAGATGGTAGTAGTACTATTCAACCATTTTTGCTGAACACAGGGCAAACACCGTCAGGAGACGCAAGATCTGGTCCTTCGACGGACAAGTCGGGCACAGGCTATTACGTGTACACTGAGAGCGACAAGAACAATAACGCGGAATTTGCCATGCAGCTGAATCTCGGCCACACCTTTTCAGCTCATGGCATCTCTTTTTACTACTACTTGCAAGGCAATTCCATCGGCACAATGGATTTTCAAGTGAGCTCAGATGGCACAACCTTCACAACATGCTGGACACATAGTGGGCAAACGACCGTGGCCAATTGGATATACAAAGTTATTTCACTTTCAAGCGCAGGAACTTGCGCCGCCACGGATTTGAGTAGCGCCCTATACTTTCGTTTCTATTATCAAAACGGAGGCAACCCACATGCCGGCGACGCGGCTCTCGACACCTTCGCGGTGGTCTCAAATCCAACTCTGCACCCCACCCAACAGCCGCTTCCGTATCCCACAGGGCAGCCCACGTTACCACCAACATCTAGTCCTACCAAATCACCAACCACACTTCCTTCGTACGTGCCCTCGCCACATCCCACAGCCCAGCCGACAGTCGTTCCTTCACCAATGCCACTCCCAGTCCCGACGGAACAGCCCACCATCGTACCGACGCCGAAGCCCACATTGACCTACAAACCGTCGACCGGCACCCCAGCTCCTTTCCCTAAACCGTCACCTCAACCCACGTCTCTGCCCACACTGCCGCCAACGATGCTGCCCACTCACTCGCACCCACCTACCATCTTGCCTACGCCATCACCCACCCATATTCCGACCCCGGCTCCAACTGTGGTTTGCGGTAACGGCACTTATTTTGAGCCACCAAGTACCTGCACTCCTTGTGGCGTTGGTAAGTAGTATTTGGTTGCTCAAATGTATTTCTGTATGTTGGTGACATTCTTCATCAAGATAAATCTGAAGAGCATGCGAGTCTCCAACTCACGCTCGATTATCCTGTAAAACATGTTTGGTGGGACTATCCTCCTGTCAGGTTATTACCTCTCGGACAAGGACTTTGTGAATGGTCGGTTGGAAGCACCTTGGCCTACTAGCTGCAAGTTGTGCCCGGGTGGTCAGTACAATGTTGCCCTGGGGCAGTCGTCATGCACGGAGTGCGTCGGTGGGAAGCTGAGCAACGCAGAGCGGTCAGGCTGTGAAGATTGCGAAGCGGGCCAGTACACCTCCAATTTTGCTTGCAACGATTGTGAATGGGGAAAGTATGCGCCTACAGCGCAAAAAGATAGCTGCCTAACGTGCTTCGCAGGCGATTATGTGAACCGTAAACTTAAATCCACGTCCTGCCTACCTTGCGATGCGGGCAGCTTCTCGACCGACCTGTCGCGTAACTGTACTCTCTGCCCTGTTGGTACCTTATCGGTGCGTTATAGCCGTTTCAGTGCCATCTTAATTTTGAGGCCTGTACGAATTCATCCTAGAATTCGACTTGATGTCTTTATGGGCTCTGTCTTTTTTTTTGTATCTTCGTTTATGAGAAGTTTCGCTCTCGATTCTACAAGTGTATCTTGAATGCTCGCTAGAGCCTTCCCACTAGTTGTAACGAGCACATCAATCTTGATCATCCTGTGCTTTGAATATCTCCTTTTCCATCGTCAATCACTTATATGATTCACTTACAAATGCAGGCGTCACGCGCATCTGCGTGCACCAACTGTGCTGGTGGGAAATTCAGCAACGTCATCGGTGCTTCGTCTTGCTCTGAATGCGCAGCGGGCTACTATCAGCCGTTGGAAGCGCAAACATCATGCATGCGTTGTCCTGTGGGCAAATATCGTGCTGGCACTGGGCAGAAGTCTTGCCTAAACTGCGCCAAGGGCAAGTACACAGGAGCCACAGGCTCTTATGGTTGCGAAACCTGCGCCGGTGGTCTCACCTCAGTAGAAGGCGCTCGCTCTTGCCTCCGTGCGGCTAAGCTTTACTACTTACCAAATAACGTAGTGGCGCTCCAGCAAGCAGGCGAAAAGACTTTGCGCAACGGGACAGTATCAGAGGCTTGCCCTGACAACGCAGTGTGCTTGGGTGGCCTCGACGCTCCTCGACCTAGTGCAGGTTTCTGGTCAGACCGCCGTGAATACTCTGACACCTTTACAATTTATCAATGCTCGCGCGAGACTTGCAAGGGCGCGCTTGTAACCAACAGCTCGGGCAACCAAAGTTGCTGGCATCAAGCTGCGTTCGTGAAAGGCAGCCTTAGTGGAGAAGATGATGACTCAGGGTGCAATGATCAGGGTCACCTCTTGTGCACAACAGGCGCAAATGGTTATCTCTGCGGCTCTTGCGAGTAAGCGTCAAAATATCGTCATTTATTACCATATATCCTATATAAAATATTATTAGAATGCAAAAAAATATGTATGGATGCTCTTGCTGCTTTGCATATTGATCTAGTTATTTCAATGTACTCTTGTTGTCACTATTTCTGCCCGTATTGGTTCGAAAGTCTCTTTTTTTTCGATTATCGTTGTCATTGCTAAAATTAACTTCCCTACCTGACCTACATCTTTCTCATTTCATCAGAGTGGGATACATTTACAGTGGTGCATCAAGAAGGTGCTCGTCATGCGAAGGCAAATCAAACACAACGTTTTACATTCTTGTCGCTCTCATCGTGCTCGGCGGTATTGGCTCCGTGGTTGGAGAGATGATTGGTGAAAATCTTATCAAACTCGACCCTGGCTCAGTGAAGGTCACTTGGAACACGGTATGATACCTGTAGGAATATAACGATCACAAAGTCAATACAACTGTGCTGAGAAGGAAGATATGATGATTAAATTTTAACAAATATGGCACAAAGCAAGAGGTGCATGAAACTCGAGAAGACTGGAGAAGAAGTAGAATAACATGAGAATAATTATACTCGTATGAAAATAGTCACGTACATGCGCTTCCATCCACTTCATCTTATGGCCCCATTGACTTGTCTCTTACTGCGAAGAGAACCTTTGTGTCATTCTGTGTGCTCTCTCTTTTCAGTACCAAATTATCGCTGCCACATCAGTCAACCTCGATATTACGGTAATTTTCCTTCTGGATACTTACCTGCCAGCTTATAATTCAATCATCAATGTTGGTTATTGGAATGAAACGATCTTTACCTTGATGTATTCCCTGAACATATGCTACTCTCATACTTGTACAGTACCCGGACCCTTTTGGCAAAATTTTGGCCTACATGTCGTTCTTCTCGTTAGACTTCTTATCCATTGAGTGCTTCGCAGACGCCGATGCTGAGCAGCGCTACTATCAAACTGTTATGTTCTATTCAATTGTGCCACTCTTTGGAGCACTGGCCATTGTAGTGGCATGCGGGTTTCGGCTACTCTTGGCGGCTGTGTTGAATCCAGATGCTGGAGTAAAGTTGACCAATGATATTAAGTCCCAGCACCTTTGGTCTTTCCTATTCTTAACATACATAGTTCTGCCCCCTGTGGCCATGAAGCAGCTTCAATCACTGGACTGCCGTGTGTTTCCACATGATGGCTCTAGATTGCTCCGTGCTGACACTTCAGTCGACTGTGATTCGGATTCCTACCAATCCTTCAAACAAACGACACTCATATTCGTAGCTATCTACCAGTTGATTCCCATGATCTGGTTATATCTTCTCTGGTTGCGTAGAGATCAGCTTAACCCAAAAGTCAGCAAAATGGACCCCAGTCTTGGCCTCTACATTCGTGAAAAAGATGTTAGTCTTCGCTCCCTTGAGTTTCTCTTTGACTCATACCGCTGCGACAACTGGTGGTTTGAAGTCGTGGAAATGTACCGTCGCATGGTTTTCGTGTCAGCAGTGCCGCTCGTGTCGCCGTCTCCTGCAAAACGTGCTTCCCTTGGTTGTGTGCTCGCCATTGTGAGCCTGGTGTTTTACCGCGAATATAGCCCCTTCAACACGAAGTTCACCAATTTGATAGCGTACATGGCACAACTTGTTATATTTCTTAGTTTCTACGCGGCGCTGTCCATTGAAACGGGGCAAATGATTGATTTCGGCCTCGACGACTTCGGGATGGGCTTGTTCTTGCTTGGCATGTGTTGTTCGATTCTTATCTTGACGCTCGGGCTAGGCTTCGTGTCCCTTCAAGCTGATCGCCAGGAGCGCGCAACGCTCTTAGCTCGTGCCATGGCTCTCGAATCTGGAGGCGAGGTATGTCAGATCAAGCATGCATAAATATATACTTGCTAGACCCGTTAGCATTTTCTATTCTTGTGATAAATGCGAAGTTTCGTGCGACCAGTCTGTTCATTTCCGAGGTGTTGAATATTATTCGTTTTCGTGTGATACGTTTAATTAAAATCATGCTCATTATGGCTTGATGCGTGCATTTCATCTTACCAAGCCTGTGCTTTCCATTTCATTATTATGAATTCCTTTACAGTTTACTGACTCGCACTTAAGCTCTACTTTTGAGACGGTGAATAACAGCGCTGTGCCGCCTACTCACGTGCTCGTGTTCTACTACACATCATTGGTGCGTTGATTTTGTGCACCCACGTCATCGTATATTACCGTATCCCTTATTTTCCTCATCGTATTTCCTCAAATCCTTAACTGTTTCCAATGAGTGCACATTAATTTCAAAAACCTACTCACCTCTAATTTATTCACGTGTGAATGGAATCTTTGCCTTAATGACGTGTGTATTTTTATCGGTAGCACGGCGCTCGTTTGTGCCTCAAGTCAGGAATTCCTGCACACTCCGCATGTAATGGATTACTGGTCACACTCCGGCGGCCTCATGATCTCGCCTCCAACGATGTGCTTGCGTTTACGCAATTTGCCAACTCATATCCACCGTATGAGAACTCACTCCGGCCGCGGCCTTTTGAGGCAGTCCTTGCATTGGTGCTCCCAAAGGACTTCTTGTATGGGGCTCCTGGCTTCGAGACTGATCCATGCCTTCGCTTTCTGCCTGCAGAACACCTCGCTGCGTGCTATCCTCCTTTCTTCAGCGCAGTGCTCGAGTCCTCGCCCTGGGACGCAGGCTGCCTCCTTTTACCTCCTACGTCCGTTGTCAAGTCGTATCAACTAGTTCCATCTTCCTGCCTTGCGTCAGGCCCTGGTCCTACGGGGCGGCTAGGTCGGAACGCTGAAGCTGGAGTAGAAACTGCCGTTGAAGTAACATCGCCAAGAGAACGAGCTGCCTTGCAGGCACTCGCACAATCAATGCCACTCCAAAGTAGTGATTGGGAATTCGCCAGTAACAGTAGCGAGAGCGAAAGTAAAAGTATGGGCAGTGACAACCACGGAGCAACCCTGTCGCCCAAGCACCGCACGCTTGCGCATAAGGTGTCTATGCGGTTGTTTGGTGGTGAGAAACCAAGAGAATTGGAGATGTCGGAGCCCATGATGTTGCCAAAACCTCCCGAGTGGATTTTAGAAGACGACGAGGACGGAAAGCCATACCCTGATCTCGAGGCTGCTGCGAAAAGGAAAGCGAGCTTGATGAGCAAATTCAAACTTGCAAGCCAGAAAGCAGGCAAGGCGACCCTCTCGATTGCCTCTGTAACGTCAGCGGCCAAAGGCACCAACGTCTCCAAGCGGCGCTTGCAGCGCACTGAATCTGTGTCTCAGCGCATCCATTCGTCGTTTTTTCGGTCTGAAAAGGTACGCGGCACCTTCGGTCTAAATTAAGCGCGGGAGGCACGAGTAGTTGTCGTATCTATTTTTTGTGCAGCAGTGAACCGTCGTGGTCTCATTTGAATCATGGCTCACCTCTATTTCTGGTCCTTGGGCGCCTTCGTATCTGTAGGTGTTGGACTCCGTGGCGAACCACATATTCCACGACTACGCTGAAAACGCTCACGGCCTTGAAGTCCCCAAGACGGTGTCCGACTTCTGCAAAAGGTGAGGACGCCATGTTTTTTAATCCTACTATTACATTACACCATTATTTTTTCATCTCAATGCTGACTTATTTTCCATCACTCTTGCCGATCTCCAGGATGATTCAAACGCGGCGGCGAGTGTACCGCATGGGCCCTGATTTCGTCTGCCTGTACCATTTCACTCAGCCGTCAGCGGTGCCCCTTATTGCTCACGGCGGCCTTCGAATGTCCTCGACCGGCCCTGGCGGCGATGGTGGAGTGTACTTCTCAACCTTGGGGCCGTGTTCTTTTGGCTTGGGGTCTGCTGAGCATGGAAGCTCGAATTCTTTGGACAATTACGAAGTCGCACTCATTAAAGGTTGTTTCGGCATTGATAAAATGGATGAGTACCAAAGCCAAGGCAAGCTTTCTGCTGTGCTCGTCTATGCACTGCCCGCTGCTTGCCTTAGCGCTGCGCCCGGCGACCGCGAAAACGCAGTAGCAGTGTCCCAGTCAACCTTTCATGATTTGAGCCTGCCAGACCCAAACAAAGACTTCTTTTTGTCGCCTGCCTTCGTAGTGGGGGCATTCTTGGTTGATGTGGCAAAGCCCATAAAGTTTGACCCCAATGCTGCAGCTACTGCCAAAGAAGAAGTCGCTGCTGATCGCCGCTCTCACCTGAAGGTATCGTACTGCGGTTCAATGAATGATAAATATCCTGTTTGTTCTTTTACATGCAATTTTCATGAAAACATGATTTTGCTCATTTCCAACTAAAACTTCTGGATTTTAATTTCGCGTGAATGTGAGCATGAAGTCATCCATGGGTACCCTGTTTCATCTGTTTTTGATATTTTTGGTATTGTAGGTGCGCGCGGCATTGCATGCTCATGAGAAAAATACTGAAGGTGTGGATATGGCTACATTAGCAGCAGGCTTTGCGGCGGGCCAAGGGGTGGGCGGCTACACTGAGGACCTCGAAACTGAAGCTCAGGTCATCACTGTGAGTGGAAGGAGGAGTAGCAGGAGTGTCAACGACAATGCTGAGGACTCCACGAGACTGCGTGGCGTGAAAGCAGCCAAGGCGCATCAAACCCCTCCGGCTTTTGTCAATGCTACCTTTAATGTCGCGATGATGCCAGAGCAAATACCGACCCATGAGCTTTCTGAAGAAGGCCTCGGATCAATGTTTTGATATTTTGAGGGATTCGTCGTATGATTCCGTATCCCATTCATTTTGTTTAGTGATCGATGAAATTACGGCGACAACTTCAATTAGTTGATGTATTTGGAATTTGTTTTGATATTAAATTAAGCCCCCCTTGGATAGAACAAGATTAGATTATAGAAGATTCAATTAGATTATACTTTATAAGCCCCATGTGCGAAGGAACGCCATTAAAGATTAAAGAGTACAAAGCATAGGCTGCATGATAATTAATCCTCCAGAATACAAGTCAGACCGAGGTAAGTGGTCTTTGTGGGTCATAGTGTGCTTTCTTTACCATAAATATGGAGCTGTAAGACTCTCTGAGATAAAGACCATAAAAGTACTAGCGGTAAGTGTTCTTGCAGGAGTAGATCAGAGATCAGAACTTTCTTTCTAGAGATCTACAGGTAGTGGGCCTGGTAAACGCAGCGGCGAGGGCAAAACTAGGATTCAAACTAAAACATACCCAAATGACAGAGAAGCCAATGCTGCGGATAGAAGTAAATTGGTACGCGCGTGCGCTGCGTGCGATTGAAATTGGTTTTACAAAAGGCGACGTGAGAAGTATTGTGCGCGGAAAGAATGGGCATCTCCGGTGTAGAAATTTACAAGGCATTTGACGCAGAAGCAATTGAGAAAATTCCATTAGCCCTTAACGAGATAACAGGGGGATCTTTCGCTTAAAGGAAAAAGAGCAGGCATTATTATGCGCGCCTCATAACCACTCGTCGAAAGTCGGTCGTGTTCTTGCCCCAGTCATTGGCCGATACGGGGAAGCTTCCTCTGACCTCATTCCCATGCTTGATCGCGTTGCTCGGGCAATGGCTCGCAAACACGCGGCATCCCACGGCACTGGCTTTCTGGCAACTATTTTCTGGATCACCGGCGGAACTTCGTTGTAGTCCCCTCCTCTCGGGCGGAAACTCTACTTTTTTTAGCCCCCCCCGAGGGGGACTGGATTTAGTAACTAACAGGAAAGGGTTCCCTCTAATAGGTGTAAGCAGCGACGTCAGTGTCGTAGCTGTTGCGAGCTCGGGGATATTGAAGGCTTCTTTTGACCAGCACTCTCAGAGCACGGAGGGGCGTGCCACTTTGGACCACTATCATCACTTCCATGGCCACTTGGGCGTGTGCGCCTGATTGGCTTCTTAGTTTTAGTTTTGCTGCTTTCCTTTTAAATGTACCTGTTAACATTTTGATTCCAGACCCTAGAGGCCTGTGTGAAAAGCCAGGGCAGGTCTGTGCAGCAGAACAGGAGTTTGCGGCTTCATGCCAACCCTCATGCAAAATGTGGCTCCGGCCAGGGTTACGGCCCAGCTGTACGTCAGCATGCACTCAAACCAACAATCAGTGGGGGTAATATGCGAGATATATCTCTATTCGGGACTTCGATTTCGGGCATTACGAATAGACTTAGTGCCTGTTGTGAGCTGTAATTTGGAAGCTCTCGGCGATTTGCACAGTTTTTCGAAAGTTACGCGTTTCGTATGTTCCGAAAAATTGAAGGCACTGGTCTGGTCTAGAGTAAACACTCCCCAAATACATAGAAGTATTCGTATGGCATCTGGGAACATGAGACGTGCAGCTATCGCGGTGCCCTTCTGAGCTCAAACACAATCGAATATTTTGTTCATGCTCGCTAAGTGCAGCAAGTAGTCGAGCCTGTGCGGCACTTGGAATAAACTGTCATTAAACGCTAAATCAGGGAAGTATGGGCATTTGGGGGGAAAGTATACATGTTGGAAGCTCGTAACTTGTTGGTTGGATCGCTCCAAGCACCGAGCGCGTGCTTGCTGCTCTGTTTATCCCGGTCCATCTCCCTCAATTTTTTCTGAGGCAGAATCCTCCCAATCTTTTTCCTTTAAGATCTCTGTTAGGAGCGGGCTATGAGCGGGCCGTCGACACGCGCATCATTGGCAGCGGAAGCTGCCAGACCACTTAACTCGAAATCATCGATGTGCGCTTACAGCGCACCGAAGAAACGCAGGAACGCATAGCGCATATACTAGTGGAAGTGTCTGAATTCATGCGCGCTGCCCAAGCGCCTGGCCTCGGCACGGCACACGCGGTCGGCCTCGGTGCCGCCCCCGCTGCCGCCCCCGCTGCGGCGCCCGCTGCAGCGCCTGCTGCCCCCGCGGCCCCACCACCGACCACTGGAACTCGAACTCGAACCATTTGGTGTCACTCGCCGTGTTTCCGCTAGGCAAGCTGGTTTGGGGGGGCCCGGTACCAACGCATGTTGGAAGCTCGCTCCCCGCCTTGAGACCCAAGGCCGGGCGCGTAAACCCCCCTCCCGAAGGATACAAAAGAAAAAAATGAGGGAGATGGACCGGGATAAGCAGAGCAGCAAGCACGCGTTTGGTGCTTGGAGCGATCCAACCAACAAGTTTGTGGATAGTTGGATGGCCTCACACCGCTCGGTTATTCTGGTCCAGCTCCCGGATGATTCCTCCTTAGCGGGGAATGGGAGTAGTAACTGTTCTTCTCGTTTCTCGTCGTCGTCTTCTTTTCTGAGACTGGCCCCTAAGGGCCGGAATTAGAAGACTAACAGGTAGAGAAGAAAAGCGAAGCAGCGCAAACTGAATCTAAGAAGCTTCTCTTCTTGTCTTGGCTCTGCGCCTAACTGCGGTTTTCGGCGCATCACTTGCTCAGCTGTCTCACGCGGCCCACGCCGCTACTCCAGCTATGCGACCAAGGTTGTCGTTCCGGACCTTACTGCTTGCTGGCATAGTACACTTTGGCGCCCTCAGCAACATTTCTGGTGTTGAGAAGCAAGTCCTGGTGTTCGTAGGCCCGTGAACATTCGTGTTTGTATAGCCTGCAACATCGCAGCTACGTGACCCATACTTCGTTAGCAAAAAAGAGGAAAGGCGCGCCTGGGAAAAATATCGAGACGGTGCCTTGTTGGGGCAAAAACAGCCCGGAGAAATACACCGTGAACCTGGGACGTGACACACGAGCATGCACTAAGCCCCGCCCAATTGCTCGGAGGAAAGGCGCCAGTTTGAGCCTTAATTGGCCATCTGGAGCGAAACTGCTAGCGCACATACACTCAAATTCGTTCTTTACGTGCCTCTGCGACTGCTTTGTACTTGTCTTTCATTGCTTTTAAGAGAGGAGAGAATGTTAACTAGACTAGACTAAACTCTAACCATCAGGCATTAGGGGATTTAGGATTGGAGAGAGTCTGCTGTCGCCCCCCCTAAGGCCGCTCCAGGCTGACGTGCATGATTAATGAATAACCGAGTTGTCCTCGAAGGAGATCATTGCATGGTTTTAGGTGCTTTGCCCCTTCGGAATATTTTATTTTCAAAGTTAAAGCCTGCCTGTGCGTAATGCGTAAGTGAACGGCATATGTACTTGCTCTGAGGAGTAAGCCAGCCTTTCTGTTGTTGTCGTTCAGTCGCACTTTCCATCCTTAGTAAATTTACGCCCTGTATGTGTGAAGACTTACGAACGATGGGCAGTGATGTTACCGTTTTACAGGAAGATCCGGGTGATAAAAGGTCGGCACGTTAAGGGAATTAGGGGTCAAACTCTATTGCTGGGAGCTGGGAGCATCGAAAGAAGTTACTGTGCTAGCCAGCTGGTGAAAGAATATCCTGCTCACAGCCGGGCCGACCAGGGATCTTGGTGCATCACCAACAACCGAACAGATGGCGAATCTTGATGAGGCAGCCGCCGCCAGAGATCAGCCAGCTATCAAAACATCGAATGAGATCTTCTGATGAAGTCATGGGTGGCTTCTTCGCCCCGGCCTTTCGATTCCGTTCGCCCGCCAAGAAAGGGAAAGCCACTTCAGCCATACGAATTCAAATTTCCCTTAAGGCATAGTAATTTTTCCCTAGGGAACATGGATGGGGTTGGGGTACTTTTTTCCCCATCTTATTGCATATTCTATACGACGGCAATAAAGTATCCGAATGTAGAGTTTGGGCGATTTCCGCGTCTGTTCATGGAGGCTGCTTGCTTCTGGGAACCAGAGGTGGATGCGAGGCAAGGGATTTCAGGGGCAATGGGCATACAAATCGATGTGGCCGGTGTTAGCGCCCTAGAAACACGGGTTTTATGTCAGGGAAAATGCGCGTTTTTTGGTGTGGTGTTTGGCGCTTTTTTTTTCGGACGAAAATCAGAAAACGCCAAAGCAATGTTATGATATGAGTTGACAAAAATTCTTGGTGAGAGATATGTGTGCGACAGTTCAGTTGATTCACATGCGACATTTCAAGGAAATCGGCTTGATATCGAATCCCGGGAATTTTTCCACTCGAAAAACAATCGTAGTGGCGTGAAATCGCCCGGAGGAGTTGGAGCTCTTTTTTTGTTACTGAAGCCACCTTAGCAGCTAGCGCCGTTCTTGTTTCGCTTACATCGTAGTACATTGGGTTGCTTCGAGTGATTTGGCTGCGCTATACTACCAAAAACGCGTTTATTTGGCCCGGCAGAAGCCAAATCCGGGTACTTTATTGCCGTCGTGCATATTATCTTTACCCGGAACTGACTGTCTCACAGTTCACGGCTGTCCCAGTTTTGTCAGATAGTCAGCCAGTCACCGAACAAAAAGAGGATTGGGTATCTTGGTCTTCATTTGTGTTCTGTGTTCTGGTGATTCTCGTCGTGTCTCCTGATTCGTCCATTCCTCTCTGGTCTCTGATTGTTCAGCCGGTCAGCTTAGCTAGCCGAGGTGCTAAGAGAGGAAGGTGCGTAATTGAGCGTGCTCGCCAATGCGGCCTCCTTCACTCATGGTTGCGTCCATGCAAATTGTGACGACACTGCTTTTCATAAGAAGCACGAGGTGTGAGCTTGTTGGAGTACCTGCTGACCTGATGGAGCCGACGACCATGACATCGGAGTTGCCACAAAACTTGATGGGCCGTAGCGAGTTCCCAATAGACCGCTCGTTAGCCGACGACAGCACAATGTTCTACTGCGACTTTGACACCGGTGCATCAGGGAGTGCTTGCAACTGGAATCTTGCCGTTGGTGGTACTGCAAGAGATGGCAGTAGTACTATTCAACCATTTTTGCTCAACGCTGGGCAAACACCCTCAGGAGACACAGTGTCTGGACCTTCCAGGGACCATTCAGGCACAGGCCACTACGTCTACGCTGAGAGCGAAAATAACCAGAACGCGGAATATGCAATGCAGCTTGACCTCGGTCACACCTTTTCGGCCTATGGAATTTCTTTCTACTATTACTTGCAAGGCGGGAAAATCGGCACGTTGGAATTTCAAGTGAGCTCATATGGGACAACCTTCAAAACGTGCTGGACGCAGACAGGGGCAACGACTGTAGCCAATTGGATTTTCAAGGTGGTTTCTCTTTCCAATGCTGGGCTTTGCACCGATACGGATTTGAGTAGCGCCCTGTTTCTTCGCTTCTATTACGTGAACGGAAACAACAAGAAAGAAAGTGACGCTGCTCTCGACACGTTCGCAGTGATCTCGAACCCAACCCTGCGCCCGACCCAACAGCCGTCTCTGGCACCTACTGGGAAGCCCACTCTACCGCCAACGACTTCTCCAACGAGATCCCCAACTGCGCTTCCGTCTTTTGTGCCCTCGCCACTTCCCACGGCCCAGCCGACAGTCGTTCCTTCCCCAATGCCCTTCCCCGTCCCGACGGGACAGCCCACCATCGTGCCAACACCAAAGCCCACGTTGACCTATAAACCGTCGACCGGCACCCCAGCTCCATTCCCTAAGCCGTCACCTCAACCAACGTCGCTGCCCACGCTGCCGCCAACGATGTTGCCCACTCATTCGCACCCTCCCACTATCCTGCCGACGCCATCACCCACCCGTATTCCGACATCGGCTCCAACCGTGGTTTGCGGCAACGGCACTTATTTTGAGCCACCAACCACCTGCACTCTTTGTCCTGTTGGTGAGTTCATCTTGAGTGTCATCATTCCTTTTGCTGTATGTTTGGAGAGAGCGGCGGAAACTTGAAGAGCATGATGTGTTCCTCGGCCCCATCACCGATGCATGCTCTCAGCCTGAGCCTTGAGTGTAATTTTTCTTGATGGACTGTTTCTGTATTTAGGTTACTACCTCTCGGATAAGGACTTTGTGAACGGTCGGCTGGAAGCGCCTTGGCCTACCAGCTGTAACTTGTGCCCGGGCGGGCAGTACAACGTTGCCCAAGGGCAGTCGTCATGCACCGAGTGCGTCGGTGGGAAGCTGAGCAATGCGGAGCGGTCAGGCTGTGAAGATTGCGAAGCGGGTCAGTACACCAAGAATGACGCTTGCAACGATTGCGAATTGGGCAAATATGCGCCCACGGCACAGTAGGGCAGTTGCTTGACTTGCTTCGCAGGAGATTATGTGAACCGCAAGCTTAAAGCCACTTCTTGCTTGCCTTGCGATGCGGGCAGCTACTCGGACAATCTAGCTCGCAACTGCACTCTTTGCCCTGTTGGTACCAAATCGGTAAGGCGGAGAACTTGTATCAAATCGATGCCGTATGCCACGAGCACACTTTTGGTGTTGTGCAATAACTTCCTCGTGTAATCCTTGTGCAAGTGCAAGCTTTTTTGTAATCCTGCAGTGTTTCGCTCTCACTCCTGCATTCGTATACTATCTCAAGTGCATTATACTTAGACCATCCCATAACAAATGCGAAAGCCTTAGACCTGCTGATCGCCGCTGTTTCTACTTTCTTCAACCCCGATGTATTACACTTGCAGTCGTCGCGCGCATCTGCATGCGCGAATTGTGCTGGTGGGAAGTTCAGCAACATTATCGGTGCCTCGTCTTGCTCTGAATGTGCAGCGGGCTACTATCAGCCGTTGGAAGCGCAAACATCGTGCATGCGCTGTCCTGTGGGCAAATATCGCGCTGGCACTGGGCAAAAGTCTTGCCTGAATTGCGCCAAGGGCAAGTACACAGGAGCCACAGGCTCTTATGGTTGCGAAACATGCGAAGGCGGCCTGTCGTCTGTTGAAGGCGCTCGCTCTTGCCTCCGCGCAGCTAAGCTTTACTACTTACCAAACAACATAGTGGCGCTCCAGCAAGCAGGCGACAAGACTTTGCGCAACGGGACAGTATCGGAGGCTTGCCCTGACAACGCAGTGTGCTTGGGTGGCCTCGACGCTCCTCGACCCAGCGCAGGCTACTGGTCAGACCGCCGTGAATACTCGTACACCTCCACTGTATATCAGTGTTCGCGCGAGACTTGCAAGGGCGCGCTTGTAACCAACAGCTCGGGCAATCGAAGTTGCTGGCATCAAGCTACCTTTGTGGAAGGCAGCCTCAGTGGGGAAGTCGATGACTCGGGATGCAATGATCAGGGTCACCTTTTATGTACTAAAGGCGCAAATGGTTACCTTTGTGGAACTTGCGAGTAAGCCCCTTCACTTTCAATACCTTCTCCTTTCTTTTCCGCCGTTGGTAGTGACGTATACTGCTTATATTGCTTATGGATATTAGCTTGACGAATGAATGCTTCGTGCTAATGTTGCTCTCAAATTACAACATTTCTTACGTATCTCAACTCTTTTGCGGTCGCCTCATTGGCTATTCTCATCCAATGGCGCTGGTCTCTTTTCAATTCCGTTTCATTCTAGAGCGGGCTACATTTATAGTGGCGTGAGTCGAACGTGCACGTCTTGCGAAGGCAAATCGAACACGACGTTTTACATCCTGATCGCCATCCTGGTGGTCGGCGGCATCTTGTCCTTGCTTGGAGAAGTGATTGGCGATAAGTTTGCCAAAGTTGACCCGGGCTCGGTGAAGGTCACCTGGAACACGGTAGAATACCATATAAACGAACTTAGTGTACTCGTTTACTTAAAAATTGGAAAGCAAGGCACCGCAAAAATAAACTGGATGAGACGAAGATATAATTGAAGACTGCTGCAGTAGACAAATAAACATGCATTCAGGCTCATGAATATGCTTGTTCATAAACTTGTAGACTCGTAGACTCGCGCATGTATCAATTCATGTCACTTCTTCCTTCGCCACGAAACTAATTCACAAATCTGTTTATTCTTATTGTTATGTGGTCCTTACTCTTTCAGTACCAAATCATCGCAGCCACATCGGTGAACCTCGATATCACGGTATTTGATCTTCTTACTTCCTAATTTTCGATTAACTGTTGGCACGTAGTTATAAGAAGAAATGTAATTTTACTCATCGTGTACTTTCTTCTTCTCCTCTGCTGATGGGCTGATTTTTCTATTGCCTTCCCTATTTGTGTCTTTGTACAGTACCCGGACCCATTTGGGAAAATTTTGGCCTACATGTCGTTCTTCTCGTTGGACTTCCTGTCCATTGAGTGCTTTGCTGATACTGACGCTGAGCAGCGCTATTACCAAACCGTTCGGTTCTACTCAGTTGTGCCACTTCTTGGAGCGCTGGCGATCTTGGTAGTATGTGGGTTTCGGCTCATTTTGACAGCCATACTGCATCCAGATGCTGGAGTAAAGGGAGCCAACGCTATCAAGTCGCAGCACCTTTGGTTGTTCCTCTTCATTACATACATTGTCTTGCCCCCCGTGGCCATGAAGCAGCTTCAATCACTGGACTGTCGCGTGTTCCCTCATGATGGCTCCAACCTGCTCCGTGCCGACACTTCTGTGGACTGCAACTCGGAGGCCTACCAATCCTTCAAGCAAACGACTCTAATGTTTGTGGCCATCTACCAGATGATTCCCATGATCTGGCTGTACCTTCTTTGGTCGCGCAGAGAGCAGCTTAACCCAAAAGTCAGTAAAATGGATCCCAGTCTTGGCCTTTACATTCGTGAAAAAGATGTCAGTCTCCACTCGCTTGAGTTTCTCTTCGATTCGTATCGCTGCAACAACTGGTGGTTTGAAGTCGTGGAGATGTACCGTCGCATGGTGTTCGTGTCAGCAGTGCCACTCGTGTCACCGTCTCCTGCGAAACGTGCTTCCCTTGGTTGTGTGCTCGCCATTGTGAGCCTGGTGTTTTACCGTGAGGTTAGTCCCTTCAACACCAAGTTCACAAATTTGCTCGCGTACATGGCGCAGCTCGTCATTTTCTTGACTTTCTACGCGGCGCTGTCCATTGAAACGGGGCAAATGATTGATTTCGGCCTCGACGACTTTGGAATGGGCCTGTTCTTGCTCGGCATGTGCTGCGCAATTCTCGTGTTTACTGTGGTTTTTGGCATCATATCTGTTCGTGCTGACCGCCTGGAGCGCGCAGCACTCGTTGCTCGTGCCATGGCCCTGGAGTATGCAGGAGAGGTACGTCAGCGCAGGGTGTAAGTGCGTGCAATTTTATGTTTTTGGCATTGTTTGGATTCGAATATGTCCTCATTTGCAACTGCGTGTTTTAAGACGTGCTTTTTTTTATTCGACTTATTTCTTTGAGCTGTCCTACGTGCCGATTCAATGCAATTTCAAATCATCCTGCTTCACTTTCCGAATTGTTATACTGCCTTCTTTTTCAGTCCACCGACGCACACTTGAATTCCACTTTCGAGACAGTTAACAACAGCGCTGTGCCGGCTACTCACGTGCTCGTATTCCACTACACGTCATTGGTGCGTTAACTTTATGCACTTCTTTCTATATTTGATTGTGCTAAATGTTTCCATAAGAATTAATCATATGAAAGCAATGCTCACCTTTAGCTGCCCTTTCTTTCGTCTCTATGTTTCAGTACCCTTCCACCTGCTCATTTGTGTACACCTTCAAACTTTTTGTCATTTTTTTGTACATTTCTCTTGGTAGCACGGCGCTCGTTTGTGCCTCAAGTCAGGAATTCCTGCACACTCCGCATGTAAAGGAGTACTGGTAACGTTCCGGCGGCCTCATGATCTTGCCTCCAACGATGTGCTTGCTTTCACTCGACTTGCCAACTCTTATCCACCGTATGAGAACTCCCTGCGGCCGCGGCCGTTCGAAGCAGTTCTTGCATTGGTGCTCCCCAAGGACTTCTTGTACGGAGCTCCTGACTTCGAGACTGATCCATGCCTTCGCTTTCTGCCAGCGGAGCATCTTGCGGCGTGCTATCCTCCTTTTTTCAGCGCAGTGCTTGACTCTTCACCCTGGGATGCAGGGTGTCTCCTCTTGCCCCCTGCTACCATCGTCAAGGCCTATCAGTTGGTTCCATCTTCCTGTCTTGCGTCAGGCCCTGGTCCTACGGGGCAGCTTGGCAGTGACTCCGAGGCCGGAGTTGAAGCGGCTGCTGGCGTGATTACGCCGAGGGAACGTACTGCTTTGCAGGCACTTGCTCAATCGAAGCCGACTCAAAGCAACGATTTGGATGCAACAAAGAATGGAGGCGATAACAGTGACAAGCTTTCGACTGATCTGGCCCCTAAACATCGCTCTCCTGCGCGCAAATTGTCCATGCGGCTGTTTGGTGGGGAAAAGGCAATCAAGTTGGAGATGTCAGAGCCCATGATGTTGCCGAAACCTCCGGAGTGGATTCCAGAAGACGACGAAGACGGAAAGCCATATCCCGATCTCGAGGCTGCTGCGAAACGAAAAGCACGTCTGATGAGCAAATTCAAACTTGCAGCTCAAAAAGCAGGCGGTGCTTCGCTTTCAATTACGTCAGTAATCGCCGCTGCTAAAGCAAATGATGAGCCCAAGCGGCGCCTCAAGCGACGAGAGTCCATGAGCCAGCGCATCCACACGTCATTTTTTCGAGCTGAAAAGGTGACTTACTGTCGTGTGTGACAACTGTATATACGCACCCTTTTTTTTTGTGGCTGAGCTTTGCGCCCGGTATCATTGCAGACAACCTAAGTTGGCCTATCTGTAGCTGCCTGAGCATCATAACATCCCACAGTGTAGGTAGCGATCCAATGTGCCTCGCTTTAATTCCTGATTCTGCGTATGCGCGTTGTATGTAGGTTTTGGACTCTGTGTCGAATCATATTTTCCATGACTATGCTGAAAATCCTTACGGTCTTGAAGTTCCGAAGACAATGGCTGAATTTTGCAAGCGGTGAGGCTGAAATGATGATCAGAAATCATGCTATAAGGCATATGTAACTGTTTTTTTTTCCAATGCTTTAATGTGCTGCGTTGTGCCGTTCCATTTGTACAGGATGATTCAAACCCGGCGGCGAGTGTACCGCATGAGCCCCGATTTCGTCTGCCTTTACCATTACACTCAGCCTTCGGCGGTGCCCCTCATTGCTCACGGTGGCCTTCGAATGTCCTCGACCGGCCCTGGCGGCGAAGGGGGAGTTTACTTCTCAACCTTGGGTCCTTGTTCGTTTGGCTTGGGGTCTGCTGAGCATGGAAGCACGAATTCGTTGGACAATTACGAAGTTGCACTCATTAAAGGTTGTTTCGGCATTGACAAAATGGAGGAACACCAAGGTCAAGGCAAGCTTTCTGCCGTGCTCGTTTACGCACTACCCGCTGCTTGCCTTAGCGCTGCGCCCGGCGGCCGTGACAATGCAGTAGCAGTGTCCCAGTCTACCTTCCACGATCTGAGCCTGCCAGACCCAAACAAAGATTTCTTCTTGTCACCTGCCTTCGTAGTGGGGGCATTCCTGGTAGACGTGGCAAAGCCCATAAAGTTTGATGCAAATGCTGCTGCGACAGCCAAAGGAGAAGTCGCTGCCGATCGGCGCTCTCACCTCAAGGTATCGTAATGTAGCTTCCAAAGCAATTGTTCAGATATCAACGAGCCATTATTGCTTCTCGTTTGATAGACTTCTCTCGATTTTTCGTTCACATGTGTACTTCTGGCTTAGTTGTGTTGCGTTCATTCTCCTCGCCAACACCATTCTTCTCTTTTTGCTCCTCCATCTTACTCCAGTCCTTCAATTGCTTCACTTCTTTTGTGTCTCCTTCAGGTGCGCGCGGCGCTGCATGCGCACGGAAAGAACGTCGAAGGTGCGGACATGGCCAATCTCGCAGCAGGCTTTGTAGCAGGTCAAGGAGTGGGCGGCTACGGCGAGGACCTCGAAGCAGAAGGGAAGGTCATTACTGTGAATGGAAGCGGCAACGACAAGGGCGCTGGTGGAAAGCCTTCTTCGAAGCTTCTTAGCAAGTTTGCGTCCAAAGCGCATGCAAATCCGGCGTCATCTGGCGCTGCCAACCTAGAGCTGTCAAGAGTCCCAACCCGAGCGCCCAGCCGCGAGCTCCCTGAAGAAAACATCGGCTCTTTGATTTAACGAAATTTGAGTTGTTACCGTCTTCAATTAGGTGAAGTTTTGAGCCTTGGTGACATCGCAGTGAAGAACGAGAGGAAACGAGAGCGATCATATGGATAATTGTGAGAAGCCGACGAAAGGTTCCCCTTCTGTTTGGAAGGGCGTTTGGCTTGTAATATACAATGGCAATGGCAACATTAGGAGCGCAAAAGCAAAAGCAAAATCAGCGCCTTGACCTGGATACAAATAATTTTTATTTATCATATATCTGAGTAAGACCAAGGCGAATAATTAGATCTGTCCTCTGTGCCTTCGACTTATCTTGTTATCTTATATCTTATCGGAAAAGAAGGGGGTTAATGGGTGATGGTTTTGGGCATATAGCGTACCTAGTAACTAGGTATAGGGAATAGGGAGTGGTGCTGTGCGTCTGTGGCTTTTGCTTGTATTGTTGGTACTGCCCTTTGTATTACTATTAACTACTTGTGGTTTGTGGCAGCCCGAGAATCCTTCAGCCTAGAACTGTACAGAATGCTCGAGAGCTGAAAGTCCTGAAGATCGAAGAGGAGAGAGGGCTGACGGGCTGACAAAACAGGTACAGCTGTTTTTTCGGACCGAAAAAACATGTTCATGGCACCTGATTTTTACCTGGGTGCTGACTAATACAGGAACACCAAAGCACTACTGCACAGCAGCTGCTGTCTTGTTATCGCCCTTTCAAGAGGGCTAACGGGGCCAGTTGCTCTCATTCACTCCCCGGCGGCTGGGGGTGTTCAAACACAAAACACCTGCTTTTCTCCAAATCGTCTCGTTTTTTTATCTGGGTTGAAATGTTTATGCTTGAAGAGCTGAAGAGCTGAGAGCCAAAGAAAAGTACTGAGAAGTACTACAAAAGAAAAGTACCTGTTTTAGGCTGCGATAAACGCTAAAGTACTTAAGAGGTAAATGGAGCGTTACTTTCGCAGCATTTTAAGAGTTCAAGTCACGAGCCACAAGGCTAGTCATGCATAACTTCTGTACTGACTAACATTTTAGACGGTTAATTATCTGCGTGGGGCGGCGCCTGAGAAAATTTGAAGTATGAGCACAGTGCAGGGGCTCGTCCGACGAATGCTAAATTACCTAAGCAATGTACCATTCGCGTACATGAGGTTTATGGAGATTTCATGTTTTAGTGAATTCAGTAGATTTGTCCCGATTCCAGTCTTCCCAGCTTTGTACGGACCTTTTGGTGCTGCCTTCTTCGTCGAGTCGGCAATTAATGATGTTATGCGATACGCCGTGCTTCAAAGCATCTTGGGAGGACAAGATTATCTTATTTTTGTCACGGGTTTCGCGGTGATTATGATGTTTATTTGTTGCGGATCTGACAGCACTTTCCTGTGAATATGCTACTACAAGGGATTTTCACGTCACCATGTTTTAGCTCTTAGTGCCGCCTCTGCCTGTCCGACTTCGTTTGTGCTTCAGGATTCATTAGTGGCAGCTGTGAACTTCTTCGTTCGTTTGGATAGCCGCTGGGAAGTTTGCACTGCAACTTGCATTGCCTCATGGCGCGGTGGCTGCCTTGGGGCGATCTTGCACTTCATCGGCGCCTTGATCGTGACGGCTGCGAGCTGGTTGAGTGGCTTCCATGGTCAACCAATGCGGCTTGCTTTGTACCTGTGTGGTTCGTTCTTCTTGCACCAGGGTGGTGCACTGCTAATGCGTGTTATGGCACAAGTACTTCAGGTCCAGGCTGCGACTGCTATGGCGACCAAGCAAAGAGAAGTAAACGCAAAGCAGCAAGCAGCTCGAGCCTCGGACTTTGAGCCGATTGAAGACATGGATGGGGAGCTCTTTCGGTCTCCCATGTCAGCTGACCCTCGCGAGCTCGCTGGCAAAGCCACTCAATTGCAAGCGCTCGTTCGCTACTTAGCGGCTGCTTTCGCCCCTCTCGTAGTTAATTTTGGACTTTTATGGTGGTTGCCGCTGCCAGCGCTGTATCCCACCTTCAGTGTTTTGGGTTTTGTGCCTGCGGCGCTTCTAGTAGCTTGGCTCACCGACGTGGCTGATCCACCGCCAGCCATAAACATGCCCATCAATGATAGCTTGAACAATGGTGTGACTAGTGATGTGTTTGACGACGAGAATATTGTCAATGAAAGCACCCGTAGGCGCGGCGGTGCAAGCAGGTCTGGTGTCTCATGGTTGCACTGCGCTGCCATGAACGTTTTCTCGGAAGTGTTACTGTGCGGCTACAGCAGATTGTTCTGCCTGTGCGCCTTGACTGCTGGCTCAAGTTATTCCCAGCTCGCAAGTGCCTTGGCGACAGCGCGTGCAGTAGCAGCAGCTACTTTTTGGCTCGCCGACATTGCCATTGTTGATCGCCGGCTTGCGGCCACCTTGTCGTTTGCTGTGCTCACTGCTGGGCACGTTGGCCTTGCTTTTGTGGGCCACAACTACCACGGTAAAGTTGAGTATGAATGTAGCATTTCATTGTTCCAGAGCTCATCAGTGACGCTATTCACATTTTGCATGTCGGTGATGACTATTGTTATTACTTGCTGGCTACATCCATACTGTTTAAGGCTGCCCTTTCAACTCCCTAAACCGCTTCATGTCTCTCTTAATTGCCATCGCGCTCTAGGACTCCTGGCATGCGCGGTAACGTTAGGATTGGGCGAAGGACTGTCCACAGGTTTGCGAGAACTTATTCAAGAAGACTATCACCAAGCCATCGATCCCCTCGGAGTCACTATCATCTCCTCAGGAAGTAGTATTGGCAACAGCAATGGTGACAAGATGAGCAGCACACAAGTGCAGAAGCAGCAAGATAGAAACCGCGTGAGCAACTGGACAGACGCTGCTCGTATGGGCAATGCAATGCTCGTTGGTGGGCTGGGTTATTCGTGCGGAGCGGCCTTCTTGTCACTTTGCACTGCCGGCATAGGGTGCATGGCCGTGTACTTTGCGGCAGGCGTGCTGCCGGATACCAAGGTCGTGGCAGCAGGCGATGAGGTTATTGTTCATGACGATAGCGATGCTGATGGCGATGAAGCTGTGCACAACCGAAGGAGGTTGATCGGAGGTCGATCCCTATGGGAAGATCTTCGTGCCGGTGCCATTGAGACTACGGCGGCGTACTCGCCTCTCGTGCAGAAACCATATTAGATATTAGGTTGAGAAGAGGAGCTCAACCATGATGGCGACCCACAAGTAGACGAAGCCACGAGCACTATAACTCCCATCTAGCTAGGCACCTGGATGTGCTTTAGTTCTTGCTTTCCCACGTACTGCATATCCGAGGGTCATTACTAGTAATTAGGTCTTTGGTACTGGCCTCTTTAATCCCCCCAATGGACCCATGGGGGCACTTGACTTCTAGAGAAAGAAGGGAAATAGAAATAAGGCAATTCGGACCTACTTACCAACGATCTCTTTTTGGAGTGCGAGACCTCCTGATTTCTAGTAATCTAGTAGTGCCTAAAGCGCAGAGTATATCGCACATTGCTTGTTTTGGGCCTTAGAACCCTATTCTTATGAAATCATTGCACATTGCAAAGCACCAGGAGAATCGAGTCTCTAATACCGATTTACTTAGAACTTCATTACTAGAATATGGAACTAGAATTGTGCATTATACAGCGACAAACAATCCACTACGCCCGTCGCGACGCACGGAGTTGGCTTCATGAATTCGGCCATGCATGGCGAGGTAAGTGCCACTGCCGAGCACATTGAGGGCGCCTATGGCAACGCCGACATTGAAAGCTGCATCGGAGTCTACGAACTTTTGTGGCCGCATAGACCCTGTGAAAACTACCGTTTTGTGCACGATACCTGAGCGAAGCAAAGGCGAGTGCCAGAAAAGATAACATGGAGTAAATAAAAGATCTCGAAAGAGACACAGAGAGGGATACAACGAAGACGGCCAACTTAACTATATAGTCTTACACGAATGTAATCAATACATTGACTTCAAAGCTATTACTACGCGGAAACTTGTTCAAATCCAACCCTCTTCCGCCTTCCCTATGCATTAACCATTGATGCATTCATCTTTATCTTGTTGCTCACCTTTGGCCGCAGCGACGTACTGCGCGGTGTCAATCATCGTGTCGGTGCCGTGGGTCACCACCACTTTGCTCCCCACCGGCAAGCGGCGAATGGCTTCCACCAGCGCCTGCCGGTCTTCCACCGTCATGTCCTGGGAGTCCTTGCGGCACACGGTCACGACGTCGTGCGTAAAGTGGGCCGGCTGCGCTTGCGCCAGCACTCGGGCCACAGCGGGGTCGGCAATTTCAAACGCGTAAGCGCCGGGGCCTTTGGGGTAGTCCTTGTCGATCGTGCCGCCGCACTGCAGGAAGACCACATGCAGTCGGTCGTCGATCCGCGGCGTGCCCAGAGCCAAGCGTGGAGTCGAGGTGCCCAGGCTGCCACTACCAGCACCCACGCTCTGACTCGAGGCACCACCTGCAGCACTAGCCCCACCAGAACTCTCGGGGCGTGGCGGCAACGGAGTGGTGCCGCGCATCGCAGGGAGTGCGCTCCTAGCCGTGGGGCCAACTGCGAAGTGCACGACTTGCTCCACTGACGGCCGCCGAGTGGCACCTGCTGCTGACGCATGCTCCACCACGGCCGTCACCTGGAATAGAACGGTCCGTTGGAGCAGCAACGTGAGCCAATGTGTAATACTAATTTCTCAGCCATTTCGCATGACTAAGTAGATTCTTAATGCAATAAGAGCTAGAGCTGCTGAAAGGATGTTCACTCTTCTGATTCCTCACCGCGGCGGCGATGGATAGTGCGTAAGCGTGGTGGAGCCAGAAGCTCAGAACCATCCCTGTACGCGCTTGGCCCGTGGAGCAAAACACCACCACCGGCTCCTGAGCTGCCACCGCTGCTTTGAGGCACGCCACCGTCGTCACCAGTGCGTCTTCTGCATGTGGCTCGATGCGCAGCACCCGCTCGCCCTTCGGTAAAGTACCTCCTGGCGGCGCCGACGTTTCAAAATGCGCAGCGAGTTGCGGCAGCAACGGGTCGCTGTAAAAGCTCAGCTCGGGGTCGCTGAGGAGGCAGAGCACGCGCTTGACGCCCTTGGAGCGCATGTGGGCGCACCACTGGTCGACAACGTGGCTGGGCACGGAGGGCCCTCGTGGGGTGGAAGGCATGTCGGGATTGGGCTTGGGCTGGCCCGGCCGCTCGGCCCCGTAAACCACCTTGTTGTCGAGACAGTGTCCCAGCCACGAAGAGAAGTAAGAAGAGTAAGAGAACATAAAAGCAGCAAATTTAGATATGTTTTCTATAGCTGGGGAATCGTTTGAATTTTAAAGCCTCCATTCAAGAACTACGCCTGGAAGGTGCTCTTCACAGAAGTAGAAACCCCATTGCTAGCGGTTTCTGATTACTCTCTCAGCAGCATCGAGTAAATTACATTGTCTTTATCGGATGCTGACGCGAAGTTGAAACGTGCGCGGCCTTTGGACTCAGCGCCAGTGGGTGGCTTCGGCAATGGACGAGGTTGAGGCACAGGTGGTACATCCATGTTGAGTAATCGTAGGGAATGAAATCGAAAGGAGAAGGCCTATTGAAGAGGGAGAAGCTTAAGTGGAGAAGGCACAACTACAGGATTTCTTTTCTTTAAAAAGTCATCTTCAAGGTTTCCTCAAGAAACAATTATCGATGTTCTACAGACTCGAAGAGAAAGAGGATCAGAGAAATAACACTACCGTCACTGCAAGCTCAGGCTCCGAGTCTGACTAACTCGTTCGCCTCCCAATTCAGAAAGCACTAATATTTAGGACTTCAAGAGATCCAAGATGGCTGTATTCAAAAAGCTGATAGCGAAGTCGTTATCTATGCCGAGGCCGAGGCACTCAGATCCCTCGGAAGGCCTCGAGCCTCGAGGACGAGGTGCGAGGTGAGATAATTCCAAACCGTCGGACCGTCGG